>Ga0307479_10001743_pt1 | contig 19827 bp, 13 predicted proteins | sample atmos_gasesECM4C_FD_203743 | JGI IMG/M metagenome (GOLD analysis project Ga0307479, IMG submission 203743) | Hardwood forest soil microbial communities from Morgan-Monroe State Forest, Indiana, United States - atmos_gasesECM4C_515 | ecosystem: Environmental > Terrestrial > Soil > Temperate...
GTACAAATTCGCCAAGGAGCGCCAAAGCTACGTCAACCTGAAGATCGGCCATCTCAAAAAGCGCATGGGCGATCTCAGCATGCTGAACCTCACCAACATCCCAAAGGATCGCTCCGGCTACGGCTCGCGCATCGTTGTGCTTGACCTGCAGCGCGACGCGAAAATCGAATACACGCTCGTCAGCACCGAGGAGGCTGACGCCGAGAAGGGCCTCATTTCCACCACCTCGCCCATTGGCAAAGCCCTTCTCAACCGCAGGGTCGGCGACGAAATCGAAGTCGCCACGCCCGCCGGCAAAAAAGAATTTGAAGTCGTTCGCCTCGTCACCATCCACGACGGCGAGTAACCTTCTGGCTGTTCCAGGTGTCCTACTCCATAGGTCGGGTCGGTCGCCTGTGAGGACTTATGAATTGGGGAGCAGGCCCGGCACTCGGGCTCTTGGCCGTTGTCGGCTATCTTTTGTTCATGGCTGGCGGCGCGCTCATGTGGCGCAACCGCGGCGATTTCTCCGTGTGGTTCCACGATGAACTTTCATTTTTCCGCCGCAATTTCTCCCGCTACACGCCCGCCGGCCCGTTTTACACCATCCGCGAAGAATCCCGCTTTAAAGCCATCCCGGCTTCTTTCGTCCGCTCCATCACGCGATTCCCACGCAGCCGCATCAACGGCCCCGTTATTCTTCTCTTCCTGGGATTCCTTCTTTTCATTCTCGATTTCTTTGTCTGAAGCCTTCCTTTTCTCTGTGCCTCAGCGTTAAGTTTTGCTTTTTTAAGTAAATTTCCTACAAGAAATTTCGTTTTTCTAATTTCTATTTTCCATTTTCCTTTTTCTCTGCGATGCTCTTGTCATGAAACCTGCTCTCATTGTTCATGGCGGCGCCTGGGATATTCCCGACGATGCCGTCGACGCGTGCAAATCCGGCTGCCATCGCGCCCTCACTGCTGGTTGGTCCATTCTCTCTCGCGGCGGTTCCGCGCTCGACGCCATCGAAGCCGCCATCGTGGTCCTCGAGGACGATCCCGTCTTCGACGCCGGTTACGGCTCGCATCTCAATTTTGACGGCCGCGTCGAATGCGACGCCATCGTCATGAACGGCGCGACGCTTCGCGCTGGCGCTGCCGCCAGCTTGCAACGCGTCAAGAACCCCATTCAGGTCGCCCGGAAAATCCTTGAGAATTGTCCGCACATGATGCTCGTCGCCGATGGCGCGGAGCGCTTCGCAAAAGAACAGGGAATCAACCTCTGTAAGCCGGAAGAATTGGTCAGCGAAGCCGAGTGGGCAGCCTGGCAGAAGTGCAAGGAAGATACGCACGCCACTGAGCATCACCGTGGCCACGAACAAGGAACCGTCGGCGCCGTCGCTCTCGACGCGGATGGCAATCTCTTCGCCGCTACTTCCACCGGCGGCACCTGTTGCAAACTTCCCGGCCGCGTCGGCGATTCCCCTCTCATTGGCTGCGGCTGCTACGCCGACTGTGAAGCCGGCGGCGTCTCCTGCACCGGCTACGGCGAAGCCATCATGAAAGTGGTCCTCGCTAAATCCGCCGTCGATTTTCTCTGCCGCCCCGCAACCTGCGTGGACACGCCCTCCGACATTTCTTGCGGCCTCTCCAGCGCCGATCTTGTCGCCCGCCAAGCCATCCATCTCCTCGCCAAACGCACCCGCGCCACCGGCGGCCTCATCCTCCTCGACCGCCACGGCTATCCCGGCTTCGCCTTCAACACTCGGCGCATGGCTTACGGTTTCGTCGCCAACGACGGAACAATCGTCACCGCCGTCTAGTCTCTCCCTCTTCCCGAGGGCGTCGAGAAACTCTCTTGTGTGCGCGTTCTCGAAGCTATCCGTAAGAAGCTGCCGCACACGCTCCCCGGCGCGGTCCCCTTCTTGAGTCGAACGAGGCAGCCCTCCTCCTCCTCACAGAACCTCCAACATCAATTTCAGCTACCAAGCTATCTCGTCAAGTTGTCTCCGCCAGTTTTGAACAACCAATTTGAAGGAGGCCGGAAAGGACATCGTCCGCAACTAATTGAAGATAGGTTGGTTAGACATGCAAAAAGCACTATATACTTGCACTTGCACGACATAATTAACTTGCACTTGCACAGCATTATGTACTTGTGTTTACACGGCACAATTGACTTGTAATTATACAGCACCATATACTTGTATTTACGTGTCATAAAAAACCTATAATGACCCATGAAGGATGGGAGGCTCGATGCCCTCGCCAAACGAAAAACTGGCTGAATCCCTCGACGTGCTCGAGGCACTCCAGCAAGGCAACCGACGTGTGTTCCGTTCCGACGACCTGAGCCGGGTTCACCGCGAACGCCTGCTGGAGAACGGCTTCCTGCAAGAAGTCATGAAGGGTTGGCTGATCTCTTCAAGCCCCGACTCCCAGGCCGGCGAGAGCACCCCGTGGCACGCGTCATTTTGGGAATTCTGCGCCCGCTACGGCGACGAGCGCTTTGGGGAACAATGGCACCTGTCGCCGGAGCAGTCCCTTTTTTTGCATGGCGAGAGAACGGTGATCCCGGAGCAACTGGTTGTGCACAGTCCGAAAGCGATGAACAACGATATCAAGCTTCTGTTTGGCACAACACTTTACGATCTGAAGGTTGCGGAGATGCCCGCGACCGCGGCGCTCACGGTAAGGGAGGGATTGCGTCTGTTTTCGCCGGCGGCGGCGTTGGTAGGCGTGCCGGAATCATTTTTTCAGCTGTTTCCCGTCGAGGCGCAAGTGGTGATGGCGAGCCTTACTGATGCCTCGGACCTGCTTCGGCTTCTCCTGAACGGCGGCCATTCCGCGAAAGCCGGTTATCTTGCCAAAGCCTTCCGCCAAACCGGGCGCGGCGACTTCGCGGACGAGATTGTCCGCGCGATGAAGGGCGCCGGATACGATGTGCGAGAGAGCAGTCCATTTGAAGCCGGACACATATTCGGCAAGGCGCGCCGGCCGGCCGCTCCGATCGTGGCTCGCATTGAGATGCTTTGGGAAGCGATGCGTGGCAAGGTCATCGCGGTGTTCCCCAAACCGCCGGGACTTCCGGCAAACGATGAAGAGTATCTTCGCTACGTCAACGAAATCTATCGGACCGATGCTTACCACTCGTTGTCCATTGAAGGCTACTCCGTCACGCCTGCCCTGGTTGAGAAAGTGCGTCAGGGCGGCTGGGACCCCGAGCATGACGCTGGTGATCGCAGAAATCGCGACGCTCTCGCAGCGCGGGGATACTGGCAAGCGTTCCAGCTCGTAAAAAAAGAAGTAGAGAAAGTGATCGCCGGTGAGAACCCCGCCGCGCTCGCGCACGCTGTGCACAACAACTGGTATCGCGAATTGTTCCAGCCCTCCGTCACAGCCGGCCTGATCGAAGCGGGGACATTGGCCGGATACAGGAACATACCCGTCTATCTGCGCGGGTCGCGCTATGTTCCGCCGAGGTGGGAGGCGGTGCGCGACGCCATTCCGGCGTTCTTCGACCTTCTGGAAAAAGAACCCGAGCCTTCCGTGCGCGCGGTGTTGGGACACTGGCTTTTCGGTTATATCCACCCGTACACGGATGGGAACGGCCGCATGGCGCGCTTTCTGATGAACGTTATGCTGGCTTCGGGCGGCTATCCTTGGACGGTGATTCGCATCAGGGATCGCAAGTCTTACTTAAGCGCCTTGGACCGCGCCAGCATCGAAATGGACATCCATCCGTTCACAACCTTTATCGTCCGCCGCGTGCAATGGCACCTCGAGCGGCACGACTTGACATTTCCGGCGCCCATGGAGAGTTGCGTTTTCGGGCGCGACATGGTCCTTTTCTACGGGCAAGATGGCGAAGCGGTCGTTCGGTGCGCGATCACCAATGAAGCCCTGGACGATCACTTCCAGGGAGACGGTCAGGATAAACTCGAGGTGTTCCGAGCGAACCGCCAGGCCATCGAGCAGGAGGTACGGCGTCAATATAATGCTGGCGACACCGAAGTGGATGGGTCAATTCTCATTCACTCCGGCGATCTACCGGAGTGACGACTCGCGGGTCTGAGACGCAGTTGTCCCCACCAATAACGCCGTTGTTGTTCCGTCGGATCTAGTTCTAGTATCTGGAGCGAACCCCTAGAGTGAGGCAGTTTCACGATGCACACTTTTAGGGTTTGGCTTCTACTCCGCATTTTGAGACTGCAGCTTTCGGGAAAACCTCGACCAGAATTCCGATAGCGGTAAAGAGCAACAACAGAATTCAGCACGCACGAGGGGATGCTTTCCGCAACGGAGGAATCACAGCAAACATGCCGGCAATACGCACGACGAGCACTACCAAGTCCAGTGTCGCCACGAAGGACAGCGCTATGAGCAGACGGCGCTCGGAAAAAGACATCCGACAAGAAACAATCCGCACGACAGAGGAAAAGCGCCAACGCCAACGCGCGCCACGGTCACTCCCAGGCCCGGTGCAAAAGCGATCCCTTGGGCGCCCATGACCGGCTCTGCCCCTAAGGTATTTCTCCCTTCCAGAATTCAGGTTTTCCCTGTATTGCCTTCTGCTCCCAACTCCATATCCTGTCGGCGGCTATCGGTCATAAACCCTAGGGTGGAAGCCTCCGAAATCCTCAGGTGGAGGCCTCTAACCCCCAGTAGGTGTCCGTGGAAACAGGGCGGCAGCTGTACAAGGTGTTGATCATCTGCGAGGAAAGCTCTGCGCGCGATACCATGCGTGTCCTGCTGGGCAGCATGGGGTGCCAGTGCGTCGTCGCGCCGAGCGTCCAGCAGGCGATGGCCGTTTTGGAGCAGGAAAACCCCGATGCCGCCATTGTGGACCCGCGAAGTTCGGGTCTTTCGGTCGCTCCGGTCTTCTCAGGACTGGACAAAATCTATGCTCGGTTAGGCGGCCGTGTGGTTGTCCTCGCCGAGCAAGAGAAGGAGCGGGAATTCAAAGAGCTGCTCGAGCGTTACTGTATTCCGAGCGTGCCTAGGAACCGCCTCCTTCAAGAGCTTTGGAACAGCTTGGAATCTCTATTCCGGCCAAAAGAAGTCCTTCGCCGGATTGCAAATGCCGCCCGCCTCGTCTTCGACAGCTTTGTTCAACCCATGCCCGCGGGCGTCCGTGGCGTCTCTCAGGTTCCTGCCCGGCAGTTGGTCTATCAATCCGGAAGTCTCATGGCGGATCTCCGGATCGAGCCGCAATCCGATTTCCGCAATTTCGCGCTTGTGGGCCAAATTGTGGATTCCAACAGGCCCGACCGCCAGTTCGATTCGATTCCCGTCGTACTGCATGGCCCCAAGGGCCCCATCGCTCTTGCGACGACCAACAAGTTCGGCGAATTTCAGTTTAACTTCGATTTCGAGCCTAGCGTCACTCTGGAAATCGAAGTGCCCGGCGAGCCCTGGGTCTCGGCCGCTTTGCCATTCCTGGAATGGGCCCAGCGAGCAGCTTTTGCCGGTTCGTAATTCCCGCGCAAGGAGAACATTCGATAATCGCGCACGTCCCCTTTAGAAGCAAAAGGAGTTCAGCCCATGAGATACAAGATGTTGGTTATCTTTTTCCTTCTCTTCGCTGCCTGGGCAGCCCCGGCCACTGCCAATACCAGATTCATCGTCCGTAATCCCACCGGCTTCAGTTCTCTTCAACTGCTTTGTGCCACGCTCGGTTGCAGTGTGTCAGGAGGCCTGGATGGCGGCGTGGGCAAGCTTTTCCTCGTAACCGCGCCGGCTCTCGTCGATCCGAATGCCTTTCTACAAATCCTCTCTGCCCAGCCGGGAATTACCAACGCCGAAGTCGACTCCGTGTTGAAAGTGCTGCAGTCGACAGCCAACGCGCCGCCGAGCGGCCTCTCGGACACAACGCCGGTGAACTACTTCGGCGTTTCCGTGATGCACGGTTACGTGGCCCAGCCTGCCAGTACGATTATCCGTTTGCCCGACACGCAATCCGCCTTCAGCGCTTCCGGCGCGGGCATCGTCGCCATTATCGACACCGGAGTTGATCCCACCCATCCTGTCCTTCAGGGCGTTCTTGTCCCCGGCAACGATTTCACGCGGAACATTTCGGGCCCAGGCTCCGAGTTGCCAGACGTCAATCAATCCTCGATCGGCCCCAACCCCTCGTCGATGATGGTGAACCAATCCACAGCCGCCGTCGTCGACCAATTTTCTGGCGCCAATCTGTCGCAGCCCCAATACGCTGCCTTCGGCCACGGTACCATGGTTGCCGGCATCGTCCATCTCGTCGCGCCCACGGCCCAAATCATGTCCCTGAAAGCGTTTCGCGCTGATGGCAGCGGCTATTTGTCCGACGTTCTCCGTGCCATCTATTTCGCCGCGCAAAACGGCGCCAACGTCATCAACATGAGCTTCAGCGTGGGAAGCTACTCCCCGGAAATGGCCAATGCCATCAAGTTCGCCTCCCGCCACCAAGTGATTTGCGTCGCCTCCGCTGGAAATGACGGCAAGGATGAAACGGTCTACCCCGCCTCCCTCGACAACGTGATGGGCGTGGCCTCCACGACGAACAACGACACGCTTTCGTCGTTCTCCAACTACGGCCAAGACATTGTTTGGGTGGCGGCTCCCGGCGAAGGTATCATCACCACCTATCCTTTCGGCACTTACGCGGCCGGTTGGGGGACTTCCTTCAGCGCGCCGATGGTTTCTGGCGCGGCCGCGCTACTCCTCGCCGTCAACTCCAATTGTGCTGAATCTTGCGCCGAACATTCGCTCGCCCACGCCGTCCCCATCGCCGCTGATGTTGGCAACGGCCGCGTGGATCTCTACCAAGCCGTTTCCGCCTGGCACCAATCCCTGGGTTTACCCTGAGCTCGCCGGAGTGCGTCCAGAGACGGCGCGATGTCTTCACTCCTTACGGCTGCTCGGCGTAGCCTCATGGTTGATTCGATAGTGGCGTCTTTCTGCACTACCGAGTAACGCCCCTCCCCCACACCCCCACACCAGGTGTTTTTCTTGTGAAGAGTGCGGAATTGATTTTACTTCGGGGGCTGCTAGAATGACGGCGCCCTGGAGGGAGTGCCGGTGCCGCCTTCGATTGTGAATGGGAAGATCTGTTACGTCGAGATGCCCGCGACCGACATTGCGCGCTCGGCGGAATTCTACAAACGGGTCTTTGGCTGGAACATCCGGAAGCGCGGCGATGGCAGCACTGCTTTTGACGATACGACTGGCGAGGTGAGCGGTAGTTGGGTGCTCGGGCGTCCGCCAGCCGCAAAACCAGGACTACTGCTTTACATCATGGTGGACAGCGTGGCCGCGACCGTTGACACGGTTGTGGCCCACGGCGGGGAGATCGTGCAGCCGATCGGCGCGGACGCGCCCGAAATTACAGCGAGGTTCCGCGATCCGGGAGGAAACGTGATCGGCCTCTACCAACAGCCCGCCTGACGTCTCGCTACGCACGATTGCATAGGAAGTTCACTATGGTTCATGTCCTCGCCGATCAGCCCGAATGCTGGCCCGCTCTGCCTTTGAGTTCCTGGAAAGATATCTATGCAACACTACACATGTGGACGCAAATAGTTGGCAAGGTCCGGCTGCGTCTGACGCCGGTCGTGAACCACTGGTGGAATGTCCCGTTATACGTAACGGCTCGCGGCTTGACGACATCTCGTATCTCCTATGGGGAAAGAGCGTTTGAGCTCTGGTTTGACTTCATACGACATCAGCTTGTGCTGGAGACGAGCGACGGACTAAGGAAGACACTCCCGCTAGAGCCGCGCTCGGTGGCCGAGTTCTACCAGAAATTCATGGAATTGCTTCGATCGGCGAAGATTGAAGTGAGAATCTGGAGAATGCCGGTCGAAATTCCCGACCCGATTCCTTTTGATCAGGATCGGGTGCACGCCTCGTACGACCGCGCAGCAGTCGAAAAATTCTGGCGCATCCTGTTATCTGTGGACACCGTTTTCAACCAGTTCAGGGCCAGATTCATCGGCAAGTCCAGCCCGGTGCATTTCTTCTGGGGAAGTTTCGATCTGGCGGTCACCCGGTTTTCAGGCCGCCGGGCACCGGAGCGCCCCGGCGCCGATGCCATGACTCGAGAGGCCTACTCCCACGAAGTGAGCAGTGTGGGCTTTTGGCCCGGCAGCGGCAACGTCCAAGGTGCGGCGTTCTACTCGTACGCGGCTCCCGAGCCACATGGATTCAAAGACAAGCGTGTCCGCCCGAATGCTTCCTTTTATGACCGGCAGCTCGGCGAATTCCTCCTCATGTACGACGACGTACGCACGGCGGAGTCGCCCACCGCATCATTACTCGAGTTTTGCCAAAGCACCTACGAAGCTGCGGCGACCCTTGGCAACTGGGACCGCGCTGCGCTTGAGAGGTAGCTACACTAGTGGCTCACGCTCAATCGAAGGAGAAGCCCAGCCGGAATTCTAAAGCTCGCGGGGAATCATGAAACGAACACACTTTGAGATCGCCGTCCTGTCCGTGAGCGTCCTGCTCGGGGCTTTCTTGGCCACTACCGTTCCGGCGCAGACGCCGCCGCTGCCCATGCAGAAAGACGATCAGGGAGTGTGGAGCGTGACGACGGAGCCGCTGGCTCCTGATTATTACGGGTACACGATCATCGCCGATGGCGTGGGGCTGTTCGATCCTTCCAATCACGCCGCAAAACCGAACTTCCTCTTTCGAGCGAGCGAATTGCACGTTCCCGGACCGGCTTCGCTTCCTTGGGAGATCGGCGTGATGCCGCACGGCGAGATTCATCATCATTTCTACAAGTCAGTAGTCGTGGGCGACGATCGCGACTACTACGTTTACACGCCGCCCGGGTACGACGCGCGCGGAAAGCAAACTTATCCCGTCCTTTACCTGCGGCACGGATTCAGCGACGACGCCAGCGCATGGACAGCGGTGGGCCGGGCCAACGTAATTCTGGATAACCTGATCGCGCAGGGCAAAGCCAAGCCCATGCTGGTGGTCCTCCCGCTGGGTTACGGCGCGCCGGAGGTGCTTCTGCCCAACTCCAGGGTGTGGCGCGATCCCGCGATCGCGCAGCGAAACTTCGATAAATTCCGCGAGGCTTTGCTTGCGGAAGTGATCCCGCGCGTGGAAGGCGAGTATCTGGCGGCGAAGGACCGCAACTCGCGTGCCATCGCGGGCCTTTCCATGGGCGGCGCGGAATCTTTGCTGACGGGCTTGCATACGCTGGACAAGTTTGGCTGGATTGGCGCTTTCAGCTCCGGCGGGATCACGGAAGAGTTTGACAAAGAATTCCCGGCTCTGGATTCCAAGTCTGCCGAACAACTTCATTTGCTTTGGATTGCGTGCGGCACGGACGACAGATTGATCGACATCAATCGCAAGTTCCGCGAGCGGCTGGCTTCCAAGAATATCAAGCACGCCGACGTTGAGACGCCGGGCGCGCACACGTGGATGGTCTGGCGCCGCAATTTGACAGAATTTAGTGCGCTGCTTTTTCGGTGAGTGCTAGTCCGGATTTTTCACCTCGATTTTAGGCGTGGCCCAAGGACCCAGCAAAATCGCCCTGGTTGGCACAATCCTGCCGAGTAGGGGCGCAGCATGCTGCGCCCCTACATGGAAACTTGTCGCGTGCTGGCGCCATTGCGGAGAACGAGTCAATCGTCATCGTCTTTTTTGGAGACGTTTTCTTCGTCATCGAGGTTGGCGATTCCGAGGCGCATGGCTTGATAGGCCGGCAACTGCGCGGGCTGCGGCACGCTTGATCCGTTTCCCGCGCACGCGAACCAGATTACGGCGTTCAAGACTTTAGGGTCGGCCATGTCCGCGTGCGCAAAATTCTGGCGGTTGGATTTCTTCATCCACTCGGCCACGGCCTTGTCCTTGGGCTTGTGCGTCATCAAGTTGTCCGCGGCGATGGTGGGCAAGACGGCCTTGTACGGCGTTAAGTCCGGCGTCTCCTGAAAAATGTCCATCGGTATCGCGGAAGCATCGAGCTGGTTCATGGGCGCGATTCCCAGCAGCAACTCGATGGTGCGAATCATGCTGACGGTGCTGTGAAATTTGTGGATTAGCGCTCCGGGCTTGTTGTACGCGCTGATGACCAGGCCGACGGAGCGGTGCGAATCGACGTGGTCCGGGCCCGATTGGGCGTCGTCTTCGACAATGAAAATCGCCGTGTCTTTCCAATACGGGCTCGTGGAAACCGCTTCCACCAGCCGCCCGACGGCGTAATCGTTGTCCGCAACCATGAATTGCGGTGTCGGAAAGCCATTTTTCATTCCGGTCGTATGGTCGTTGGGAAAGCGCATGACCGTGAGCGCGGGCATGGGGTCGGCGCCTCCGGCATCGCGCGCGGAGACGAAGGTTCGAAATTCAGCGAGCCATTCGCCTAAACGCGAATTGCCGCGGCAGTTCGAATTGGCGTTGTCCTGGGTCACAGCGGCATCGAGAGAGGCGGACGGGTCGAGCGTGGCTTTGTAGCAATCCACGGTCATGCTATCGGGGGCGGTTACGTCAAAGCTGCGAAAGCTGGGGCTGTGATGATCTTGCAGCGAAGCTTTATTGGGAATGGCACGCACGGCATTCGAAACGTCGGGATAGCTCTTGTGCTTTTTTTGGCCGGCGGCTTCCACATCTTTCGCCGAGATTACGGTCACGAACTCGCCGTAATTGCGGTAGGTCAGGCCGGCTCGGGCGGCGGCGTCCCAAAGATAGAGAGTTTTGGGTTCGCCGAGATCGGTAAAGCCCTGGTGATAGGGAAGATGCTTTTCGAGCACATCCGTCAGAGCTGCCAGCGCATCGCCATTGAACTTGCCGAGTTGCAAATCACCGGGCGGCTCGTAATCGGGGAGACGATTATAGCCTTCAAAATCGTAGGTGCGTCCTCGAGAGGAATAGTTCCAGCGAAACGCTTTGTCCACGTAATCCGTCGAGAACGCGGCCGTCGACCAGTTGTGGCCGTCGGGGCTGGCTTCGGAATTCACGAAGAAGCGGTCAAACAGGCCGAATCGCTGGGCCAGCGCGTGATGATTGGGAGTGACCGCCTGGTGCGTGCCGTCAGGGCGCTGGGCGGTAACGGCATTTCCGAAAATCGCGAAGCCGGGTTCACCATCTGCGGCGCTTCCGTCGCCCGATGATTTCACGTCGCCAAACACCTGATCGTAGGTGCGGTTTTCCTTGATGATGTAAATGACGTGCTTGATCGGGCTTTTGCCTGAAAAAAGCCGGGGCGGAGCAAAATCCATGAGGCCGTCATTTTGCATGGTCTGCTGGGTGTAATGCGCGAGCACGGGGCCGTCCGGCAGCGGAACCGCGCTGATGTTTCCTGAAACAATCGAGCCGCTGTACTGCCCGCCTTGTTTGTTTTTTTCTTTGTTGGGAGGAAACGCGGCGTTGGGCGAATTGGGCGTGCGTCCGCTGTTGTCCACGCGCATCGACGAAGCTTCGAATCCTGTACCCTTTCCATTTCCAACGAAGAGTTTGCCGTCGGCGAAAGCGACCGCGGAGGGGTACTGACCCGTGGGAATAAATCCCAGGACCTTCGATTTTGCGACGCTGACCATTTTGTCCGCTTTTCTCCGGCCGCGCACTCTGTCGGAGAGCAGCACGACCGCGACGGCGTTGCTATGGGCATTCGCGACGTACAAAGTCTGGTCGTCGTCGCTGAGCGCCAGCCCTTCGGGACTGGCGCCGGGCAACGCACTCTCAGCAAGCCGGACGTCAATGCGCTCGACCTCTTGATCGGTCGCGGTGTCGATCACCGAGACGGTGTCGGCATCGGAGTTCGCCACGAAAAGGCGGGCGCCTTCGGCATTCGCCGTCATGGCCGTCGGATGCCGGTCGACTGTGATGTACTTTCGAACGACAGGATCGCCGCTCAGGGAAATCACCGCAACCGACGAATCGTTCCAGCACGATACGTAGGCGCGCGCATTTTTGCCGGTTCCCAGCACGACCACGCCGTAGGGATAAATATTCTCGCCCGGTTCTCCGGGATGGTGCAAATCAACTCGCTCCATCCGCCGGGTATCACGGAGACCGCGGACAATGGTTACGCTATCTCCCAGGTTGTTCGCCGTCACCAAAGTGGCGCCGTCCGCGGTTACCGCCAAGCCCGTTGGATAGAGCGCCGCCCTTCCTTTGTTGTAGTCCGCGGGGGAAACTTCACCGGCTTTGCTGATTTCGAAAGAGGGCGCTTCAACTTTCGAATTCGGCCCGGGAGATTCCGGCTGCACGGGCGCTGCTGCTTTCGGATTGAATCGAAAAATCCAGACCTTGTTTTCGAATCCACCGGAAACGTACATTTCAAAGCTTCCATCGGCGCCGGCGGCAGGCGAAAAAGCCAGGCCGACGTTGGCGCTTTGCGGCGAAGGGAAATAAATATTTTGAATCACCAAGGGCTCGGGAGCCGCATTCAGATCAATCACCGCAATCGATTGCTGGGCCTCGTTCGTGTCCGCGCTGAACTGGACACCGTACCCGGTGTTGACAACGAGCAGATATCGGCCCTTGCCGCCGTTTCCGAGAGCGTTGGGACTGCGAAGCATCGTCATCGGCATGGCCCCGACAGCCGGCAGATGGGTTGCTGCGTCAATGACCAGCGCACCGGCCGGCGTGATGGGCCGCCCCTCTCCGGCGGGTTCTCGCTGGCACCAAGCGTTTCCGCAAAAGCAGAAACAAACCACAAGAAAACCACCGCCCGTAGCTCGCGAATTCATAGGCCTGTTTCCCCGATCCCCGAAGACGATTCCTTTCTTCATCCTTCGGCGCCGCTCTAAATCTACATGCAATGGAGTCTAAGGATAAATTGTTTCACAAACTTTACAACGCACACTTAATTGATGGGAGGTGCCCCCTGGCAACGCATTTGACCCTGGGCGCTTCTACTCTTAGGATGAATCTTGAGCGGGCCTCATTCTTCGACAAGCCGCCAGCGAGTCAGCAATGAAAACCGGAATTCTCTCCATCACGCTACTCTTGTCCTTGGCGTCGGCGGCGGCTCAGACCGCCGACGAAATCGTCAAGAAAGTCCTCGAGGCCCGCGGCGGCGCCGAAAAGATCAAAGCCGTCCAATCCCAGCGCATCACCGGCCGCGTCACTTTCCCGCATGGCGAGGAAGGCTCGTTTGTGGTCGAGCTCAAACGCCCATTGAAGATGCGAGCCGAAATCTCCGTCGAAGGACAAAAAGTTATCCGCGCGTACGATGGCAAGTCTTCCGGCTGGACGATCAATCCCTTCTTGGAAACAAAAGACGTTCAACCGCTGACTGCCGACGACCTCAGGAACATCTCCGATGAAGCCGACTTCGACGGCCCGCTGATGGACTACAAGGCTAAGGGCAACCAGATCGAACTGGTCGGCAGAGAAAAGCTGGACGACAAGCCCGTCTATCGCCTGAAACTCACGAATAAGAACGGGGGTGTCCGCTTTTACATTTTTGACGCCGCGTCTTTTTTGCTTGCGAAGTGGGAAGGCATGCGTAAGAACGGGGATCAGGAGTTTCCCTGGGAGTCCTTCCCTTCGGACTATCATGAGGTTCAGGGCCTGAAGTATGCATTCCGGATCGACCAGGGCAGCCCAGGCACGGAGCTCAAGCAGACCGTAACGACCGAAAAAATCGAGATCGATCCGCGGATCGATGATTCCCGATTCGCCAAACCGGTTCCACAGGATGTCCCCGCCGCCCCGGCGCCAGCTCCGCCCCCGGCACCCGACCCTCCTCGTTCCTGATTTTCCGTTGGCCATCCCCCGATTGCACAACCGCGGCGGAAAGCCTGTTGCAAGCGCCCGGCGGAATGCATACCATAAGTCTTGACCATGGAACTGACGCTCAATCTCATCTGGGTGTGCGTGGCGCTGGCTGGATGCGCCCTGCTGGCCGGCAACCTTTCCCGCGCCTCGGTATGCCCGGCTGGGCGGCCGAGCAATCGGCAGAAGATCATTGCGATGAGCTGTGCGCTGATCATTCTCTTTTTCGTCATCTCCATGACGGACGACTTACACGATCAAGAGATTTTCGTGGAAGAGAGCAAGTCGCTGCGCGTGATTAACGGGAGCACCTCGCCCTCGCTGGCTGCCGTCCATTCCACGGTAGCTCCGCCATTTTTGCTGTTTTTCAGCTTTACGCGCTCTTCGTTTAACTTTGCTCTGCCGGCCGTGAGGAGGCTCCTGGAGCCTCTGGAAGTCTTGTCCCTCGCGGCAATCCATTGCGAAGTGCTCAGCGGACGAGCGCCGCCCACCTCCCTCGCCTGAACCAGCCGTCTTCCCTGAAAAGAAGTCGTTCGTGGAGAAGGTCAATGAAGCTAGGTGCCCTTGTCTCTGTTTTTCCTCATGAGCGCAGCCCTCGCCGGGGGTTGCGGGCGGCCGAGCGCTTCCGCGACACCCAGAAATAAAGGCCAGGCGGCCTTACTTTTAAGTGGAGTCTGAGCAATCATGAAGAACCAATTTCGGAAATATCTTGCGCTGCTCGCCTTGGTTCCCTCTAGCGCGCTGGCGCAAACGTCGGCGCCGGTGCCCCTGACCTGGGAGCAGGTCCGCCAGCGCTTCGAGCAGAATAATCCAACGCTGCTGGCCGGCAAGCTGGGCATCGATGAATCGAAGGCGCAGGAAATCACGGCGTTCCTTCGCCCGAATCCGAACTTGACGCTGTCGACGGACGGGACGCAAATCACGCGCTACAAAGGAGTGTGGCAGCCGTTCACCGGCACGCAGTTTTCAGCCATCGCAAGTTATCTGCACGAACGGCGGCATAAGCGGGAATTGCGGCTGGAAAGCGCGCAGAAGGCGACGGAAATCGCCGTTTCCGGACAGATGGACCTGATGAGGAGCCTGCTCTTCGCCTTGCGTACGGCTTTCGTGCAGACGCTTCAGGAACAGGCCATTTTCGAACTGGCCAAGGAAAATCTTGCGTATTACGACCACGTCCTGGACGTAAATCGCGAGCGGTACAAAGCCGGCGGGATCGCGCAGGTCGATCTGGACCGTCTTGAGCTGCAGCGCGTCAATTATGAATCCGATTTGCAAACCGCGGAAGAAAGCCTGGAGACTGCGAAAATCCAGCTGCTCATGCTCTTGAATGACCGGACGCAGGTGGATCAATTCGATGTGACGGGCCCCTTTGATTTTTCCCGGCAAATCACGCCGCTGGATGAAGTGCGGCAAGCGGCCCTGGATAACCGCCCGGACTTGAAGGCGGCGTTGCAGTCCATCGACAAAGCGAAGGCCGATCACCGGCTGGCGGTGGCGAACGGGTCGACCGATCCGACCATCAGCGCGTGGTATACCTACAACCCGTCGTTCAACAACCCGTTCGACCACCAAACGCTGGGCGCCAGCGTCAGCATCCCGCTGCGCATTTTCGACCGCAATCAGGGCGAAAAACTGCGCACGCAGTTGGACATCGACCGCAACGAGAAGCTGATGGAGGCGACGCGGGCGCAAGTCTTTGCTGACGTGGATTCCGCGTACGCCACGGTCGGCAGCACGCTGATCCTTCTGCAACCCTATAAGGACAAGTATTTGCAGCAAGCGTCGCGAGTGCGGGACACCATCGCGTTTTCCTACGAACACGGCGCCGCATCGCTACTGGATTTTCTGAACGCGCAAGCCGAATACCGGAGCGTGCAAGTCAATTACTTGAACCTTGTTGCTTCCTACCTGAACGCGGCGAGCCAACTGAATCAGGCGGTAGGACGTGAGGTCATCCAATGAGGTGCGCGGGCTTTGGAACGAAGGTCCTGTGGTGCACGCTGGGTGTGTTCTTCGCGGGCTGCGGCGAAAGCAAAGGTGATCCCAAGGCAGAGGCTCCGCCGCCGGCGAAAGTCGAACAAGAAGGAGATGCGAACCTCATACAGGTGGCTCATCGCGAGCAGTTTCCCCTGGCCACTGCGGTTGCACATGAGTCGCGGTCGCAGTTGACGGTAACGGGAACAGTCAGTCCGGATATTTCGCGAAGCGTGCCGGTCGTTTCGATTGCCGCCGGCCGGGTGGTTGAGGTTCACGCGCGGCTCGGCGATACGGTGAAGAAAGGCCAACTATTGCTGCGGGTGCAGAGCGCGGATATGTCCGCCGCATTTTCGGACTATCGCAAGGCGGTGGCCGACGAAAAGCTGGCTCGCATCCAATTCGAACGCGCCAAACTGCTGTACGACAAGGGAGCCATCTCGCTGAACGATTTCCAGACGGCGGAGGACGTCGAGAACAAGGCCCAGGTGGACGTGGAGAACACCACCGAGCGGCTTCGCGTGCTGGGCGGCAGCATCGAGCATCCGGCCGCGATTGTGGATATTCGGGCTCCCGTTTCAGGGGTGATCACCGATCAGCAGGTTACCACCGCAGCCGGCGTTGCGGGCCTGGGCTCCCCAAATCCGTTTACGATTTCCGATCTCTCCAACGTCTGGATTCTTTGCGACGTATACGAGAATGATCTCGCTAACGTGCACGTCGGCGAATCGGCAGAAATTCGGCTGAACGCCTATCCGGACAAGGTGTTCACCGGGCGTATCAGCAATGTGCTTCCCGTGCTCGATCCGACGCTTCGCACGGCGAAAGTGCGCATCGAGGTGCGCAATCCCGGACTGATGCGCGTGGGCATGTTTGTCACGGCCACCTTCCACGGGCAGAAAAAGGAAACGCACGCCGCGGTGCCTGCGACGGCCATCCTGCATTTGCACGACCGCAATTGGGTGTACCTGCCGAACGGCGACAGGAGGTTTCGTCGAGCCGAGGTTACAGTCGGTCAAATGCTTCCAAACAACATGCAAGAAATTCTTGCCGGCCTGCAGCCGGGCCAGCCGGTTGTCCGGGATGCGCTGGTGTTCCAGAACACGGTGGAACAGTAGATGCTGCGAAAGCTTGTCGATTTTTCTTTGGAAAACCGCCTCCTGGTTATTGGAGCAGCGGTCCTGCTGCTGGCGTGGGGCACGATTTCGTTCCACCAGCTTCCCGTGGAAGCGTACCCCGACGTGGCGAACAACTACGTCGAGATCATCACGCAATGGCCTGGAATTTCCGCGGAACAGATCGAGCAGCAGGTCACGATTCCACTCGAAGTGGTGATGAATGGCGTCCCCCACGTGGTTCATTTGCGCTCGTTCTCCCTTTTCGGGCTCTCGGACCTGAAGCTGATTTTCGACGACGAAGAGGAGAACGCCTGGAACCGGGAAAGAGTTCTCGAACGGCTTGCTCAAGTTACGTTGCCGCCGGGCGTGGCGCCGCAGATGGGCACGGACTGGAGTCCGGTCGGCCAAATCTACTTCTTCACGCTAAAGAGCACGAACCCGAACTACGACGTGATGGAATTGAAGTCGATCGAAGATTGGGTGATCGAGAAGAATTTCAAGTCCGTGCCTAGCGTCGTCGACGTTGCCAGCTTTGGCGGGCCGACGCGCGAATATCAGGTTCGCATTGATCCCAATAAGCTGATCGCCTACGGCCTGAGCCTCGCTCAGGTGGAGCAGCAACTAACGAACAACAATGCCAACGCGGGCGGCAGCTTCATCGAAGCCGGCCTGCAACAGATCAATGTTCGGGAGGTGGGACTAGTCAAAAACGTCCGCGATATCGAAGACACCGTCATTATGACCAAGAGCGGCACACCGCTGCGTGTAAAGGATATCGCTGTCGTTTCGCAAGGGCCCAAGATCCGCCTCGGCCAGTTCGCCCGCGCCATTCACCGGGAAGACGGCGAAATCGTCGATAACGACGATGTGGTTTCAGGCATCGTGCTCTTGCGCAAGGGCGCAAACGCGGACGAAGTGCTCGCGGGAATCCATGAAAAGGTCAAAGAATTGAATGACCACATCTTGCCTCCGGGCGTAAGAGTCGTTCCGTTCATCGACCGGAGTGACTTGGTCAAGTACACGACCCATACGGTGCTGCACAACCTCACGGAAGGCATCGTTCTGGTGGTGATCATTCTCTTTCTTTTCCTTGGGAATGTCCGTGGAGCCATCATCGTCGCCCTGACGATCCCGTTTGCGTTATTGTTCGCGGCAACCTGCTTAAAACTGAAGGGTATTCCTGCAAACTTGCTGTCTCTCGGCGCTTTGGATTTCGGAATGGTCGTGGACGGCGCTGTGGTCATGGTGGAGAACATCGTCCGGCACCTGGGCCACGGCGGCAGCACCTACAAGACGCCGATGGAGCGCATCCGTGAGGCCGCCCACGAAGTGCAGCGCCCGGTGTTTTATGCAATCGGGATCATCATTACCGCGTACTTGCCAATCTTCACCCTGCAGCGCGTGGAGGGACGGCTGTTTCATCCGATGGCCTGGACTGTGGCTTTTGCGCTCCTCGGTGCGCTGCTATTTTCCATGGTCCTCGCGCCGGTCCTGTCCAGCGTGTTGTTCAGCAAGGGCGTAAGCGAATGGCGCAACCCGGTGATGGAATTTTTGAAAACGCACTATCGCAACGCTGTACGTTGGGCGGTCGAGCACCGCTTCGCGACGGTGGGCGTGGCGGCGGTGGGCTTTGCCGCCAGCATTTATCTTACGGTGGGCGGAGTCATCGGTTCGGAGTTTCTGCCGCACCTCGATGAAGGCGCGCTGTGGGTGCGCGGCACGCTGGCGCCCAGCACCGGACCTACGGAAGGTACGCGGCTGGCGAACCAGGCGCGCATTGTTCTTTGCTCCTTCCCTGAAGTGATTCAATGCACTAGCCAGGTCGGGCGTCCCGATGACGGAACCGACACGACGGGCTTCTTCAATACCGAGTACTTTGTCGATCTGAAACAGAAAGAACAGTGGCGGCCGGTGTTTCACCAGGACAAGGAAAAATTGATCGCCGCGATGCAGCGCGAACTGGACAAGATTCCGGGCGTGGTCTGGGGCTTCTCGCAACCGATCGCCGACAACATGGAAGAAGCGGTCAGCGGGGTAAAAGGCGAGCTGGCGGTGAAGATCTATGGCGACGACCTCAAAACTCTGGATGGCATGGCGGATCAGATTGTTAATGCCATGCGGCAGGTGAAGGGAATTGAGGATCTCGGAGTCTTTCGAGTTCTCGGGCAGCCCAATCTCGAGGTCGCGGTGGACCGCGTGCAAGCGGCACGCCATCAAATCAACGTCGCGGATGTCCAAGATGCCGTCCAAACCGCGGTTGGCGGCACGGCTTTCACCCAGGTTTTGCAGGGTGAGCGGCGATACGACCTCGTTGTACGCTACCTTCCGCAATATCGGAATACCAGGGAAGCCATCGAAAGCATTCGGTTGCTTTCGCCGGCCGGCGAGCGCGTTTCGCTTGCACAGCTTTGCAAAATCGAAGAGCGGGAAGGCGCTTCTGAAATCTACCGCGAAGGAAATGAGAGATATATCGCCATCAAGTATAGCGTGCGCGGGCGGGACCTTGGCGGCGCCGTCGAGGAAGCGATCAAAAGAGTTGAAGCTCAGGTCAAATTGCCGCGCGGGTATCATATCGACTGGGCCGGCGAGTACGAAAGTGAAAAACGCGCCGAAGCCCGGCTGCTCGTCATCGTGCCGCTAACGCTCTTGGTGATTTTCGGCATTCTTTACACCATGTTTCGGTCGTTCAAATGGGCGCTGCTGCTGCTGGGCAATGTGGCGATGGCGCCGATTGGAGGATTGCTCGCGCTCCTTTTTACCGGCACGCACTTCAGCGTTTCCTCGGGCGTCGGATTCCTGGCGCTTTTCGGGGTTTCCGTGCAAACCGGCGTCATCATGCTGGAGTATATCAATCAGCTGCGCGCGCGCGGCCACTCGATCGAAGACGCTGCCGTCGACGGGGCGGTGCTTCGGCTTCGTCCCATTATGATGACCATGCTTGTCGCCACGCTTGGCCTGTTGCCGGCCGCGCTGTCGCGCGGCATTGGTTCGGACTCACAGCGCCCGTTTGCGATTGTTATCGTCGGCGGGCTTATTGGCGCTCTGGCCCTGAGCATCTTCTT
>Ga0307479_10001744_pt1 | contig 19827 bp, 19 predicted proteins | sample atmos_gasesECM4C_FD_203743 | JGI IMG/M metagenome (GOLD analysis project Ga0307479, IMG submission 203743) | Hardwood forest soil microbial communities from Morgan-Monroe State Forest, Indiana, United States - atmos_gasesECM4C_515 | ecosystem: Environmental > Terrestrial > Soil > Temperate...
GAAAGTGTGCCATCGGCTCCAATCCCGATCACTTCCAAAAAGGGATCGCGCCGCTCCAGGATCATCTTCAAGCGATCGATGGTGTGTTGGTTAAACGCGCCATATTTTAAGGAATCTTCGAATAATTCAACAAACTTCTCTTCGTCCAGAACGAGATGTACGCGGCTGTGCTCCCCATTTTTCTTATAGCAAAATCTAAGGACTCCCCACGTCTCGCCGTCCGCGCCGAAGAGATTGCTTTCGATCCGCCCTTCCTCGTGATCATTCATCGGCGAATTCTTCCCGCACGACCGGCACACGATTTCGTTCGTCTTGCCCCGCACATACACCTGCGAACTACGGCATCCCGGGCACTTCGCCTTCGGCTTTGCTTGCTTCTTGCGCTTGTTCGTCATTCCCGTTCCTTTCTGTTCTCGTCTGGTTCTGCAGATGTTAAGCGCTATTTACACACACACACTATTTTGTCAAGAGAGCCATTGTGTGTGTAAACCATTCGCAAGGGGGGACTTACAGGCCAGAATTCTTTGAGGCCAATCCTTTTCAAGCAACTGGTAGAAGCCCACTGTCCCCTGATCTAATGTACTTATTTTCGATTTGGTTCCTCCCGTGCATTTTAGTAGATTCTTCAACCTCATCTGTCCTCGGCCCGGGGAACCAGCTACTTCAGTTGCACCAATGTAATTGCCGCCCCACCATGATCTTCGGCCTCGGCTCGAATGGCCTCGACCAGCGGATGCGTTTTCAGGAATTCGGCGAGGCCACGGCGTAACGCGCCGGTGCCGTGGCCGTGAATCAGGCGCACCTGAGATGAACCTGCGAGCGCGGCCTGATCGAGAAACTTGTCCACGCGGCGGGTGGCTTCCTCGACCGTGCAGCCGATGAGGTTGATTTCCTCGCTCGCGGGTTCGGCTGACGGCTGTGTGCGCAGGGTGACGCCTCTAGGAAGCGAGGGCTTCGCGGGCGCGTCGTTGCCGACGACCGCTGTGATGTCGGCGAGGGCGACCTTCATTCGCAACGGCCCCGCTTCAACCTCGGCGCTCGTGTCGTCGTGCCGGCGGAGCGTTACCGGAGTGGGCAGGCCCCGCACTCGGACGCGCGCACCCGGAACTAGATCGCTTTGTGCGACGGGCCTCAGAGTTTGCGTGGCAACAGTGCCCAGATCGGCCTGCGTATCCGCGAGATGCGCGACTGTGGCGGCATCGGCCTCCTCGCGCGCATCGCCCCGCGCTTTGACGAGTTTGCGTTGCGTTTGTTTTTCGAGCTGCGCGCGCAACTGGCGTTCTTTCACAGCCTCAATCGCGCGTGCGACTTCCTTCTCGTGTTTTTCGAGCGTCTGAGCGAATTGTTGTTCGAGCTCCTTCAGGCGTTTTCGCTGCCGCTCGGTCCACTCCGTTTGCAACTGTTTCTTTTCCAGGGCGAGGTCATGGGCTGCTCGGGTGGCCTCGCGTTTTAGGGCTTCGAGTTCATCGCGGCTGCGGTGGAGGTAGGCGATCAGGGCTGCGGCCTCATGCGCTTCGGGCGAGAGCTGCGCGCGCGCCCGTTCGATGACGTGTTCGGGCAGACCCAGCCGTTGCGCAATGTCGATGCCACTCGAACCGCCCGGCACGCCGACCATCAAACGGTACGTAGGCCTCAGGTTTACTTCGTCGAACTCGACTGCAGCGTTGAGCACCCCCGCAGTGGTGGAAGCGTACGTTTTCAGGCGGTCGTGATGCGTGGTTGCGAGTGTCAGGCAGCCGCGCGCGCGGAACTCGTCGAGCAAGGCGACGGCGAGTGCCGCGCCCTCCTCAGGAGCTGTTCCGGTACCAAGTTCATCGACCAGCACGAGCGAGTGTCGCGTGGCAGCTTCCAACATCGCGCGCACGTTGAGCATGTGCGCGGAAAACGTCGAGAGGTCCGCGGCGATGGATTGTTCATCACCGATGTCCACGAGAACGCGATCCACCAGAGGCAGGCGCGCGATTTCAGCAGCCACAGGAATACCCGACTGGGCCGCGAGGGCAGCCATGCCCACAGTCTTGAGCGCGACCGTCTTGCCGCCAGTGTTGGGACCACTGATGACGAGCACTGTCTCTGAGTTGGGGCCGCCAAGCGAGAGAGTAATGGGCACAATGCTGCGGCCACGCGCGCGCAGCGTGTCGGCGAGAACTGGATGCCGCGCGTTCTTTAGTTCGAGTAAAGCGTCGCTAGCGAATTCCGGCAGGCTGCAATCGAATTCGCGGGCAAATCGCGCGCGGGCGAATACCGAGTCGAGTTCCGCGATCGTCTCAACCCCAAATCGCAGCGGCCCGAGATTTCCGCGCAACCGTTCGGTCAACTCAACAAGGATGCGCGCTATTTCAGATGCTTCATCCTCGCTGAGTTGCACGATCTTGTTGTTGAGCTCGATAGTTTCGAGTGGCTCGACGAAAACCGTCTGCCCGGTGGCGCTCGCGGCGTGTACGACGCCCTGCACCTGGCGCCGCTCGGCTGCGCGGACAGGGATGACGAAACGCTCGTTGCGCAGCGTGACGTAGTCTTCGCCTGCCTCACCGCCGCGAGAACGCAGGATGCGCTCGAGCGTTTTCTGGATGGTCTCGCGTGTGCGGCCCATGTTCGCGCGAATGCGCTTCAACTCGGGGGCAGCATCGTCGCTGATTTCTCCGTTTGGCAGCACAGCTCGCCGGATGGCCACCGCGAGCGGCAGCAGATCGGCGACGGCGCCTGCACGCGCAGTGAGAAGGGGGAATTTTTCTGAAGGGTTGCGAATACCATCGCGGGAACTTGACCCGGAACTGGCACGGAAGCTTTCGCGGAGAAACGCAACCGTGTCTGCCAACGATGCCGCAGCGAGCAACATCGCAGGCGTGAGGACGGCGGCCAGCGATTCGAGTTCCGCTAGCCACGGTTCCGGGTCGGCCACCGAACCGAAACCCAGCTCGCTGCCCTCTTGCCGGTACGCAATGGCCTCGGCGATTAGCGCGAACACAGCGTCGAGCGCGGCGCGGCCAGTTGAAAACGCGAGCGCGTCAACAGCGCGCCGTCCGGGCGCACACGTGGTCTGGCGCCGCAGCAATTCGCGCAATCGGTCAAATTCGAGGATGTCTTCCGCGGTTCGCGACACTTTTTCCCTCAACTTGTCTGAAGGCGCTGTTTCAACGCGCCGCTGCCAAACGCGCGGCAAGGAACTGCGCGGCGTAGGCCGGAGTCGGCGCTTGATGCACGAGAGGATCGTTCGACTCGCCCCATCTGGATGCGTGTCCACGCTCGACTTCGCGCACGCGCTCCAGGATCGGTTGCCAGAAGTCGCCCAGCACGACGAATGGCCGTTGCGCCATCGCTTTCTTGTTTAACATTTCCCAGACGACCGCGAGTTCGACCAGCGTGCCCGTTCCGCCCTTGCACGCGACGTACCCGTCGCCGAGTCGCACCAGCTCGAACAATCGCTCCTGCCAGGTTTCCGTGCGCGTTTCCTCGTTCACCCAGCGATTGGTGCGCGCCCCGAAGAAACTGGATGTCACGGCCAGCACGCGCCCGCCCGCTTCTCGCGCGCCGCGCGACACGCCTTCCATCACGCCGGCGTAACCCCCGGTGCAGACCGCGAATCCTGCCGCCGCGAGCGCGCGCCCCAACTCGACGGCCTCAGAGTATTCCGCGTGGCCCTCTTCCGGGCGCGAGCTTCCAAAAACTGTGATCACTTTCATTTTCTCTGTCATGAGTCACTGAGCGTCGGAGTCGAAAGAGTCTATGTGGCAACATTTCCATCGAGGAGTCAGCAGCTAAAGCCGGACTCAATTTGCAAATTTTATGTCGTGGCTAAAGCCACGACCCACAAAGTTTCTCAAATTCTCAACCGGCCCCTAAGCACTCAAACATAACTTCGCAGGAGTGATGGTTGAAACCGCGACACGCAAAGGCCGCTTCCTGGACGGCGCTCATTTCCTTCACTTCCTACGCATCCTTTATTTCCTTTACTTCCTTCACTTCATCCCTTTCTTCACCGGTGGCGGGCCCAACTCCTCGATCATCGCGACCGCGATCGCATCGAGAATGGTGTCCGCAGTTTGCGCGTGGAGACCGTTGTTGTTTCCGAGGATCGAGAAGATCAAATGCGCTCCGCCGGCTGTCGTCGCGTAACCGGAAAGTGCAACGACGTGTTCGACCGTCCCCGTCTTGGCGAATATATGGCCCGTAGCCGCAGTGTTCTTCATGCGCTCGGAAAGCGTGCCGTCTTCTCCGGCAACGGGCAGAGAAGTCCGGTAGATCTCGCCCCAAGGCTGCGAAGCGGCATAATTCAGCATTTGCACGATCGCGCGCGGCGTGACTAAATCGCGCCGCGAGAGTCCCGATCCGTCGCTCAACACAACGTCACTTTCGGCGATGCCCGCGGCCTTGTAAAAATCCGCCGCGAATTTCAGCGCCTCTTCGCGGGTTGTCGCGCCGGACTTTTCATGCGCCGCTAGAAGCAACAGCAACTCCGCGTGCAGGTTCAGGCTGTTCTTGTTCACCTGGCGAATCTCTTCGCCGAGCGATTCGGACAGGCGCTCTGTAATGAGGGTATCCGCCGGACTATTTTCGCCCGAAACCGCAGTATCTCCGGCGTGGCGCGCCCGGGCGACACCATCAATTTTTATACCGCGCGCGGCGAGCAGTCGCGCTAGCAGCTCAGCGGCATATTCGGCAGGCTCTTCAATTGCAATCGTCAGCCGCCGCGGCGACGCGCCCGCCGGCATCGTGCCGCTCACGCGAATTGCGCGAGAGCCAGGCTCACGCGCGGCGGCCAGCTTTTCCTCGCTGCCGTGGGCGCTGGTGCGGATCGTGTTCTCGATGGTGTAGAAATCGCTTGCGGGCTCAATGGTGAACTTGGCGGCATCGCCTTCCCGTTCCCCGGGCCGCAGTTCGAGCGTAAACGTATTGTCATTGACAGCGATTGCCGAAACCGCAGCACCGTAGGACCACAACATATCGTCGATCGTCCAGCCGTCCGGAAATCGATCCACGGGGAAGAAGCTGTCGTCCGCAATCACGCTGCCCTCAATTTCTTTCACGCCGCGCGCGACGACGGCATCGGCCAGCGCGGCGAGCGCTTTTTCAGGCAGGCCGTCGCGTTCGACTTTCTTGTCGTACGGAAACTTGCGGTTCGAGAGGTTTGCATCACCGCGGCCAATCAACACCAGATCGCCGTTCAGCAGCCCATTTTCATCGAGCGTGCCAGTCGTCGATATTGTTGTCCGAACGCGGTACTCGGGCCCCAGTGTTGCAAGTGCGAGCGCGGTCGTAAATAATTTTACGTCCGAAGCAAGCGTAAAATAGTTGCCAGCATTCCGCGCGTACAACACTTCTCCAGTCGCTGCGTCGGTGATCATCATTCCCCAGAATCCCTTGTCGGGACCCGAAGCGGAAAGCGCTGTCTCGACACGTTGGCGGAATCGCGCGACGTCCGCGCGCTCCACAGGCCCTCTTTGAGTTGCGGCGCGACGCGAACCCGGCGATTTCATAGGCCGCGACTGCCCAGCCAGGTTCATGGTGCACGCGAAGACAACCATGCAGGGGACACCGCATCCAAACAAAAGCGGGCGCAATTTTCGGGTCAAGCCCATCCAGCTTCTCCCGTAGAGAATCTGCAAGGAAAAGTTAATTATAGTCCAGCAGCTCTGGGGAACCCGAAACGAATATGAATTTTCAGTTCGCACTTGCAATATCGCCTCGCGTGGACGGCGCGGGAGCCACCGGCTCCGCGTTGCGCCAAGACGCGTGAAGCCCTATGATGGGAAAGTCTTCAGCCCGGGACCCTGCAAGTACTACTTCTGAGGAGGAATGAAATCGTGCGAAAACTAATTTCCATGCTGGTGGTTTTTGCTCTTACCACACTTCCCGCGCTGGCCGCACAAGACAAGGACACCAAGGAAACAGACCGGCTAGAAAATGCGGGCTCCGTGATGGAAGAGATCCTGAACGTCCCGGACAACATCCCGCAGGAGCTGCTGGACAAGGCGGAATGTGTCGTCATTTTTCCATCCGTGATTAAATTTGCGATTGGCCTCGGCGGAAGTTATGGCCGCGGCGCCATGATCTGCCGTAGCGGCGAGCACTTCACGGGGCCGTGGGGTGCACCGTCGATGGCCGCACTCGAGGGCGGAAGCCTCGGCTTCCAATTGGGCGGCCAGGCGACCGATTTCGTGCTGCTGATCATGAACCCCCGCGGCGCCAAGGCTATTCTGAGCAGCAAAGTTAAGCTGGGCGCGGACATGGCTGCCGCGGCAGGACCAAAAGGCCGAGACGCCTCAGCCAATACCGATGTTACTTTGCGAGCCGAGATTCTGTCGTATTCCCGCTCGCGCGGACTGTTTGCCGGCATATCGCTGGAAGGCTCGACGCTGCGGCCGGACAACAATGCGAACGAAAAATTGTACGGGAAAAAGGTGACCGCGGAGGAGATCGTTCGCAAGGGAGCTGTGCCGGTGCCTCCTGCCGCGCAAAAGATGGTTTCCTTCCTCGACAAGAAGTCGCCGAAGAACCTTTCCGATCCCGAATCACTGAAGTAACTTTGCACGCGCTCTGGGGCCGGCATTCTGTGGATGCCGCCGGGTTCAGGCGAGCAGAGGCGCGTCTAAGGACCGTGGCGCCTGGAGCGAGTCAAAGCACGGCGTGATATTCTGGCTCTCATGAGTTCGCGAGTTGCGCACATTGTTCACATCCAGATCGCGGCACCCGAAGGATGTGAAACAGCGGCCCGAGAATTTTACGGTGCAGTTCTCGGCATGATAGAAATTGAAAAGCCCTCCGTATTACGGGCGCGGGGTGGTTGCTGGTTTCAGTGCGGCGCGCACCAACTGCACATCGGGGTGGAACGTGATTTCCGGCCCGCCAAGAAGGCTCACCCGGCGTTTGCGGTATTCAATCTGGATGAGCTGCGCGAAGCCCTGACAAACCGCGGCGTGGCTGTGGCAGATGACGACAATCTGCCGGGCGAGCGCCGGTTTTATGCAGGAGATCCTTGGGGAAACCGTCTAGAATTTATCGAAATCCGGAAATAGTCTGTCCCCCCGGCATGCTACGGCTGATTTAGGAAACATCGGGGATTGCTTCAGGTGATCTCCCCGGAGCGAACGCTCTTGTCTGAAAAGATGATCTGCCCGATATGCAACAAGCGGCGCGCCGAACGCTACTGTCCGGCCAAGGACGAAAAAATCTGCGCGGTCGATTGCGGCACTGAACGCGAGGTGACGATCGACTGTCCGAACGATTGTTCCTACCTGCTGGCGGCGCATCGCTGGGAAGAGTCTCACCCGAAACCGATCCCCGATGGTGAAATACCGTTTCGGGACGTGTCGTTCTCGGCCGACCTGATTCACACGAGGCAGGCGGCCCTGTCGGGCCTCGGGCATGCAGTGCTTCTTTATGCCGCGGAACAACCGTCATTCTCGGATGCGGATGTCTTCGCGGCCACGCAGGCGATGGCGGAAACGTACCGCACCCTCATCTCCGGGATCTACTACGAGAAGCCACCAGACCGCGCAGTTGCGGCGGGATTCTATGCTGCCATCGCGAAATTTATCGACGCTGAAAAGAAGCGCGAGGCAGCACATCCGCAATTCTCGCCGCTGAAAGATTCAGAAATCTTCCACCTGCTGGTATTTTTTCTGCGGTTCGGGCGGCTGCGGTCCAATGGACGTCCACGTACTCGCGCGTTCATTGAATTCTTGCGCGCACAATTTCCACGCGAGACGGGCTTCGCGAAGGAAGAATCGCGCATCATCATGCCGTAACGCCGATTCATGGTGTTGTTCCGAGATCAAGAAATGATCAGGGTTGCTTCACTTTTCCTCGGCGAAACCCGCAGCCTGTTGGCGGAGGGACCTGGTTTTCAGCCTTTCATTTCGCTCTTTTCACAAAGGGCAGAAGCATGGGAGTGCGTTGCCGGTATTGTCTGTAAGCGTCGCCAAAAAACGTGATCAGGTCGTGCTCTTCCAACTGGATGGCTACCAGAATATAGCCGGTCGTCGCGATCGCAAACACTAGATGCCCCAGCGTCATTTTTGGCGTCGCCCAGAACGCAATCAAAAAGCCCAGATAAATCGGATGACGGACCTGGTTGTAAAGCATCGGGGTCTTAAACCCAATCGGCGAGTGCTCTTTTCCCTTGAAGTAGAGACCCACTTGGCGTAATCCGAAGAGATCGAAATGGTTGACCATAAACGTGCTGCCAAGGACCATTAGCCACCCGACCCAATAAAGTGCCACGAGAGCCGTGTGGCTTGCTGGGTTTTGTACGTCCCACACGACTGCCGTCATGGGCCGCCATTGCCAATAGAGCAGGTCCAAGCACAGGCTGGCCATCAGCACATATGTGCTGCGCTCGATCGGATTGGGAATGATCCTGGTCCACGAGCTCTTAAACCATTGCTGCGCCATTACGCTATGTTGGATGGCGAAAAGCCCCAGCAGCAGAGCGTCAATGACGAGGGCGGTGATTGAGAATGTTTCTCCATTGGAATCAATGGACTTGGGAACAAACATGTTGCCGACAAAACCTATCGCGTACAGGAATGTGACAAAAAAGATCACGTACGCAATCAGCCCGTAGAGGAACGCTGCGACTCTGGCCATTCTTTGTGCTCCTTCCATGAGTGATTTCACCTTTACAAAATCAGATTGGAGCTAACTCTTCGACTCGAGCAGTTGGACTGCATTTGTAAGCCACCAACGGCGCGCATGCCTCTGTTCGCAGTTCACTATTTGGGGGTCACATTTGCCCCGAACGATATGGCAGCTGAATTCCCGTGTCAAGTTCCATTCCGCATTTACGCGGACGCGCGGCCGTCTCGACGCAAGACAAAAAGGGCGGCCAGAGTCGGCAATCTGACGAGGGTGTTCTTCAAGGGGAAGATGCAAGGAATTTTTCTTCTAATTACCGGACGAGGGTAGACAACGGGGGTTCCGCTTCGCGCTCACCGGCAGATTGTGGCGGATTCTGCACCGCCGGAGAGAAATCAAAGCCCAAGCTCAATTGAGGCGCATCTTCGCGGGGGCGGGCGGTCTCTATGGGGAGCACCCCCAAGTCGTATTTCTTGCGCAATGCGGCGACGCGAGCGGAAATCTCGCGGCTATACGCCTCCGGCGCATAGTTCGAACGGGAATACCATTCGCGGTAGCGTCGCGCGAGTTTCGGGAACTTCGCGTATAGAAACGGCAGGAACTGCTTCTGCGCGGAGGGCATGAGGTACAGCACCCGGGCGGCGAACCATTGAGCGCCGGCTTCACGCGAGGCGCGGGCCAGGGCGTCGAGATCCGCTTCCGAATCCGTAAGCCCAGGCAACACGGGCATGGCGAAAACGCCTGCAGAAATTCCCGCAGCGCGCAACTCGCGAATCGCCTCCAGGCGCAGGTCTGGCCGCGGAGCACGCGGCTCCAGCAACCGCGCCAAGCGGGGCCGCAGCGTCGTGATGCTCAGATTCACATGCACGGCGGAATGCGCGGCGATACGGAGCAGCAGGTCCAGATCGCGCACCACCTGGTTCGATTTTGTGGTGATGGAGACGCTTAGCCCCTGGCGCGCGGCCATTTGCCCGAGAATCGCGCGGGTGGCGCCGAATTCGCGTTCGGCGGGCTGGTATGGGTCGGTCGCCGTACCGATAGCGATGTGCTCGCCTTGAACCTTTTCCATTGCCAGGTCGCGCCAGGCAAGCGGCCCGGCATCCTGCTTGACGTAAATCTTGCGTTCGAAATCAGCGGAGTCCAACTCCATGTATTCGTGTGTATATCGCGCGTAGCAGTATTGGCAGCCGAATTCACAACCGCGGTAGGGGTTCACTGTCCAGGAAAATGGCACGCGGTCGGAATCACAGTGGTTCAGGATCGAGCGCACGGGCAGGAGGAAATACTCCGTGCCACGTTTTGCGTCTGCGAGCGGGGAGGAGGAGGCGAGACGGGCTATGCCGACGCGTTCGGGCCGAGACCCTGGTGGCAGCAGGGCATCTGGCCCGCTGTCCCGTTGGACCGGGACGTCGGGGAAAAGGGTGGGAGTGGGATCCTTCCTGCGGCCGCGAAGAACCCCTTTGGTAGAGGAGTTCTGAGGGGCCGTAGGAATCGTGTTTGCAGTCGCCATCACCCGTCTCGGGAAGCACGCGGAGAGTATTTCGCTTTTTGTTCGCTATGTCAAGAACAATTTCGCTTTTTATTCGCTTTTATGCGGCACTACTCTTGCGGTGAACGCCGCGAGAAAACCCGGGCGCGGACCCGGCCCAACCACACACAGCCTCCAAAGCGCTGCGTCGGACACGCGAGTCTCAGAGTTGACGTTTGAGACTCCCTCGCATAGACCGTTCGGCTAGGCCGTAGCACCAAAGGTTATACTCTGTGCAGGCAAGGGGGCCGGTAGTGGCAAGGATCGGGATTCTGATCATCGACGACGACGTGGTGAGCCAGACCGCCCTTCGGCAGGTCCTGGACTCCGAAGGCTGGCACGTCCAGATCGTGCCGCTCATCAGCGAAGCGCTGCCTGAATTGTCGAGTGGAGAATGGTCGCTCGTGATCGTCAATATCTCGATGACGGGCCTGTCAGGGCCAGTGTACTCGACTCTCAAGGAGTTGGCACTGTCGCCGGCCGTCGAAGGGGGCATGGTTCGGGCGCGAGTTCTCTTCCTTCTGCCGGAAGTCGCTAGCGCCGAAGCCCGGCCGATCCTTGAAAAGGAACGACTGCCCTACGTGGTCAAGCCGTTTCAATTCAATGATTTTCTGGAAAAGGTGAGCGATTTGTTGATGGAAACCAGTGCGCTCGCCACACCGATTCGCCGCGTGCGCCACGACGCGGACGCCGCCGAAAGGAAGCGCAAGGAGAACCGCGCGGGACATGAATCAGCCGTCCGCCAGGGACGCCGCGACACGGGGATGTTCGCCAAGCGCGGCGACTACGTCATGACCGAGGAAGAGATTGCGGAATATGAAAAATCGGAAAAGGAAGAACAGGAAAAAAGGAAGAAACCGCAGCCTCAGAACCGGTAATCCCACGCCATTTTCCGCCCCTCAATTTCTATTTTGAATGAACGTCGCTCCCCTGCCGCTGCCACAGGCGGACCGTGCTCGAGTCCTGCGTGGCGGAGATCAATTCGGCGATCGTTGAACCGAGAACTGGATGCCGCAACCCTGGCGCGAGCTCGGCCAGCGGCGCCAGTACGAATAGGCGTTTGTCCAGGCGCGGATGCGGGACTTCCATTTCTTCGGTGCGGATCACACTCGCGCCGTAAAATAAGATATCGATATCGATGATGCGAGGGCCGCGCGCAACTAGCTTCCTGCTTCCAAACGCGCGCTCGATTCCCTGCAGGGCATCCAGCAATTGCCGCGGCGGCAACGAAGTCTCCGCCTCCACGACGCAATTCAAAAACCAGGGCTGCGCGAGAAAATCCACCGGCTCGGTTTCATAAAGCGAAGACCGGCGAAGCACTTGCACGCCCGCTTCGGGCAAGGCGGAGATAGCGCGCTCAAGATTCGCGGCGCGGTCCCCAAGATTCGATCCGAGGGAAAGATAGATGAGTTTGCCAGCAGGCATACACGAGAATGAAACCACAGATGAACACAGATGCACACTGATAAAGGCAAAACAATTACTGAAAACATCGAAGGCACGGGGACTAGTAAGGAACAACTAAATGACAACTGTGCGGATTGATTTCATTCCGCCAAAAATCTCTTCCTTGTCTTCAGTTTTTTATCTGTGTTGATCCGTGTTCATCTGTGGTTCCATTCCGCGGCTTGACTTCAAAACAAGCCGTGTTGCTGGCGGGGAAGTTCGAGGCCGAAGTGTTTATAGGCAAGAGCGGTGGCGACGCGGCCGCGCTGGGTGCGGTCGAGCAAGCCAAGTTGCATCAGGTAGGGCTCGTAGATTTCCTCGATGGCGTCTTCTTCTTCGCTGAGCGATGCCGCGATTGTGTTGAGTCCGACCGGTCCGCCGGAATATTTCTGCAGGATAGTAAGCATAAGGTTGCGGTCCACTTCGTCGAGGCCATGTTCATCGACGCCGAGCATTTGCAGCGCCTCGTTTGCGACGGCGAGCGTAATGTGGCCTTGCGCCCGCACCTGGGCAAAATCGCGCGCACGGCGCAGCAGACGGTTGGCGACACGCGGCGTGCCGCGGCTGCGGCGCGCAATCTCGAAGGCGCCGTCGTCGTCCACGGCAATCCCCAGAATCGACGCCGACCGGCGCACGATGATGACGAGTTCTTCCGGCGTATAAAACTCCAGACGGTGCACGATGCCAAAGCGCGAACGCAGCGGTGCGGTCACCAGGCCCGCGCGCGTGGTGGCACCGATCAGCGTGAAACGGTTCAAGATGAACGGATGAATCCTCGCCCCTGCGCCCTGCCCGATCACCAGATCGATGCGGTAATCTTCCATGGCGGGATACAAGACTTCCTCGATCGCGGGAACTAGGCGGTGGATTTCATCGAGGAAGAAAACTTCGCGTTGTTCGAGCGAAGTGAGGATCGCGGTTAAATCTCCCTTGCGCTCAAGCAACGGGCCGGAACTCGTTTTGATCACGACACCCAGCTCGCTGGCGATAATCTGCGCCAGAGTCGTCTTGCCCAAACCCGGCGGGCCATACAACAGCACGTGATCGAGCGCTTCGCCGCGGCTGCGGGCCGCCTGGATGGCGATTTCGACGTTTTCCTTCACGCGCGACTGGCCGATGTAATCGGCAAGGCGCTTGGGGCGGACGCTCGCGTCAATTCTCGCGTCTTCATCCAGTGCCGCGCCGGTTACAATGCGTTGCGAAGGTTTCTCCATCCGCGTCTCGCTTCCCGTACCGGAACTCACCCTGTCACCTCACAAACTCCTGTGGCGATCGTTATGAATGCAGGAAAAATATTTAGCGTGCAGCGCGCGCGCCCTTCTGCGCCGGTGCGCTCAACTGCCGCAACGTGGCGCGCAGCAATGTCTCAAACGATTCCTGCGCGCCATCCTTGCCGGCGCGTTCGACGGCCTGCTCCGCGGTGTGTTGTTCGTAGCCGAGATTGAGCAGCGCGGAGACAACATCCGCCGCAGTGCCGGAAGTCGCGGACGGCTGCCTTGCCGCTGTCGAAGTCTCCATAGCGGCCAATTTGTCGCGCAGCTCGACGACCATCCGCTCGGCGGTCTTGCGGCCAACGCCAGGAATGCGCGTCAGGCGCACCAGATCCCCCGCGCGGACCGCCGGCACCAAATCATCGACGCTCATGCCCGAGAGAATTTTCAAGGCCAGCACGGGCCCCACGCCCGAAGCGGAAATCAACAGCTCGAACAAATGTTTCTCCCGCGAGCTGAGAAAGCCGTAAAGCGAAATCGCGTCCTCGCGAACCTGCGTGTGAATCAGCAGCGTCACGTTTGAATGCAGGTCGCCCAGCGCGTAGAACGTCGAGACCGGAATATGCACGAGGTAACCAACACCCCCAACGTCCACCAGAACCTGGTTGGGACGTTTGTCAGCGAGCGAGCCTCGAAGCTGCGCAATCATCTAGATCATCACCTGGCTCGCGATTATGGCGGCGTCCAGACAGGGTGTCAACGCGGACGCCCCGGCTACTCGTGGCGGTGCAGATCGATCGAATCGATCACGCCGATCACGGCGGCATCGATCGGAGAATTAGGGCGGCCAACGGCAGTCATCGCGGAAAAGCCTTCGGTGGTAAGCAGGACGCGCTCGCCAATGCCCGCATCCACGGCGTCGAGAGCCAGCACGGGATCGCCTCGCTCGGTGCCATCGAGATTGAGCGGCTGGACGACGAGGATCTTGCGCCCTTCGTGCGAGGGCGCTTTCTGCGTCGCGACAACGTCACCAATGATGCGGCCAATCAGCATGGTTGAGAATCTGAAGTAGCGATGTGGAAGGCTATCATCTCGGGCCTGTTTCCGGAATATTCACTGCGTCCACAATGGCCACGATCGTGGCTTCGGTGGGCGGTTCGGCGGGAAGAAACGGGAAGCTGGCTTCCTTGCCGCGGCACCAGTAGATCGTTTCGCCCGCACCGGCGCCTACTGAATCTAGGGCGATGATGGGACGGCCTTTGTCGCGGCCATTGCGGTCGAGCGGCTGGACGATGAGCAGTTTCTGCCCTGCGAGGGAGGCGTCCTTCATCGTGCAGACGACGTTGCCGATAACGCGCCCAAGCAGCACGCTATTTCTTTCGCGCGGCGGCGAGTTCGGCCTCATGCAGCGCGTCGAGCTTCACTTCATCGACAATGCCGATAATGGCGGCATCCACCGGCCGGTCCTTGCATTCGGCGGCCATGCGCGCCGAGCTGCCGGTCACGACCAGAACAGTCTCGCGAAAGCCCGAATCAACCGTGTCCACGGCGATGAGGTAACCGGATTCGTCGGCGCCTTCTGGAGAAATCGGTTTGACGACGAGGAGTTTCTTGCCCTCAAGACGCGGGTCTTTACGCGTCGAAACCACGGTGCCGACAATGCGAGCCAGAATCATGCGCTGCCAATAGAATCTAAATCAGAAATACCCACAAGTGGGTTCGCCGAAAGCGATGCCACTTTCAGATCTGCATTCGGGTTGCGATTACGCTACTGAAAGCCTCCGCGTAAGGACACGGCACCTCGTGTTGCGGCTGAGGGGCACCCGCGTAGAACATCGCTGCGTTTAGTGCCCGGCGGCGACAGCCGTCTTCCCGATGGGAAGCACGTCCTCGAGAGATTGATGCGGCCGCGGGATGACGTGCACGGCAATCAGCTCTCCTACGCGCCGTGCAGCGGCGGCTCCGGCGTCAGTTGCGGCTTTTACCGCGGCCACGTCGCCCCGCACCATCGCGGTGACGTAGCCCGAGCCAATCTTTTCCCAGCCGACTAGCGTGACCTTGGCTGCCTTGACCATCGCGTCCGAGGCCTCAATCATCGCGACCAGGCCGCGTGTCTCGATCATGCCGAGTGCTTCGCCCATGCTTCATCCTCCGTGGCAGCCGCCAGAAATTCCGGCCGGCGCCTTTCCGCAAAATCAAAATCGAATCAAAACTGTCGTGGACACTCAGCGATGCGCCCTGTCTTTTCGCACTGCCTCTTCGATCAACGCTTCCAGCTCTGCACGCGTTACCGAAATGCGATTGGACTCGCCCACTGCGGTATCGCTCGTCACCGGGCAATTCGAACTGACAGGAGCGGCGGTCGTCGTGCCGTAACGCGCGCGCGCCGCGAGCAATTTTTCCACATCACGGCCAGAAAGCAAGACTTGTTTGCCAAGAAGCTCGGTGGCCAAGGAAACCTGCGCGAAATGCTCGACGGTCTCCATGCGAAAAAATGCGGTGAGCAGATCGGCCCCGCAAGTCACAACGCCGTGATTGGCCAGCAGAATCGCGTCGTAGTTCTGCACGAGCGGTTCCAGAGCTTCGGAAAGTTCGGGCGTTCCGGGCGTGCCGTACTGCGCTACGGGAACGCATCCAAGCGAGAGCACAATCTCGCTCAACAGCGCCTTGTTCAGAGGAAGCCCCGCCGCGGCGTGCGCTGTGGCGATCGGCGGGTGCGCGTGGCAAACGGCGTTGACATCCGGCCTTCGAGCGTAGATCAGCAGATGCATCGCCAGCTCTGAGGAGGGCTCGCGGCGGCCGGCAAGTTTGCGGCCCCGATGATCGGTGATGACCATATCGTCCGGGGACATCAAGCCTTTGCTGATGCCGGTTGGGGAGGTAAGGATGCGGCGCGAATCGAGGCGAATCGAAATGTTTCCGTCTGTCGAGGCAACGAAGGCGCGGCCGTGAATCCAGCGGCCCGCCGTGCATATTTCGCGACGGTGCTCGTCCTCCGTCTTCACCGCGCCAGGAGAAATAGAATCGGCAAGCATGCGTCAGGGGCGCCCAATCATTTCGGATCGCGGGCCGACGCCACGGAATCTCGCGGTGTCCCCCGGAACCGTCTGCGAATGTTGCAGACTTTTTCCCCTGTCAGGCATAAAATCCGCGCTCTTTCAGAGCGTACGCTACGCGGTCGATCGCCAGCATATATGCCGCAACCCGGTTGTTGACACCATGAATTTCCGCGTACTTTACCACTTCCTCGAAGCTTCGTTCGATGACGTCCTTCAGCCGCTCGTTGACTTCCCGTTCGCTCCAGAAATACCCTTGGCGGTCCTGGACCCATTCAAAGTAGCTCACCGTGACGCCGCCGGCGTTGGCGAGGATATCCGGAATGACGAAGATGCCTTTGCGGTCCACAATCTCGTCAGCCATCGCCGTGCATGGACCATTTGCGCCTTCGCAAAGGATGCGCGTCTGCAGGCGATGGGCGTTTTCAGAAGTGATCTGATTTTCCACAGCGGCGGGAATGACGATCTCCGCCGGTTGGAACAGAACTTCGCTCGCGGTCATTTTCGCCCCGCCGTCCGGAAAATCCGGCAGCGGCTTGCGGTCGCCGTAGACCCAGTCCAGCAATTTCGGGATGTCGAAGCCGTTTTCATTATAGAGCGCGCCGTGGATATCGGCGACGCCGACGATCTTATAGCCGGCCTTGTGCATCAGTTTCGCGGTCATCGAACCGACGTTGCCGAACCCCTGAATAATGACGCGCGTATTTAAATGTTGCATGCGAAACTTGGCGAGAGCGCGATCGCAGTTAAACAACACGCCCCGCCCGGTTGCTTCCAGGCGGCCGCGGGAACCACCCAGGTCGATCGGCTTGCCTGTGACTACCGCCGTTGTTGTGTGCCGCACGTGCATCGAGTAAGTGTCCATGATCCAAGCCATGGTTTGCTCGTTGGTGCCAAGATCGGGAGCGGGAACATCGCGTTCGGGACCAAACCATTCGATTAACTCGGCCGTGTAGCGCCGCGTGATGCGTTCCAACTCTCCATTCGAAAGCTTTGTGGGGTCGCAAATCACTCCGCCCTTGGCTCCGCCGAACGGTATGTTTACAACGGCGCATTTCCACGTCATCCAGCTCGCCAGCGCGCGGACCTCATCGAGCGTCACGTTTGGCGCGAAGCGGATCCCTCCCTTGCCCGGGCCGCGTACGATCGAATGATGAACGCGATAACCGATGAACACCTCCAAGTGCCCGCTATCGAGCATCACCGGTATGTACACGGTGATTTCCTTGTTCGGATACTTCAGAAACCGGTACAGACCCTCTTCGAGATTCAACTTCCGCGCGGCTGCTTCAAACCGTGCGTCGGCGGACTCATATACGTTAAATTCATTTCTGGAAACTAGCGTGGCCATAGCCAACCCTCCTCGGACACCCGGGCGGTGCTTCTTGCATCCAGCCAGGCGAACCCACGCGTTCGAACCGCCCCTCACGCCGCAAAATTCGGCAGTAGGACCAGAGGGCCAGTATACGAACCAACACTACGCGGCGCAAGGAAAGGAATGGAAGTCCGAAGAGTTAATTGCCCCCCGGCGGCAAGACAACCCGCACACTGCCATCACGCAGGATGGAAGCCACAAACGGCCCTGGATTCCTTCGCACTAGATTTGAAACTCGCGGCAATGCCTTTAGGAAAATTTCTGCCATTTCTTGCGCCTTAAGATTTCCACTGCGAAAAGCAAAGGCTCGAACTCCACTGGTCATCAACGCCGTCAACTCCGGACCGCGATAGCGAATCCGGCGATCGCTGGTGAGCACAATCCAACCGCGGCCTCCGACAATCTGGAGCCAGGTTTCATCTTTCGCATCGGCAGGGAAATGATCGTCATGAACTTCGATCTTCAAGTTTGCCGCGCGCAGTGCCGAAGCAAGAATCTTTTTCCCGAGACACCTGTCGAGAAAGAAAATTTCGGATTCAAGCAGCTTCTGCAAGTTCGCAGCGGATGGCTTCTTCAATGTGGAAACGATCTTGGCCGTAATCATCGGCGAGTTCGTCGATCGACTCGCCAGCTTTGTACCGGTCCGCAATCACGGCCGTGGGTATGCCCGTCCCTGCTAGCACTGGCCTGCCAAAGGCAATAAAGGGGTCTATCAAGACGTATCGCGGCTCGGTCAGCTCCCTTTTTCTTGTAAACGGATACAGACGGATCGCCAAGCCGGCCGGATCTCGATCGATCCGCTGGAGGTACGCGTCAAGTAGCTCGCGCATGGCAAGCTGACCCTCCTGGGAGATATTGATTAGCTGACCGAACTTTCGAACGAAGAGATCCCGCCCATTTGTTTCCATTCTCTGGTCCGCTAGCGGATGTTTTGAGCCAAAGTTACTCTGCAAGAATGAAACTGCTCGCCTGACCTTGGGTAGCGGCACTTCGTAGTGACTCCGGATAGCGTCGAGTACATGCGCCTCTACAAGATTGATGAACGAAAGCTGATGTCTTGTCCTTTCCGGCAGTGAAATCACCGGCGAAAAAAATCGGTGACCACTCTTCACAGGGTAACTGCGACCGAGCACCCAAGAGCGAAGCGTCGGAAGGGGAACGCGAAGATAATGCGCGGCTTCGCCTATGGTATAGGCAGGCAGCTCCCGGGGGTCGCGCCCTTGATAAAAGTCGGCAGACCTCGTCTTCATTCTCTTAGCTCTCAGGAAATCTTTCAGAGAAGTATCTTAGCATCTAATCTGAGGGTCTGGACACCGTTGGGTGCAACAATCGCCTACCCCCACGGGCGACTGGTCGTGCCTACTCAGCCACGCCCTGGTTTGCGCTCCACGAATTCTTCGATCAGGAGCTGGGACAGGCGCGCGGAATCATGTCGGACGACGACGTCTTCTTCGAGCAAATCGTCCAACAAACAGCGGACGCCCAGCGCCTGCAAATCTCCGATGTCTACGCGCACGGGCGCAGCTCTCTGCGCGGTATACCGGCGCGCGACTCCCGGTGAAACGATCTGATTGCTTGCCACGACCCAGTCGAATAGCTTGCTGCGTGTGTGTTCGTAGATCGCACGTACGTGGTCCGAAAGAGAATATCCTTCGGTTTCGCCGGGCTGCGTCATCAAATTCGCGATGTACACCCTGGTAGCAGAGGACGATGCGATCGCTTTGGCAACGCCCGAGACGAGCAGATTCGGCAGGATACTTGTGTAGAGCGAGCCGGGGCCGATCAAGATCAGGTTGGCTCGCGCAATCGACTCCAGCACTTCCGGAAGGGGACGAACCCGGCGCGGGCGCAGGCGCAGACGGTGAATTTTCTTCCCGCTTTTCGGGATCCGCGTTTCGCCGGCGACGATCTGGCCGTCCGTCATCATCGCTTCGAGCGTAACATTCTCGAGAGTGGCGGGAAAAATCCGTCCGCGAATCGCCAGCACTTCGCCGCTGACTCTTACGGCTTCGGCAAAATCACCGGTTACATCGCTCAATGCGGTCAGAAACAAGTTCCCGAAACTGTGTCCCCGCAGCCCACGGCCCGCATGAAAGCGGTACTGAAATAGACGTCCTAGTAGCGCCTCGTCCTGCGACAGCGCCACCATGCAATTGCGGATATCGCCGGGAGGGAGGACACTGTGTTCGCGCCGCAGACGCCCTGAACTTCCACCATCATCCATAACCGTAACGATGGCGGCCAGGTCGCTGATCGGATGGCGGTCGGTTTCCTGACGGCGCCGCGCGACGTAGTGCTTCAATCCGCGCAACAACATCGAAAGCCCCGTGCCGCCGCCGATAGCGACGACTCGCACACCCGGAGCGCGCTGTTGTCTCCTGTCTTTCATCGGTTTCGCATCCGTGTGTTGAGATACCCGCGTGCGCTGGGGACTAATTGCCGGATGCTTCGCGCTCGGGATAGAGGAGTTCCGTGAAGCGGGGATCTTCCTGCAAAAACGCAAAATCCTCATCATTGCGCGCGTGGTAGCGATTTTCAGGGCGTAAGTGAATGGCTGTCTTGAGGTTCTCCATCGCGGATTCGGCTTCCCCAGTCAGACAATCGAGCGCCGCCATCGCATAGAAAACAAAATCC
>Ga0307479_10001747_pt1 | contig 19806 bp, 18 predicted proteins | sample atmos_gasesECM4C_FD_203743 | JGI IMG/M metagenome (GOLD analysis project Ga0307479, IMG submission 203743) | Hardwood forest soil microbial communities from Morgan-Monroe State Forest, Indiana, United States - atmos_gasesECM4C_515 | ecosystem: Environmental > Terrestrial > Soil > Temperate...
CTCGGCCGACGCCACCGCAGGAAACGAATTCACCGCTACGAACGATTGGGAGCTCCCGACCCCGCCCGTTCCAGCTTCCTTTGCGCGCAACGCGACGCGGTATTCCACCCGGACCGTGTTGCTGTCGTCGAATTGAACCGTCTTTTCGATGCTCGCTCCGGCCGGATAAACATCCGGAGCGTCGTAGTGAAGCCGCAGCTCCGCATTGCTTTGCTCGGATTGCCACTCCGCCGTGTAAGCGCGGTTGGAAAATCCCCAGCGGCCTCGAGGGCGCAGTTGGCTCCGCGCCTTGGCGCTCTCCGTGTACGAAAAGCTGTCGCGCAACAATCCCACGCTGCTGGCAAGGTTTGCGCCCGTGGCCTTGTCCACAAGTGCGATGGCCTGCCCTCCCGACTCAGGCGATACAATCAGCCGCATGCCTGCATTCTCAAGTACCCATTCTTCGGCGCCGTCTCCGTCGAAGTCGTAGCGATAGTATCTCGTTGTGCCCGCCGGCATCGGCAGGAATGCAATCGGCATGCTTCGGTCGTCCTTTCCCGAACGAACTTCGATCGTGCTGTGCAGAAGCTCGCTCGCCACAGGAGAAATTGACCCGTGCTCCCTTTGCGGAGCTTTCACGCGGATGTTCTCAATCGCGACTCCGGAGGGGGAAATGCGCAAGCTTCCCCCGCCGCGCAAGTCTCCCTCAATGGAGATGTCCGCGAAGCGCTGCACCAGCTTGTTATGGTTTTCTCCTTGGATGGACACCGTTCCCTTTTGATCGGAATCCATGATCACGAGCGGCGGATACGTTCGGACGTAGTTGTTCTCGCCCGCAGGCAGGCGCACCGCATTCGCCACAAAGAAATCGAAGTCGCTGCGCGCCGGTTTGGGCGCCTTCTCTACTTCGGGCACATGAGGTTTGTAGGGCACTTCTAATTTCAGAATGCGCAGGAACCGCGGTGCCGCCCCTCGCGGAATCGTCACTTGTAGTTCTTTTGTGGAATCGTCCCAGTTCGCCTCGGGCTTGGTTTCCTCGAGCATCACGTGCGAAGGCGCCTGCTCCAAGTGGAGCCGAATCTTGGCGCGCAGAGGAACGCAAAAGAGCAATTCAAGTGTCCGTCCTTCGCGCCGCGCGTCGAGAAGCTCTGCGCTGGCGATGGTAACCGCGTCGCTGCATGCGGGCTCCGCGCCCGTGCCAGCCCCAGTTCCAACTCCGGTGCCAGTTCCAGTGGAAGTCCCGTTGCAAAGCAGCTGCCCAAGCGGCAGCAGCAGAGATTCGCGTGCGGGAATCACTGCCTGCAGCGGCCAGTAATCCCCGTTTTGTCCTTTGGACGAAACCGACGGCGAAAGAACCTCAATAGATACCTCTGCTTGCTCGTCGCCGAGATTCGTTACGCTCACAAACCCGCTGCCGGCGCTCCGGTCGCCTAGAAGTAATGTGCCGTCGTTCGTCACGATTTCATTGGCAATTAGCTCGCTTGCGCTGTTCAAATTCCCTGATATTTTTACCGCCGGCTGCAACCCTGCCGCCGAAAGGAATTCCCGCAGCACGCCCGTCGCCCAATCCGATTCGTGCTGCGCTCGACTTTCACTCAGGCTGCGCTCGAGCCCGAGCCATGAGAAAAAGTCCTTCGACGACTCGATCACTTCGCCATCGCCAAACTTCCAGCGTCTCCGGATCGCCGAATCTGCTGCGTGCGGAGCCGGCGGCAACAATTCGGCCGCGGATTTCCACATTTCTTCGAGCACTCGGCCTGCCGGTTTGCTGGGAAACGCCACCAGTGTCCCACCCCTTCGGACATATTCAACCACCGCGCGCTGCGCCCGCTCCGACATTTGAAACTGCGACTGATCGGAATCAAAGACGGGAAGAAGCAGCATGGGATCTCGCAGGAGCTGCTCGACCGGCTGATATTCCGGGTCGATCAGCTCGCTCGATAGCATCCCGAGCGCGCAGAGCCGTTCGAGGCGCATCACCGATTCGGAAACGCGGCGAATGTCCGGTGCCCGAAGCAGATCCTGAGGAAAAGCGCCGAGCGGGTAGAGGATGCCGAAGTCGGCCCGCTTGTGCGAAGCCGCCAGTTGCGGCCCCCATTGTTCCAGCATTTCGGAGTTGCGCAGTACCGCCTGAAGGCGTGGTTGTCCTTCACCGTTCGGATCGAGTGCCGCATCCCAACGATATGATTGATTTGCCCACGGAACGGAATAGCCGGCGGGAGTGTATGTGTCCTGCAAGGGGAAATAATTGATTCCATGGACACCGTTGGCAATAAGCAGCCGCGAGCTGAGCAGCGTGTTTTCAGGAGGGCTTTCCAGCGGACGGTCGTCGTCGCCGGGCGCATACCATCCAGCCTGATACTCGATCATGACGGGCGGAAAGTCAGGCTGCGTTTTCAACTCCTCCGCGAAGAATTCGATTTCGCCGGCGTCCCTCGCATCGACCAACCTGCCTTCCGTTTCCGTCGGCGCAAGAGGTCGCATGTACCACTGGCCCATTACGCCCATGGGTGAGTCACTGGGATCTTCGATCCGCGACCCCGCGGCCGATACGCGCATGTCTGTTGGATTGATGAAAGGTGCGTCCAGTCTGCCCGCTCCCATCGCGGCGCGAAGTGCCTCCACATAATGCCGGAACGCGGGGCCGATGCGGTTGTTTCGGCCGCTGGCAAAATCGTCGCCGAGTTGGACGAACAGCAATGGCCCGCTTGCGTCGCGCGGCAACGCATCGGGTTCCTCCGCCAGCGGGTGCATCACGCGGTGCGAACTGTAAGGCGCAAGTTCCGTTGCCACGGCGGTTAGCCATTTGCGCGCGTACGACATGTGCGTCGCATTGTCGAGCCAGCCGCGTGCGGCTGCTTCCGCGTCGTGCGCATTGACTTCATCGAGTGGCGCGTAACGTCCCTCGAGCCAGTCCGTTGAATCCATTTTGTATTCGGGTCGCTCGAGCAACCAACCGGGATATCCGCCGTGCCGCCATTCGTTTAGAATCTCCGGCCCCGGTCGCGCGACGAGCTTCAGTTTTTTCTGCGCGATGAGAGCCAGTAATCCGCGAAGATCCCGCCGTGGATTTGTGTGACCGTCGAAATCGAGTTCGCCCTCTTTCGGCTCGTGCCAGTTCCAGGGAATATAGATTTCAATCGTGTTGATGCCGATCGAGCGATAGCGTTCGAGCAGCCGCGCCCATTCATGGCGCTGGATGCGATAGTAAAAAAACGCTGCGGAGTGTATGAAGAACGGCGAGCCATCGACGCGAAGTTCCGGATAACCTCCGCGCTGAACAATCTCGACGCCGCGCGGTTCGCTGCTCTCCTTGGCCTTCTCGCTCTGCTTGACGCTCCGTTGCTGCGGGATCGCGTAAGCCGAGGCAATCGCAACTGCAGCGCATAGAATCGCACTCAGCCGAATCCATCGCATAGGGTTGGACCCCGCGCTTTGCATTGGCGACGATTCTCCCACGATTCACGAGAGTGCGGCGAGCGTTCCGGCGAAGAAGCCGCAACCGCGTGCGCGCTGATTGTCTCTGCCTCCAGCCCATTTCGCCTATTCTGCACCCCATCGCTCTGATAAAATCGCGCGCTTGCGGCCAATGGGCCGCTTCGGCTGTGCACGAGCCTCTCGAAGCAAGACGATATTTTGTCAGCGGAACAGTGCAGGGCGTCGGATTTCGCTACTTCGCCCGGCGAGTTGCCCGGCACTTGGGGGCAGCGGGTTACGTGAAGAACCTCCGGGACGGCAGAGTTGAAGTATATGCTATTGCCACGGCGCCGGTGCTCGCTGCGTTGCGCGCGGAGCTTGAACGCGGGCCAGAGTCGGCGATGGTTTCAAGCGTGACGGAAGATAGTGCCGCCGTTGATCCGCATTTCGCGGAAGGGTTCTCGGTGGAGCACGACGCCTGGTAAAAAAGGAAATCGATGGAAGATCTGAAAAAACTCATTCGCGAAATCCCCGATCATCCGAAGCCGGGGATTCTGTTCTATGACATCACCACTTTGCTGAAAGATCCGCGAGGGTTTCACACGCTCGTGGATCAACTCTGCGAGCACTACAAGGGGAACAAAGTGGATATTGTCGCGGGCATCGAAGCTCGCGGATTCATCTTTGCGCCTGCTCTTGCGTACCGCCTCGGCGCCGGATTTGTTCCCGTGCGCAAACCGAAAAAGCTGCCCTGGAAGACTGCGTCAGTCACTTACCAGCTTGAATACGGCAGCGACCAGCTCGAGATTCATCAGGATGCCGTGCATGCAGGCCAGCGCGTGCTCGTCTGCGACGACCTTCTCGCCACCGGCGGCACCGCCTCCGCCGCCGTCAGCCTCGTGCGCCAATTGGGCGGCGAAATTGCCGGAGCGGCATTCGCCGTCGAGCTGAATTTCCTCAACGGCCGCGCTAAACTCGCCGGCGTTGACGTCTTCTCGCTGCTGAAGTACGACAAGTAGATTCCGCCGGTTGCGGCGGGGTGCTATGACTGCGAAACACGACTACGTAGAAATCGTTGACCGCTTTAGTTTGGTCGCGCACAAGTACTGCACTGTTGTCGACTCCGCGTCGAGCTTGGACCGAGCCGACCTGCTCCTGCATATTTACAAATCCTTCCCGAATTGATTGGCGAAGCAATTCGCCTACCCACGACAGAACTCAACAACGACGACGAGACTGAGGAAACGAGCAGACCCACTCTTCCTGCCGGTACCAGAATGAATGAAAAGGAAAGGCTTCGTCTCTATAACCTGCTCAAAGAAAAGCTTGGGGATTGGGACTTGTACTGGCAGGTCTTCGACCCGACTAAGGACACTGAGGCAATTTATGGAACTTTAGCTGATGACATGGCTGACATTTATCGTGACTTGCAAGAAGGGCTCGTCCTTGCCGCAACTGAGCAGGCTCAACCAGCAGACATCATTTGGGAATGGCGAGTTGGTTTTTATTCCCATTGGGGCAAACACGCCATGGACGCCTTGCGAACTATTCACTTTCGCTTGGAGGATACGCTCTGTTAGGGGATGATTTTCGCGGCCCCGAATCACGCCGCTGGCGGGCGACTTCGAACAGCACTACCCCTGCGGCAACGGAAACGTTGAGCGAACGCACCGGACCGGTCGTCGGAATCGAGACCAGAAAATCGCAGCGCTTGCGCGTCAATTCGTGCAGGCCCTCGCCTTCACCGCCCAGCACAATTCCGACTGAGCCTTTTAGGTCGACTTCCGTGTAATTCTTCTCCGCACGCTCGTCGAGGCCCATGAGCCAATAGCCTGCTTCTTTCATCTCCTCCATGGCTCGCACCAGATTCTTTACGCGCGCGACGGGCAGATGCGCCAGTGCGCCTGCCGCGGCTCGTTCGACCGTATCCGTTAATCCCGCTGCTCGCCGTTCAGGAATCACAACGCCATTCGCCCCCGCCGCAAGCGATGTGCGGACGATCGCGCCGAGATTATGCGGATCTTCGACCCCATCCAGAAGAACGAGAAGCCCCTGCCCGGTCTTCACGCGCAGTAAATCATCGAGTTCAACCGCAGGCTTTGCCGCCGCCAGCGCCGCAATTCCCTGGTGCTCGCGCGTCGCGGCCAGGCGGTCCACTTGCTGACGGTCTTCGAAGCGAACTGGAACGCCGCGGGATTTCGCGAGTTGTACGATCGCTTCGACGCGTTCACCGTGGCGGCCACGCGCGATCACGATGCGATCGAGCGCGCGCCCGGCGGCCAGCGCGCCTTCCACGGCATGAAATCCCGTAAGCCAGTTCATCGCGATTCCCGGCCCTCAGCCTTCGAGCGTGGCAATCGCGTGAGCGGCGATGGCTTCGCCGCGGCCGATTTCGCCCGTGCCCTCGTTCGTCTTCGCCTTCAGATTGATCTGCTCCGGCGCGATGCCGAGCGATTTTGCAAGCGCCTCGCGCATCGCGGGAAAATGCGGTCCGAGCCTGGGCCGCTCGCAGATCACGATGGCGTCCACGTGGCTGATGCGCAGGTGCCGCTCGTCCAGCAGCTTTCGCGTGTGCTCGAGAAAGAGCAAGCTCGACACACCCTTCCACTTCGGGTCGGTGTCCGCGAAATGCGTGCCGATGTCTCCGAGCCCGGCTGCGCCGAGCAATGCGTCGCACAACGCGTGGCTTAGGACGTCGCCATCGGAGTGCCCCACGGAGCCTCTGTCGTGCGGCACCTCGATCCCGCCGACCATCAGCTTTCGCCCCTCGGCCAGCCGGTGCAAATCGTATCCGATCCCAGAACGAGTCATTTCGCGCGACGCTCCTGTTCGAGATAGAAGCGGGCGAGGTCCATGTCGGCGGGGCGCGTGATTTTCAGATTGCGCTCGGAGCCGAGAACGACGAAAACATCATGGCCCATGCGCTCGACGAGCGCGGCCTCGTCGGAAGCGGTCACATCGTCCTGCTGGGCTTTCTTAAAGGCGTCGCGCAAGACCGAATACAAAAACGCCTGCGGCGTCTGCGCCAGCACGATGCGCTCGCGCGGAATCGTCGCTGAGATCAGCGCAACATCCTCAGGCAAGCTCGCGCGCTTCACTTCCTTCACCGTGTCGATCGCCGGGATTCCCAGAATCGCCGCGCCTCGTCCGCGCGCTTCGGCGATCACGCGCTCCACCTGTTCCGCGGTGACGAACGGGCGCACCGCGTCGTGCACCAAAACAATTTCGGTCGCCGGATCCACTTGCGCCATGGCGTTGGCCACCGATTGCTGCCTTGTGTCGCCGCCGTGAATCACGCGGGCGGGGCGGCCGAGGCCCGATTTGCCGACTCTGTCCTGGAGGAAAACGATGTCGTCGGCGCGCGTCGAAATGAAGAAATCGGTAATCGCGGCGCAGGCTGCTAGGCGCCTAAGAGTATAAATCACGAGCGGCATGCCATCGAGCTCGAGGAATTGCTTCGGCGTGTCGGCACCCATTCGGGTACCCAGCCCTGCTGCGGGAAGAATGGCGGCAACGCGGCTCATCGAAGGGTCACCAGTCTATCGCAAAGGCAGAAGTTCGAGGCCAGAAGTTGAAGTCGGGAAGGTCTGGATCGGGCACGTGGACCAGAAACAGGACTTGCATTTTGTTGCGCTTAGACTTCCACACTACCGTTTGTTTTCTGCAACTTACAAACGATTCTAATTCCGAGCCTCCGCGATTAGACTTGCGGTTAAGCTGCTCACGTCCTTTTCGTTCGCGAAACCGAAGAGGGATTCTTCGGCAGCGCATCCCGGCCCACAGATCGCCGAAGGCGCAGGGATCGCCGGGATACTCTGCCTTAGAATGACGAGCGCGAAAAAGGAGCCAATAACTCATGACAATAGACCACGAAATCACGCTAGCACGTTGCCGCATGAATATCAGAAAAGTCTTCGAACGGCGTCTGTGGACTTTTGCGGTTCGCGCACGATGACGCGAGGAGTTCAAAAGCAATTCGGGCGCTTTGGGAAACCGGCGCTCTAAGAGCGGCCTGATTCGGGGTAGAGCGGGCGCGGCGGGCGCTCGCCGCCCGCGTTCGCTTCCATCGCCCGCGGACCTGTCTGGGCTTCGGAGGAAGGGAGTCCGGCGACGCGCGGCGTCTGCTCACCGCGTTCGTCGTAGCGGCCAAAAATCATCTTGCCGGCCGTGGTCTGGTGAACGGAAGTGACGATGATATCCACGGTCTTGTTGATCATTTTCCGCGCGCCGTCCACGACGACCATCGTGCCGTCATCCAGATAAGCCACGCCTTGATTGTATTCCTTGCCCTCGCGGAGGATGAACACGCGCATCGCCTCGCCCGGCAGGACGACGGGCTTCAGCGCGTTGGCCAACTGGTTCACGTTCATGATCTCGATGCCTTGCAGCGTCGCAACTTTGTTGAGATTGAAATCGTTGGTGACGATCTTCGCATCGTAGCGCTTGGCCAGCTCGATGAGCTTCATATCCACTTCGGCGACCTGCTGAAAATCGTCTTCGGCGATCTGAACGTCGAGATGCGCCATTTTCTGGATGCGCTGCAGCACCTCAAGGCCGCGGCGGCCGCGCTGTCGCTTGAGCGGGTCAGCCGAATCGGCCACGAGCTGCAACTCCCGCAGCACGAACTGGGGAATAATCACCGTGCCGTCAAGAAACTGCGCATCGGCGATATCCGCCACGCGGCCGTCAATAATCACGCTGGTATCGAGGATCTTGAGCGAGTGCTTCGTGCTGCGCTCGCTGCCGAAGACCCCGCCGAACGCCTGCAGGTTCAGCATGTCGCCCTTATTCGCACCAAGAATCAGGCCAATGTAGAACATCACCAGAAAGATGGCCAGACTGAAAAACGACCGGGTACTCTCCGGCATGGACGTGTGGGTCAAGATAAGGGACGAGAGGTATGCGCCCAGGATGCCTAGAATGGAACCGATCACCGCTCCAATCAAGCGCCGGAGACTTGCCTTTCGCAGCCGGACTTCGAAAAGAATCACCGCCAGCGCGAAGAAAAGCCCCGCGAGCGAACCGTATTCCTTCGAAACACTGAATGGGCGGAAATGGTAACCGGCGGCGACGCACACCATCGTAAAGACCAAGCGGACCGCGACCATGTCCCAAAACGTGCCGACGGAATCCTGTTGGTTGCGGGAGAGAATTACGGGTTTCTGAGAAGTATGTTCAGACGACGCACCTGCCGGAGGGCGGCTGGGAACGCTAGAAGGCCTTTGCATTTTTCCACCTTTATGAAACGTATGAACGGCGATGGATCTCTATGATCCGATACGTCACTCCGATCAGCCGGCTGAATGAATCGTACGCGAACAGCGCCGGAATGAAATGAGCCTGCGAAAGAATGGTTATGATTCGCGTAGTATGCACCGGGAGGAAAGATGGCGTCAACGGCAGTCCTAGGACTAGGTGCCGTTCTGAGCAGCGGACAGGAGCTACACGTAATGCTTGGGGACGCGCCGGCCGAGCGAGCAGAAAAGATCGGTGCTCAAAAAGCATCCTCACTGAGGAGTTTGCCGCGACTTCCGTCTTCAGTGCACGCGAACTCCCGACGAATGCCATTAATGCCTTCGCTCGTCGAAAGCAACTCCAACTCGGTCTCGTCGTCACTCCCATGATCGCCGCATCGCCAGTCCAGCACTGATACGGGACCGGTGGCATTGAGCAAAGCTTCCCACTCCCGTTTTTGCATGACCAGAGGCTTATTGGGTTGAAGGAGGGTTCCAAAGGCATGTAGTCGAGGGTTTGTGGGAGTGAGGCCGACAACGATTCCGATACTCTTGCCGCAGGGTAGCACGCCGGTCGGAAGGAAGAACTCCGTGGACTCCCCGTCGTGATTGTAGTCCGCCAATCGCATGATTTTGACAACCGGTCTAGCGCGAACGCGCGCAACAAACTCCTCGTCATCGGAGGTGTCCAGGTCTTTATCATCGGGTTCCCATCGCTGGATCATGGCGCCATGCTGGCTCCCCAATTCTTCATCGAAGAATTGCGTCAGTTCGAGTCGATCGATCACGCGGTTTTCTACAATGCGAACCAAATCGAGTGGAGCAGTTTCTCCATAAGCAAAAGGAATACATGGACAATTTACGACATGGTCGCCCAGGTCTGGGCCACAGATGGCTTCTGGGGCGATTTCCACTCCAGTCGCCAAACCTCGGGAATCCCGTCGACGACGATTTCTTGTTTTTCGCGAATCAGTGACGGGCTGGCTGAGGCAGATTGGGAATGGACCCTTGGCTGACCAGTGAGAACGACGACTGTGACGAGATGAAACTCGATAAGGCGCCTCAAGCTGGACCGACGCTTCAAGTGCCTACCCTCAGAAGGAACCGAAACGAAAATAGCATCGCGCTCGCTACACGTAATGTTTGGGGACGCGCCGGCCGAGCGAGCAGAGCAGATCCGAAGTGACAGTGCCGATTTCGCGCGCGACCTCGGAGACTTCGATTGAGTCGTTTCCATCCTTGCCGTAGATCGTGACCACATCGCCCAACGCGGCATCCCGCACGTCCGTAACATCCACCATGGTGAGGTCCATCGAGATCGTGCCAACCAGCGGGACGCGGCGCCCGCGCAAGAGGACACAGCCGCGGTTGGTGCGTTGGCGGACGATGCCGTCGGCATATCCGGCATTGATGACGGCGATTCTCGAAGGCCGCGCGGTAACGAAACGCGCGCCATAGCCCACGGCCTGCCCCGCGGGGGCATCCCGCAGGGAAATAATCCGGGCACGAAGAGAAAGGCACGGCTCGAGAGGCATCTGTTTCATCACTTCCAGCTTTTTCTCCGGCGGATCAAATCCCTGATGATAGCCGTAGAGAATCGCGCCGGGGCGCACCATGTCCGCCCAGGTGGTGGGACGCGCGCAGATAGCGCCGCTATTCGCCATATGCACGATTCCCGGAGAGACGCCGAGCGCGTGAAGCCGGTCGAGACAATCGCGGAACAGTTCCTCCTGCCGGGCCGTTTGCTCGCTCGTGAAATCCTCGGCGGAAGCGAAATGCGTGTAAGTGCCTTCGAGCAGGAGGCGTGGCGACGCGGCCAGCGCGCTGGCAAACGCGTCTATTTCCGAAGGCGAAATCCCCAGGCGATTCATTCCGGTGTTGATTTTGAGATGGAAGCGCGCGCGGGCTTTTGCGCGCATGGATTTCGCGGCGCGCTCGAGGTGGCGCAGGTCGTCCACGCGGGTCACTGTTGGCGTGAGATTGTTTTGCAGGAGGCGCTTTTCCTCGCCCGGCCAGAAGCCGGTGAGGACGAGTATTCTCTTGCGAATACCCGCTTCGCGCAGCTCGATGCCTTCATTGGCGCAGGTTACGCCGAACCATTCCGTGCCGGCTTTTGCGAGCGCCTTGGACACCGGAACGGGACCGAGACCGTACGCGTGCGATTTCACCACCGCCAGAATTTTCCGCTGCCTGCCGATATGCTTGCGGATGACTCTAAGGTTGTGCAGGATCGCGGTGAGCGAAATCTCCGCCCAGACGGGCCGTCCTTCCGTATGCATTGCTTTCGCCATGGACCGTTAGAATCTCCAACTCCGTAACTCTTAGAATGCCAGACTCCGTCTTTTGGACGCGACAAAATCTCGCGTTGGCGCATCGCTGCGCGGCGTTTAGGTAAACACCACGCAGGTGCCAAGTGCAGCCCAAAGGCCATCCGATACTGCGGATTGAGTGCTGGCGTGCAGCCGCCGAACCCGAGGATAAGCCAGCATTTACGACGGACAGCCAACCGGGTACGCGCCCGGGATTATGGAAGGTCTGCGGGCGCGCTGATACGCCTGTGTTTGATTAGCTACATTCCGGCAGGGGGCTATTCGTCCGGCCCGGAAGAGGTCCAGGTGTCAGGAGCAGCCTCTTCGAAGCGCGTATGGCGGCCGAAGAATACGAAGTTCAAGAGGCCCACCGGGCCGTTGCGTTGTTTTGCGATGATGATCTCTGCTTTGTTGCGCTCCTCCTCCGGCATGTCGCTCTTGTAGAAATTCGGGCGGTTGATGAACAGGACAACGTCGGCGTCCTGTTCGATCGCGCCCGATTCGCGGAGGTCGGAGAGTTGCGGCTTGCGGTCCTCGCGCTCGGGCGCGCGCGTCAACTGGCTGAGCACCATGATCGGGATCTTCAATTCCTTTGCGAGGCCTTTGAGCGAACGGGAGATGCTCGAAACCTCCTCCTGGCGATTCGTGCCGCGGCCTGAATTCGTGGGAACCACGAGCTGCAGGTAGTCAACGATCATCAGCGAGAGGCCGCGGTCGCGCTTCAGTCGGCGCGCCTTGGCTCCCATCTCGAGCACCGTGGAAGAGGCCGAGTCGTCAATCCAGAGCGGGGCTTCGGCCAGGCCTGCGAGCGATCCTGTGATTTTTCCCCAGTCTTCTTTCGTCATGTGGCCGGTGCGGAACTTGTGGGCGTCCACGCGCGCTTCGGAAGCGAGAAGGCGCAGCAGCAGCGATTCTTTCGACATTTCCAAGCTGAACACCGCCACCGGCTCGCGATGGCGCAGCGCAACGTTTTCGGCAATGTTCAGAGCGAGCGCCGTCTTTCCCATCGAAGGCCGCGCCGCGAGGATGATTAACTCGGACGGTTGAAGACCCGCTGTTTCATTGTCGAGGCCCGCGTAACCGGTCGCGAGGCCCGTGATGCGGCGACCTTCGCTGAAGATGCGCTCGAGACGCTCGAAATTCTCGCGGACAAGTTCCTTGACGCCGACAAGCCCGGCGCGCACACGGTCTTCGGCGATTTGGAAGATTCTCGACTCGGCGCGATCGAGAATCACGTCGGCGTCCTCGCCTGCTTGCAACGCCTGCTCCTGAATGGCCGACGCGGAGTGAATCAGCGTACGCAGCACCGCCTTCTCTTTGACGATGCGCGCGTAGTGCTCGACATTGGTGATTCGCGGCAGGCCATCCGCCAGTTGCGAGATGTAAGCGGGGCCTCCGGCGGCTTCAAGCTCGCCGCGGCGATGCAGGTCTTCTGTGAGAGTCACGAGATCGATTGCCTGCTGCTTTTCGCCGAGCTGGATCATGCGCTCGTAGATACGGCGGTGCTGGTCGAGAAAGAAATCGTCGGAGCGCAGCTTTTCGAGCGCGGCGTTGAGCGCGTGATTGTCCAGCAGGATCGCGCCAAGAATGCTGCGCTCGGCTTCGAGATTGTGCGGAAGCGGGCGCTCGATGGATGTATCCGTACTGGCCATATTCGCCTTATTTTCGCCTAAGATGCCTCGCGACGCAAGAAGTTAGCTGCCCCCTACTCAAGCGGGCGCCAAACCAAGTGTCCTTGCTGTTCTGGCAGAGAACGAGTCTGACAGCTATTGCGCAAACGTCAACCGCACGCGCCTGTGGACATCTGTGGAACCTGTGGATGCTTTCCAGACGCAAAATAGAAAAGGGCGCGAACAAGTCGCGCCCCGGAAAATTCAGCAGTGGAATGGAAGTGCCTACACTTCTTTCGTGACGGCGAGCTTGACGTTGGCCGTGACTTCGCGATGGAGCTTCAGCGGAATTTCATACTCGCCGACGAGTTTGATCGGATCGGTGAGCGCGATTTTGCGCTTCTCGATGGTATAGCCCTGCGCGGCGAGCGCTTCGGAAATGTCCCCCGTGGTGACCGAGCCGAAGAGCTGGTCGTTCTCCCCTGCCTTGCGCGAAAGCGTAAGCGAGACGCCGACGAGAGCTTGCGCCAGCGTTTCCGCGGCGTCTTTCTCCGTGGCTTCCTTCTTGGCGAACGCCACGCGCATCTTTTCGAGCCGTTTCATGTTGCCCGGCGTGGCCTCGAGCGCGAGTTTGCGCGGCAGAAGAAAATTGCGCGCGTAGCCCGCGGCCACCTCTACCAGTTCGCCGCGGTTGCCGAGCTTTTCAACGTCTTCCTGCAAGATGATCTGCATGATCGTTTCCTCGAATCCTTTTTGCGATTTCGTTTGCCGCCGGTGTTGGAGCGCCGGGCGCCCTTAGAGTTCGGCCGCGAACGGCAGCAGCGCGATGTTCTGCGCACGCTTGATTGCGACGGTGAGCCAGCGCTGGTGACGCGCGCAGGTTCCCGTCATGCGGCGCGGAAGAATTTTTCCGCGGTCCTGGATAAAGGGCGCAAGAATCTCCGCCTTCTTGTAATCGATGTAGTCCGACTTATCCACGCAAAAGCGGCATACTTTCTTCTTGCGAACAAAATTGCGCTTGCCGCGCTTCGCGGGTCCACCGGGACGCCCGCCCTGAGGCCGAGGCCCGGAGGACGGTCCGGAGGGCCCGGAAGGTGCGGAATTGTGTTGCTGTGGCGCGCGTTCGTCTGCCATTTGATTTCTCCCTTACCGATAACTAAGTGATTGCGGCTTGTTCCCCGGCCGGTGCAGGGGTTGGTGCCGGAGTCGAAGCCGGTGCAGCCTTGCGCGGACGGCGCGCGGCGCGGCGCTCGCGGTGACGCTTCAGTTTGTCCTGCCGCTTCAATTCCTCGTCAAGGCGCACGGTGAGATACTTCATCACGGGGTCGGAAACTTTCAGCCGGCGTTCGAGCTCCTTCACAACTTCTCCGTGGGTCGACTTGAAAACCATATATACGTAGTAACCCTCGCGGAGCTTCTGAACGCGATACGCCATGCGCTTCCGGCCCCATTTCTCTGCCTTCTCGATCTTGGCGCCCTTCTCGGTAGCCGTGTGTTCAAGGGTCGCAATCACTTTGTCGATATCCGTCTCCGGAGTGTCCGGGCGGCATATGAAAATCAGGTCGTACTGACGCTCTTCCATGTGTCCTCGATTCGGTTCAGTCTGTACCGCTGATAAAATCCTGAATCGCGCGGCAGGTCAGCGCCCCTACTGCGAATTCTCCTCCGACGACGCGACGCGGCGATTGAAACGCGACATCGCTTTCTCCACGCCTTCGGTCAAAATCACCGCGACTGCCTCGGCGGCGTCCGCAACCATCTGCGCCGCGATTTCGCGCTCGGCGCGGCCCATCTTTGTGAGGACGTAATCCCGCAGGTCGCCCCAGACTTTTTCCGGCCCCACGCCCAGCCGGATGCGAATGAACTCGTCGGTTCCAAGCGCACCGATCACCGACTTGAAGCCGTTATGGGTGCTGCCGACTCCCCGCTCGCGAATTCGGATCATGCCCCATGGCAGATCAACTTCGTCGATCAGCAGAATCATTTCTGCCGGATCGCATTCGTATTTTTCGAGCAGCATGCGCACGGCGACGCCGCTCAGGTTCATCATCGTCTGCGGCTTCGCAAGAACCACTTCCTGCCCAGCGAACTTGCCGAGACCTACATACGACTTCGCTTCCGGCCGCGTGACTCGAATGCCGACGCGCTCCGCCAGCCCGTCGATTGCGAGAAAGCCCAGGTTGTGCGGCGTCGTGGCATATTCTTCGCCGGGATTGCCGAGGCCGACTATCAATTTCACAAAAAGCTCACAAAACACTCACAAAGAGCTCATGGCGGCGCATACACGTGCGCCCGGGAAAGCCGGCTCGGTTACTTTTCCTTGTCCTTGCCCTTCTTCTCGGCCTTTTCGGTTTTCGCAGGGGCTGCTTCGGCTCCCGCCTCGGCTTCGCCTTCTTCTTCCTTCTTGCCCTTTTTGATGACTTCCGGCTCCGCCGGCGCCGTCTCCGTGGCCACGGCTGCTTCCGCTACGGGCTCTTCTTCCTTCTTGAGCGTCACGACGTGCGCGAGTACGCGCTGCGGGTCCGTAACCAGCTTGACCTTCTTCGGATCGAGCGGCAGGTCCGCAGCGCGGAGCTGCTTGCCGATCAGCAACTCGCTCACGTCCACTTTAAACTCTTCAGGAATATCACCGGGGAGACATTCCACCTCGACTTCGCGCGTCACCATTTCGAAAACGCCGCCCTGCATCTTGACGCCCTGGGGCTCACCGAAGGTGTGCACGGGAACCTTGAAACGCATGCGCACGTCCATGGCAACGCGGTAGAGGTCCACGTGCAAGAGCGCTCCTCGCACCGGGTCCACCTGCCAGTCCTTCACGATGGCGTTTTCTTCCTTTTCGCCCCTCACCTGCACGCGAAAGATCGTGTTGTGGCCGGTCTCCGAACGCAGAATTTTCGCGATCTGCTTGGCGTTCACGGAGAGTGAAACAGCCTCGCCCTTGCCGCCGTAGAGCGTCGCCGGAACAAGCCCGGTAAGGCGCGTGCGCCGGGCCGGCCCCTTTCCGCGCTCTCCTCGAATCTTTCCTTCGACTGTGAATGTCTCCATGTCCGTTTCCTTTTCCAATGCGAACCCGAGTTGCTAGATGAGAATCGCTAGATGAAAAGCTCGCTGATCGAAGTTTCTTCGTGTATGGACTGAATCCCTCGCGCGAGCAACCCCGCCACGCTGAGCACTTTGATCTTCGAAAGTTTTTTCGCTGCTTCATTCAACGGCACCGAATCCGTCACCACCACTTCCTCAATCTCCGACTTCTCAAGGCGTTCCACCGCAGGGCCCGAGAGCACCGGGTGCGTGCAAGCGGCATACACCTTTGTCGCCCCGTTTTCGAGCAGCGCCTCCGCCGTTTTCACCAGCGTTCCCGCCGTGTCTATAATGTCGTCAATTATGAGCGCCGGACGCTCGGCGACATCACCGATCAAGTGCATCACTTCGCTTACATTCACATCAATCCGGCGCTTATCCACGATGGCGAGGGGCGCATCAATTTTTTTCGCGAAGTAGCGCGCGCGCTCCACGCCTCCCGCGTCGGGTGAAACCACCGTCATCGGCCCCAGCCGCTTCTTCTGGAAGTACTCCACCAGAACCGGCGCCGCAAACAGGTGATCCACCGGGATGTTGAAATATCCCTGAATCTGCGGCGCGTGCAAGTCCAGTGAAAGCACCCGGCTCGAGCCGGCCGTTTCCAGTAGGTCCGCCACCAGTTTCGCCGAAATCGCCACCCGAGGCCGGTCCTTCCGGTCCTGCCGCGCATACGGGTAATACGGAATCACCGGCGTAATCCGCCACGCGGACGCGCGCTTGAACGCGTCCACCATCAGCAGCAGTTGCATCAGGTGGTGGTTCACCGGATGACTGCACGGCTGCACGACGAAAACATCCGCTCCGCGAACATTTTCGAGAACCTGGTAGCGCGTCTCGCCGTCGGAAAACTGGCCGTGCTCGGCCCGCCCTCGCGTAACGCCCAGATAGCCGCAGATCGAATCCGCCAGAGCCGGATTCGCGGTGCCGCAAAAAATCTTGAATTTCTCGTCGGCCAAAGCCTTCCCCTCAGCTGGTCACACCCCATCCCAACGCCCGGCCATACTTTTCCCTGGATAGGGTTTCGACGACGAAAACCGAATCTTCCTGGAACGCACGAGCGGCTCGGCGCGCCTGCGCTGGGTTTCGGAAGATTCCGAACACCGCCGACCCGCTACCCGCCAGCGCGGCTTCTGCGGCTCCTCGCTGAAGCAACCCGTCCCGGATTTCTCCTAGGCGCGGATGGCGGCTGAAAACTGGCCCCTCGAAATCGTTCGAGACGCCCGTTCCCTGCCGGCTCCAGCACAGAGCACAGAACCCAAAGATTTTATGGGGTTCAGCGCGGTTTGTCAATTCAGCAGTAGCCCACTGGAACGCGTCCTTCGTGCTGACCCCGATGCCCCGCGGCGACACAACGGCAATCGTGCGGCCGGGCGCGTCCGGCAGCGGATAGATTTCATCGCCGCGGTTCACGCCCAACGCACGGCCGCCGAAGAGGAAAAAAGGAACGTCCGCGCCGAGGTTTGCTGCAATTTCCATCAATCGCTCGAGCGGCAGCTTTTTCCGAGTCAACCGCAGCATTCCTACGAGTGCCGACGCGGCATCGCTCGATCCGCCGCCAAGTCCTCGCGCCACCGGGATGCGCTTTTCGAGCCTTGCGCGAATACCGCCGCGAATGCCGATCTCTTCCCGCATTGCCTCGATCGCGCGCCAGACGAGATTCTCAGGCCCGGCCGGAAGAGCCGTATCGTTCGTTTCGAGGGAAATACCGCTGCCGGGATCGAGCGAGAGTTCGAGCGTATCGCACAGAGAGACCGCCTGGAAAATCGTGCGCAGCTCGTGGTATCCATCCGGCCTTCGCCCGATAATGTGCAAGCAGAGATTGATCTTCGCAAACGCAGGCAGGCGCACCGATTGTTTCTTATCATCCTTGCGGGTCATGCCGGTGAGCTTACTGCGGTTTCGCCGTTTCCGGAGACGATTTCTGCGCGAGTCGGCGCTTCAGGATTTTCAATTGCCCTTCGAGTTCTGAGACTTTATCGGCCTCGTAATCCGCCGGAAGCGAACGCTGCCATTCGGCGAGCGCGCGTTCCATTAGCTCCGTGGCTCGTTCCGTCTGGCCAAGTTTCATGTAGACGTCCGCGAGATGGCCAAGAATCGTGGGGTCGTGGCCGGAACGGTCGGAAGCCTTGCGCAGGTAGTCCTCCGCTTCCGCGAGCTTATTCTGTTTGTAATAGACCCAGCCGAGGCTGTCCAGATACGCGCCGTTGTTTGGCTCTTGCGAGACCGCGCGCCGGATGAGCGATGTAGCCTCGTCGAGCCGCACGCCGCGGTCCGCCAGCATATAGCCGTAGTAATTGAGCACCTGAGCGTTGGCCGGGTTCGCGTCCAGCACCTTGCGGAACTGCTGCTCCGCCTGATCGAATTTCTTTTCCCGCTCGTAAATCGCGCCCAGAAGGAACCACGCAGTCTGCTTCTCGGAGGCTTCGCCGGCCATCTGTTCGGCTTTCTGGGCAGACTCCTCGGCATCAGCGTAATGTCTCCCGCGCTCCTGGATTTGCGCGAGATCGACATAGATTTCCTGGTCGCTTGCGTTGCCGTGAAGTAGCCCATTCAGGAGTTTCATCGCCCCATCCACGTCGGATTTCTCGCCATAGAGCATTGCCAGCGTGACGATGAGGTCCCGGTCATTCGGGCTTTCGCCCAGCGCTTTCTTCGTTTCGACGACGGCGCGGTCAATGTCGTGGCTCTCGCGGTACGCATCAATGAGCAGCATTTGCGCGCGTTTTTTTGATTCGGGCCCGAGCTTGCCCATTTCCTCGAACGTACGGATGGCCGCCGGATAATTTTGATGCTCGCGGTACGCGCGGCCGAGCTGTTCGTAGAGAATCCCGAGCGCGCTCGGATTTCCATCGCTGCCGGACTGGCTCTTCACGCCTGCGATCGCGTCGGTAAGAACCTTGACGGCATCGTCGAAGCGCCCCTGGTCCTCATAGAGCAACGCCTCGTTGTAAAGCACTTCGAGGTTGCCGGGCGCGAGTTGCTTCGCACGCAGCAAGCTCGACTCCGCCTGATCGAATTTCCCAAGCCGCCGGTAGAGTTGCGACATCCGGAGATAATTCTCCGCGGTTCCCGGCTCGAGCTCGGAGAGCTGCTGAAACTGCTCGAGCGCTTCGGCATACTTGTCCTGCGATAGCAGCGCCTGCGCAAGGCCGTGGCGATGGCCCGGCTCATCCGGGTCCTCTTCCACGGCTTTTTGATAAGCCTCCTCGGCCTTGATGTAATCCCTCGACTGCGAGTACGCATCGCCCAACAGATCATACAATTCGGGCGATGCGGAATCTCCCGCTGCCTGGCCCAGCAGCGTAATGGCCTCCTGGGCCCGGCCCTCATCGATCAAAAGCTGGCTTAACTGTTCGAGCGCGGGGCTGCTATCTGGATCGTGCTCGAGAACGCCGCGCAGCACTTTTTCCGCTGCGTCATGGTCGTTCCGGAAGCGGTAAAGACGCGCCAGCCAGAGCGCTGAACTGATGTCCCCGGGATCACTCTTCAATACGGCGTCGAATTGTTCGATCGCTTTCGTCAGATTCTCCCGCTGCACTTCGCCCGCATTCATATCGCCGAGAGTGCGCACGTAAATGCGCGCCAGCAGGCGGTGCGTTTCCACTTCGTTTGGATCGATCTTGAGGATCTCTTGCGCTTCCCGCACGGCATCGCTCGTATGCTGCGACTTGGCGTAGATCTCCGCGAGGCGCTCCATGATCACGGTCGAGCCCGGTTTGATCTCAAGAGCCTTTTTGTAGGCGTCGATTGACTGTGTGGCCAACTCGCCCCGCCCCGTCACTTCATACTGAAGCTCGTCCACGTGGCCGATTGTGAAGTAATAGAAGACTTCGTTATGGTCGTTGGCACCCGAAGGTGTCGCCGGGGCTTGATTTGCAGGAGATTGGTCCTGCGGTTTCGCAAGCACCTCTGCAGTAGATTCAGACTGCGCGCTGACTGCTGGTGCAGCAAAGATAAGAGCCAAGATAGCTGTACTCAGAATCGTTTTCATGTGGTATCCGAAGACTTTATTATCGTATACGTCGGGAAGAGGGTCAAAGAATTCGCCTGGAACCTGTTCCTGCCCGTATTCGGGGCGCACTCCAACCCCTATTCATGAGACGGAAGGAAAGCCTTTAGGGATGCACTGTAATAAGAGAAATTTGCCCAGAGATTGAATTTACTTGTGAATGGCCA
>Ga0307479_10001748_pt1 | contig 19805 bp, 18 predicted proteins | sample atmos_gasesECM4C_FD_203743 | JGI IMG/M metagenome (GOLD analysis project Ga0307479, IMG submission 203743) | Hardwood forest soil microbial communities from Morgan-Monroe State Forest, Indiana, United States - atmos_gasesECM4C_515 | ecosystem: Environmental > Terrestrial > Soil > Temperate...
GCCAATCTGATCGGTCTGGTCGGTCGCACCGTTGCCGAAGTCGAACGCGATTTGATTCTGGAAACGCTGCGGCATTGCCTCGGTAACCGCACGCGCGCTGCCGCGGTGCTCGGAATTTCCATTCGCACGCTGCGCAACAAGCTCAATGACTACGCTGCGGCTGGCGTCGCGGTGCCGCGGCCCGGGACGGAGCCGAGCGTTGCGGCCTAATGGCGGCGCAGCTCACTTCGTAGCATCGCCGCCATCGATCATGATGGTCTCCACTTCGCCAGCGCCAGCACGGCGGAACGCGGCCGCTTCGTCGTATTCCTTCGACGTGAAGCAGGAGACGCCTTGCTCGAAAGTGGGGAATTCGATGACGACGAAGCGCTGGAATTTGTGCGGTCCTTCCATGATCTGAAAGCGGCCGCCCCGCGCCAAAACCTTACCGCCGTATTTGGCAATGATCGCCGGCACCTGGTCGGTGTATTTTTTGTACTCAACCGGATCGTTGATCTTGGAACGCGCGACCCAATAGGCTGGCATGGTAGTTCCCCCGATTCGTCATTCCGGGGCCGAGCGAAAGCGAGGAGCCCGGAATCCATAACCGCCATTCGTGAATATGGATTCCGGACTCGACGCTTCGCGTCGATCCGGCATGACGAGAAAAAGAATTACTCCGCGGCGCGGCGCGCAGCGACAATTTGGTCCGCGGTGCGGCCGGTCAGTTCGGCCATGTGATCGAATTTGAATGTGAAAGTGCCGGCGCCGGCGGTCGCCGAGCGAATTTCCACGATTAAGTCGCCGATCTCGGCTTCCGGCATTTTGGCGCGAACCACGTCCCAGCCGTCCCAGCCTTCCCGCGTGTCAAAGCCCAAAATCTGTCCGCGCCGGCTCGACATCAAGGCGTTGATCTTCGCCGTCGCGTCGTTCGGACAGACGATCTCAACCAGATGAATGGGTTCAAGCAGCACGGGCTGGCATTGCGGCAGGCCCTCGGTAATGCCGATACGGCCCGCGGTGCGGAATGCCATATCCGATGAGTCGACGGTGTGATACGAGCCGTCGATCAAGGCGACGCTGAGATCGACCACGGGGAAGCCCAGCGGACCGTGCTTGAGCGCATCGATGACGCCCTCCTCGACCGAGGGAATGTAGTTTCGCGGCACCACGCCGCCGGTGATCCGTTCTTGGAATGTAAATCCCGCGCCGCGCGGCATCGGCTTGATCTCGAGCATGACGTCACCGTACTGGCCGTGCCCGCCGGATTGTTTCTTGTGCCGCCCGCGCTGGGTGATCGATTTGCGGATCGTTTCGCGATAGCCGACGCTCGGCGTGCGCCGTTCGATGGCCACGCCGTAGCGGTCGCTCAAGCGTTCGGTGGCGACCCGCAAATGCATCTCGCCCTGGCCCCACAGCACGACTTCGTGGGTTTCCGGATTGTGCACGATCGTGATCGAAGGATCTTCCTCGGCGAGCTTGGTGAGGGCCTGGCCAAGCTTGACATCGTCCTTGCGCTCCTTCGCGGTGATGGCGATAGCCAGCACCGGCGGATACGGTGCGACCTTGGCGAGCGGCGGGTGCGGTTGCTTGCCGGCCGATAGCGTGTCGCCGGTTTTGGCTTTTTCCAGCTTGGCGAAGGCGACCGTTTCACCGACGGCGGCGGGACCGCGTTTTTCATTGGATTGGCCGAGCACCTTGAATACGCCGGCGACGCGTCCGGCCTCATCATCGCCGGTCAGGAAAGTGACGCCATCGCCGGCTTGACCGGCGAGCATCCGCACGATGGATACTTTGCCGCCATGCGTCGTGTGCAACGTCTTCAGTACGGAGGCGACGGCATCGCCACCCTGTTTCACACCGAGCCGTTTGGCGGTGTCGGCCGCGCCCGGCGACTCATGGCGGAGCGCCTTGAGCAGCCGCAACACGCCGTTGGCGCGCGCCGCGGTGCCCATCAGGACCGGGCAGACGAGCCCGTCGCGCAGCTCGCGCGTCAGATCGTCGAACACCTTGTCGCGCGGCGGTTGGATGTCTTCGAGCAGCTGCTCCATCAGCTCGTCGTCGTGGTCGGCGAGCGTTTCCAGCATTGAAAAGCGGGCCGTCTTTTCCAGGTCGGCGGCGTCGCCTTCGAGCGGGACGACTTGCGAGGGAGCGTATTCCTTGTAAACGAATGCGCGTTCCAAGGCCAAATCGACGAAGCCGCTGATGATGTCGCCGGAGAAAGTCGGGATTTGCCGCAAAATCAACTTGGTGCGCGACGCCGGCTGTAAGAGATTGAGCACGTCGCGAACGGCGGCATCCGCCTTGTCGATCTTGTTGACGAACAGGATGCGCGGGATCTTCCAGCCTTCCAGTTCGCGCAGAATGAGCTGCAACTGCGGGATCTTCTTCTCGTCCATTTCGCAAACGACCACGGCGGCGTCGATCGCCGGCAGCACCGCCCGCATGTCGTGAACGAACTCCACCGAGCCCGGACAGTCGAGAAAGGTGTAGTTGTCACCCATGAAAGTCGTGGTGGCGACCGTCAGCTCGACGCTCATCCGATGATGACGCGCCTCTTTGCTGGCGTCGCCGACGGTATTGCCGGCTTCGATCGTGCCCTGGCGCGCGACGGCGCCGGTGCGCGCGAGGATCGCTTCTAGCAACGTCGTCTTGCCGCTCTGGAACGGACCGACCAGCGCGACGCAGCGCGGACCCGCCGCGCGCGTGCCATTGCCGCCATTTGTCGCCATCGAAAACCTCCCGCACCGCCTCCCGGAGGCGGACCGGTCAATCGGCGCGGACCGCGGGGAGTTATTGTTTGAAGGATAAGCTATCGTTTCAGTGGTGGCGGGGGTGGGTCAAGAGGCGCGACAGCGCGCCTCGCGGCTGCGGCCCGGAAAATGGGCAGCGACCAGCAACTGGACAGGGTCGTGCGGAGCCGCGCGCAATCAAGGCGCGGATGCGAGCCGAAAATCGAACTGGCGTGCGACGCGTGAATTACGGCGCCGGTTTCTGCGTCAATTTCTGTGCCAAGCTCGACGCCGGGTTCGGCGCCAAGTTACTGCGCCAAATGCAGTTCCAGTGCGCCGACACCGGCCGCCACATTGAGCCCAACCTGACCCTGGACCGACAGCGGCTGTAATGCGACCGAGTGGTTGGACCCGCCGACCAGCACATTGGCGCCCAGGCCCGCGGCGACGGTCGCCTCGGCAGTCGCACCGGCATATGTCCCGGTCAGCATTCCGGCGTAGCGGTTGGTGTCGGCGAACACGCCCCAGACCATCGCGCCGCCGGAAGTGAAGCCGACGTCCACGCCGATCCGAGTCATGGTGCCGGTATAGGCTTCGGGCGGCCCCCCATCCGGCTGGAAATTGCAGCTCACATTGCGTTGCGAGGCTACGACCAGGCCGACGCCGGCTGAAATTGAGCAGGCGAGCGTGCCGACCTGCACGCGCCTCGGCTGCGCATCGGCTGGAACAGCTGCTGCCGCCACTACCGCCGCCGCTCCGACGAGCGCGGCCACCATACCCCTAAACGCCATATCTCTACTTGCTCCCTCACACGAACCCGGACGGGTCCTTTTCATTATTCTAGGGGAGAACGCCCCCCGCGTCTCGCGCCGTTTTGCGCATGATTAAAATGCGCGCTTAGAAGAATCCCAGGGACTCGCAGCCGTTGCCGGCTAAAAAACTGCCTTTAGCGCGCTTGTTCGGGATATCGATGATGTGCACCGAACCGTCGCCCTGACAGGCGACGAACAGTTCGCCGTCGCGGAATGCCATGTCCATGGGCTGCGATCCGACCTTGATCGCGGTCTGCTCAAGAAATGATGGATCGATCAAACTGACCGTGTCGCTGTTGAGACTGGTTACGGCAAGAAGGCTGTTGTCCGGCGCGTAACGCGCGATCTGCGCCGGCTTCGGTACATTCTTGAGCACGAGTTCCTCGCGCACCCGGCCGGCTTCGGTGTCGATCAAAAACAAAGTCGGCTGCGCATCGTCGACCGCAATCACGGTGCGGCCGTCGGGCGCAATCGCGATCCCGGCAAGCGGCCTTGGCGTTTTGATCTTGTCGAGCAATTTCCGCTTCGGCAGATCGATCACCGAGACCGTGCCGTCTTCTTCGTTCTCGGTATAGAGGCGCTGGCCGTCCGGCGCGATGATCAGCCGATGGCCATTGGTCGAGCCGGAATCGATGGCGTCGACGACTTTGTTGGTGTGGCGATCGATCACCACCACTTTGGCCGAGTTTTCGCAGGTAATGTAGATGAAGCCGTCCGGCCCGAGCTTGAGCGTATGCGGGGCGATGTATGGACGCAGATCGATAGTCGCGACAAGAGCGCGCTTGTGCAGATCGCACACGCAGAGGTGGTGCTGCGGATTGGGATTGCGGCCGTGAATGCCGTCGCCGAAGATCGGCACATAGGCGCGGCCGGTTTCCGGGACCACCAGCAATTCGTGCACGGTGCGCGGGAAGCCGTCGATCACCACTTCCGTCGCATAGGTCTGCGGATTGAGAAACAGGACTTTGGTTCCGATCTTGTCGACCGCGATCATCCCGTGTGAGTTTTTGCCGGTGGTCATTCTTTCTTCCATTCAGGAGGATGAATAGTCTATGCCGTCATGCCGGTGCTTGTCCCGGCCATGACGGTTACCATGAAAGTCATAGGGAGCCTGTCTGATGACTGCCGTTGCCAGCCGGAACATCAAATATGTAGGCCACACCGACCAAGGCGGCCGCGGCGACGGCGTTCAGGTGATGGTCAATCGCGGCTACGCCTATATCGGCCACGGTTTCTCCAACGGCATCACCGTCATCGACGTGCGCGATGCCAAGCATCCCAAACCGGTGAATTTCCTCGCCTGCCAGCCCAATACACGCGCGCATCACCTGCAGACGCACGAGGACCTCTTGCTCGCCGTCAACGGCCCCAGCGTCTGGACCATGCAGGTCAGCCAGGAAGCGTATTTTTCCGGCACGTCGGCGGCGGCGCTGGAAGGGCAGAAATTTACTGGGGGCTTGCGCGTCTACGATATCTCGCGCGGCGAGGCACCGCGCGAAATATCGTTTCTGCCGCTCGGCGGCTTGGGACCGCATCGCATCTGGTATGTCGGCGGCCGCTACGCCTATGTCTCCGTGCATCTGCCGGAATTTTCCGATCATGTGCTGGTGATAGTTGACATGGCGGAGCCGACCAAGCCGCATGTGGTCGGCAAATTCTGGCTGCCTGGGATGTGGACGGCCGGCGGCGAGACGCCGACTTGGAGCAAAGGCAAGCGCTATGCGCTGCATCACGCTTTGGTCGCCGGCAACCTTGCATTTGGCGCGTGGCGCGACGGCGGCTTGAGCGTGGTCGACGTCGTCGATCCGCAAAAACTGAAGATGATCGCCTACCGCAATTGGGATCCACCGTTCGGCGGCGGCACGCATTCGCCCTTGCCGCTGCCGGATCGCAATCTGCTTGTGGTTGCGGATGAAGCCAATTTCGCCGAGTGCAAGCTCGGCTTGCGCTATATCTGGATCTTTGACATTCGCGAACCGTCCAATCCGGTAAGCATTGCCACGATGCCGATTCCGGACGAAGCCGACTACTGCAAGAAGGGCGGCAATTTCGGCCCGCATAATTTGTGGGAGAACCGGCCGGGCGCATTTCAAAGCTCGCGCATCATTTTCGCCACCCTGCACAATGCCGGCGTGCGCGCCTATGACATCGCCAATCCATTCGCGCCACGCGAAATCGGTTTCTTCGTGCCGCCCGACCCGGAGCGCATGTACGATCCGCGCCCCAACCGGCCGAAGGTCATTCAGTCCGCCGACTGTTTCGTTGACGCGCAGGGCCTGATGTATGTGACCGACACCAACGCCGGGCTGTACGTTTTACAGTTTGAAGGCGCTTAAGTTTGATTGTGCGGGAGTGTCTGCACCAGTGCGAGTCTGCATTGACAGCGGCGCGTCGGCCTTTCACAGTTGAACTGATACAAGCCCGCTTAAGCGGTCAAACAAACAGGATGGGGAGGGAACGAGATGGCCCAGACAATCGAGGCCTTTGTCGGAACGGCACTCGATGAAGCAAAGATTTCCCCGCTTCATCGCCGCGTCATCGCCCTGATCGCTGCCGGCTATTTCTTCGATGTCATCGACTTTACCATCCTCGGCTCGCTGATCCCCTACATCATCAAATCGGGCTTTACCTCGCCAGCCGAAGCAGCGGCGATCGGCAGCGCTGCCATCTTTGGCATGTGCATCGGCACCGCCGGCCAAGGCGAACTCAGCGATCGGTTCGGGCGTCGCTTCATCTATCAGTTCAATTTGTTGTTGTTCGGCATCTTCACCATCCTCGGTGCGCTTGCGCCTAACGTGACGCTGCTGGTGATTTGCCGCTTCATTGCTGGCCTTGGGCTCGGCGCCGAACAGCCGCTTGCTTTCGCCTATGCCGGCGAATATTCGCCGAAACGCATCCGCGGCCGCATCCTCGCCATCGTGCATTTCATCGGCGGCGCAATGGTGTGGCCGATCGGCACCGCGCTGGTGCTGTGGTTCGGCAGCATGTTCGAATCCGCCGAAACGGTCTGGCGTGGCGTCTGGATCCTGATCGGTATTGGAGCGCTGATCGTCTGGGTGTTCCGCTTCACGCTGCCGGAATCGCCGCGTTTTCTCGCGACCCATGGCAGGGGCGAACAGGCACTGCAAGTGCTCAGCCGACTCGGCATTGCCGGACCGACGCAACCGCTGGCAACCGATGCCGCCAGCAATACGCGGAGCGATCCAATCCTCTTAGTCTTGCGGGTGTTCCCGAGGCGCGTCATCGCCGGCATGATCTGCTTCACCGCGTTCTTTGGCATCGCCGTTGGGCTTGGCGCCTGGCTGCCCAACATCATGAACGCCAAGGGCTTCTCGATCACCAAGTCGCTGCAATACACGCTGGTGATGAATTTCGCGGTGCCGACCGCGAGCATCTTCATGATGTACGCGCTCGATAAATTCGGCCGCAAGATCACCTCGGTCTGCGCCTTCATCGGCGCCGGCATCATGGCCATTGTGTTCGGCAATGCCGGCACGCCGGCCGAGCTGATGATTGCCGGTTTCATCATGGTGTTCTTCGTGCAGGTTGCCGGCAACGCGATGCAGATTTTTGCCTCGGAAGTGTTTCCGACCAATGCACGAGCCTCGGGCTTTGGCCTCGCTTCTGGCGTTGGCCGCCTCGCAACCGCCTTCATCTTGCCGACGATCCTGTGGGTGCAGAACGGCTTCGGCCTGACCACGGTGTTCGTCTGCCTGGCGAGCCTGCTGTTCATCGCCGCCGTGTCGGTGACGCAGCTTGGTCCCGAGGCGCGACAGAAGGGGCTGGACGAGCTCGCGCCGCCGACTGGGTGATTTTTTCCTCTCCCCGAGGGGAGAGGGAATCTTTTACTGCAAATTGCCGCAGAAGCGCTGGATGCGCGTGCACGCCTCTTCCAGCGCGCTGGTCGCAGTCGCATACGAAATGCGGAACGATTTCCCGACGCCGAACGGCGTGCCCTGCACCACCGCGACGCCCTCGGCCTCCAGCAACTCGGTGACGAAATCCTCGTCGGTCGCGAGCTTCTTGCCGGTCGGCGCCATTTTGCCGATGGTGCCGGCGCAGGACGGATAAACGTAAAACGCCCCTTCCGGCTTGGGGCATTGGATGCCGCGCGCCTGATTGAGCATCGAGACGCAGAGATCGCGCCGTTCCTTGAAGATCTTGTTGTGCTTGGCGATGAAGTCCTTCGGGCCGTCGAGCGCCTCGACCGCCGCCCATTGCGCCACCGCCGTCGGATTTGACGTCGATTGCGATTGGATCATCGCCATCGCCTTGATCAAGTTCTCCGGTCCGCCGGCAAAACCGATGCGCCAGCCGGTCATGCAATAGGCCTTCGACACGCCGTTCACGGTCAACGTGCGTTCGTAAAGCCGCGGCTCGAGCTGGGCCGGCGAGTAGAACTCGAAATCGTCATAGACGAGATGCTCGTACATGTCGTCGGCCATGACGTGGACGTGCGGATGGCGCACGAGGACATCGGTGATGGCCTTGAGTTCGTCGCGCGTATAGGCGGCGCCGGTCGGATTGGACGGCGAGTTGAAGATGATCCACTTGGTGCGCGGGGTGATCGCGGGCTCCAGCGCCGCGGCCGTCATTTTGTAGCCGGCCTCCATGGCGGTGGCGACCGGCACCGGTTCGCCCCCGGCCAATAGCACCATCTCCGGATAGCTCACCCAATACGGCGCGGGGATGATCACCTCGTCGCCCGAATTTATGGTCGCGACCAGCGCATTGTAGAGCACCTGCTTGCCGCCGGTGCCGATGATGATCTGCGAGGCCTTGTAGTCGAGCTTGTTCTCGCGCTTGAACTTGCGCGCCACCGCCGCCTTGAGTTCGGGGATGCCGTCGACCGCGGTATATTTGGATGCTTTGCCGTCGCGGATCGCCTTGATCGCCGCTTCCTTGATGTTCTCCGGCGTGTCGAAATCCGGCTCGCCGGCGCCGAGCCCGATGACATCGCGGCCAGCGGCTTTGAGCGCACGCGCTTTGTCCGTCACGGCGATGGTCGCCGACGGCTTGATGCGCATGATCTGGTCCGCGAGAAAGGCCATTGCGATTCTCCAATTTCAGGCGGCTCGCTTGGTAATGCCGGTCGGGCGCTCAGGCAAGCATTAAAGCCCGATTCGCTTTCACATCTGCGGCATTTTCCTTATTGCCGCGTTCCGCGCGCAACACCCGATCCTGCCGCGGGAACCCGAATATCGATCGAGATGTTGCAGGGCAGCACCCTCGACGACGCACGACATCAAAGCTGCGCTGCGCCGCGCCGCCCTGCTTGCCATGACATTGCCGCCCTGACGTCTTAAACAACTGTAATAGCGGCGCGGTCGACGCCGCGGGGAATGAGCCTGATGTTCACGCTCTATTCGATGCAAAGTTCGGGTAACAGCTACAAAGCGCGGCTCGCATTGGCGCAGCTGCATGTCCCGTATCGATTGATAGAAGTCGACATCCTCAAAGGCGAAAGCCATACGCCCGAATTTCTGGCAAGGAATCCAAACGGTCAGGTGCCGCTTCTGGAAGTGGCGCCGGGCCGATATCTGGCCGAATCAAACGCCATTCTTTGGTACATCGCCGGCGGCACCCCGCTCGCGCCCGAGGATCGCATCGGACGGGCCGAAGCGCTGCAATGGATGTTCTTTGAACAGCACAGCCTCGAGCCCAATCTCGGCGCCGCCTATTTCTGGCTCACCCTGGTCAAAGGCGGCCGGGAATTGCAGCAGCACGCGCTCGAAGACTGGATGGAGGAAGGCAATCGCGCGCTCGGCGTGATGGAGAAGCACGTCGCGGTGCACGACTTCTTTGTCGCCGGCCATTACACGATCGCCGACATCGCGCTCTACGCTTATAGCCATATCGCCCAGCAATGCGATTACGACCTGGCACCGTTTCCGGCGATCCGTGCCTGGCTTGATCGCGTCGCCGAGCAGCCCGGCTACGTGCCGATGGAGTTTCGGCCTGCGGCCGCCATGCCGGTGCTCTGATCCGGAATTCTCACCACCAGGAACTTATTCGACCTTGATGCCGGCGGCTTGGATGATCGGCCACCATTTGTCGATCTCCGCCTTATGATAGGCGGCAAGCGCCGCCGGGCCCTGCTGCTCGCGCGGAAAGATAACTTGACCGATGGTCTCGAGCCGCTGCTGCACGGCGGGATTGGCCAACGCGCTCATCACCGCCGCGTCGAGCCGATCGACGGCCTCTTTTGGCGTTCCTTTGGTGGTCCACAGCGCGTGCCAGAAATTGATCGTCGCTCCGGGAATGCCGGATTCGATCATGGTCGGCGTCTCGGGCGATTTTGGCCAACGCTGCTCGCTGAATACCGCAAAAGCTTTGAACTTCGCGGCTTGCACATAGGCGAGACCCGAGCTCGCTTCGAGACAAGACAGATCGATTTGGCCGCCGATCAGATCCTGCATGGCCGGCGCCGCGCCGCGATAAGGCACGTATTGCAGGTGCAATCCGGTCTTCTGCGCAAAATAGAGTCCGCAAAGATGCGCGGCGCTGCCGGTGCCGACGGTACCGAAACTGGTCGGCTCGGACCGCGCTTTCATCCAGGCGATCAGTTCCGGCATGGTCTTCGGCGGCAGGGCTTCCTTGCCGATCATCCACAACGGCGACGCCGCAAGCAGCGAGATCGGCTGCAGGTCGCGCACGATGTCGTAGTCGAGCGGATAGATCGCCGGCGATGCGACATGGCTCGACCACTGGCCGATGCCGATCGTGTAACCGTCGGGCCTGGCATGGACGACGCGGCCGGTGGCGATCGTACCGCTGGCGCCGCTTAAGGTTTCAACCACCACCGGCTGGCCGAGCGGTCCTTGCATGGCATCGGCAACGATGCGCGCCAGCGTGTCGGTTGGACCGCCTGGCGGAAATCCGACCATCATCGTGACCGGACGCGTAGGGAAAATCTCTGCCGCCGCAGGCGTCGCGGCGGCGATCAGCGCAGACAGCGCGATGGCAAAACCCGCCATGCCGTTTCGCTTCATGTGGTCCGCCGCCATGGCAACTCTGTCGCTGTGCTGACGTTTGAACGATGACACGGGTCGGCGCGGGCGAAAAGGTCAGCAGTTCTGTCGTGATGCGAGCACCCGCCGCAATCACGCCGTATACAGGTCGCCGCTGGGCCGTTGACGCGGGCTCAATTCCGCAAGCCCGATTGACGCAAGTACGATTGACGCGCGCTACTAACGGCCTGTAACCAACCGCCATGTTATCGCGCTTCGAACGATTCTTGACGCCAACGGCGCGACCGGAGCACCCGGAACCGCCGCCGAGCCTGCTCGCCTTCCTGTGGCATTTTGCCCGGCAGGCCAAATGGCTGTTCGCGGCGCTGTTCGTCGTCGAATTGCTGGTGGCGCTGAGCGACAGCGCGGTGCCGTGGTTTATCGGCCGGGTCGTAACGCTGGTCACCAAGACGCCGCCTGAACGGCTCCTCGCCGACGGCTGGCCTTGGCTGCTCGGCATGGCGCTCGTCGTGCTCGTCGCGCGGCCAGTTGTGACCTTCACGCGCTACCTGATCACCAACCAGGGGATCGCCGCGCCGTTTACCGGATTGATCCGCTGGCAAGCGCATTGGCACGTGGTGCGGCAGAGCTGGGCGTTTTTCCAGAACGACTTCGCCGGGCGCATTTCCAACCGCGTGATGCAGACCGGCCCGTCGGTACGCTCGACCCTGACCGCGACCATTACCACCGTCTGGTACATTCTGGTCTATGGCGCCTCCGCCATCGCCTTGACCGCAGCCGCCGATCGCTGGCTCGCCGTACCGATCCTGCTGTGGTTTTTCGCCTATACCGCGTTGCTCGTATATTTCGTACCGCGCATGCGCGACCGCTCGAAACGATCCTCGGAAGCGCGGTCGGCGCTGATGGGCCGGATCGTCGACAGCTACACCAACATTCTCACGGTCAAACTCTTTGCGCGTGCCACCGACGAAGACCACTACGTACGCAAGGCGGTCGATCGTCACGTCGATTTATTTTCGGCGGCACAGCGGCTGCTCACGGCTTTCGGCACCATTCTCGACGTGCTCAACGCGCACCTGATCGCCGGATCGGGCGCGCTGGCGCTGTTGCTGTGGCGCTACGGCGCGGTCGAGGTCGGCACGATAGCGATGGTGCTGCCGCTGACGCTCCAGCTCACCAATATGTCGCGCCAGATTGCGATGCGAATCACCGAAATCTTCGAGGATGTCGGAGTCGTGCAGGAGGGCATGCTGTCGATCGCACGGCCGCTGCAGCTGCCCGATCCCGCCGGCGCCCGGCCGCTGACGGTGCGCGCCGGCGGGATTGAATTCAATCGCGTCAATTTCGGCTACGGCCGCGAAACCGGCCTGCTGCAGGATTTCAATCTGGTTATCCATCCCGGCGAGAAGATCGGGCTGGTCGGCCGCTCCGGCGCCGGCAAATCCACCGTGGTCAATCTGTTGCTGCGGTTTTTCGAGCTGGAGGGCGGATCGATCCTGATCGATGGGCAGGATGTTTCAGGCCTGACGCAGGAATCCTTGCGCGCGCAAATCTCGGTGGTGACGCAGGACACCTCGCTCCTGCACCGCTCGATCCGGGCCAATATTCGCTATGGCCAACCGACCGCGAGCGATGAAGAGATCGAGCGCGCCGCGCGATTGGCACACGCGCATGAGTTTATTCTTGAACTCGAGGATTGGCGCAACCGCCGCGGCTATGACGCTCATGTCGGCGAGCGCGGCGTGAAGCTTTCCGGCGGCCAGCGCCAACGCGTCGCCATCGCTCGGGTCATTCTCAAAAACGCGCCGATCCTGGTGTTCGACGAAGCGACCTCGGCGCTCGACAGCGAGGTCGAAGCCGCCATTCAATCGAGCCTCGGCACGCTGATGGCCGGCAAGACGGTGATCGCGATTGCGCATCGCCTATCGACCATCGCGCAGATGGATCGCCTCGTCGTGCTCGACCAGGGCCGCATCGTTGAGCAGGGCTCGCATCGCGATCTGCTTGCGCAGAAGGGCCACTACGCGGCGCTGTGGCGGCGCCAGGCCGGCGGCTTCATCGATGCGCCGGCGATGCAGGCGGCGGAGTAAGCGCGATCAGCTGGAGCAAAGCCCATCGATTTCGCCCCCACTGAGCTTTCGCAATCGGTGCGCGCCGCGATCGAAAAGATTTGCGCGCGTTTCGGCGACGACTATTGGCTCAAACGCGACAGCGACGGAAATTTCCCGGAAGAGTTTTATCGCGCTCTGGCCGACGACGGCTGGCTCGGTGTCTGCATTCCGCAGGCCTATGGCGGCTCGGGCCTCGGCATGAGCGAAGCGGCGGTGATGATGCAGGCGGTGGCGGCTTCCGGCGCCGGCCTTTCCGGTGCGTCCGCGATTCATATGAACATTTTCGGGCTCAACCCGGTCGTGGTCTACGGCACCGAGGACCAGAAACAGCGGATGCTGCCGCCGATCGCCGCCGGCAAGGAAAAGGCGTGCTTCGCCGTGACCGAGCCCGATGCCGGACTAGAAACCGCCAAGATCAAAACGCGGGCGGAACGGCGCGGCGGCGTTTACACAATCACTGGCGCCAAGATCTGGATTTCGACGGCGCAGGTCGCCGACAAGATGCTGCTGCTCGCCCGCACCGCGCCGCCCGGCTCCGGCCGCAAGCCGACCGACGGGCTTAGCTTGTTTTATACCGCGCTCGATCGCCGCCACGTCGAGGTGCGCGAAATCGCGAAAATGGGCCGCAAGGCGGTCGACTCAAACCAGCTGTTCATCGACGCATTGCCGGTGCCGGCCGCGGACCGGATCGGCGAAGAAGGCCGCGGCTTCGAATATCTGCTCCACGGATTCAATCCGGAACGCATCCTGGTTGCGGCCGAGGCGATCGGACTGGGCCGCGCCGCGCTAGCGCGGGCAAGCTCTTACGCCAAAAGCCGCGTCGTCTTCGGCCGGCCGATCGGACAGAACCAAGCCATTCAGCATCCTTTGGCGCAGTGTTGGATGGAACTCGAAGCCGCCGATCTGATGATGGCGAAGGCGGCATGGCACTACGATCAGGGCATGCCCTGCGGGCCCACGGCGAACGCCGCGAAATATCTCGCCGCCGAAGCCGGATTCAAAGCCTGCCAAACCGCGATCGCGACACATGGCGGCTATGGTTATGCTAAGGAGTACCACGTCGAACGGTACTTACGGGAGGTGATGATTGCGAAGCTGGCACCGGTTTCGCCGCAGCTTGTTCTCTGCTTCATCGCTGAAAAAGTATTGGGCCTGCCAAAGTCGTATTAGTGACCTTGAGTCAACCATCGCCGCAGCGCCGTCGCAATTCGCGGTTAGCCGCTGTAACCCGGCCATGATGAGGAGATTTTTATGCACCGTCGGCTCGTTGCTGTTTTAGCGTTTGCCGCCGCGCTCGCGGCTCTCGCCCAACAGCCCGGCTCGGCGCAACAGGGACAATTGCCGCTGCCGGGCTTTAAGCCGCCGCCGCCGGCGCCGATCAAACCCTATCAGCCCGTCGCGGTGACGGCGCCACCGGCGATGAACGATCCGAGCTTCACCGCATTCCGCAACCGGCTCGGCGAGGTTGCAGCGCATAAGGATCGCGCCGCGCTCGCCAAGATGATCGTGACGCAAAACTTTTTCTGGATGCAGGACAAGAATCTCGCCGACCCGCACAAATCCGGTATCGACAATCTGGCCAAGGCCGTCGAACTCGATGCGCCGGACGGTTCGGGCTGGCAAATACTGGGCGGCTTCGCGACCGAACCTTCGGCGGCGGAATCGCCGCAGCAGCCTGGCGTGTATTGCGCGCCGGCCGATCCCAAACTCGATTCGAGCGCTCTGGAAGCGCTGGCCAAAGCAACGCAGACCGATCCGAGCGAATGGGGCTACCCAAACCAGAACGGCGTCGAGGTGCACGCGGCGGCGCAGCCGAGCTCGCAAGTTATCGAGAAGCTCGGCGCCAATCTGGTGCGCGTGCTGCCCGACACCAGCCCGCCCGCCAATCCCAACCAGCCGTTTTTCCTGCACGTAGCGACGCCGTCCGGTAAAGCCGGATATGTCGACGCGCAAGCGGTGTCGCCGCTCGGCGGCGATCAAATCTGCTACAGCAAGCAAGGTGGCGCCTGGAAGATAACCGGTTATCTCGGCGGCGCCGTGCAGCAGTAGTGATTATCTCCGGTCATTCCCGCGCAAGTGGGAATCCAGTTCTCTTCCCAGCTTACGCGGGGACGAGCGCGTGCGGACGATCTCGAATTACTGCTTACCCGCCATCGCGGCGACAGACTGCGCCGTCTGGCCGAATAGGATTGCGCGCTCTTCCGCGGTGCGGATGCCGCCCTGCCCGGGATTGATCTTTGGCGTCCATTCATAGGCCTTGATCACCGCCGGCCGCGCTTTGATCGCCTCGAACCAGCGCTTGAGATGCGGGAAATCGGCGATGTTCTGGCCCTGCCGCTCCCACGGCACCACCCACGGGTAGCAGGCCATGTCGGCGATCGAATATGGGCCGGCGAGATATTCGTGCCCGGCAAGCCGTTTGTTCATCACGCCGTATAGCCGATTCACCTCATTGCGATAGCGATCGATCGCATACGGGATTTTGTCCACGGCGTAGTGCGCGAAATGATTGTTCTGCCCGGACATCGGGCCGAGCCCGCCCATCTGCCAGAACAGCCATTCCAGCGCCGCGGTGCGCCCGCGCAAATCCTTCGGGATGAACTTGCCGGTCTTCTCCGCCAGATAGGCGAGGATTGCGCCGGATTCGAAAACCGAGATCGGCTTGCCGCCGTCGGCGGGCTTGTTGTCGACGATCGCGGGGATTCGATTATTCGGCGAGACGCCGAGAAAAACCGCCTTGAACTGTTCACCCTTGCCGATATTAATCGGAATAATTTTGTACTCCAATCCGGCTTCTTCGAGAAAAATTGTCACTTTGTGGCCGTTCGGCGTGGTCCAATAATACACGTCAATCATGGTCAACCCGTCTGTGGATGGTGATGCTGATATGCCGACCTAGCGCGTAAACCTAGCGTGCCTTGGCGGCGCAATGAAGCCCGGCTCGCGCATTCGTGTTATCCCCGTCATGATGGACAGTTCCGGCCATGCCTGCTCCCCAAGGGCATGTCGGCAAAGGAACAACGCGTCGCAGCGAGATTGCACACAATACTCACAAGCAAGGACCGACCATGATCACCGAAATCGCGCAGATTGATGTGAAACCCGGCACGGAAGCGGAATTTGAAAAGGGCGTGAAGCAAGCGATCCCGATTTTTAAGCGCGCCAAAGGTTGCCGCAGCATGGAACTGCGCCGGTCGATCGAAAAACCGAGCCGCTATCACCTATTCGTCGGCTGGGATACGGTCGAGAACCACACCGATGATTTTCGCGGCTCGGCCGACTTCCAGGAATGGCGCAAGCTGGTCGGCCACTACTTCGCTTCGCCGCCGGATGTGGAACACGTGAGCGAGGTGGTTCGTGGGTTTTAGAGCATGATCCCGAAAAGTGGATGCCGGTTTTCGGAAAGATCATGCTCAAACGACAAGCAAAGCAAAATCGTGATTCAACCTAGTCCCATTTCGCTTTAGCTTGCTCATTCTCGCTGCAGGTGGAATTCGGCGATGGTCGGCGCTACTTCGGCCAGCGTCTGTTGCATGATCCTTGCCAGTTCTTCCGGCGTCGAAGCCGCGGCGATAGAGCCCGCAGTTTCGATCAAGGCGCGATATTCCGGCGAGCGCACGATTGGCGTAATGTCGCGATTGAGAAGCTCTATGACCGCGGCGGGCGTGCCCGCCGGCGCGCAGACGCCGAGCCACCCAGAGCGAATGAAATTGATACCCGCCTCCGCCAGTGTCGGCACCTCCGGCAACACGTCCAGCCGCTCCGGGCTGCTGACGGCAATGATTTTCAGCTGCCGATCCCGATAATGCGGAATAAGGGCGAGTGGCGGCGCCGTATAGAAGTCAATGCGCCCGGCGACGATCTCCTGCACGGGTTGCGCACCGCCGCGAAATGGCACCTGATTCATCGTGATGCCGGTGACCTTCTCCAGCTGCCGCGCCAGAATCTCCTGGGCTGAGCCGAAGCCGACCGTGCCGTAGTTTACTTGGCCGGGATGCGCCTTGGCGTAGGCGATGAACGAGCCGATGTCGGTCGGCGAAATCGCGTTCGACAGCGCGAGCCCATAATAATATTTGGCGATCAGGGAAATGGGCGCCAAATCGCTGAGCTTGAAGCCGGGGTCTTTGTAGGCGGCGACGTTGATCGGCTCGAAATGTGTACACAGAAGGAGCGTGTAGCCGTCGGCAGGCCGGGCGATCACGTCGCGCGTGGCGACAATGCCGCCTGAGGCCGGCTTATTCTCGACAAAGACACGTCGGCCGAGCGTCTCGCTGAGCTTGTCGGCGATGAAGCGGGCAGGAATATCGGTCGGCCCGCCGACTCCGAAACCGACCACGAGCCTGATCGGCCGGTCAGGATAGCTACCGCCGCGGCTCACGCCCGGCGACAGACTCAGAATCAAGCTCAAAATCAACAGGCCGACGCGGCGCATATTGCCCCTTGCGAGTCCGTCGCATTTCCGCTGCCACGATGGTATCGCCTATGGCCATAGGATGAAATCGCTACCGCCGTAACGTCGTGTCGGTCGACGAACAGAGCCTCGACGATGATCAATATTCGGGTACTGCGTATTGCTATGACCCTCACCGGGGTTTTGCTCGTTGTGGGAGCCGTTGCGCCTGTCGGCCTTGCCTCGGCCGCGGCAAGTCAGGCTCTCGCGCTGACAACAACACAATCCGATGCGATGAATTCATACAACGAGGCCGTAAGCCGCTTTAAATCTGTCTTGCGGCAGCGGCGCGCGCAGATCGAGTCAAAACAAAAGCTGCCGGATCTGCCGGGGCAGGCGCTCTACCTCGCGCGCAACGACATGCTCAGTACCTACAAGGACCTCACCGACGTTTTGCCATCGAAAATCGGACGACCCAACAAATTCAAGATTCCTCCGGCCTATTTCGATGCCGACAATGAGCCGCTGCTCGACGAGTATGGCGCACTCTTTAAAATCATGCAGGCGCCGCCTGCGAACGCGCAAAACTCCGACACGCCATTTAAAGACGTGGTCGATCTCGGCGCCGCGATTGCAAGAGCGAAGGGCCTCGACCAAGCGAACGCCGAAGCGGCGGGTCGCATCGGTCTCGGGCTTTTTTTTGCCGAGACCAACGGCAATCAAAATATCGGCAATGCGCGGTCAAATACCTACAAGGGAAGTTTGCAAACCGGGATATCGGAAGATCAAATCGGCCAGCGAAAATGGGCGGCGATTAAAAATTCAATCGCCGCTTTTGATCCAGCACTGATTGCGCGCGACAGCGAAGAAGAGAAGCGCGCCGCCAATTTCGATCACCGCTTCAATCACTGGACCGCGGTACGGGATGGCCTGATGAGCGCGCACGCCGATCTGTTCCTGCAAATACCGGCGCTCACGAAAGCTTTGCCCGATCCGATCGATCAAATGAAGGTCTTTGAACTGATCCAGATCGTTCCCAGCCCGACGCGAGCTGCGCTTCAATCAGCTAACTTGTTGAATTACCGAATTTCCGAGCCGACGATCATGGGCTATTTACGCAACAACAGCATCTTCACCTTCGGACATGCCGACAGATCGAAGACTTCGGCGACGTTCCGCGAAATTCTCGATGCGATGTGGCTGTTCAACGATAAATTTGAACGCGCCGCCATGAAATTCGACGAGATCAGGGCGCAGCGGGTGCGCTGAGCTTCCCGCGTCCTACGCCCTCGCCCGCTCCACATTCGCAATCCGCGCCGGCACGCCGAATTCGCGCCGGCACACTTCGGCGAGAGTCGCAACGCCTTCCCGGATCGCCTCATGCGAGGGATTGGCGAAACACAGCCGCGTTCGGCTTCGGCCGTGGTTCTTGTCGGTCGACCATTCGGCGCCCGGATTGATGGCGACGCCGGCGGCCAGCGCCGGCGCGAACAGCTTTTGCGTATCGACCTGATCCGGCAATTTGACCCAGAGAAAAATACCGCCTTTGGGATCCTCGAATTCGGCCGTGGTGCCGAATTGCTCGTTGAGCGCATCCATCAGCGTTTCGAGCTTGGCCCGCAGCGCGCGGGTGAGTGCCGGCACATGCGCGTCGAAATACCGAGGGCAAAACTCGCCCAGCACCATCTGCTCCAGCGCGCCGGAACCGGCATCGGTCTTGAGCGCGAGCATCCGCGCCAATAACGGCCACGGCGCGACGATGTAGCCGACGCGCAATGCCGGAGCGACCGATTTGGAAAACGAGCCGATATGAATGACGCCGCCGTGTTGGCTCATCGCGTAGAGCGCCGGCGGCCGCTTGCCGTCCCAGATCAGATCCGAATAGCAATCGTCCTCGAAGATCGGCACGCCATATTGCGCGGCGAGCCTAAGCATCTCGTGCCGACGCGTCTCGCTCAAGATCGTTCCGGTCGGATTTTGCACGGTCGGCACCGTGTAGATGTATTTCGGCCGCACCCCGCGGTGCTTGAGATTATCGAGCGCGGCAGCAAGCGAATCCATGCGCATACCTTCCCCGTCGAGCGGAATGCCGATCGCTTCGACACCGAGGCGTTGCAGACGGGTCAGCGCGCCTTGATAGGTCGCCTGCTCGATGATGACGGTGTCGCCGCGCGCCAGGAGGATTCCGTTCACCAGATCGAGCGCCTGCAGAGACCCGGAGGTGATGAGGATTTCATCGGCGTCGCAGCGAATGCCGGCGGCGCTTTCGAGCTTGCGCGCCAGAAATTCACGCAACGGACGATAGCCGAGCGGGCCGCTGGCAAGCCCGTAAGTCGCGAGCGTGCGGCCCTCGCGGGTGAGCACGTCGTTCGCCGCCTTGATCAGCGCCTCGAGCGGCACCTGATTGGCGTCATTATGGCCGCCAATGAAATTGTACTTGGCAAAACCATTCCATTTGACCGCCGGCGGCGGCAGGCCAAGCGCAAACAGCGACGTGAAGTCCAAGGCCATGGACATTTCTCCCTTACTCCCGGACATTAGCGTGTCATGGCCGGGCTTGTCCCCGGCCATCTCGATTCAACTGGGATGGCGTCCCGCAACCCGCAACGAGCACGATGCGCCGCGCTCAATTGATTCTGTTCTTCATTGCTTGTGCGTTCGCAACGCCGGCCGCGGCCGAATATCCGGACCGCCCGATCCGCATGATTGTGCCGCAGGCCGCCGGCAGTTCGACCGATACCGTCGCGCGCGTGCTTGCCGCCGCCTTGTCCGACGAGTTGCATCAGCAGGTCGTGGTCGACGATCGGCCG
>Ga0307479_10001750_pt1 | contig 19790 bp, 13 predicted proteins | sample atmos_gasesECM4C_FD_203743 | JGI IMG/M metagenome (GOLD analysis project Ga0307479, IMG submission 203743) | Hardwood forest soil microbial communities from Morgan-Monroe State Forest, Indiana, United States - atmos_gasesECM4C_515 | ecosystem: Environmental > Terrestrial > Soil > Temperate...
GAGCGACTGCCCGACCAGCGGTCCTGCCACGCCGAAGTTGCAGGCCGGCGCCGCGTGCGTGCAGCTTCCGCCCGCAGTCCAGGAATCGGAGCTGAGCTCGTCGACGCGGATGCGCCCCGCTCCGCCGGCGCCGCCGGTCCCGCTGGCGGCCGCGCCCTGCGCGGAGATGACGCTTCCACTGGCGCCGGTCCCGAGAGTGATGCTGGGCGAGGCGATCCACACCGACCCGCCCGACCCTCCGCCGGCGTTCGCTCCGCCGGGCTGGCCGTCGGCGTGGATGCGGCCGAGCCACGCGCTGCTGGAATCGCTGGTCAAGCTCACGCTCCCGGCGAAGAGCGCGATGGCGCCGCCGCCGTTGCCGCCGTTGCTCCCCGCGTTGTACGCGCCGCCGCCCGAGCCGAGGTGCAGCTTGCCGAGGAGCGGCAGGCCGTAGACGCTGCCCACGGTCCCGCCCGATCCCGCTCCGCCCTGCGCGCCGTAGCTTCCGCCAGCCTCGTACCAGCCAGCGCCCCAGGCGCCCGAGGCCGGCATGCCGCTGGGATCCTCGCCGTAGTACGAGACGGAGGTGCGGCCGCCGCGGAAGCCCGCGCCGTCCATCTTCAGGTCGCCCTCGATGCGGGCGATTCCCGAGACGCGGACGAAGATGATGCCGCCCTTGCTTCCGTCCCATGCGTTGGCGGTGAGCACCGCGCCGGAGGCGACGGTGAGCGCGCTCAGGTGCGGGACCCGCTGCAGCGACACGTGCTGCAGCGCCACGTCCTGGTCGGCCGCGCCGCCGAAATACGCGGAGAGGTCCTCGGCCAGCGTGACCTGCGAGCCGTTGACGCCCGTGACGTGGTGCAGCTCGTAAGTGCCGGCGTTGGAAGTGCCCGAGGAGGAACCCTGCGCGTCCCAGAGGATCACTTCGTCGCCGATGGAGAGGCCGGAGGCGCTCGCATCGACGTTGACCGCGCGGCCGGCGAGGCCGAGCACGGCAAAGGCCGGAGCGCGGCCGTCGATGGAGAGGTTCTCGCTGCCGCTCGTGACTGTGAGCGGGCCGTCCTCGCCCTGCCCCACGTCGGCGGGCCAGCGGGCGACGAGCGCGCCGTCGGTCGCGTCCCAGTCGGCCGCATTGGCAACCGAGAGATTCCGCATGGCGGCGTTGGTGAAGTCCTCGGCCACATAGACGGTCATGCTCGCGGTCGCGCTGAACGTGATGCTCGCGGTGGCGGTGCAGAAGGCGCTGAGCGCGAGCTGCGCGGTCACCGTCGCCGGCACGTCGCTTCCCGAGACTTGCGGCGCGTGGACCTTGAAGTGGATGCGGCCCGCGTACGACTTCACGCTGCTCACCGCCGTTCCCTGCGGCGAGACCGCGAGGTTGAACACCTGCCCGTCGGGAATCGGCGAACCGTCGGAGCCGAGGATGACGTCGCTGTAGACGAGGACGGTGCTGACGCCGTCGCCCGGAACGCTGGCCACGGCCGCGTGCAACGTCACGCCGGCGCACGAGCCGCCCGGCAGGCACGCGCCCGAAGAGCAGCCGTCGAGGCAGGTCGCGAACGGCTTCCACTGCGTGACGCCGGGCGACTCCTGCGTGCAGCTCTGCGCGTCGACGCCGTTGCAGCGCAGGTCGCCGGGAGTGCAGCCGGCCGAGACCGTGACGCAGTTTCCGCCGGAGCATCCCTGCGGGCAGGTGTCGCCAGCGGCCCAGCCGGTGCCGTCGGCTTTGCAGATCTGCACCGACCCGCCATCAGTCGAGCACTGCCGAGCGAAGGGAGCGCAGACCGGCGGAGCGCAGGCAGCCGCGGTGGCCGAGCTGTCAGTGCAGCCGCTGGCGCAGAAGGAGACGAAGCCCCAGCCGCTGCGGTCGGGCAGGCACTGCTCGAGCGCAGAGCCCGAGCACTGCTGGTCGCCGACGCCGCACACCACCGGCAGGCACTGCGCGACGCCGCTCGCGGATGCGCAGTGGGTCGAGCAGCTCTGCGACGGCGTCCACCCGTCGCGCAGGGAGTTGCAGGTCTCGACCGAGCCCCCGTCGGCGCTGCAGCGGGTCTGGCCCGACGAGCAGACCACGTCCTGGCAGCGGCCCTGGTCGCAGACCTGGCTGCTGGCGCAGGGCAGGTCCTGCCAGCTGGCGCCGTAGCTGTCGCAGACCTGCGAGAGCGTGATGTCGCCCGAGGGATCGCAGCGGGTCGAGAACGGCGTGCACAACGGCGCGCGGCAGAGGCCGGTGTCGGGAGCGCAGAGGCTGGGGCAGACCTGCACCAGCGCCCAGGAGTCGCCGGCCGGCGTGCACTGCTCGCTGGCGTTGCCCTGGCAGCGGGTGGCGCCCGGCGTGCAGACTTGCGGCTTGCAGGCGCCTGCGGTGCAGCCGGTGGCGCAGGTCTGGACCAGGTCCCAGGCGAGGCCGGTGGTGTCGCACTTCTCCACGTCGGCGCCGTTGCAGCGCAGGCGGCCGGGCTCGCAGCCGCCCAGGTTGGCGGGCAGCACGCACCGCGAGGCGGCGCAGAGGAAGCCGTTGGCGCAGTCGCTGTTGCCGACGCAGGGCTCGCCCAGTCCGGCCGGCGCCGGCACCGTCTTGGCGCACGCGGCCAGCGCCGCGCAGAGGAGGATCGCAGAACGCATCATCGGGGATGACCTCCAAGAAACTCAGCTCGTGGGCGGAGCTCGAGCGGGACCACTTTCAATTCCAGCAGCGGCTGGCCGGGGCGGGCCAGGCCACCGGGGCGCGGCGTCAGCTCCTGCTTGAGGCCCTTGGCCTTGAGCAGCTCGATCACCGCGCGCGCCCGCGCTCCCGAGAGACGCACCACTTCGTCCGCGCCCGCGGGAGCGCCCGGCTCGACGCGCGCCACCACTTCCAGCGGCGCGCGGTCGCCCTTGAGCGCCTGGGCGATCTCCGCCAGCACCGGCAGCGACGCCGCGTCGGGCGCCTCGCCGGCAAAGACGATGGGCTGCGCGATCTCCAGCTGGCTCGCGCCCATCCGCACCCGCGGCTCGCCGGCGATGCGCCGCAGCTCGAGATCGCGGGTGGCGGTCTCGCCCGGCCGCAGCTCGACTTGCAGCGGCGTGCAGCGGTAGCCGGGGGCGATGGCGTTGAGCTCGTAGGACCCGTGCTGGACCGCCAGGGAGAACGCGCCCTCGAAGATCTGCGGCTCGGCCGGGAGCGCCGGCAGCGTGCCCGGCGCGGAGAGGACCACCGCTGCCCGCAGCGGCATTCCGTCCTCGCCCAGCAGCCGCCCGCGCACCGCTGCGTCGGGCGCCACCTCCTGCATCTGCACCGCGAGCTTCTGCTCTTCGCCCGCCGCCACCGAGACCGGCTGCGTGAGCAGCTCGTAGCCGTCGCGGGCCACGGCCAGCGTGGCGCTGCCGGCGTCAGCCTCGACGCGCACGCGGCCATCGGGACCGGTGGTGCCGCCCACGTCGGTGCCCTCGAGGAAGCTGACCCAGGCGCCGGCGATGGGAAGCTGTGTCTTGGCGTCGAGCACGGTGACTTGAAGGACCGCCTTGCCCTTCTTTTTCTCCACCACCACTTGCGGAGCAGCGGGCTGATTGGCGAGCGGCTCATGCCACTGCAGGTCGCGCTTCTGCGCCGGCCGATCGAACGTCCAGGACAATCCCGCCATCACCGTCCAGGGCGGGTCCGGCGAGAAGCCCACCGACGGCACGTCGCGCTGGCTGATGCGGCCTGCGTTGGAGAGCGACATCTGCAGCGCGGCGGAGAACGTCACGCCCGCCATGCCGGTCGCCACCTGCGCGAGTCCGAGCGTGAGCCGCGCGCGCAGCGGCTTGTCGCCCTCGGGCAGCGGAGTCCGGCGCGGTACCGGCGATTCGATGGCCAGCTCCGCCCCCGGCGTGGCGTAGCGGAGCGGCACCTCGACCGCGGCGCCGGCCTGCGCCACGTCGTAGCTGGAGAGGCCCAGCGCGAACGCGGGAAACGTCGCCGGCGCGCCCTGCACCAGGCGGCCCGAGTTGTCGACGCGGTAGCCGGCCAGCGCCGAGACGCGCGCCAGCCGCCCCGCGTACGCCATCATCCCGGCCGCGCGGCCGCCGGTGCCGTTGAGCGAGAAACCGCCCACGCCCGAGGGAACGTCGAGCTGCAAGAGCACGCCCGCCGAGAACGGTCCGCGGCCCGGGACCAGCAGCTTGATGCCCAGGTCCAGGTCGCCGAAGGAGACCAGCGTCCGCCGCGACGCCGCGGAAAACAGATTCGTAGACGTGAGGGAGAAGGCGCCGAACGCCTCGACCACGTCGGCAAATCCCGTCGAGGCCGAGAGCGCCGTGCCGGTGCGCTGGCTGGTCGCGCCCGGCAGGAGGAAGTCGCCGCCGCGCCAGTATCCGGCCGAGAGGCCGAGATCGATCTTTCCGTCGGCAGTGGCGGTGGGCGTGGGCAGATCGAAGACACCGCCCGCTCCCGAGGGAGTGGCCTGCGCGATCGCGATGCTGGCCGCGAGCGCGGCGAGGGGTCCTGCTGCCATGGGAATCGGCCGGTGCGGCCGGTCGATTCTACTGCCACATCAGAGCATTCGGCTCAATCGGTCAGGCAGGTTGCTGCGCCTGCTGCAGGGCCAGCATGGCCAGGACCCGGTTGAGCAGCGAAAGCCGCCGCCTCGCCGCCGCCACCGCCGCGCGGGCCCGCGGAGAGTCGTCGTGGTAGCGCTGCATGGTGTCCTTGAGCTGCTCGTAGGCGAGCTGCACCCGGCCGATGAGCTGCATCCGATTGAGTCGCTCCTGGCCGCTGGGCTTGCGCTGCATGGGGACCTCCGCGTCCTCCCAGTTTGGACGCACGCCGCATGCCATTCGATCCGCCGGCGCAATACTCTGAAATCGTGAGTGTCCTACCTTGGAGTACATGAAAATAGTTACTCTTCTCGGAGCAATCGGGAGAGCGTTTTCCGGTCGATGCCCAGCGCCTCGGCGGCCCGCGTCTTGTTGCCGGCCGACTCGCGCAGCACCCGCTCCGCGTAGCGGCGGGTCAGCTCTTCCAGCGTCGGATTGTCAGCGAGCAACGGATCGGGAGCCGCCGCGACCGGCGGCGGCGGAGTGATCGACGACGGCGGCCGCGGGGGAGCGCCTCGCTGCTCCTGCCACCGCTCGCGCACCGCCTCGGGCAAGTCCTCGGGGAGGATGGTGCCGCCGGGGTTGAGCGCCAGCGCGCGTGCCACCGCGTTCTCCAGCTCGCGCACGTTGCCGGGCCAGTCCCAGAGGAGCAGCGCCTCGCGCGCCTCGGTGGTGAGCGTCGCGCCGCGCTCGCCGGCGTGCCGCGCGGCGAAGTACTCGGCGAGCAATGGAATGTCCTCGCGCCGGTCGCGCAGCGGCGGAATGCGGATGCTGACCACGTTGAGACGATAGAAGAGGTCCTCGCGGAACTTCCCCGACTTCACCGCCTCGGCCAGGTCCTTGTTGGTGGCCGCCACCACCCGCGTGTCCACCCGCACCGGCGCGCTCTCGCCCACGCGGCGGATCTCGCCCTCCTGCAGGACGCGCAAGAGCTGGCCCTGGATGCGCGAGCCGATGTCGCCGATCTCGTCGAGGAAGATGGTGCCGCCCGCCGCTTCCTCGAAGAGGCCGCGCCGCGCTCCGGTGGCGCCAGTGAAGCTGCCGCGGGCGTGGCCGAACAGCTCGGACTCCAGAACTCCCTCGGCGATGGCGCCGCAGTCCACCGCGACGAAGGGCCCGGCGCTGCGGCCGCTGGCGGCGTGGATGGCGCGCGCCACCAGCTCCTTGCCGGTGCCGCTCTCGCCCACCACCAGAACCGTCGCTTCCGTCGAGGCGACCCGCGCCGCGGTCTTGTAGACCTGCAGCATCCCTTCGCTGCGGCCGACCACGTTGGCGAGCGCGTACTTCTCGCGGATTTCGCGCTTGAGGCGGCGGTTCTCGGCGGCCAGCCGCCGGTGGCGCAACGCGCGGTCCACCACCAGCTTGATGGCGTTCACGTCGTACGGCTTGGAGATGTAGTCGTAGGCGCCGCGGCGGATGGCGTCGACCGCGCCGTCGACGTTGCCGAAGGCGGTGACCAGGAGCACCGGCGTCTCGGGGGCGTGCTTGCGGACCCAGTCGAGCACCTCGAGACCGTCCATGTCGACCATGCGGATGTCGCTCACCACCGCGTCGAACTCGCCGTCTTCGTCGAGGCGCTTGACCGCCTCGGCGCCGTCGGAGCAGGCGGTGACGCGATGTCCGTCCTCGGCGAGGATCTGCTCCATCAGCTCGCGCGAGGCCGCGTCGTCGTCGACCACCAGGATGCGCGCCGGCTCGGGCATGCGACGAAGATAGCGCAGGCGCAAATGAAACGCCCCGCCTCCGTGGTGTGGAAGCGGGGCGGTCCGTCACTGCGACGCGGCTACAGCTTGTACGTCGCCTTGAGTCCCAGCTGCAGCCAGTTGTGGCTGGCGCTGATGCTGTTGTCCTGGCCGCTCGAGCTCTGCGTCGTGTACGTGCCGAAGAGCGAGAAGCTGGCGAAGGGGCCGATGCTGAAGTTCTTGCTCGCCGCCCAGTCGGCTCCTACCTGCAGGTGTAGCAGCTCCCAGCCCTTGTACGAGGAGTCCTCGCCGGCCCGGCTCACGCTCAGCGTCTCGTAGCCGAAGCCGAGCCCGACCCACGGTTGCAGTCCCGCGTCGGGCGCGAGGTTGTAGATGCCCTCGAGGCCGAAGCGCAGGCCGTTGGTCGAGCAGTCGGAGCCGGGCGGGCAGTTGTTGAAGAACCCCAGCCCCGCCTGGAAGTACGCGCCGGCGTAGATGCTCTTGGTGAAGCGCCAGCCCGCCTCCAGCCAGAGCGGGAGCTGCCCGCTCACGTCGCTGCTCAACGAGTCGCTGTTGTTGAGGTCGCCGAAGGGGATGGCCCAGGCGGCGCGGACGCCGAAGGCAAACCCCGACGAGCCGTCGTCCTCGTGACGGACGGCGGCCGGGCGGCGGGTCGGCGCGGGCGCCGGCTCCGGAGCCGCCGCGGACGGCGCCGGCTCCTTCTTCGCAGGGGCCGACCCCCACTGCGCGAGCGCCGGCGTCGAGACCAGGATCGCCGCGATGAGTGCGATGGATCGGTTCAAGTGCGCTCTCCTCTCACGGCCCGGTGATGAAGACTTTGCCGCTCAGCGTGGTGCTGCCGTCGGAGAACACCAGGGGGGTACCCGTGAACACCGGATGCGAGACGGCCGGGTAGTCCTTCTCCACGATGGCTCCCGAGAGGAAGGGGGCCGGGGGCGGCGCCGCCGGGCACGACGTCGAGCCGGTCGGAGGACCGTCGTCGTAGGTGATGAACACGTTGCGGTCGGTGGCCGCCGGCGCCGTCGAGTAGTTGGGCGCGAAGGTCAGCGTCAGCCCGTCGGCCGAGAGCGTGGTGTTCACCGGCTGCGTTTGGGAGAGGGCGCCAAGGCTCTTTGCCGTGCCGGCAGCGTTTGTTGCGTTTGGGTTCAGCCCGGCATTGAAGCAGTTGGGGTTCACCACCGAGATGGGCGTGCTCAGCGTGACCACCAGCTTGCCGTCCGCCTGGAGCTGGCCATCCGGCCGGTTCGAGGCGTTGATCACGTAGAGATGGAAGCTGCCTCCCGCGCTCAAGGCGTCGAGATTGATGGTCACGTCGTTGCGGAGGCTGGAGAAGCCCTCGAAGAAGTCCAGGCCACCAGTCGTGTCCGGGTTGAACTCCAACTGGATCTTGTCGCCCGCGGTGTCGGTGAAGATCACCGGGAGCACCACCACGCTGTACTTCGCCCCCAGCGCCATGGTGCTGCCGGCGAAGGTGGCCTTGCCGGTATTGTCGGTGGTGGCCGTGATCGTGCCGAGGTAGCCGACGGTGTTGGACAGCGTGTCGCCGCTGCCGGTGGTATCCAGGTCCGAGGTGGTGCTGGTGCTGCCGCTGGGGATCAACTCCACCGTCGCGCCCGGCACCGGCTTGTTGTTGTAGAGCGTGGTGAAGCTCATGTCCGGCGCGTTGGTGCCCACCGGGAAGAGGAAGATGTTGCCGATCTTGCTGTAGACGGTGTCGATGATGCTGGTGCAGGTCGTGAAGTTGGCCTTGAAGGTGATCTCCGACTCGAATCGCTGGTAGCCGGTCTTGACGGCCACGACCTTCCAGACGCTGTCGTTGCTGCCGCTGCTACTGTTGAACTCGATCGGAATGCCGGTGAAGGCGTATTCGCCTGCGAGAGGATCGGAGGTGCTGGTGATCAACCGGCTCGGCCCGCGGATGGTGGCGCCCTGGACCAGGAAGAGCTTGAGGTCCCCGCCGATGCGCGCGCCGGTGATGGCGTCGGCCACCACGCCTTGCAGCGTGTAGGTCAGGTTCAGCAGCCGCACGTCGGGGCAGCCGGTGGTGGCGGTTTCGATGCTGGTCGAGCCCGTGCAGGCGAACATCACAAGGATCCCGGCCATCGCCAGGCGCTTCGCAACGCGATTCATCTTGTGCAGCCCCCTCTCAAGGAGTTTGGAAATCCAACGACCGCCGCTCCCATAGCACAACCGAAAATCGGCTGAGTGATTTTCGACACGCGTTTTCGCGCACGAGAGGGCTTACGCGGCGTGCGCGTCGGCCGCCGGAAAGCGCACGGTGAACGACGACCCTTTGCCCGGCTCGCTCTCGACGTCGATGCGTCCCTTGAGCGCGCGCGCGATCTCCTTGCAGATGGCGAGGCCCAGGCCGGTGCCCTTGCCGCTCGGCTTGGTGGTGTAGAAGGCTTCGAAGATGTGCCGCTTCACCTCGGGTGGAATGCCGGTGCCGGTGTCGGCCACGCGCAGCACCACCTCGCGGCCTTCCTGTCGCGCCTGTACTTCCAGCCGGCCGCCGTTGGGCATGGCGTCGACCGCGTTGGCGACCAGGTTGGTCAACAGGTGCCGCACCAGGCCGGGATCGGTCCGCACCTCGCCGCCGCCGACGTCGCGCGCGACCTGGATCTTGGCGCGCGCCTCGGTGCCGAGGGTGAGATCGAGGGCCTCGTCGACCAGCGGCGCGAGCGCGACCTGCTCGGCGGCGGGCGTGAAGCCGCGGGTCTGATCGAGGAAGCGGCGGATGATCTGCGTCATCCGCTGCACCTCGCCCTGCAAGACCGGCAGCTGCTGCCTGGAGCTCTCCGGCAGATCGGCGCGGCGCGCGAGCAGCTGCAGCTGGCCGCTGAGCGCGTTGAGCGGGTTGCCCAGCTCGTGGGCGATGGTGCCCGCGAGCTGGCCGAGCGCGGCCAGCCGCTCCTGCGAGGTCAGGTCGCGCCGCGCCTGCACGAGCAGCTCGTTGAGCTCCTCCAGGTCGCGGTTCTTCTGCGTCAGCTCGGCGGTCGCTTCTTCGATCTTGCGGGTCAGCTCCGCGTTGAAGCCGCGGATCTGCGCCAGCATGCGGTTGAAGCCGCGCGACAGATACGCCAGCTCGTCGCCGCCCTCGGCCGGACCGGGCGCGATGACGTCGAGCAGGCCGCCCTCCACCGCGCGCATCGCCAGCTGCAGCGCCGAGACGCGCCGGATGAGGATGCGGCCGAGCAGGATCCAGAACGCCACCACCAGGAACAGCGACGCGCCCACCGCGACCAGGAGCAGCGCTTTGCGCTCCGCCGCCACCAGCCGCTCCGCCTCGGCCAACGAGGCGAGCAACACCAGCCGCGCCTTGGAGCCGCGTGCGTCGTTGAAGGGCGCCACCACGCGCAGCGCGCGCCCGGCCTCGGGATCGTCGACCACCTCGCCCGAGAGCCGCGTGGCCGGCCCGCGCCAGCGGTTGAAGACGATGCCGCTGGGCGTGATCTTCGCGGCGGTGAAATCGGAGTCGATGCCCAGCGCCGCCTGCCGCGCAAGCACTGCGCGTAAGAGGCCGCGGTGCATGCGCACGGTCGCGGCCAGCTCCTCCGAGAGTTGATCGTCGTCGGTGCCCACGCGCTTGAGGGCCAGCGTGGTGGCGCTCGCCAGCTCGCCGGTGCGCTTGCGGATCTCGTCCTCCACCGAGGCCTGCCCGATGCGCAGTCCGAGCACGATGGCGACGAGCAGCGTGGCCGCGAGGACGGCCGCAAAGAGAAGGACGAGCTGGAGCCGCAAGGACATCGCAGCCCAGTGTAGCCGGTCACCCGATCAGCTGCGCGGGACCTCGCTGCCGGCCTTGGGCGCCTCGAGCTTCTTCTCCTCGGGCGCGTCGGCCTCGTTGAGCCCCTTCTTGAAGCCGCGGATGGCCTGCCCCAGGCTCGCGCCCAGCTGCGGCAGCTTGGAGGGTCCGAAGAAGAGCAGCGCCAGAGCGAGGATGACCAGGATTTCGCCGAAACCAAGCCGCATGAAAGCCTCCAGGCGCATGACTAATGCCTACGCGCCCTCAAAGAAACCGAAATTTCGCCGCCGACCGCTACTGCATCCCCACCTGCAGCGCGGTGAAGCCGGTGAGATTCACGCCCAGCTCGTCCAGCCGGACGGCGCCGAACGCCTCCAGGGCATCGGCGGTGGGGGTCCCGGAAATTTGGAGAGAGAGCAGGCGGGCCGAGGAGCTGTGCGACTTGTTGTCGGAGCCGATGGCGTCGGCGAACGGATTCACCAGCGCGGTCGAGCCGCTGTCGTTGAAGGTCGACGGATCCGGCAGCGTGAGATGGCCGCCGGTGAAGCTCGCCGTACCGGCGGGCGGCATCCAGACGTTCCAGGTCAGCCGGGCGCCGTTCTCCACCTCGAATCGATAGATCTGCGCCTGCGTGCTGGCCGGCAGCGCCACCGTGCGCGCCGCCTTGGTCACCACGATGGAGGCGCTCGCCGGCAGGGTCATGAAGTCCGGCACGGTGATGGAGGGCGGCGTGTCGCCGGGCTTGGTGTAGGCGATGGTGTCGACCGTCTTGACCTGGGCGGTGAGCGCGATCTTGGCGGTGGAGTTGCTGGAGAGTCCGCCGAAGTTGAGAGCGAGCAGCGCCACGCCCAGCTTGCTGCCCTCGAGGCCGCCGTTCTCCGCCGCAAACTTGATGGGAATCTTGTTGGTGTCGCAGGGCGCAGTGCCGGCGCTGGTGTCGCAGGTGGGATCGAGCACGCCGCCCTTGTTGTCCTTGGCCGAAAGGCCGGCCGCGAAGCCGAGCGGAGCGAAGCCGATGGGATAGTCCTGGGCCCCCACCACCGCGATCACGCCGTCGAGGTAGTTGCCGTCGAGCTGGGGCAGGTTGGGCGAGACGGCGGTCGCGTTCAAGCGCATGGTGGTGTCGAGCGCGATGGGCTTGGTCTTGTCGTAGGTCGGCGTTCCGCCGGCCGCGGCGTTGGCCGGCGCCTGCACTCCGACCAGCGCGCCCTGCTGGAACGTGCCGAAGAAGCCGAGCAGCTCCGGCAAGAGCGTGCCGATGTCGATGTTGCCGCCGGTGGTGTTGCCGAGGAGCGGCGTGACGATGCCCACCACGGTGGAGAGGTTGAGGTTGCCGCCGATGCCCCACAGCGCGCGCACGCCGGGGTCGGCGTAGACCTTGTAGTCGTTGGTGCCGAAGAAGTCGGAGCCGATGCCCAGCACCAGGCCCCAGGGCAGGTCCACCGGCTTGGTCTGGCCGGCGATGGAGATGGTGACCGAGTGGAGCGGGCCCACCAGCGTGTCGACCGAGAGGTCGAGCAGGCTGTTGGAGATGCCGCTGCCGAAGAAGGCCAGGTGCACGGCCTGTCCCTGCTCCTGCAGCGGCGAGAAGTCGCCCTGTGAGGGGCAGTTGGGATCGCCGTTCACCGGATCGTCGGTCTTGGTGGCGTCGCACATGTGGCTGGTGAAGCCGCTGCGCAAGGCGGGATCGAACCAGGGCGCGAGCGGCACCAGCAGATCCGTCGAGCTGGTCTGGATATACGAAGTATAATTATACCCGGCGGCGAAGACGTGCACGTCGTGCGTGGTGCCGGTGACGGTAGTGCTGTAGGTGCCGTCGGCGCCGGTCGCGTTCGCGGTGGTGGCGGAGTCGATCACCACCTTGGCGCCGGCGACGGGCTCCTTGGTCGACATGTTGATGACGGTGACGCGGAAGTTCGCCGCCGCGGCGTACGTGTGCACGCTGGAGGTGCACGTCTTGGTGGTGCCAGTCACGGTGGCGGTCACCGTCGCGTCGCCGGCCGAGGGAGTGAGCGAGCCGGTCGCGTCGATGGTGCCCGCGGTCGAGCTGTAGGTGAAGTCGTTGAACACCAGCGCCTCGCCGTTGGCGTCGAGGGCGACGGCCTTGAAGGGGAGCGCCGCGCCGACGTGGGCGGACGCAGTCGAGGGCGTGATCTCGCAGGAGGAAACCTCGCTGGCCGCGACCGAGCTCTTGCAAGCGCCGCCGATGCAGGACTGGCTCGCGCCGGTGCACTCCGCATTGGAGTTGCAGGCGGGCGCCAGGCACTGGCCTCCCTCGCAGACCAGGCCCGACCCTTGGCTCGCGCAATCCGCCTGCGAGTGGCAGGTGGGGACGCACTGCTTCGCCACGCAGATCTCGGTGCCGGTGCAGTCCGAGGCCAGCTGGCAGACCTTGCCGGCGTCGTTCGGGGTTGTTGCTCCCTTGCTACAGGCGAAAGCGGCGGCAGCGCAGAGAGCTAGTGCGGAGCGGCTCACTCGATGCATTCGGGGTCCCCTTCCCTGGTGTTTTGACGAACGAACAAATGCCCGGACAGGTCGGGTGAGGGTGCTGGAAGGCGTCGCTCGCGTCAATACGATTCTGATCCTTCTCGCGCGCAAACGGCCACGGATTCTTTCGCAGCGCGGCATGCATTGCGCTAACTTCGACGGCTCATGCTGCTCGCGTTGCTCCTCTTCGCCCAGGCGATGCCCTCGCAGGACCGGCTGGAGGCGGCGGCGCTGGAGGCGATCGCGGGATCGTGCCCGGGGCACAAGGTCGGGATCGATCGCGATCTCACGCGCGCGTGCCGGGAGTTTGCCGCGGCGGTGCGGGCCGGCCGCTCGCCGGTGAGCGGCAGCGCGGCCTCGTTCTATGCGTCGCTGGAATCCCCCGAGCCCGCGCCGGTGGCGGGCGTGGCCAAGGTGAGCCCGCCCGCGAATGCCGACCGGGCCGCGGGCGAGCTGTTTCCCAAGAGCTGCCGCTTCAACCGCATCGGCGTGGCGGCGGCCGAGCTGTTCGATGGCCAGGCGCTGGTGTGCGCGCTGACCGCGCCGCACGCGACGGAGATGGAGCACATCCCCGGCCGCGTCGAGGTGGGCGCTTCCGTCGCGGTCTCGGGATCGCTGGCGGAGGGGCTGGCCCATCCGCGCCTCTTCGTCACCGGTCCCGGAGGCGAAGTGCAGGAGCTGAAGCTCACCTCGGCCGACGATTCCTTCTTCGCCCGCGTGCCGCTCGAGGAGCGCGGCGAGCATTCCATCGAGGTGCTCGCCGAGGGGTCCGGCGGGCCGACGGTGGTCGCGCTGCGGCGCGTGTTCGCCGGAGTGGATCCACCCGCGGCGCCTCCGCCGGAACCGCGAGCGGGCGCTGGTCTCGCCGGAGTGGAGGCGGCAATCGCCCGGCTGCGCGCCGCGCACGGTCTTCCGCAGCTGCAGCGCGAGGCCGATCTGGACGCGGCCGCCGAGGCGCACAGCGCGGAGATGGCCCGCCTCTCCACTTTCGCGCACGTGCTCCCCACCGACGGGTCGCTCACCGATCGGCTGCGCGCGCGCGGCTACGCCTATCGCAGCGCGGGGGAGAACATCGGCCTCTCCGACGATGTGGCCACGGCGCACGAGGCCATCGTCGGCTCTCCCGCGCACCTCGCCAACCTGCTCGACCCGCGCCACCGCCGGCTGGGTCTCGGCGCCGCCCATGGGCGCACCGCCGAAGGCACCGACGGCGTGTACCTCACGGAAGTGCTGGCAGCGCCGATCATCGGCACCGCCGATCCCGCCGGCGACGTGGCGGCGCTCCTGGCCAAGGTGCGGCAGAAGAAGGGGCTACGCCCGCTGCAGCGCGACGCGACCCTGGACACCGTCGCCGGCCAGGAGGTGCGCGCCGCCGCGCTGGCCGATCAGATGAAGCTGGACAGCGACGCGGCCGGACGCGCGCTGGAGAAGGTGCCCGAGCTGCAGAGCGCGGTGGCCGAGCTCTTCGTCGGCAGCGCGCCCGAGGAGGCCGCCGGTTCGAAGAACAACGCCGAGGCGCGCTGGACGCGGCTGGGCGTGGGCGCCTTCTACGCCAGCTCGAAGCAGTACGGCCCGGGCCGGCTGTGGGTCGTCTTGCTCTATGGCCGCTGACTCAGGCCGACTTGCGCTGGGTCGCGAACGCCTCGATCGAGTTCTCGGGCGCGACGTGCGTGATGCTGTAGTTCGGGCAGCGCACGCAGGTGAAGCTGTTCCAGCCGCGCTTGACCGCCTCGTCCAAGCACTCGTCGTAGGCGGTGCAAAAAAGATTTCGGTGCGCCTCGACCGACATCTTTTTGTTGCCCTCGAGGTTGATGGGAGTCGTCATCTCGGTGGGGAAGGGCTTCGCGAGCAGCGACATTCGGTCGGACCTCCTGGACGAGGCGCGGGCATATAACAGAACGCGTCAAGCAACGCCAGCGGAGGCAAGAGGATGAAGCCTTTGAACGCAATTTCGACGGCCGCGGCCGCTGGCCTGGAAGCGACGTGAAATTCGCTCGTTGCGCACTGGCGGCGGGCCTTTGCCTGCTCGTCGGGCATCGGACAGTCTACGCACTCGAGGGGCCGGCCGAGCAGGCAGGCGCGCTTCTTGCCGCTGGCTCCCTGTCCGAGGCGGCCGCGCTGGCGCGCGCGTGCCCCGAGGCGCCCTGCAAGCTGGTGCTGGGCCGCGCGCTGTTCGGGCTCAAGCAGCTTCCGGAGGCGGCGGCCGCGTTCCACGCCGCGCGATCGGGTGTGCTGGCGCCGTTCGCCCAGGCGCTGGAGGGCGAGGCGCTCCTGCTCGCGGCGCGTCCGCGCGATGCGCTCGAGCCGCTCCGCGCCGCGCGCGATGCGGAGGGACCGCCGGGACTGCGGGCCTCCACGCTGCTCGCCGATGCTCTGCTCGCGGCGGGCGATGCGGTCGAAGCCTTGAAGGAAGCGCGCCGCGCGGGGGCACTGCCTGGGCAGCCGCCTGAAGCGCAGGCCGCCATGGCCTGGGACGCGGCGCAGGCTCTCCTCGCGCTGGCACGCGCCGATCGCACTCGCGCCCGCGAGGCTGCGCTCGCGCTGCGCGACTTCTGGCTCTTGCACCCGGAGCATCCGGCGGCCGAAACGGCTCGCGCGGCCGAGCGCGAGCTCTCGGTTCAGCTTCCGCCGCCGGCCGGACGCGAGCTGCTCTTGCGCGGCTCGCGCTTGCTCGCGGCGGGACAGCCGGCGTCGGCGCAAGCGCAAGCGGTCGCCGCGGCGGGAGCGCTGGCGAAGCAGGATCGCGCCGAGGCCGAGTTGCTCCTGGCGCGCGCCCTGGCGGCCGATGGAAAGCGCGGCGATGCGGCGCCGCCGCTGCAGGAGGCGTGGTCGCGCGGCGCGCCGCACGTCGCCGCGCAGGCGGGAATGCTGCTCGCCCGCGATCGGGCCCGCCGCGGCCTCGACGCCGAGGCGATCGAGCTCGCCGACTCGGTGGCGAAGAAATTTCCCGACGCGCCCGAGGCGGAGGAGAGCGCTCTCTTCGTCGCGCGCCTCTTGGCCGACGAAGGAAAGCGCGTGCAATCGCGGTCGCGCCTCGCGCGGCTGGCGCGCAAGACGGGCCCCAATGCATCGGCGGCGCGCTGGATGCTGGCCTGGATGTCGTACCAGGACCGCCTGCGCGACTCGGCCGAGCGCTTCGCGGCATTCGCCGACAGCGCGACTTCCGACGACGAGCGCGCGCAGGGTCTCTACTGGCAGGCGCGCGCCGGACCGCCGGCCAGTGCGCCGCCGCTCTACCGCCGCGCGGTTACGCTGGATGCGCTCGGCTGGTACGGACTTCTCGCTCGCCTGCGGCTGGGCCAGGTGAGCGAGGCGCCTCCGCCCTTCCCTCCGCTGCGCGCGTCCGTGGCCGCCGCTCCTCCGCCCCGGCTCGCTCTGGGGCAAGAGCTGGCCTCGCTCGGCTTGCTTGCCGAGGCCGCGGCGGAGGCCGACTGGTTCGTCCAGCACCACCCTGGCGACGCCGAGGCTGCCGCGCTGCCGTTGTACGAGCGGGCGCGGCGTCCCGATCGCGCGCTCTTGATCGCCGAGTCCCTGGTCGGCTCCCGGGGAGCGCGCGCGCCGCGCTCGCTGCTCGAGGCGGCGTACCCCACGGCCTTCCCTGAACAGGTGGGCCAGAGCGCGCAGCGGTCGGGGCTGGACCCTTATTTCGTGCTGGCGGTGATGCGGCGCGAGAGCTTGTTCAAGCCCGACACGCGCAGCACCGCCGGCGCGGTGGGCCTGCTGCAGCTGTTGCCCTCGACCGCGCGGCGGGCGGCCACGGTGCTCGGCCGCCCCGCCCCGCGCGACGAACAGCTGGTCGAGCCGGCCACCGCCATTGACCTCGGCGCCTGGTACCTGGCCGAACTGCTCGGCCGCTTCGGCGACGCGGCGGTCGCGCTCGCCGCCTACAACGCCGGCCCGCGGGTCGCGGCGCCGTGGGCCGCGCGCGAGGCGGGACAGCCGCTCGACGCGTTCATCGAGGACGTGCCCTACAAGGAGACGCGCCGCTACGTGAAGGCAGTGGTCGGCGCCTGGAGTGCGTATCGCATCCTCGCCGGCGGCTCCCCGCCGCGACTCGCCGAGACGGTCCCCACTCCGCGCGCGGGCGTGAATTTCTAAAGCAGCGTCTGCTGGCCGGGCGCCGACTGCAGCACGGCGAGGATCTCCGCTCCGTACTGCTCGACGCGGAAAGGGTCCATTCCCTCGACGCGCGCGAGCGAGGCAGCGTCGTTGGGATTGGCCTTGGCGATGGCCCACAGCACCGCATTGGGCGCGATCACCTGCACCTCGACCTTGCGCGCCTCGGCGCGCGTCTTGCGCCAGGCCCGCAGCCGCTCGTAGCGCTCCTGCATCTCCGGCGGCGGCGCTCCCGGCCCGCCGTTGCGCCAGCGCTGCCCCTGCGGCTGCGGCTGCGGCCGGCCCAGCGGCGCGGCGAGGAGCCCGCGTTTCACCGCCAGAAGCACCTGCGCGCCGAGCCGGTGCTGGGCGCCGGCCGACATACCCGGAACGCGCAGCAGCTCCTCCTCCGTCTGCGGCAGCCGCCGCGCCACCTCGGAGAGGAAGAGATCGGACATCACCTTGAACGCCGGCCGGTTCACCTCGCGCGCGCGTCCGTCGCGCAAGAGATACATCTCGCGCAGCACCGCCCGGCCGCGGCCATCGAGCGTGCGCGCAGCCTTCATCCGCTGCCAGCCTTCGGGATCGAACTCGCGCGGCCGCGGCTCCTTGGCGATCAGCCGGGCGAACTCCGCCTCCGCCTCGGGAAGGTGGCCGCTGCGCGCCAGCTGCTCGCCGAGCTTCTCGCGCAAAGGCGACAGCCACTGCACGTCGGCGAAGGCGTACGAGAGCTGCTTGGGCGTCAAGGGCCGCTTGCCCCAATCGCTGCGCTGCTCGTCCACCGTCAAAGCGACGCCGAGCTGATCCTGCAGCAGGTCCTGCAACCCGAAGCGCGGCAGCCCCAGCGTCTTGGCCGCCGCGTGCGTGTCGAAGATGTGGCCGAAGGCGAGGCGGTAGTCGCGCTTCATGCAGAGCACGTCGTATTCCGCGGCGTGCAGAATGATCTCGCGCGCCGGATCGCGCAGCAGCGGCAGGAGCGGATCGAGCGTCAGCGCGAGCGTGTCGACCGCCCAGTCGGCATCCTGCGTGGCAATCTGCACCAGGCACACCTTCTCGAAGTAGGCGTGGAAGCCGTTGCTCTCGGTGTCGAGCCCGATGCGGCTCGAGCGCGCCACGTCGTCGGCGCAGGCGGCGAGCTGATCCGGCCGGTCGATGAAGTGCTGCGGCCGCGTCACTCGACCAGGCCCCGCTGCGCGATCTCGGCCAGCACCGCCCGGAACGGCCCGCGCGCCTTCAAGAGCCGCAGGTCCTGTGCCAGACCCGCCGCCGAGCGGTAGAAGAGCAGCGCCTCGGGCGGCGGCTTGATCGAGAGCGCGAGCCCCGGCTGCTGGCGGAACACGCGCCGCAAGTCCGAGACCAGCCCGTCGGCGGCGAAGTCGAACTGCTCGCTGGCGATGGGCCGCTGCACGATGTCGGCCATCATCTGGCAGAACTCGAAGGCGTCCTCCTCGTCGTCGCCGAGGAAGCGGAAGCCGGCCTTCTTCAGCATCGGTCCCACGTCGGGGTGGACGCGGCCCTCCGCGTTGTACTCGAGAAAGACGCGGTAGACGGCGGCGAACTTTTCCGAGAGCAGCTTGGTGGCGCCGTAGTCGAGCACGCCCAGGCGGCCATCGGGCATGACCAGGAAATTGCCCGGATGCGGGTCGGCGTGCACCAGCCGCGTGGCGTAGAAGGGCCCCCAGATGGCGAACACCATCAGCCGCGCGACGCGGAAGCGCTCCTCGTCGGAAGCGCGGGACTCGATGAATTCGATCAACAGCTGGCCGCGCAGCCGTTCGAGGCACAGCACGCGCCGGGTGCTCCGCTCGGCGACGACCTCGGGAACCACCAGCTCCGGATAGCGCGCAGCGGCCTTGCGGTACGCCTCGCACTGGGCCGCTTCCTGCGCGTAGTCGAGCTCGCGCATCAAGCTGGTGCGCAGCTCTTCGTAGTAAGGCCGGCCGTCCAGGCTCGAGGAGCCGGTGAGCGCGAACCCGCGCACCAGGAACTCGGCGTTGCGCAGATCGCTCTGCAGCGCCTTGTCCACGCCGGGGTACTGCACCTTGACCACCACCTCGCGGCCATCGTGCAGCCGCGCCGCGTGCACCTGCCCGAGCGAGGCCGCGGCCATGGGCACCGGATCGAACTCGGCGAACAGCTTTTCCGGCGCCGCGCCCAGCTCCTCCTGGATCACCTCGCGCACCTGCGCGAACTCCATCCGCTGCGGCGCCTGCGAGAGCAATTTCGCCACCACGCTGCGCGCCTCTTCCGGCAGCGCGTCGGGGTCCATGGCCAGCGCCTGGCCGAGCTTGAGCGCGGCGCCCTTCAGCTCGCCGAGCGTGGCCAGGATGCGCTCGCCTGCCTTGCGCAGATCGTCGTGCGGCAGGTCGTTTCCCGAGAGCTTGCGGCGGGCCTGTGCGGCGAGCAGGTCGCCGGTCGTGCGCGCAGTCAGGTACGCGAGCCGGCTCAACCTGCGCAGCCGGCCCGAGGGAACGTGATTGTCCTCGGCCATTGCCAGCGGAGCGTAATCGACCGGCGCCGGTGATGCATCAATAGAGATAGCGCAGCATCGCGGCGAAGGAGAACAGCGTGCCGCCATAGGTGAGGTTGCCGGTGGCGTCGGCCGCTTGCTTTGCCGTGCTGCGCTGGTTGGCGATGATGGCCTGCGCGCCCACGTCGAGGGAGACCGCCTCGGTGAAGACCTCGAGCGGGTCGGTGAACTTGAAGGTGGCGCCGGCGCCGACGGCCTCGGTGAAGTTGTCGAGGTAGTTGGTGGTGCCGTTCTGGTCGGGCGTGACCGCGGGCCGCACATAGCCGCCGGCGCGCAGCGTGAGCCAGTCCCAGCCTTCCCATTCCACCGCCAGGTGCGGGACCAGGATGTTGGCGAAGCCCATGTGCGCGTCGGCCGACTGCGTGTTGATCAGCGTGTCGAGGCCGAAGCTGGTGAGCACCTTGCCCACGCCGGCCACGCTCACCTGCACCTGATCGTTGGGGGCGCGATTCCAGAGCAGGTAGTCGGCTTGCGCGGTGACGAGCAGATTCGGCGTCAGCTTGATCGACACCGCGCCGGAGAAGACGTGCGGCCAGTACTGGGCCAGACCGTTGACCTGCAGGTTCAGCGCGCCCAGGTCGCCGAGGTCGATGTTGGTGGGCTGCTCGTAATAGAGCTGCGATTCCTTGCGCCAGGAGAAGCCGAGCTTGAGGTTCTCGGAGGGCTCGATGAGGATGCCCGCCGTCGGCGTGGG
>Ga0307479_10001751_pt1 | contig 19783 bp, 23 predicted proteins | sample atmos_gasesECM4C_FD_203743 | JGI IMG/M metagenome (GOLD analysis project Ga0307479, IMG submission 203743) | Hardwood forest soil microbial communities from Morgan-Monroe State Forest, Indiana, United States - atmos_gasesECM4C_515 | ecosystem: Environmental > Terrestrial > Soil > Temperate...
CCCCACGAGCGTGCACGACTTCATGCACGCCAAGATCACCGTGGTCGATAACACGGTATTCACCGGCAGCTACAACCTGTCCCACGCCGGTGAGGACAATGCGGAAAACCTGCTCATGCTCGACAGCGCGCCGCTGGCCGATCTCTTCGTCAATTTCGTCGATTCGGCGTTCGCCCGCTACGCCAACACCCCGGCGGCTGCGCCAAAATGAGCGTCATGGCACGGCGTCAACGGGCGGCCTTGTACGCCGGATCGCTGCTGTCGCTCGCGGCGCTGATGCCGCCGATCACGCGGCTTGCCGATCAGCGACTGAGCCTGCACATGCTCGAGGAGATGCTGATCCTGGCCCTGGTGATTCCGCTGCTCGCCTACGGCGCCGGCCCGCTGCTCCCAGGCCGCGCCGGATCCTGGATGCACCCGGTCGCGGGCATCCTGGCGCTCAACGTCGTCCTCTTTGGCTCGCAGTATCCAGCCGTTCTCGATCTCTCGGTCAAGAACGCGGTGTTCCAGGAGGTGACGCAGGCCGCCTTCATGCTGGGTGGTTTTCTTTTCTGGTCGCCGATCGTGAGCCGCAATGGCCTCAGCGCCGTGGCGAAAATCGGCTGCCTGATGGTGGCCGGGGTACCGCCGACCATCCCCGGCCTGACCCTTGCGCTCTCCCATCATCTCTTCTACCAGGCATTTCGGTCGCTCGAGGACCAGCAGGTCGCGGGGCTGCTGCTCTTCGGGACGGCAAAATTCGCGCTGATCACGGGGACCTTCGTCATCCTCTGGCGACTGCTCACCCCGCAGCCCGATCCGCCGGATCGTGACGACGGGGCGGTGCAGAGCGGCGATCTGCCACCCGGCGCCCCCGCCTGGCTCGAGCGCCTGAACGAGGAGCTGCCCGCCGAGGCGGCCCCTCCGCGGCTTCCGGTTCCGTCGCGCCCTTAGGAACGTCTAGATCAGCGGCCAGGGATAGGCCCAGCGCGAGCTGGGCTCGGGGTACCGTCCCTCATCAGCCAGCTGCCGGGCGCGCTGGGCGAGCGCGCGGACCTCGGCGCCGGAAATCAGCTGCCGCAGGCTCTTCGCCCAGCCCTCGCCGGCGACCAGCTCGTCGCTGAGACGCTGCGCATCGCGGCGCAGCTTTGCCGGAACTTCCTCGCCCGCGAATTCCCAGATCACCGTCCGCAGCTTGGGCAACGAATGGAACGTGAGGCCGTTATCGACGCCCCAGATGTGACCCTCGCCGTCGAGCAGGCAGTGGCCGCTCTTGCGATCGGCGTTGTTGACGATGACGTCGAAGGCCGCCATCGTCCGAAAGTCGGCCGCGCGCGCCGGCATCAGCGTGAAGTAATGCTCACTGAGGTCGGCGACGATGAACTGCTGTAGCGACCCCGGTCCCAGCGGACCCTGCGTTCGATAGACCGTAACGGGCACGACCTGCCAATCGAGGGCGGCGCTGACCAGGTACGCGGCCACCTCGCGCTTGCCCAGCGTGCCATCGGGAAAATCATCGAGCGGCGTTTCACCCTGCGCGGGCTTGTAGATCCCGAGGGTCTCTGTCCCTTCTTCACCGCGAACGTGCGCGAGATAGGTGTAGTTCGAGCAGTCAGGCATCAGGCCGCGCGCCTTGATGCGGCCCTCGCGCAGCAGGCGCTCCTGCGCGTCGCCATCGGGGAAGGGCGTGGCTTGAGCCATGGCTAATGATGTCCGTTGAGCCGCGGGCAAACGCCGCCATCGTGATCGATCGGACCGCCACACATCGGGCATGGTGGTCGGCCGGCGCTGATCAGGGCCGCGGCGTGCGCAGCGAGCGCTTGCATCTGGGCGAGGCTCGCCTGGAAATGGCCGGTCGCCGGCTGATCGCCTTCGTCGACCAGCTCCACCAGCGAGACTTCGAACGCTTTCTCATCCTGGCTGTAGGTGAGGGTCATGAAGCCGACCCGCCAGATGGGCGCGATCGGTTCTTCGAGCGCCATGTCGGGCAACTTGCCCGCCGGAGGGACCGGCACGCGGGAGAAGACTTCCTGTAGACGCTCGGTCAGCGCCCGCAGCTGATCCTTCTCGATGGCGAGGCTGACCAGCTCCGAGGAAGTTCTCACCTGCAGGTAAAAGGCGCGCTTACCCGGCTCGCCCAGGGCCCCGGTCGTCACTCGGGTCACATCCTCGAAGTCGAAGCTTTCCGACGGCATCGCTCTATTCTCCCGCACCCCGTTTGAGCGCCGAGATCGGACATAAAAAATGCGGGCCGCTGGGGGAGCGGCCCGCTAAAAAGAGGGGAGGGGCTATGTCTGTACCCAGTCTGGGCGCGGGCTAACGCGCGGCGCATCGGGCGAAGACCTGAATGCCTGGAGGCATCATCCCGATCGGCGAGGGGGCCAAAAAATCGGCCTGAACTGCTGCCTAAAATGAGTTGTGAGATCCCGGTGAGACCCTCTTTGGACCCTAGGTGGTGGCATCGGAATCTGACCACATTTCAGAAGGTGGTGGTGGCCAACAGCGCCATCATCGCGGCCGGCGCGATCAGCGGGCCGCTGATCACCTTGAACTTCTCGGGTCGCACCCGGCTGCCGTTCCTGGTCGGGCTGCTCGCGATTGGGTTGGTCGCCATCCTGGTGGCCAATTTCTTGATCCTGAGGCTGGCCTTCAAGCCGATGCGCGAGCTGGAGAGCACCATGAGTTCGGTGCAGCCCGGAGTCGACGAACCGCGAGTCCACGCGAATTTTTCTGATCCAGATTTGCGCCGGATCGCGACGGTATTCAACTCGATGCTCGACCGGCTCGAGCATGAGCGCCACGTGAGCGCGCAACGTGTGCTGCAGGCACAGGAACGGGAGCGAGAGCGGGTTGCGCGCGAGCTGCACGATCAGACCGGCCAGGCGCTGACCCACGAGATCATCAGTCTCGACTTGCTTCTCGAGCGCACCGGCGACGTGAAGGCGCGCCAGCAGTTGGAAGCCGTCAAAAGAACGCTGGAGGAAACCCTCGAAGAAGTGCACCGGATGTCTCAGGACTTACGGCCCTCGGTGCTCGACGACCTTGGCCTGGTGCCGGCCCTCCGCACGCTGGCCAAGCAGCCTTCCGGCGCCCAGGTCGCGCTCCAGGTCGACGGGCTGCGCGACCGACTTCCGGCACCGATCGAGACCGCGCTCTACCGGATCGCGCAGGAAGCCCTGACCAACGCCAACAAGTACGCCAAGGCGTCGCACGTCAACATCGACCTGCGTTGCCTCGACGGCCACGTCCGCCTCCGGGTCCGCGATGACGGCGTCGGCTTCGATCCGGGAAGCATCCCGGAGCGAGAAGAACCGGGACGGGCCGGGCTTGGGATCTTCGGGATGCGGGAGCGCGCGACGCTGCTGCGAGGGACGCTCGACATCAACTCGGCGCCGCTCAAAGGCACCGAGGTCGTCGCCAACCTGCCGCTGGAGGACAACAACCATGACGGTTGAGCGCAAGACGATCAAGGTGATGCTGGTCGAGGACCACAACCTGGTGCGCGCCGGCATCCGCGCCGTGATCGATGGCCAGAGTGACATCCAGGTGATCGCCGAAGCCACGGAGGGCCGCGAGGCGATCCGACTGGCACGAGCCAACTGTCCTGACGTGGCCGTGGTCGACGTCGCCATGCCGAACATGTCGGGCATCGAGGTGACGCGCGAGATTCGGCGCCTTTGCCCGCAGACCCAGGTGTTGATTCTGACGGCGCACGACAACGAAGAATATTTCTTCCAAACGCTGAAAGCCGGCGCCGTCGGTTACGTCCTCAAGAAAGCGGCGGCCTCGGACCTGATCGCCGCCATCGAGGCGGCCAGCCAGGGAGAGCCCTATCTCTATCCGTCGGTGGCGCGCTTGCTGGTCTCGGACTATCTGCAGCGCGCGCCGGACCGCGAGACCTTCGAGCCGCTCAGCGATCGCGAGCGTGAAGTCCTGCGATTGGTCGCCGAAGGCAAGACGAATCGGCAGATCGCCGACACGCTATTTCTCAGCATCAAGACGGTCCAGACCCATCGCGACCACATCATGAAGAAGCTCCACATGCACGACCGCACCGAGCTGGTGAAATACGCGATCCGAAAGGGCCTGATCGAAGCCGACAGCTAGCGGGCGATCTCGAGCCGAAGCGGCAGGCCGAGAAACCTCTCGATCTCCACGACTTCCGCCTCGATACCCGCGCGGACGGCGCGAGTGATCGCGTCGAACGGTTCCACCTGGACCTCGGCTCGACCGCCCGACTTGCGCAGGCTCCAGGCCGCGACCGCGCGGCCGTTGACGAGGACCGCGGGGTGGATCCATCCGCCGCCGCGCTGCAGCCGGCGTTGCAGCGGTAGCGGCACGGCCAGGTCACGCTTGCGGTAGCCGAGCAGATAGGCGTCGAACGCGGGCAGCAGACGAACGTCGAGCGCCACCGCGGTGGTCGATCGCTCGATCTGATCTTTGAGCGCAAAGCCAGGCTCTCCACGGACCGTGACCTCGGCCAGGCTTGCCTTCACTGCCGTCACAGCCGACCGCGCTTTGTCCATGGCGATGCCAGACCACGCGCCGAGATCCCCGACCGTGGCCGGGCCGTGGGAAGCGAAGTACCGCCGGGCCAGCTCGCCCAGCGCCGTCGCCCGCGGCGTCGAGCGGACCCGCGGGACCCAGTCGTCCAGCAACACATAGGTCGACTCACCGTCGTCCCGCTCGGGCCCGATGCAGAGGACACCCCGCAGGGCGGCGAGCCCAATCAGGTGAATCGGTGCCTGCGTCTTGGGGTCGAGCGCGATGTTGCGGGCGCGCAATCGATCGACCAGCTCGTGTCGCGCCAGCGGACCGTCGGTCAGAATCTGGCGGATCGCGGCGACACCCCTGGTTTTCAGGTCGTCGTCCAGTCCGAGTTGCGCATGGCGAGTGGCGAAGGCTCTGACAAAGACTGGACCGAGAAGCTGAATCAGCCAGCGGAGATCTTCCGCGGCGACGACGTGCAACGTCCCTCGCATCAGCCAGCTGCGGACGATGGATCGCTGGTCGTTGAGCGCTCGATGGACGTCGCGAGCATGGAGACCGGTGCTGCGCACTCGCATCCCGAGCGCCGCCGCGCTGAGAACCTGCGCCTGCAGCCCGACGACCTGGCGCACGATGGTCGCTGGGCGACCAGCCGTGGCCGTGTCTCGAGTTAGGCGCTGCGCCGCGGCGCGCATCGACAGCACGGCGCTGTCGGACAGGACGTTAGCCGCCGGCGGGCCCCGCCTCGGCGCCAGGTTGCGTCATCCGCGTTGGATCGAGGAGACGATCCAGCTCTTCGGGCGCGAGTTTGGTTCGCTCGCGTGCCACCTCGCGGATGGTCCTGCCGGTGGCCAGCGCTTCCTTGGCGATGGTTGCGGCCGCGTCGTAGCCGATGGCCGGCACCAGTGCGGTCGCAAGCGCCAGGCCCTGTTCGACCAGTTGCGGCCCGCGTTCGGTCGCCTTGATGCCCTGGATGCATTGCCGGGCGAGGTTCTGGGCTGCGGCGGAGAGCAGGGCGATCGACTCGAGCAGCGAGTAGGCGGCCACCGGCATCATCAGGTTCAGCTCGAAGATGCTTCCCGACTGGGCCGCGATCGCGATCGTCTGATCGTTTCCCAGGACTTTCGCGACCACCATCGTGACCGACTCGATGATCACCGGGTTGACCTTGCCCGGCATGATCGAGCTCCCCGGCTGCACCTCGGGCAGCGTGATCTCGCCCAGCCCGGCACGTGGCCCGGACGCGAACCAGCGGAGATCGTTGCCGATCTTCCAGAGGCTGACGGCGACACTGCGCAGCGCGCCGGCCGTCGACAAGACGGCGTCCAATGTGGCTTGCGCCTGAAAGTGATTGTCGGTTTCATGCACGAGCACACCGGCGCGGCGACTCAGGTGCGATGCGACGCGTTGCGCAAACTCCGGATGGGCGTTGATGCCGGTTCCGACCGCGGTTCCGCCGATCGGCAGCTCGGCGAGCTCTTCTGCGGTGCGCTGAATTCGATCCAGCGCGCGCTGCACCTGGCCGGCATAACCGGTGAACTCCTGGCCGAGGCGGATCGGCGTCGCGTCCTGCAGGTGGGTGCGGCCGGTCTTGATGACCGGCATGAACTCCCTGGCTTTGGCGTCGAGCGCGTCCTTGAGATACGCCAGCGCCGGCACCAGCTCCTCGTGGATCGCCACCAGCGCTGCGAGCTGCATCGCAGTTGGAATCACGTCGTTGCTCGACTGGCACTTGTTCACGTGGTCGTTCGGATGCACGGGTTTGCGCGAGCCGAGCGGTTGACCCAGGATCTGGTTGGCGCGGTTGGCGATCACCTCGTTGGCATTGGTGTTGGTCGAGGTGCCGGAGCCGGTCTGAAAAACGTCGACCACGAAGTCCTTGTCGAGCTTGCCTTCCTCGACTTCTTCCGCGGCTTGCTGGATCGGGTTGGCGAGGCGGGTTTCGAGCAGCCCGAGCTCAGCGTTGACCAGCGCTGCGGCGCCCTTGATCTGCGCCAGCGCGCGAATGAATCGACGTGGCAGCCGGAGGTTGCTGATCGGGAAGTTCTGTCGAGCCCGCTCGGTACTCGCGCCATAGAGGGCGTCCTCTGGAACCCGAACCTCGCCCATCGAGTCTCGTTCCACTCGCGTGCCAGCCTCCTCCGCCATGCGCGGTCATCGTAGCAAGGGTCGCTTCGAGGCGGGCGGTTCCGCGGCGTGTAATCTTTTAGCCGTGCCGGCGCGAATCGTCTCGATCCAGCTCTGTCCGGGCCACCGGCAGCCCATGCAGCTGGTTTCGACCGCAAACCTGATCAGCGGCGTGGGGATCGAGGGCGACAAGCACGCGGTTGCCACCTCGGACCGGCAGGTGCTGCTGGCGGACCGGGAGGCGCTCGACGAGGTCGGCGTCGAACCGGGAACGATCAAAGAGAATCTCACCGTCGAAGGCCTGCACGTCATGGGGCTCCCGGTCGGCACCCGGGTGCGGCTGGGTGACAGCGCCGTGCTCGAGATCACGAAAGTCTGCGAACCGTGCTTTCGCATGGATGAGATTCGCATCGGCCTGAAAGACGAGCTCATCGGGCGGCGCGGCATGGTCGCCCGCGTCGTCAACGGCGGGTCGATCGCCGTCGGTGATCGCATCACCCTCGAAGAAGCGGAGCCACTGGCCTCGTAACTTGATCCGCGCGGTCGACCTACATGTCCATCTGCCGCTGAAGGAATGGCTCGATGGCAGCATGGGTCCATACCGCGAGGGCGCGGCGCGATATTTTCGTGCTCAGGTCCACGAGCGCAGCGTCGACGAGCTCGCCGTCGAGTTTGCCCAGGAGCAGATCTTTGGGATTCTGCTGGCGTGGGATGCGGAGACCGCGACCCACCGCCCGCCTCTGTCAAACGACCTGGTGGCCGGAATCGTTAAGCGGCACCCCAAGCGTTTCGCGTTCTTCGCCTCGGTCGACCCGTGGAAGTCAGACGCAGTGGCGCAGCTGGAGCGCGCGGTCAAGGAGCTCGGAGCGAAGGGCGCAAAGTTCCATCCCTCGATGCAGGACTTCTACCCGAGCGACGAACGGCATTTCAAACTCTGGGAGAAGGCCGCCGAGCTGAAACTTCCCTGTCTTTTTCACACCGGCACCAGCGGCATCGGCGCCGGGCAGCCGGGCGGTCAGGGCATCAAGCTCGACCCGGCCCGTCCTATTCATCTCGACATCGTGGCGGCGCGGTTCCCGGAACTGCCCATCATTGCGGCGCACTTCGGCTGGCCCTGGCACCTCGAGCTGATCGCGATGGCGCTGCACAAGGCGAACATCTTCATCGAGCTCTCCGGCTGGTCGCCTCGCTATTACCCGCCGGAACTCGTCCGCGAGATCGGCGGACGGCTGCAGGATCAAACCCTCTTTGGCAGCGACTATCCGTTTATCAAGCCGGCTCGTGTGCTCGAGGAGCTCGACGCGCTGTCCATCAAGCCGGAGGCGAAGGCCAAAATTCTCCGCGAGAACGCGGCGAGGCTGCTCAAGCTCGAACTGGCCTGACCGAACCAATTTCATCACGCGCGTTGGCTACGACAGACAGCTGTCGTAACCGTCGCTCACGATAGAAGCATGTGCAGGTCCAGCGAGACGCCGCTCGACCGGATCCTGTCGGGCCTCGCCGACCTGCCCGGCTGGCTGGCCGACCAGCCCGCTGGCCACCTCGGCCAGGTCATCATCAAGAGCCGCGAAATCATCGACCGGACCGAGGCGATCGCCGGCGAGGCCACGCGCCGCTTCGAGAAGGCCGGCGGCTACAAGGCCGACGGGTTCCTCGGCATCGTCCCCTGGTTACGCGTCCATGGAAAACTGTCGGGCGCCGCGGCCGCCGAGCGGGTGGACGTCGCCCACCAGCTGAAAGAGCTGCCCCGGACGGAAGAAGCCCTGGCCCGCGGCGAGATCGGCTACCAGCACGCGCTCACCATGGCCCGCACCGCGCAGACCGTGGGCGCCGCCCAGGTCCGCAAAGCCGAGCCGACGCTGCTCAAGGCCGCCGAGACGATGGACCCGGGGCAGTTCGTCGGCGTCGCCAAGCACTTCGAGCATCAGGTCGACGCGCAGGCCGCGCTGACCGAAGCCAATCGCGCCCACGCGCGCCGCTACCTGCGGATCGGCCAGCCCGTCGACGGCATGGTCCGGATCGACGGCCTGCTCGATGCCGAGGGTGGGGCGATCGTGCGCACCGCGCTCGAGCCCTTTGCCAAGCCAACCAAAGGCGACCGCCGGACCCCGGAGCAACGGCTCGTCGATGCCCTGGTCGAGCGCTGCCAGGCGCGACACGGCCGCACCCATCCCGATGGTGCGGATCCACGCCCGCAGGTGATCATCAAGGCCAGCCTCGACACCCTGGCCGGCATCGCCGGCGCGCCGGCGGCCGAGCTGGAGTGGGGCGGCACCGTTCCCGCCGAGACGCTGCGCCGGATCGCCTGCGACTCGGCGATCACGCGCATCACCGGCCTAGGTGAACTGGAGCAGGAAATGACGCACGCCGGCCGGAGCATCCCACCGTCGACTCGTCGGGCGCTGGTCGCGCGCGATCACAACTGTGTGTTCCCCGGCTGCGACCGGCCGGCGCCTTGGTGCGACGGGCATCACCTCATCTTTTGGGGCGACGGCGGACCGACGCGGCTCGACAACCTGGGCCTGGTCTGTCGCGCGCACCACCGGAGGGTCCACGAGGAGGGCTGGAAGTTGCGGCGCGAGAAAGACGGCCGCTGGGTGGCGTCGCCGCCATTGACCGTCATGCCTCGGGCGCGTACCGGCTGAAGGCGACGTTACAGCGGCGTGGGCGCGCACCGGCCGAAGGCGACGTCACGGCGCTTGACCTTCCCAGCAGATCACGCCGTCCTCGCCGACAACCGCGCCGTGAGGCGTTCCCGCCGGTAGGTCAAGGCGATCGCCGGCCCGCAGGACCACCGCGGGTCTCCCTGCGGGCGTAAAGGTAATCGACCCCTGCGCGACGTACAGAATCTTTCGATACGGATGGTCGTGGACGGCATAGACGGCGCCCGGTCCGTTGCTCCACTGGTAGCAGTGGTCCGCCTCGGCCCGTAGCCTCGCCTCCACGCCGCTGTCCATCGCTTCATAATGCACGCGATGCCACGCGGCTATCCGCGCTACGTGCTCGCCGTCATGGTCGGCATCAACTTCCTGAATTACCTGGACCGCTACATCCTGCCGGCGGTCGCCACCAAGATCCAGGCGGAGTTTCACCTGACCGACGGCCAGGTTGGGTTGCTGGGGAGCGCCTTTCTACTCGTCTATGCCGTGGCCACCATCCCCTTCGGCATTTGGGCCGATCGCGGCGTGCGGAAGACGGTCATCGGCATCGGCGTCACGATATGGAGCCTGGCCACGCTCTTCACCGGCCTGGCCCGCAGTTACGCCCAACTCTTCGCGGCGCGCGCCGTGATGGGCATCGGTGAAGCCAGCTACTATCCCGCCGGCACCGCGCTGCTCGGCGATTACTTCAAGAAAGAAGGCCGGGGACGCGCGATGTCGATCTGGGCCTCCGGGACCGCGGTCGGCATCGCCGTAGGCTTCGCCGGCGGCGGGATCGTCGCCAGCATCCTGGGCTGGCGCGCCGCCTTCTACATGACCGCGGTCCCCGGGCTGGTCTTCGCCATCCTAGCGTTCGGTCTGCGCGAACCGTTGCGCGGCGCGGCCGAGGCGGGAGGCCCACAGACCAGCGCGGCCGCGTCGATCACCTGGCGGACGTTCGCGGATCTTCTGCGCATTCCCACGCTGCGGGCCACCATCGCGGCGGAGACGGCCCTCTTCTTCGTGCTCGGCGGTGCCGCCTTCTGGCTGCCGACCTACCTGCAGCGGCGGTTCGCCCTCGGCACCGGAACCGCCGGCACGCTCGCCGGCGGCGTCCTCGTCGTCGGGCTGCTGGCGGGCTCGCTCCTCGGAGGGACGATTGCCGATCGGCTCGCCATCCGGCGGCGCGCGGCAAGCAACCTGGCGGTCGGCGTTGCCGGCTTCATCCTGGGCGCCGTCTTCGTCGCCCTCGCCTTGCTGATGCCCAGCCTGGTGCTCTTCGTGCCGATGTTTCTGCTCGGAGCCGCCTGTTTATATCTCTATAACGGTCCGTACACCGCGGTCAAGCAAAACGTCGTCCTGCCAACGGTTCGCGCGACCGCGGTCACCGTCGCCTTGCTGATCGAGCATCTTCTCGGGGACTCGTACGCGCCCTTTGCGATCGGCAAGCTCTCCGACGCGTTGCAGAATCTTCAACTGGCGCTGCTCATCCTGCTGCCGCCACTGCTTGTCCTGGCGGCTGGCTTCGCGGCGCTCGGGCTGCGACACGAAGAAAGAGACAGTCGCGCCATGGAAACGCGATGGGCCGCCGGCGCGACTCAGATCCCGTGAAACAGGTCGTCTTCGCTGAGGCCATCCGGCGCGCCAACCAGCGAGAAGACCTCGGTATCACCCTGGCTGGCGACGAACGCGCGTAGCGCGTCCCACTCCTGCGTTTGCGTTCGATGATGGGCGAAGGCGCGCAGTTTCGCCTCTTCGAAGCCCTTGATCCGCACGCGAGTTGTAATCGGCGGTTGCGGTGGAAGCTTGAGCGAGTCGATGGCCATCGTGGTCGCCGTCTGGAAATAGAGCTTGGTCGGCGACCAGGGCGCAATCCCGAGCGCCAGCGCCTCGAGCTCGTAGGCCGTCGCGTCGCCCGCCAGAGCGCACGCCTGGACCGTCATGCGGCTGACGACCTTATGATCCGGATGACCGTAGGTGCCCTCCGGTCCAAAGGTGACGACGACCTGCGGCCGGTGGCTGCGAAGGACGCGCACGATGTCGCCGAGGAACCGCGTCCGAACCGGCTCGACCTCCTCGACTCGCTCGAGCGCGCCGTCCGGATAGTCGAAGATTTCAAGAAAGGCAACGCCGAGCTCGGCCGCGGCATCGCGAAGCTCGAGGGCCCGTACATCCGTGAGCGCGCGAAGATCGCCCGGCACTCGGCCGTTCCAGAGCCCGGCGCCGCCCCGGGTCATGGTGACCAGGCTGACCGTGGCGCCCTCGGCGCTGTAGCGCGCGATGCTCGAAGCGCAGCCGAAACACTCGTCGTCCGGATGTGGCATCACCACCATCAGGCGCTGGCCGGCACGCTGCATGTCCGAACGATAATGACTGGATGCCAGCGACGCGCAAGTCCGGCCGCGCCCGAAGGACGTTTTCGGCCGGCGGCGTGGTCTACCGGCACACGGCGCACGGGCCCGAGGTCGCGCTGATCAAGGCGGACGGTCGCTGGAGCCTCCCGAAGGGCGGCATCGAAAAGGGCGAGACGCCCGAAGCGACCGCGCTGCGCGAGATCGCCGAAGAAACCGGTCTACCCCGCGACCAGCTGCGCCTGATCCGGCGTCTGCCCGACGTCAGCTACGCCTTTGGATGGCGTGGCACGGTGGTCTTCAAGACGGTGAGCAATTATCTGGTAGAACTCAGCGGCGACGCGGCGCTGGCGCCTCAGCTCTCCGAAGTCGAGGACGCGCGCTGGTTTCGGCCGGAGGCGGCGCGTCGCAGCATCAGCTTCAGGAACTGGGGCATAACGCTGGATGCGGCGCTCGCGAGTCTGAAAGACCTGGAGGAGGCTTCCTGAGCGTCCTTCTCTTCCTGCACACTGGCTTGTTCCGCGCCGGGCTGCTGATCACGGCCGTCATCGGCGTCTGGGGCCTGGTGACCTACTTTCGAAAGCAGCCGTCCAGCGGCGGCTTCCGCGCCACGCTGGTGCTCACCGAAGCGCTGTTCGTCACGCAGGGCGTGATCGGGGTGCTGATGTTCGCCAACGGGCGGCGTCCGCATGACAACCTTCATTGGCTCTACGGCGTTCTGCTGGTGATCGTGCTCCCGATCGCGATGAGCTACGTCTCGGGGCGCGAGTCGCGCCGGGAACCGCTGGTCTACGGCATTGCCGGACTCTTCATGGCAGGGCTGACGATCCGCGCCTTTACGACCGGCGCCTGAAAAACGAGAGAGGGGCCCTTTCGGACCCCTCTCGTCACCGCTGTCTAGCGGCTCTTACGGGTCGCTTTCTTGGCCTTCTTCGTGGCCTTCTTCCTGGTCGCCATGCGTCACCTCCTTATCGCGTGAGCGGCGAACCGCGGCGCAATCCGTCGTGCGCCTTACATCGCATAACGCTTAGTCCAAAACGATCTTGCAGATTCGCAACGTGCGCGGCTCAGAAAAGACGCAACTGGTCGACCTGGTCCAGCGGTTTCGCGCGCAGCCCGCGCCGTCGCAGGTGCATGGCGAGCTCTTCGTCAAAGCCGAGGACCGTGTACGTCATGCGCGCGTTGACCTGCTCCGCGTAACAGCAGAGTTCTTCGAAGTCCGCGTGATCGGATAGTGGAAAGACGGCATCGACCTCCAGGCGATCTTTCAGGCTGGCATCCATTGCCCAACCGGTCAGTGCCGCTGTTTTGAATACACCAACCTGGGCGGCGAGGCTGCTGCGACGCGCCGACGGTGGCGTGATCACGACCATCGGCTGCCCCACGGTGTCGCCGAGCCGGTGGTAGGTGGGCAGGTCGCAACCGAGCTCTCGATACACTTCCGTGACGCCAAATAACGATGGATGAAGCGCGATGAGCAGGCCTTCCGCCGCCAGCGCCGACAGGATCTCCTGTCCTTTGCCCAACGAATAACCAAGCAGCACCGGGGTGGCGCCGCCGTCACGGACGGCTTTGCACCAGGCAATCACGTCGGCGATCACCTCGGCCGTGTCCGGAAAACGATAGTGCGGCTTGCCGAAGGTGCTCTCCAGCACCAGGACCTCGGCCGGCACCGGCTCCGCCGGCGCGCTGGTGAAGCCCGCGCGGGTCTTCAGGTCGCCGGTGTAGAGGACGCGCCCGAAGTCGGTGTCGACCAGGGTCTGCGCCGACCCGAGGACGTGGCCGGCGGGGTAGAGCGTCACGGCGCAACGGTCCAGGGCGATCGACTGCCCGTACGAGAGCGCCTCGACCGTACCGGTGGAGCGCCGGCGGTGGGTGACCAGCCGGCGCGTCGCCGCCGTGGCGTAGGCGAGCGGGTGCGCGGCGACATGGTCGCTGTGAGCGTGGCTGATGACCGCTCGTGGCCGCGGCTTGCGGGGATCGAGCCAGAGCCGTTGCTCGGGAAGATAGACGCCGCTGTCCCAGAGGATCGGGTACGCGATCAATGCCGCGTCTTACTCGGTGGCGGCGGCGCGTTCGAAGAGCTCGTCGCGAAGCGCGCAGTAGGTGCAGAAACGCTGCCCAGGCGGCCCGGCGAACACGCCGGCCTTGCCGCAGGTGGGGCAGGTCTCCTTCTCGGCGTCAACCGTGGCTTCCGCCGGGGCGATTTCGAGTAAGGCCGGCTCCTCCAGTCCCTGGTCGGCCATCTCGACCTCGTCCGCCGCGACCTGATCGTCCGCGGCAGCCTGAATGGCGGCATCGGTTAGGGTGGGAACCGGGGTCGCCAGCGGTGGCGCGTCCGGCGGTGGTTGTGACGCGGTGGGGGCGCCTTCAGCCTCCACCCGTGGCCGGAACAGCCGGGTCAGCCAGCCGAGCACTCGCGGCTACGGTAGAACACTGGCGCGGCCCTGTCAAATACCGGGCTAAACAGCCAGATCCAGTTGAACCGGCTCCGGCGGCGGTTCGGCCCTGAAGTTGCGCCGATCGCCGACCCCGTGGCGGCGTTTCAACTCCGCCACCGTCGCTGTCACCGGACCCTTCGCGGCCGACGGCGCGTAGGCGCCCGGGAAGAGTTCTCGATAGCGGGGAACCAGGTGTGGGTATTCGCGGCCGAGGAACTCCATGAAGTGTTCCTTCGTCCCCGGTTTGAGATAGACGATGTTCGCCCAGACGAAGCAGGCCCCAGCGTCGGCCGCGGCCGCAACCGTCGCCTCGAGCTGCTGCGGCGAATCAGAGAGGCCCGGCAGGACGGGCGCCATCCCGACGCCGGCCTCGATCCCCGCGTCGACCAGAGCCTTCATCACGCGCAATCGCTTTCGCGGCGGCGGTGTGCCGGGTTCGGTTTTCGCCCAGACGGTCTCGTCGACGGTGGGGACGCTGAAGCAAACGGTGGTCTTCGCCCGCCGCGAGAGATCGACCAGGACATCGATGTCACGGAGCACCATCGTTCCCTTGGTGATCAGCCCGATCGGCGTCCGAAAGTCGCGGAACGCCTCCAGGCAGCGGCGGGTCAGTTTGTAGCTGCCCTCGATCGGCTGGTAGGGATCGGTCGCGGTGCCAAAAGCCACCGTCTCGCGCTTCCAGTGCCGGCTCGACAGCTCGCGGCGCAGCAACTCCGGCAGGTTGACCTTGACGCCGACACGAGCCGAAAAGCCGGCCCCCGGGTCGCGGTCGGCGAGCTTGGCATGGGCTCGCGCGAAACAGTAGACGCAGCTGTGAAAGCAGCCCTGGTAGGGATTGAGGGACCAGTTGAAGCCCATGTGCTGGACCCGGTTGAGCGCGGACTTAGCGACGATCTCGAAATACTCGCTGCGCGGCATGGGTTTTCCATCATAGAACATACGTTCGATCGCAGGCGGTTTCCCCATAATGGAAAGAGCCAGCCATGAATGTCCTCGTCTGCGTGAAGCAGATCCCCGATCCGAACGTTCCCGGAAAGCTCGACCCGCAGAGCAAGCGCTTGGTCCGCGAGGGGGTCGACGCGGTGCTCGATCCAGGTGACGAACACGCGGTCGAAGCCGCGCTTCAGCTAGTAGAGAGTAGTGGCGGCGAGGCGACCATCATCTCGATGGGTCCGCCGCGAGCGATGGAGGCGATCCGCCGTGCCCTGGCGATGGGCGGGCATCGCGGCATTCTGATCACCGATCCGGGACTCGAGAACTCCGACGCGCTGAGCACTGCCCGCGCCATCACGGCGGCCATCAAGGGCCAGACCTACGACCTGATCATCTGCGGCACGGAGAGCACGGACGGATCATCGGGCGCCGTGCCGGCGCAGCTGGCCGAGCTGCTCGGGCTGCCACTGCTGAGCTTCGCGAAGAAACTGGAAGTCGCGGACGGCAAGGCCAGGATCGACCGGCAGACGGACGATGGCTACGACGTGGTCGAGGCCCCGCTGCCCGCGATCGTCACCGTGACCGGCGGCATCAACGAGGCGCGCTACCCCGCGCTGCGGGGCATCATGCAGGCCAAGAACAAAGAAGTGAAGCAGATGGGGCTCCAGGACATGGGGCTCGATGGGAAGGCGGGCAAGGCCGCCCTGACCGAGGAGGTCGTCGAGATCAAACCGGCGGAGGCGCGCAAAGCCGGCGAGGTGGTCGAAGACAAAGGCGAGGGGGCGAAGCGGGTCGCCGACTTTCTCAAAGAGCTAAAGGTCATCTGATGGCTGGCATCTGGGTCTTTGCCGAAACCGTCGATGGAGCGCCGGCGCCTGTCGTGCTCGAGCTCCTGACCAAGGCTCGGTCGCTGGGAGAGGTGACCGCCGTCGCCCTCGGCCCCGGGGCGTCGAAGTCGGCCGACGCGCTCGGCAAGTACGGAGCCAGGAAGATCTATGTCCACGAAGATCCCGCCTTCCGTGACATCCTGGCCACCCCGGCCGTCGAGCTGCTTGCGAGATTAATCGAGAAAGACAAGCCAGATCTCGTGCTCTTCGGCATGACCTACGACGGTCGCGATGTCGCCTCGCGGCTCAGCGCCCGTCTCTCCACGGCATTGATCGCCAACGCGAGCGACGTCGTGAGCAAGAACGGCGGCTGGGCGATCGTCACGCCGGTCTTCGGTGGCAGCCTGCTGGTGACCACGGTGCCGCGGGCAAAGGCGCCAACCCTGGTCCTGATCCGTCCCAAGGCCGTCGCCGCGGAGCCGGCCGCATCCGCGAGCGCACCGCAGGTCGAAACACTCACCGACCCGGTCGAGAGCGGCAAGCCGGTCGCGCGCGTGCTGCGACGCGAAAAAGAAAAGGCGAGCGGCCCCAAGCTGGAAGATGCCGCGATCATCGTCAGCGGCGGCCGCGGGCTCGGCGCGCCGGAAAATTTCAAGATGCTCGATGAGCTGGCCGCCGAGCTGGGCGCTGCGGTGGGAGCCAGCCGCGCCGTCGTCGACGCCGGTTGGAAGCCGTACTCGTTCCAGATCGGTCAGACCGGAAAAACCGTCAAGCCAACGGTCTACATCGCGATTGGCATCTCGGGCGCCATGCAGCACACCGTGGGAATGAAGGGCGCGAAGACCATCATCGCCATCAACAAGGACCCGGAGGCACCGATCTTCAAGCTGGCCGACCTCGGGATCGTCGGCGACGTCCACACGATCGTGCCGCAATTGATCCAGGAAGTCCGCTCGCGCAAGGGCAAATGAACGACAGCGCGCTGAGCCTGCTCGCGGTTGAGCCGCACCCGGACGACGAGTCGATCGGCATGGGCGGGACGCTGGCGCGTTACAGCGCGGAGGGCGTGCGCACCACCCTCGTGACGGCGACTCGTGGCGAGGTTGGCGAGATCCTCGACAAGGACCTCGATCCCAAGGAGGCGGCGCCGCGACTGGCGAGCATCCGAGAAGGGGAGCTGCGCAACGCTGTCAAGGCGCTCGGCGTCGACGAGCTGATCTTCCTCGGCTACGAGGACTCGGGCATGGCCGGCCTGCCGCGCAATCGCGAGCCGAAGACCTTCTGGCAAGCCGATGAAGAAGAGGCGATCGGCCGGCTGATCCAGGTTGTGCGGCGCGTCCGTCCGCAGGTGATGGTCACCCAGAACGAGTTCGGCGGCTACGGCCATCCCGACCATATCAAGACCCACCGGGTCGCGATCGGCGCCTTCTACTACGCGCCGGACGTCGATCGGTTTCCCGGCGGCGAGCCGTTTCGCCCCAGCAAGCTCTACTACTCGGCGTTTCCGAAGTCGGTGCTGAAGCAGCTGGCCGAGGCGATGGAGCGGGCCGGGGTCGAGAACCGCTTCTCCACCGACGGTGAACCGCCGCCCTTCGCCGTCTCCGACGACCGGGTCACGACCTGGATCGATGTCAGTGCCTACGTCGACAAGAAGTTGGCCGCGATGCGGGCGCACCGCACGCAGATTCCCGAAGACAGCTGGTTCCTGAAGCTCAGCGAGGCACTCGGCCCCAAGGCGTGGGGAATCGAGACCTTCGAGCGGGTGCGCAGCTCGGTCGACGCCCCGGTGCCCGAGAACGATCTCTTCGCCGGCCTGCGATGACGACGGCGACCGAGACGGCGCTCGACCAGGCGGCGACGCTGCTGCGGCCGGCACGCTCGGCGATTGCATTCACCGGCGCCGGGATCTCCGTCGAGAGTGGCATTCCGCACTTTCGGGGCGAGGGCGGCTTGTGGACTAAGTTCGATCCCTACAAGGTCGCCCACATCGATACGTTTCGCAAAGACCCGGCCCAGTACTGGACCTACAGCCTGAACCACCGTCGCGCCGACGCCGAACCGAACCCGGCGCACCGGGCGCTGGTGGACCTGGAGCAGGCCGGCCATTTGTGTGCGGTGGTCACGCAGAACACCGATGGCCTGCACCAGAAGGCCGGCAGTGGGCAGGTCATCGAGCTGCACGGCTCGTCGCATGGCGTCGTCTGCCTCGACTGCGGGGCGCGCTTTCCCCGGGCCGAGATCGACCGGCTGAATCGGGAACATTGCCCGCCGAGCTGTCCCAGGTGTGCCGGTCAGTTGCTGAAGCCGACCGTCGTGCTGTTTGGAGAGGCGCTGCCGGAGCCAGCGCTCCGTCGGGCGCAGACGCTGGCCATGGCGGCCGACGTCGTCGTTATCGTCGGCAGTTCGCTGCAGGTGTATCCCGCTGCCGGCATTCCGCGTCTGGCTCGCCAACACGGCGCCGAGCTCTGCATCATCAACGCCGAGCCGACGCCATTCGACGAGGTCGCCACCGTCGTCATCCACGGCAAGGCTGGCGAGGTTCTCCCGGAGATTGTCCGCCGGATGGCGGAGAGAAGCTAGGGCGCCTCGGCCACGGGGAACGTCTGGCCGCAGGCAGGGCAGACGACCACGGCCTGCTCTTTCGGCGCGCTGAAGAGCTCCTCACAGCTCGGGCACGCGAACTCGCGGGCGGGCGTTTCCTCGGCCAGACGGTCATCGGCCATGGCATCGGCAACGGCACCCAGGTCGATCGCCGGGCTGCCACACTCGGTACAGCGATACAGCGGCGCGTCGACGACCTGGTAGTCGAGGAAGCGCCCGGCGCTATCGACGAAGACGGATGCGTTCCAGAGCTCGAACCGGTTCGTGCTGCAACGGTTGGGACAGGCGAGAAACATCACAGATTCTCTTACCATCATCGGACGCGCTCCAATCGTTTGAGCCGGTCGGCGGCCCGGCGCAAGGTCTCCATTTTCTTGGGGAAGGAGAAGCGAATCTGGCGGCGGCCCCGCTCCGGCTCGAGGTAGAAGCTGCTCCCCGGGACCGTGGCGAGCCCGATCTCGCGCACCATCCGGTGGGCGAGGCTCACGTCGTCCTCGCCGAAAGCGCTGATGTCGGTCATCACGTAGTAGGCGCCGTCGGGCGGGTAGGCCGTGAACCCGGCGCCGTCGAGGATCTCGAGCATGAAATCGCGCCGCTCGCGGTAGGCGGCGAGCAGGTCGACGTAGTACTGGTCGGGAAAGCGCAGCGCGGTGGCCGCCGCCACCTGCAGCGGGTGTGGCGCGCCCACGGTGACGAAGTCGTGGACTTTACGGATCGCGCTCGTCATCTCGGCGGGCGCGATCGCGTACGCCAGCCGCCAGCCGGTGACCGAGTATGTCTTCGATAGGCCGTTGATGGTGACGGTGCGCTCGCGCATGCCGTCCAGCATGGCAATGCTGATGTGCTCGCCCGAGTAAACGAGATGCTCGTAGATCTCATCCGTGATCGCGAGCGCGTCGAACTCCTGGCAGAGGGAGGCGATGAACGCCAGCTCGTCGCGGCTGTAGACCTTGCCGGTGGGATTGTGCGGGGTGTTGATGATGATCGCGCGCGTTTTCGAGTTAAACGCTTTGCGCAGCTGGTCGCGGTCGAAACGCCAGTCGGGCGGGGTCAGCGGCACGACGACCGGCTTGGCGCCCGAGAGGATGCAGTCAGGGCCGTAGTTCTCATAGAACGGTTCGAAAATAATCACCTCGTCGTCTGGGTCGACCAGTGCGAGGATGGTCGACAGCATCGCCTCGGTCACGCCGCAGCAGACCGTAATCTCGGTCTCCGGGTCGACCGTCATCCCCCGGAAGTGCCTGGTCTTGGTCGCGATCGCCTCGCGCATCACCCTGGCGCCCCAGGTGGTCGCGTACTGGTTGAAGTCGTTGCGGATGGCATCGACGGCGGCTTCCTTCAGCTCGCTGGGGGCGGCGAAGTCGGGGAAACCCTGGGCCAGGTTGAGACAGCCATCG
>Ga0307479_10001752_pt1 | contig 19775 bp, 13 predicted proteins | sample atmos_gasesECM4C_FD_203743 | JGI IMG/M metagenome (GOLD analysis project Ga0307479, IMG submission 203743) | Hardwood forest soil microbial communities from Morgan-Monroe State Forest, Indiana, United States - atmos_gasesECM4C_515 | ecosystem: Environmental > Terrestrial > Soil > Temperate...
GGCGAGGAGGGCGGGCGCGCGCCGGTGAAAGTGGGAGTGCCGCTGACCGATCTCGCCTGCGCCCTCTACGGCGCGGTGGCCGCGCTGGCGGCGCTGCGCGTGCGCGAGCGGACGGGGCGCGGGCAGTTCATCGACGTCAGCCTCTTCGAGTCCGGCGTCTCGCTCGCGGTGTGGGAAGCCGGCCGTTACTTCGCCACCGGCGAGGTGCCGCACGCCCTCGGCTCGGCCCACCAGAATTCCGCGCCGTACCAGGCGCTCAAGGCGAGCGACGGCTTCTTCACTGTTGGCGCGACTTCCGCCCCCAACTGGCGCTCGCTCTGCGGCGAGCTCGGCCTCGCGCAGCTGGAAAATGATCCGCGCTTCGCCAAGAACCACCTGCGCCACCAGAACCGCCGCGAGCTGATTCCGCTGATCGAGGCGGTCACCGCCACAAAGCCGGTCGCGCACTGGGTCGAGCGCCTCGGCAAGGCCGGCGTGCCTTGCGGGCCGATCCAGAGATACGACCAGGTGTTCAATGATCCGCACCTCGCGGCGCGCGGGTTCTTTCCCGACGCGCCGCACGCCAAGCTGGGGCCGGTGAAGCAGATCGGCTCGCCCATGCGCCTCTCGGAGACGCCGCCGCAGATGCGACGGGCGGGCCCGCTCCTCGGCGAGCACACCGCGGAGGTGCTGCGCGAGCTGCAAATTCCGGAGGAGGAGATCCGCCGGCTGCACGCATCCGGCGTGGTGCGCATTCCATGAGCGCTGAAGAGATTCTTTTCGAGAAGAAAGACGGCATCGCCTGGCTGATCTTCAACCGTCCCGACGCGCGCAACGCGATGACCTTCGCGATGTACGACCGCCTCGGCGAATTGTGCGCGCAGGTCAACGGCGACGACGCGGTCCACGTCCTCATCCTGCGCGGCGCGGGCGACAAGGCCTTCGTCGCTGGCACCGACATCTCGCAGTTCCGCGCCTTCGAAAAACCCGAGGACGCCACCGCCTACGAGGCGCGGATGGACCGCGTCTTCGACGCGCTCGAGGACGTGCGGGTGCCGACCATCGCCGCCATCCAGGGCGCCTGCACCGGCGGCGGCGCCGGCATCGCCGCCGCTTGCGATCTGCGGCTCGGCGCGCCCTCGGCCAGGTTCGGCTTTCCCATCGCGCGCACGCTGGGGAACACGCTCTCGACGCGCAACTTCGCGCGGCTGGCCGGGCTCATCGGCGTGGCGCGCACCAAGGACATCATCTTTCTCGCGCGCCTGATGGACGCCGAGGAGATGCGCGCCATCGGCCTGCTCAACCAGATCACGGGCGAGAGCGACCTCTACACGCGCGCCGAGGAGATGGCGCGCACCTTGATGGAGCACGCGCCCATCACGCTGCGCACCGCCAAGCGCGCCTTGAATGAAGTCTTGCGCAGCTGGGCGCCCAAGGGCAGCTCCGCGCACGTGATCGAGGCGTACATGAGCTCTGACTTCAAGGAGGGCATCGAGGCATTTCTCGGCAAGCGCAAGCCGCGCTGGCGAGGCAAATGAAGATCCGCGCGACTGCGATGGTGCTCTTCCTGCTCTGCCTGATGTACGGCATCACGTACATCGACCGGGTCAACATCGCCACCGCCGCCGGCGCCATCCAGAACGAGTTCGGCCTCAGCAATGCCCAGTACGGTCTCGCCTTCGGCGCCTTCGGCTGGGCGTACCTTGCGCTGCAGATCTCCGGCGGCTGGTTCGCCGACCGCTTCGGCGCCCGCAAGACGCTGACCATCTCCGGCTTGATCTGGGCGGGCGCGACCGTGATCACCGGCGCGGTGTGGAGCTTCGGGTCGCTCTTCGCCGCGCGCGTGCTGCTCGGCATCGGCGAGGGCGCGACCTTCCCCACCGCCACCCGCGCGATGGCCAACTGGACGCCGGCGGGCCGGCGCGGCTTCGCCCAGGGCATCACCCACTCCTTCGCGCGCTTCGGCAACGCCGTCTCGCCGCCTCTGGTGGTGGCGCTGATGGCGGCTTTCGGCTGGCGCGGCTCGTTCGTGGCGCTCGGGCTGGCGAGCGTCATCTGGGTGCTGGTCTGGGGCGTCTACTTCCGCGACGACCCGCGCGAGCACAGAGGCGTCACTCCCGACGAAATCGAGAAGCTGCCCGCCTTCCGCGGCCGCGCGCAACTCGAGGCGGAGCCCGTTCCCTGGGGACCGCTCGTGCGGCGCATGGTGCCGGTGGTCGTCGTCTACTTCTGCTACGGCTGGTCGTTGTGGCTCTACCTGAGCTGGCTGCCGCTCTTCTTCAATCACGGCTTTAAGCTTGATCTAAAAAACTCCGCGCTCTTCTCCGCCGGCGTCTTCCTCGCCGGCGTGGTCGGCGACACCGCCGGCGGCGTGATCAGCGATCGCCTCCTGCAACGCACCAAGAACCTCCTCTGGGCGAGGAGCTATCTGGTCTTCATCAGCTTGATGGGCTCGCTCGTCTTCCTCTTGCCGGTGGTGTTCATCCACCATCTCGTCGCCATCGCCGTGCTGCTCAGCTTGGCCTTCTTCTTCCTGGAGATGGCCATCGGGCCCATGTGGGCCATCCCCATGGACGTCGCGCCCCACTACTCCGGCACCGCCAGCGGCATCATGAACTCCGGCTCGGCGCTGGCGGCCATCGTCTCGCCCTGGATCTTTGGCCTGATCATCGACAAGACCGGCAACTGGACTCTGCCCTTCGCCGGCTCCATCGCGCTGCTCCTCTTCGGAGCGCTGCTCAGCTTCACCATGCACCCCGAGCGGTCCCTCGAACCGCAAAGGAGTCCATCATGATGGCTCTACTCGCGCAGGCGATCGTGCTCCAGGGAGCGAGGCTCATCGACGGCACCGGGGCGCCGCCGATCGGCAGCGCCACCATCGTCATCGAGGGCGAGCGCATCACCGCGGTGGGCCCCTCGGGCAAGGTCGCGGTGCCCAAGGGCGCGCGCACCATCGACGTCAGCGGCCGCACCCTCATCCCCGGACTGATCAGCGCACACAGCCACGTGGGCCTGGTGGTGGACGGCCAGAACAAGGCCGACGGCTACACGCGCGAGAACGTGATCGCGCAGCTCCAGCAATTCGAGCGGTACGGCGTCACCTCCATCGTCGCGCTCGGGCTCAACCGCGATCTGGTCTACCAGCTCCGCGACGAGCAGAAGCGCGGCGGCTTCGGCGGCGCCTCGCTCTTCACCGCCGGCCGCGGCATCGGCGTGCCCGACGCGGCGCCACCGGTTCCGTCGCAGCCCGACCAGGTCTACCGCCCGATGACGCCGGAGCAGGCGGTCGCCGACGTGCGCGAGACCGCGTCGCACCATCCCGACCTGCTCAAGCTCTGGGTCGACGACGTCTACGGCAAGTTCCCCAAGATGAAGCCGGAGGTGTTCCAGGCCGCCATCGCCGAGGCGCACAGGCAGAACATCCGCGTGGCCGCGCACGTCTTCTATCTCGCCGACGCCAAGGCGCTGGCCGCCGCGGGCGTGGACGCGTTCGCGCACGGCATCCGCGATCAGCCGGTCGACGCCGAGCTGATCGCGGCGATGAAGTCCCGCGGAATCTTCTACGTGCCCACCTTCACCGTCGACGAGTCGGCGTTCGTCTTTGCCGACGAGCCGACGCTGACGCAGGACGCGTTCTTCGCCGCGGCGGTGCCGCCCTCGGTGCTGAAGCTGCTCGGCAGCGCCGAATACAAACAGAAGGTGGCTACCGATCCCAACGGCCCGAAGATCCGCGCCGCCTTTTCCAACGGCCAGCAGAACTTGAAGGCCCTGCGCGACGCCGGATGCCGCATCGCCTTCGGCACCGATTCGGGCGCGCAGCCGGTGCGCATTCCCGGCTGGGCCGAGCATCGCGAGCTGGAGCTGATGGTCCGCGCCGGCCTTTCGCCGCTGGAGGCGCTGGTCGCGGCCACGAGCGGGAGCGCCGCGATGCTGGGTCTCACCGACCGCGGCACGCTCGAGGCGGGAAAGCGCGCCGACCTGCTCGTGCTCGCGGCCGACCCGCTCATCAGCATCCGCAACACCCGGCAGCTGGTCGCCATCTGGCACGGCGGCAAGGAAGTGAAGCCGGCCGTCGCCGCAAAGTGAGCCCGGTGCCCGACTGGCTTCACGCCGCGGACTACTCTCTCGCGCGGCTCGTCCTGCAGCGCGGTCTGGGGCTCGTCTATCTGATCGCCTTCGCCGTGGCGCTCGGGCAGTTCCCGGCGCTGCTGGGCGAGCGCGGCCTGCTTCCGGTGCCGCGCTACCTCGCGCGCGTGCGCTTCCGCGATTCGCCCAGCCTGTTCCACCTCCGCTACTCCGATCGCCTGCTCACCGCGACGTGCCTGGCCGGAATCGCTCTCTCGATCGCGGTGGTGCTGGGGCTGCCCGATCGCTGGCCCTGGCCGCTGACGATGGGGGCCTGGCTCGTGCTCTGGGCGCTCGACCTGTCGATCGTCAACGTCGGGCAGACCTTCTACGCCTTCGGCTGGGAGACGCTCCTGCTCGAGGCGGGCTTTCTCGCCGCGTTCCTCGGTCCGGCCTCGAGCCCCGTGCCGGCGCCGCTGGTCTGGCTCTTCCGCTGGCTCCTCTTTCGCCTCGAGTTCGGCGCCGGCCTGATCAAGCTGCGCGGCGACGCCTGCTGGCGCGACCTCACCTGCCTCTACTACCACCACGAGACGCAGCCGATGCCCAACCCGCTCTCGTGGTACTTCCACCACCTGCCGCGGCCGCTGCACCGCATCGAGGTGCTGGGCAGCCACTTTGCCCAGTTGGTGGCGCCGGTCCTGCTCTTTGCCCCGCAGCCCATCGCCCTGTTCGCGGGGCTGGTCATCGCGGTGACGCAGTCCTGGCTGGTCTTGAGCGGCAACTTCTCCTGGCTCAACCTCACCACCATCGTCCTCTGCGCTTCTGCCTTCGACGACCGCGCGCTCGGGCGCGTTCTGCCTCTCACGCACGGTGGAGCGGCGGCCGCCGTCGGGCACGATGCGGTGGTGCTGGCCGTGACCGCGCTGGTCGTCGCTCTCTCCTGGCGGCCGCTGCGCAACCTCCTCTCGCGCAGCCAGAGGATGAACGCGAGCTTCGACCCGCTCCGGCTGGTGAACACCTACGGCGCCTTCGGCAGCGTCGGGCGCAAGCGCTACGAGGTGGTGATCGAAGGGACGGCCGAGGAGCGCATCACCGGCAGCACCGTCTGGCGCGAGTACGAGTTCCGCGGCAAGCCGACGGCCCTCGACCGGCGGCCGGCGCAGTTTGCGCCGTACCACCTGCGGCTCGATTGGCTGATGTGGTTCGCCGCCATCTCACCTTCCTACGCCTATCCCTGGTTCGATCGGCTAGTGAAGAAGCTGCTCGAGGGCGATGCGGCCACCCTGCGCCTCTTGCGCAAGAACCCCTTCCCGGACGCTCCGCCAGAGGCCATCCGCGCCACGCTCTACCACTACCGGTTCACCAGCCTGCGCGAGAGCCGCGAGACGGGCGCGTGGTGGGTGCGGACGCGGCTCGGCGAATACCTGGAGCCGACCGACGGCAAGGACGCATCGCCGCAGCGACAACTCGCGCTGGCGTAAGCGAAGTTGCGGGCACCACCCATCGATCCACGCCCTCCGGCGCTACTCCTTCATGATCACGCGGTCGGTGGCGAAGGTCAGGTAGCTGGAGTAGGCGGCGGCGGTCAGGCATTGCGTGAGGTTCACCGCCGCTCCGCTCTTGTCTGCGCAGCCGGTCACGTGGCTGCTCGCGCCCAGCGACAGCCGGTAGGGGCCGCCGGCGCCGGCGGCCGTCGCGTCGGGATCCACCTGGTCCGGCTGCGTCGGGGAAATCACCGTGACCGGAATTCCAATCACCGAGATCTTGCAGCCGGCGACCAGCAGATCGAGCAGCGAATTGCTGGTGGTGATTCCCTGGCAGGCCGCCTTGCTCAGGAGCGTGGCCGGCACCGGCGCTTTCGAGAGCGACAGCGCGCTCAGGTTGCCGCAGAACTGGCCGTTGCTCATGCTGGCAAACGAGACCAGCGAGGGATCGAGGTGCTCCGCCGCCAGGTGGCCGGGCGTCGCGGTCGACTCGGTAGGCGTGCTCGAGCTCCCGATGCTCGCGGCGATGCGCACGCTCGAGGCGCTCAGCGGCACCGGGCCGCCGCCGAAGGCCAGCGTCAGCGACATCCTTCCGGGGCCCGCGCTCAGGCTCATGCCGGAGATGCTGGCGGGCAAGAGCGAGGTCGGATCGCGGTTGCCGTCGAGATCGGTGGTGTCGGTCGCGTACCACCAGTCGAGATCGCTGTTGCCGTTGTAGGTCTCGTTGGTCGGCGCGGCATACGGGTTGCCGGTCAGCCCGCCGAGGTGGAACGACTGCGAGCTCTTGCCGCTGAGATCGGTCAGGCCCATGAACTTGAAGGCCATGGTCAGCGCGCCGTCGGTCACCGAGGTGTTGACCGAGGTCTGGAACTGGCTCTGCGCGCTGCTGGAGATGGCGCCGCCGAGCGCGTTGGCGGTGCACATCGAGCTGGTGCCGAACTGCATGGTGACCGAGTTGGCGCGGTGGTCCTGCTCGAACTGGCACTTGTCGTCGCAGCCGTCGAGGTTGGTGGTGTTGCCGTCGTCGCACTGCTCGCCGGCCTCGCGGATTCCGTTGCCGCAGACGGCGGCCGCCGCCGAGACCGAGAAGGAGATCGTCGCGGAGTGCGTCAGCCCGCCACCGCTGGCAGTCACCGTCAGCGTGTAGCTGCCCGCCGCGGCGGTGGTCGCCTGCGCGGTGAGCAGGGAGGACCCGCTGCCGCCCGCGATGGTCGCGTTGTCGAACGAGGCGCTGGCGCCCGACGGCACGCCCGAGACGGTCAGCGTGACGTCGGTGCTGAATCCGTTGAGCGGAGCGGCCGTGATGCGGCTCGAGCCGCCGCTTCCGCCGGCGGTCACCGCGATCAGCGTCGGGTTGGCCGAGACGGAGAAGTCGGGCGGGGGCGCGGCCTTCGCGATCGAGAGCGACACGGAAGCCGTGTGGCTGACGCCGCCGCCGCTGGCGGTCACCGTCAGCGTGTAGTTGCCCGGCGTGGCGGTGGTGCCGGCCTGCACCGAGAGCGACGACGAACCGCTGCCGCCGGAGACGATCTGCGGGTTGAACGATGCGCTCGCGCCCGACGGCACGCCCGAGACGATCAGCGTGACGTCGCTGTTGAATCCGTTGAGCGGCGACACGGAGACGCTGCTCGACCCCGCGCTCCCTCCCGCGGTGAGTGCGATCGACGTCGGATTCGCGGCGAGCGAGAAGTCGGGCGGCGGCGCGGGCTGGACGATAGTCAAAGCGATGGAGACCGAGTGCGTGACGCCGCCTCCGCTCGCCGTCACGTCGAGGGTGAAGCTGCCGGCGACGGCGCTCACCGATTGCACCGACAGCGTGGCCGAGCCGCTGCCGCCCGCGATGGTCTGCGCATCGAACGTAGCGGTAGCGCCGGAGGGATAGCCCGCCACCGAGAGCGACACATCGCTGCCGAAACCGTTGGCGGGAGTGACGGTGACGACGCTCGTGCCCGCGCCGGCGCCGGTGGTCACCGAGATGGAGGCGGGGCTTGCCGCAACGGCGAAGTCGGGAGGCGCGGCGGCCTGCGGGATGGTCAGATCAATCGACGCCGAATGAGTGAGGCCGCCGCCGGTGGCGGTCACCGTCAGCGTGTAGTCTCCCGCTGCGCCGCTGGTGTTCTGGACGGTCAGCGTGGCCGAGCCGCTTCCGCCGCTGATGGTGGCGACGTCGAAGTCCGCGGTGACGCCCGAGGGCTGGCCCGAGACGGAGAGCGTCACGTCGCTGGCGAAGGGCCCCATCGGCGCGACGGTCACCACGCTCTGGCCGCTGCTTCCCGCATCGACCGACAGCGAGGCGGGGTTGGCCGAGACGGTGAAGTCGCCGCCGGCGCCCTGGCCGGCGTGCAGGCGGAGCTGGTAGGTGCCGAACAGCGTCGCGCCGCTCAGCGAGCTCACCTTGCAAGTCACCGTGCTGTCTCCGGCCGGAGGCGGCTGCAGGTCGACCGAGACCGCCTGGTTGCCCTTGAGATAGACCAGCCCGTACGCCGGCGAGGGGGCCGCGCCCGAGTCGCAGGCCACCGTAAACAGGTGGGGGATCCAGGTCAGGTCCACCACGCTGAACTGCGCCTTGTCGGGCTTGACGCCGGCGACCGCGTTGCGATCCTCGCTGGGCGGAACGACGTTGATCACGTGGCTCTTGCCGCCGGCGGCGGTGAGCGCCTCGCTCTCGCAAGTGCCGTCGATGCAGAGGCTGCCCACCTGGCAGTCGCTGTCGCTGCTGCAGTTGGAGGGAGTCGAGGCGCAGGCGGCGAGAGAACCAAGGGCAAGCGCTGCGAGCGCGCGAGCAACGGTCATGGGCGGCTCCGGGGGGAAAGACGCGGCCGCAGACTGCCCCTCATCGCCGCCGGCGTTATCGGGCATTCGCCCGACGACCAAAGTCCCGGAGCGCCTGCTCAACGTCCGTACGGGTTCCCGTAATAGCCGGCGTCGCTTCCCGCCGTCGACTCCACCGTCACCGTCCCCTGGAATGCGGCCGCCGACGGCTGGAGCGCATCGACGAATCTGCAGATCTTGGGGCCCTTGCCCAACGCCGCGGTGAAGCTCGCGCCGGCCGCGAGCGTGGGAGAGCCAAGCTCGGGGCAATCGGCCGAGGCGATGCGATGATCGACGGAGTCGGCATTGGCGAACTGCAATTGCGTTCCGCCGACCACGGTGATCGAGGCCGGGTCCGCTCCCGATGGCCGCAGGGTGATCGCCGCAGGCGCTGCGCCCGCGCCGCCGCAAGCCGCGGCCAACGGGACGAGCAGGATGGCAATGCGCACGGTGCTCCTCCTGTGATCTGGATTGAGCGAGACGACTCCGCGCCGCAGGCGTTATTCCCGCGGGAATAGGAGCGGCACCGGCTTCCAAAGCGGCTGGGCGCGGCGGTAGGATTCTGCTCATGGCTCGCCGCCGGACGGTGTATTTCGCGATGATCGACGGCCACGAGACCGGCCCCATGACGCGGGCCGAGTTCGCGCTCCGGCTCGCCAGCGAGATGGTGGACGAGGAGACCTTCGTCTGGAAGCAGGGCATGAGCGAATGGCTCCCCGCAGCGAAGGTGCAGGAGCTGGCCGGCATGTTGCGCTTGCGCGAGGAGGCCCGGCGGCAGGGAGTGCGGCCGCCGCCGCCGCCCCCCGCCGCCAAGGCGAAGTCGCGGTCGCGGGCCAAGCGCGAGGAGCAAGAGGAAGAGGAGGAGGTCGAGCTGGAGCTGGATCTCGACCGCGCGCCGGCCGCGGCCGCCAAAGGGCCGCCCCCGCCGCCGAAGATGTCGTTGCCGTCCTACTCGCTCGCGGCGGTGCGATCGCGGCCCAGGCCGCCGGCGCCCGAGCTGGCCAAGCCACCGCCGCCGCCGGCGCCGCTCGTGCCGGACCCGCCGCCGCCCGCACCGCCGCCGCCGGAGGAAGAGGAGGACGACGAGCGCACCACCCTCGAGCTCTTGCCGCTCGGCGAGCGCGTGCACCAGGAAGAGGTCGCCGAGCAGCTCTTCGATCCCGGCGAGGGTCCCCCGACGAGCTCCGGCTCGACCGGCGCGGTCGCGATCGACTCGCTGCGCTGGGCGTACATGCGGGCCAAGAAGGAGGAGAGCGACCGGGCGAAGAAGCTGCTGCTTCCTTCGCAACTGAAGCCCGCCTCGACCTCGGTCACGCCGCCGCCTCGCGCAACGCAGCCCGAAGTGCAACGCCACCCCACGGCGCCCGCGCGGAAGCGGCGGCGAGTCGATGCGCGCACCCTGGCCATCGTCGGGCTGATCGCCGCGGCCGGGCTTGCCTTCAGCGTGGCCCTCTACGCGCTCATCCACTGGCTGGTCTACAGCTAGAGCGACCTAGAGCGAGCAGACGTAGCGGCTGGTGTCGAGATGGTAGGTGGTGTTGTCGACCAGCCGCACGATGGTGCGGCGGAACTCGCCATAGCCGTCCTTCTCGCGCAGGTCCAACTCGCGCGCCTCGGCCAGCGGATTCCCCGCGGCGTCGGCGATGATGCGCACCACCGGCCGCTGCACGTGCTCCTTCTCGGTGGCCGGCCGCAGCACCACCGCCAGCTCGTCCGAGTCGAGCAGGACCAGCGTGCCGATGGGGACGATGCCCACGCAGGTGATGAAGTGCTTGAGCAGCACGGCATCGAACGCGCTTCCGGCGCGCGCCATCATGAACGCCAGCACCGCCGGCGGAGGCATGGGCTCGCGCCGGTAGACGCGCGCCGAGGTCATGGCGTCGTAGCAGTCGGCGATGGTCACCACCCGGCTGGCCAGCGTCTGGCTCCAGGGCGTGAGCAGCCGCGGATATCCCGAGCCGTCGAGGTTGAGATGGTGCTCGAAGGCCGCCGCCGCCATGCGCATCGGCACCTGCGAGAGCCCGCGCATGCCCACCAGCGCCAGCACGCCCTCGCTGGGATGGGTCTGCATCACTTCCCATTCCTCGGCGGTGAAGTCGCCCGCCTTGTTGAGCACCGAGAGCGGCACGGCGCACTTGCCCACGTCGTGGAAGAGCCCGGCCAGGCCCACCTCGGCCAGCTCCAGCTTGGGATACCCGGCGCGGTTGCCGAGCGCCATGGCCAGGAGCGCGACGTTGACCGAATGGTTCTGCGTGTACTCGTCGTGCGCGCGCAGCGTGGTCAGGCCCAGAACGGTGGCCGGATCCTTGAGGAGCAGATCGATGATGTTCTGGATGGCGCGCTTGGCCTGCCGGAAGTTGATGCGGCCGCCCGCGCGGGCGCTGTCGTTCAACGTCGCCAGCGCCGCGCCGGCACGGGCATAGGCGCTGCGGGCGCGCTCGCGAACGTGGGCGCGGGCATCGGCGGTTCCGCTCCCGCTGCCGGGTCCGGCGTGCGAAACCCCTTCCGTCGGAGCGGTGCTCTTGCGGGCCGCGCGCGGCACTTCCAGCGCGATGCTCTCGATGCGCGCCTCCGCCAGCTTGGCCCGCAGGTCGTCGATTCCGAACTCTCCCGGCGTGGTGGCCACGAATAGCTCGGCAAAGCGGCGCAGGTCCGACTCCGATCCGGTGCTGCGCAGCACGACGCCGCCGATGCCCAGCGAGGCCAGCGCGTCGAAGAAGCTGGCGAAGATGGGCAGCTGCTGCGTGGTGGTGCGCAGGTGCCGTTCGCCGAGGAAGATGAAGCCCTCCTGCACGCGCAGCGCGACCGGCTGGTCGTTGCCCAGCGTCCGCACCAGCGTGCGGATGGCGGCGACGGGCCGCTCGAGCGCGGCGTTGGAGCTGCCGTGAGAGCGCACCGTGCGCAAGAGCACGTTGAGCTGCGTGACCAGCTGCGTGCCGAGCAGGAGCAGCTGCTGATCGACGATCTCGCCCGCTTCCGATCCCAGCGCCACCTTGCCGGTGAGCGAGCGATCGTGGACCAGCAGCGGTCCTTCGGGCGGCTTCTGCTCCGACATCAGTGTCCCTTCCGCTGCGCCATGGCCTTCAACGCGGTCGAGCAGGCGCGCTTCACCGCGCTGCTGCCACTCTCTTCTCCCACCAGAAGCGCCATCCGGGCCAGCGGCGTGCCGAGCATGACCAGCACGTCCACCGCCGCCAGCGCCGTCTGCTCGCGCTTCTGCCGCTGCTTCCACCCGCCGCGGTTGAGCAGCCCCTGCCAGTAGGGCACCGCCGCATCGCCCGAGCTGGCGCGCAGCGCGTGGAAGACGCTGCGCGTGTCGACCGCCGGCAGCTCCACCACCGCCTCCTGGTCGACCAGCGGCCGCCAGACGTCCCACGACACCTTGTACTGGCCGCTCGCCAGGAGCCGCAGCGCATCGAGCCGCACGGTCCGGTCGGAGTCGAAGGCGAACGCCACCAGCGCCGTCCCGTCGCCCGCCGGCCGGAGCGCCGCGATGCCCGCCACGGCGTCGGCGCGCACGGTCGCGTCGGGATGGTGCGAGAGCATGGCCAGCTCGTGCACCGCCTGCGGCTGCTTCCAGGAGACGACGATGGAGATCAGCTCGCGCACGTACTGCGGCCGCGCGTCGGCCAGACCCTTGAGGACCGGCTCGGGCGCGGCGGCGCCGAGCCGGGCCACCGTGTCGCGGATCAGGGCGCGGTGCTCGGGCGAGACGAGGTTGGCGAGGACTCCGCACAGCGGCGCCACCGCTTGCGGCCGCAGCCGCTTGAGCACTTCCGGCAGGCCATCGGCGTGCGGCCGCGCGGCGAGGCCCTTCTCGATCAGCGCCACCCGCTGCGGCAGCGAGATCGACTCCGCCACCCGCTGCGCGATCAGGCGGTGGGTGGGCTCGAAGGCCGGATTGGGCGCCTCCATCATGGCCAGCACCTCGAGCAAGAGGCGCCACTTTCCCTCGCGCAAGAGCAGGTCGAGGATGTCGGGCAGGAGCGCGAGCGTGCGGGTGAGCAGGTCGGGCGAGCGCTCCGAGGCCAGGACGGCGCCGAGCATGCGCAGCACGTAGTGCGCGCCGTCGGTCTTGGTCTCGACGAGCAGATCGCGCGAGAGCGATTCGCGCTCCTCGCCGGTCACCTCGAATCCCACCACCGACGGCTCGCCGCGCGCCAGGTTCTCGACGGGCGAGCCTCCCTTGCCGCCTCCGACCGCGCGCCGCTCGCGCTCGATCACGCCATGGAACGACGAGGGCGGCGGCGAGAAGTAGCCGTGCTCCTGCGGTCCCATCTCCGCCAGGAACGGCGCCTGCATGATGTCCTCGGCGGTGATGAAGGAGATGGACTCCAGATCCCTGGCCCACAGGCGGGTGACCACGTCGTCATCGGCGTCGGCCGCGTCGTCGCGGCCCCAGAGCGCGTCGAGCAGCGCGCGCAGCTCGTCGTCGGCGATGCCCTGCCGGAAGCGCAGCTCGCGGATGCCGTCGCCGTAGAGGCGGAAGGCGAGGCTCTCGCCCACGCTGTCCTCGCTGCGGTAGACGACCTCGTCGTTGAGGCGCAATTCGCTGCTGTCCACCACCACGCCCAAGAGCGGCCAGTTGCCCAGGTGCGCGTTGATGTCGTCGCGCAGCTGGAGGAAGAAGCGCTCGGTCACCGTGTTGGCAAGGCCGTAGGTGCGCGCCGCGCGGCACGCCTTGTCGAGCTGCCGCAAGACCCTCTCGGCGGACGCGACCTCGGCTTCCATGATCGGGGGAGGCTATCGCGACGCCGCCTCTCGCGGAAAGTGCGCGCGGCGCGCCGCGGCCGCTTGCAGCCGGTGGAAAATTACCAGCGGCCAGATCGGTCGAGTGGCTGAGGAGTGCGACACGCACCCCCGCCTACATGGGGCGCAACTTCGCGTAACCACGCCGATGGAGCGGTTTGCCGACCTCGGCGTCATCGCACCTACAAGCGCCCACCACGTTGCCAATCGCGATGTTTCCGAATTTGGTACGCGCCGCGCTGCCCGGCCTGGGCGCGCCGACGAGGTGGAAACGCATGCGGAAGAGCGGTGCGGGCGCAGCAATTCTCTTCGCGGTCACGGTCATCGGGTGCGCGCAGCGAGCGGAAGAGCTCTCGCAGATCGACGAATCGCAAGCGGTCACGCTGCGCTCGCCCACCGTCTCGCCGGCCGCGCACCATGACTCCTCGCCGCCGCTCTTCCTCATCCCGCCCGCCGACCGCGCGCTGCGCGCGGAGCACGAGCCCAAGCGCCTGCCGGCAGCGCGCCCCTCCGGCCACTTCGCTTCGCTGCCCGCCATCGAGGTGCAGACCAGCGTGAGCCCGCTGGCGATGCCCGCCACGCTCCTGAACTTCGACGGCGTGGGCGCGGGATTCACCGGCCCGGCCGGCACCATGACCGTGAACTCCGCGCCGCCCGACACCAACGGCGACGTGGGCCCCAACCACTACGTGCAGGTGGTCAACACCGACTTCGCCGTCTTCGGCAAGACCGGCACGGTGCTCTTCGGGCCGGTGGCCATCAACACCCTGTGGAGCGGCTTCGGCGGCGGCTGCCAGACCAACAACGACGGCGACCCCACGGTGGTCTACGACCCCATGGCCGACCGCTGGGTGGTCTCGCAGTTCTCCGTTTCGAGCACGCCCTACATGCAGTGCGTGGCGGTCTCGCAGACGCCGGACCCCACCGGCGCGTGGAACCGCTACTCGTTCAGCTACGGCAACTCCAACTTCACCGACTATCCCAAGATCGGCGTCTGGCCCGACGCTTATTATACTACCTTTAACATCTTCGCCGGCGGCTCCATCTTCAGCGGCGCGCAGGTCTGCGCCTACGACCGCGCCAAGATGCTGGCCGGCCAGGCCGCCACCCAGCAGTGCTTCAGCACCGACTCCAGCTGGGGCGGCCTGTTGCCCGCCGGCATGACCGGCTCGCGCCAGCCGCCCGCCGGGTCGCCGGAGTACGTGATCGCGTTCGGCACCAACAACCTCGGCGTGTGGAAGTTCCACGTCGACTGGACCACGCCCTCGAGCTCCAGCTTCGCCGGCCCCACGCTGGTGGCGGTGGCCTCCTTCGCCGACGCCTGCAACGACGGCACCTGCATCCCGCAATCCGGCACCACCCAGCAGCTCGACTCGCTCGCCGACCGGCTCATGTACCGCCTCGCCTACCGCAACTTCGGCGACCACGAGGCGATGGTGGTGAACCACTCCATCACCGCCGGCTCGAGCGTGGGCGTGCGCTGGTACGAGTTGCGCGCCGACGCGAGCCACAACGTCAGCGTCTTCCAGCAGGGCACGTATGCGCCCGACTCCAACTACCGCTGGATGGGCTCCATGGCGCAGGACCAGCAGGGCAACATCGCCCTCGGCTTCAGCCTCTCGGGCAGCTCGCTGCACCCGGAGATCCACTACACCGGCCGCCTCGCTTCCGACACCGCCGGCCTGATGACGCAGGGCGAGGGCACCATCATCAATGGCGCCGGCTCGCAGATCGGCGGGTCGACCCACACGCCGACGCTCACCCGCTGGGGCGACTACTCGATGATGAGCATCGACCCCAGCGACGGCTGCACCTTCTGGTACACGACCGAGTACATCCCCTCCAACGGCGCCTTCAACTGGTCCACGCGCATCGGGTCGTTCAAGTTCCCGAGCTGCGGCAGCTCGGCGAGCAACGACTTCTCCATCGGCGCCAACCCCTCGTCGCTCTCGCTCAACCAGGGCGGCTCGGGCACCTCCAACGTCACCACCGCGGTCACCAGCGGCAGCGCGCAGTCGGTCGCGCTCAGCGTCGGCGGCCTGCCCTCGGGCGCGACGGCGTCGTTCAGCCCGACCAGCGTGACCGCGGGCGGCAGCTCGACGCTCGCGGTGGACGCCGGCACCGCGGCGGCCGGCAGCTATGCGCTGACCATCACCGGCACCGGCGCTTCCGCCACGCACACCACCAGCCTCTCGCTCGCCATCGCGGGCAAGCCGCCGGCCAACGACTTCTCCATCAGCGCCAGCCCGGCCTCGGTGAGCGTGGAGCAGGGCGGCTCGGCCACCTCGGCCATCGCGACCGCGGTGGTGAGCGGCAGCGCGGAGACACTCTCGCTCAGCGCCAGCGGCCTGCCCTCGGGCGCGACCGCGTCGCTGAGCCCCACCAGCGTGACCGCCGGCAACGGCTCGACGTTGACCATCGACACCGGCACCGCGGCGGCCGGCTCGTACACCGTGACCGTCACCGCTGTCGCCGCCTCGGCCACGCACTCGGCCAACGTGGCGCTCTCCATTTCGCCGCTCACCACTTCCATCACCGCGCCCGCCGACGGCAGCACCGTCTCGGGAACGGTGACGGTCACGGGCACGGCCAGCGCCGGCGCGAACAAGATCGAGCTCTACGCGGACGGAGCGCTGATCGCGACGGGGACCAGCTCGCCCTTCAGCTCGTCATGGGACAGCACCAAGGTGTCCGACGGCGCGCACCAGTTCACCTCCAAGGCCTACGACGCGGCGGGAAACACCGCCAGCTCGGCGGCCGTCAACGTGACGGTGAGCAACAGCAGCGGCACGCAGTGCCCTCCGGGCACCGTCGACGTGGGCGGCACCTGCGTGCCCACCGGCACCGGCTGCAGCACCACCACGGGCGGCGCGGCCGGCCTTCTGGGCGCGCTCTTCGCTGCGCTGGTGCTGGCGCGTCGGCGAGCGTCGGGCAAGCGGCCGATGGCAGGCCGCTGCGCCGGGTGAAAGCCTGCGGCGTCCCCCCGAGGTCTGCCATGCGTCACTTGCTGGTTTCCGTTCTCTGCGTCGCCGCCTGTAGCAGCCGGCCGCAGCCCGCCGCGCGCTCCAGAGTCTTGCAGTCGGGCGGCATCCACACCGTCTTCTTGATCATGCTGGAGAACCACAGCTGGTCGCAGATCAAGGGCAGCTCCTCGGCGCCGTACATCAACGGCTCGCTCTTGCCGCAGGCCTCGCACGCCGAGAACTATCGGAACCCGGGCTATCTGCATCCCAGCTTGCCCAACTACCTGTGGCTCGAGGCGGGGACCAACTTCGGCGTCCAGGCCGACGGCGACCCGAGCTCCTACCACCAGGCCGCCACCCAGCACTTCGTCACTCTCTTGCAGGCGGCGGGCTACAGCTGGAAGTCGTACCAGGAGGACATCGACGGCACGAGTTGCCCGCTCACCTCCACCGGCAAGTACGCGCCCAAGCACAACGGGCCCATCTACTTCGACGACGTGACCAACTCCAACGACTCGTCGTCGGCGAACTGCATCGCGCACTTCCGGCCTTACGGCGAGCTGGCCACCGACCTGGCCAGCGGCGCGGTGCCCAACTTCGTCTACATCACGCCCAACCTCTGCGACGACATGCACGACTCGCTCGGCTGCTCGTCCAGCGACTCGATCAAGAACGGCGACAGCTGGCTCTCGAGCGAAGTGCCCAAGATCCTCGCCTCCGGCGCCTGGCAGAACGGCGGCGCGCTCTTCATCACCTGGGACGAGAGCGAGGCCAGCGAGGACCCGATGGGCATGCTCGTCCTCTCGCCGCTGGCCAAGGGCAACGGCTACGCCTCGACCGTCAACTACACGCACAGCTCCACGCTGCGCACCTTCGAGGAGATCTTCGGGCTCTCGCCCTTCCTCGGCGGCGCGGCCAACGCGGCCGACTTGAGCGACATGTTCCAGGATTCGCTGGCGCAAGCCTGCACCGCCGACGCCGAGTGCGGCAGCGGGCAGGTGTGCGCCAGCGGAAGGTGCCAGGCCAATCCGCCCGCCGGCTCTTGCCAGTCGGACTCCGACTGCAGCGGCGGGCTGGCCTGCGTGACCGGCACCTGCCAGGGGCGGCCGTCGTCGAGCTGCCCGCCGGGCACCACCGACATCGGCGGGACCTGCGTGCCCACCGGCTGCAGCAGCTCGCAGGGCGGCTCGGTGTCGCTGCTCGCTCTGGCGCTGGCCGTCGCGCTGGCGATGCGGGCGCGCCGGCGCTCGGCGTAGCGTTTGCGACGCCGGCAGCCGTCGTCGATCATGGCGGCGTGAGCTCTGCGCGCGACGTGGTCGTGCTCGGCGGCGGGCCGGCGGGCCTGTCGCTGGGCATCGCGCTCTCGCGCCGCGGGCGATCGGTCGCGGTGCTCGAGCGCACGCGCTACGACCGGCCGCGCGCGGGCGAGACCTTTGGCGGCGAGCTCGGGCCGCTCCTGAAATCGCTCGGCGCCTGGGACGGCTTTGCCGCGCTCGCGCCGGTGGCTTTTCGCGGCGTGCACTCGGCGTGGGGCGGCGCCGACCTGGCCGAGCGCGCTTCCATCTTCCATCCCTTCGGCGACGGCTGGCACGTCGACCGCGCGCGCTTCGATGCCTTTCTCGCGCAGTGCGCGGCGCAGGCGGGGGTGGCTGTCGAGCAGGGCGTGGGCCGCTGCGCCATCACCTGGTCGGATGGCGCGTGGAAGGTTCGCGGCGCCTCGGGTCACGAGCTGACCGCGCGCTTCCTGGTGGACGCGAGCGGTCGTGGCGCACCGGCGGGCGCGGTCATGCTCGCGGAGCGCCGCTGGATGCGCGCCGACCGGCTGGTGGCGCTCCTGGGAACCATGTCCTCGACGTCGCCGCTGGAGCCGGTGCTGCTGCTCGAGGCGGTCGAGGAAGGCTGGTGGTACTCGGTGCCGCAGCCCGGCGGCGCGCTCCTCGCGGCGCTGATGACCGACGCGGACCTGCTGCCGGCGCGCGGGCGGGCGGGTCTGGTCGAGCACTTCACCCATGCGCTCGGCCGCACCGTCCACACTGCCGCCCGCGCGGCCCCTGCGACGCTTCTGGCGCCGCCCTGGATCGCGCGCGCCGACAGCGGCCTGCTCCTGCCCGACCGCGGCCCCGGATGGCGGGCGGTGGGCGATGCGGCCCTGGCCTGCGACCCGCTCGCCGGCGACGGCGTGGTGCGCTCCATGCGCTCCGCGCTCGAGGCGGCGGCAGAGATCGATGCCGAGCTCTCGGGCTCGGCCGCGGCCGACAGCCGCTCGCTGCACGCGCGCTTCCGCGACTACCTCGAAGTGCGCGGCCGCTATTACGCGCGCGAGGCGCGCTGGCCCGGCTCGACCTTCTGGCTGCGGCGCCGCCCGCCGTTCGACTGGAAGGCAGCCGAGATCTTCCTCGATCCGCAAAAGATTCTGCAGTGGGACGGCAAGCCGCCGCCGTGCGAGGTCGAGGCGCTCCTGCCGCCGCCGGCCGTGCGGGCCGTGCTCGAGCGGCTGCGCACCCCGCGTCCCGCCCACCAGGCGCTCGCTCTCTTGCAAAAGACCGCTCCTCTCGACGACCGCCGGCTGCTGGTGGGTCTGCAACTCCTGGTCGATCGCGGCTGCCTCTCGCTCTGCGACTGAGAGCACTTCCAAAGCACCGCGCTGCGGGTGTAAGGCGGCACCATGCCCGTGCAGGTGAAGATCTGGTCCGACTTCGTTTGACCCTGGTGCTACGTCGGTCTCGTGGAGATCGAGAAGCTGGGCCGGGAGTACGAGCTGGACGTCGACTGGCGGCCGTTCTTCCTGCGGCCCGAGACGCCGCCCGAAGGGTTGCCGCTGCCTGCATACGTCCGCGAGCGCATGAAGGACCCCAACGATCCCTTGAAGCTGCGCGCGGCGCGCGAGGGCCTCAAGATGGTGCGCGGCGAGATCATCCCTTCCACCCGGCGCGCGCACGAGGCGGCCGAATTCGCGCGGGCCAAGGGGCGGCTCGCGCCCATGCACGCGGCGCTGCTCAAGCGGTACTGGGAGCAGGGGCAGGACCTGTACCTCATGGACGTGCTGCGCGGCGCGGCCGCCGACGCCGGGCTCGACCCCGACGAACTGCAGCGCGCGATCGAGAGCGGGACGTATCGGCCTTTGGTGGAGCACGGCATCGAAGAGGCGCAGCAGCTGGGCATCCACGCCGTGCCCACGTTCGTCTTCGACGACAAGCTCGCCGTCCAGGGAGCGCAGGAGCTGCCGGTCTTCCGCCTAGCGATGGAGCGTCTCGGGCAGCAACGCCGCTGAGGGCGCGGCATCCGAGCTGCGGTAGGGTCTCTGCGTGATATCGGAAAAGACCGTGCGAAAGTGCTGCGCGCTCGCCGCGCTCCTGTCGTTGGCGGCCGCCGCGCAAGAGCAGCTCACCCTCGACGAAGCGGTGCGCCGCGCGCTCTTGCGCAACCCGAGCGCGGCCGTGGCCCAGCAGGAGATCCGCCGCGCCGAGGGTGTGCTGCGAGAGGCGCGCGCGCCGTCGCTGCCGGTGCTCAACGGCTACGCCACCGGCACGCAGCTCGACGCCGCCCGCCGCAGCTCGGGGGTCCTGGTGCAGGGGCAGAGCACGCTGGCCGCAAACCTCCAGCTCTCGCTGCCGCTGATTGCTCCCGAGCGCTGGGTGGCCTGGGCGCACGCCGGCGATCAGCTCGAGGTGGCGCGGCTCTCCAACGAAGACGTGCGCCGCGGCGTGGCGGTGGCCACGGCGCG
>Ga0307479_10001753_pt1 | contig 19772 bp, 21 predicted proteins | sample atmos_gasesECM4C_FD_203743 | JGI IMG/M metagenome (GOLD analysis project Ga0307479, IMG submission 203743) | Hardwood forest soil microbial communities from Morgan-Monroe State Forest, Indiana, United States - atmos_gasesECM4C_515 | ecosystem: Environmental > Terrestrial > Soil > Temperate...
CATATCGCTTTCGAGTGCTCTCGTGCGGCACTCTGGTCAGGAAATCGTCGGCCCAATTTTGGAAGTAAGGCGGAGTCGATCTTGGGAGATGAAAGCGACCTTCGAAAACCGTGAGTTTTCGGCAACCATGCGTGACAGCTGCTAGCCCGCGCTGTTAGTTTCGTCGAGCCGCCGGTGAGCGGCCGAGGACGAAGCGCATGAGCACAGCGGTAATTCCCGAACCAATCGCTCAGTTACAACACCAACTGGATCAGTTTCGCAGCACGCAGCCGGGGCGGAGGAAGCTGCCGGAGTCACTGTGGCAAGCTGCGGTCGAGCTGGCCCGAGAACACGGTGTGTATTCCGTCGCACACCCACTCCGGCTGGACTACATGGGGCTGAAGAAACGGCTGGGCGGCACAGGCGGAGTATCCCAACCCCGACGAAAGGCAAGCCAGCCCGCATTCGTCGAACTGATCGCGCCACGGGCAGCGACGCTGCAAGAATGCGTCATCGAGTTCGAGTCTTTGGGCGGAGGCAAGGTGCGCATTCAGTGGAAAGCTGCGGCACCGCCCGATTGGACCAGCCTGCTGCGTGCCTGGCGGGAGGCAGAAGAAAAGAGATGATTCAGATTACCAACCAGATGCGCGTGCTGGTGGCCATTGAGCCGGTCGATGGAAGGAAGGGCATTGACGGTTTATCGAGGCTCTGCCAGGAGAAACTAGCAGAGGATCCTTTTTCTGGCTGTGTGTTCGTGTTTCGGAGCCGCAGTGGCACCTCGATCCGACTACTCTGTTATGACGGCCAAGGATACTGGCTGGCCCAGAAGCGTCTCTCGTGCGGACGATTCGTATGGTGGCCGGAAGCATCCGCACCAGCCAAGGCACTGGAAGCCTATGAGGTGCAGTTGCTGATGGCGGCTGGGGATGTGTCGCGGGTGCGCGCAGCGCCGATGTGGCGGCGAGTCAGCGTACTGAAATAAATCCCCGCGCGAACCAAAAAAACCAGCGCCCCCCTTGCGTTCCAAGAAAAACAAGTTCATACTGCTGGTCGATGATCGAGCTCAGGTATCGTGGCCGGGAGATCAGCCAGGAAGACATCCTATTTATACCTACGCTGATCGAGCGGCACCCACAGGAAAGTCGTCGCACGCTATCGACCAAGCTCTGTGAAGCCTGGCAGTGGCGCCAGGCCAATGGTGCGTTGCGCGACATGGTGTGCCGCGGCCTGTTGCTCATGCTGTACCGTGCTGGCCAGATCGAGTTACCGCCAGTGAGTTACGTGCGCCATAACCCGCTGGCCCACCGAGCCCGGCCAGAGCCGCCGCGGATTGATAGCACGCCCCTGCAAGGCCGTCTGAGCGACCTCCAACCACTGGAGTTCGAGCTGGTGCGGCGCACCGAGAAAGAGCCGTTGTGGAACGGGTTGGTGGAGGAACATCATTATCTCGGCTACGAGCAGCCGCCGGGAGAACACCTGAAGTACTTGGTGTGGGGGCGAGGGCGGCCGGTCGCCTGCCTGGCGTGGTCCTCGGCCGTATGGCATCTGCGCAGTCGCGACTGCTACATCGGTTGGAGCGCAGAAGCACGCCATCGCAACCTCCGCTACATCGCGTATAACCCACGCTTCCTGATTCTGCCATGGGTAACCGTCCAACACTTGGCGTCGCATATCTTGGGCCGGATGGCGTCGCGGATCTCCGCCGACTGGCAGCGAATCTACGGGCACCCGATTTACTTCCTGGAGACGTTTGTGGATCCTGAACGATTCCGCGGAACCTGTTACCGCGCGGCCAACTGGGTGGTGCTGGGCAAGACGACGGGACGGGGCAAGCAATCCAACAGCTACGTGCCGAACCTGTCGATCAAACAGGTTCTGGGATATCCGTTGGCGAAGCAGTTTCGCGAACTGCTGATGGGGAGAGGATGAAAAAGGCCAGACGCCGCATCGATGTGAACCTGGACGAACTGGACCGGGTACTGGACGGGGCCCGGCAAGCGCCGTTGAGCCAGGACGATTACGAAAAGCTCAAGGAGGCATTGCATGCCCTGGCGGCGATGCTGGTGCGGCCGCGCAACACGGAGAAGACCAGGGCCGTGCTGGGAACCTCGGAAGGCTCGGAAGATAGCCCCGGGACCCAGCCGGAGAGCAACGCTTCCGCACCGCCCGGACATGGACGCAACGGGGCAGGAGCGTTTATCAATTCGCGGAAGATTGCGATTGCACATGCGAAGTTGAAGCACGGGGATCGCTGCCCGGAGTGCGAGAGAGGCAACGTATACGGGCAGAAAGAGCCGAAAATACTGGTGCGGATTGTGGGGCAGGCACCCCTGGCGGCCACGGTCTATTCGCTGGAACGGTTGCGATGCGGGACATGTGGGCAGGTGTTTACCGCCCAGGAACCGGAAGGAGTAGGCCCGGAAAAGTACGATGAGACGGCGGCGGCGATGATTGCACAACTCAAGTACGGCAGTGGGACTCCGTTCTACCGCTTGGAACAACTCGAAGGTCAAATGGGGATTCCCTTACCGGCGGCGACACAATGGGAGGTGGTCGAAGAGGCCGCCGAGATCATCAAACCGGCACGCGACGAGTTGATCCGGCAGGCGGCGCAGGGCGAGTTGGTACACAACGACGACACCAGCATGCGCGTGTTAGGGCTCGTGCGTGAGCCGTCGGATGAACGCACGGGTGTGTTCACGAGCGGCATCGTGTCGAGCTGGCAGGGCCGGAAGATTGCGCTGTACTTCACTGGAGCCAAGCACGCTGGCGAGAACCTTGCCGAGGTGCTGAAGCAACGGGCCAAACAAGCGAGCCCGATCATTCAGATGTGCGACGCGCTCTCGCGCAATGTTCCCAAGTTGCCTGCGGGAGTGGAGATTCTGCTGGCGAACTGCCTGGCCCGCGGAAGAACCCAGTTTATAGAAGTAGCGAAGGACTTCCCCGACGAGTGTCGCTATGTACTGGAGATGCTGGGCCAGGTGTATAGCCACGATGCCCAAGCCCGCGAGCGCAGCTTGACGCCCGACCAACGGCTGCAGTTTCATCAGGCGCACAGCGGTCCGGTGATGGAGCAACTCCATCACTGGCTGGAGGCACAGTTTGCCGAGCGCAAGACCGAGCCCAACTCCGGCTTGGGCAAGGCCATCAAGTATCTGTTGCGGCATTGGCAGGCACTGACTCTGTTCTTGCGGAAAGCGGGAGCCCCGCTCGACAATAACCTCGTCGAACGGGCATTGAAGAGGGCCGTTCTGCACCGAAAGAATGCTTTGTTCTATCGGACGCTGAACGGAGCGGAGGTGGGCGACCTGTTCATGAGTTTGATTCACACCTGTCAGTTGTGCGGCGCCAACTCCTTCGACTACCTGATCGAGTTGCAGCGCCACGCCAAGGAACTGGCAACCGGCCCAGCGGAGTGGATGCCGTGGAACTACCAGGAGGTCCTGGCGCAAACCGACACCCGGGCTTGTGGGTAAGGGCGATTAATGTCCCAGACGAAGGCCAGATCGGGCGATCGTTGTGTTACGCAAGCGATTCGTTCTTGCGACCGGCCCGGTTGCTACGAACAATTCATACCCAGATCACCGCGACAAAAGTTCTGTTCGAAGGAGTGTCAGCGCCCGATGGAGCGCGTTTTGGAGCGAGAACGACGATGGCGACAGCCACATACAGGACCACGGCGGTAGGAATCACAATCGCTTGACTACAAGCGAGCAAAGGTCGGTAGGCATGAATACCCATTCATTGAGCATTCCAGAATCATTACGCCACGATTGCCAGGAGATTTTTAAGCTAACGGACTCATTTTGTGAGGAGCATCTCGATTCAGAATATGGACAGCTATGTCGTAAGCTGATCGCCAAGTTGGCACGGAAACGTCCTTCGCCACTGGCCCGCGGCGATCTCCGAATCTGGGCCGCTGCTGCGATCTACGCGGTAGGCAGCATTAACTTCCTGTTTGACTCATCCCAAGACATTTTTATGACCGGGGACCAGATTAGCCTCCTCACGGGTATCCCAAAGAGTACTCTCAGCAATAAGGCGAAGCAGATTCGGGATTCTCTGAAGCTGTACCAGATCCATCCGGAATTCTCGCGTCGGAAGTTGCTGGCCCATAGCCCTGTTCCATGGCTCGTCGAGTTCAACGGGCTCATTGTGGATGCTCGTACCTTGCCCTCAGACGTTCAAGCTGAAGCCCGGCGGAAGCGGCTGATTCCCGACCTCGATCCCGAGTGAGTGAGTGAGTAGCAAGAATTTTGATTACGCATTCTTGCCGGAAGCTCACCATTGATGCACGCTCGGATCAGGAAGCCGGTCTTCTCGAGACGGTCAAATGGCTGAAGCACAGGGAGAGCGTGCAACGCCTTTCGGGACTGAAAGCACCTGTCCATCTTCCCGACTATCGTCCTCAGGACTTCGTGGGCCGCGAAGCGTACCTCGGGCGTCTCCAAAGAAATGCTAACGGCCGAGCCGGGAACGTTTCTTCTCCACGGTGAACCAGGCACAGGGAAATCCATGTTAGCCCTGCGGTTTGCTTGGGACGCGCAGAAAGACTTCGATGCGGTGGTCTACCAGTCGTGCGGCACGCGTGGGATCGACGCAATCACTGCTGAGCTTGCCACGAAGCTGCAAATGCAGCTCGGCGATTACGCACTGCAGCTGCCCCCTGATAAGAAACTCTTCGCAGTGAAGGATTGGTTAAAGTCACGGCAGTCGCTGCTGGTACTCGATGACGTTTGGAATCGGGACGTCCGGCAGCTCGAGCCGGGTCCGCCGTGCTCGGTGCTGTACACGTCGCGCCAACCATCGCTGCGGTGGATTTCCGCGCAACAAAGCCTCGAGGTGGAGAGCTTCCGCGAGGAAGAAGCCGAGCAGTTATTCCACGCTTACCTCGATACGGTGTTCGGCGCAAACGAAGTAACTCGATACCGCGCGGTGCTGCTCGGATTCGCTCACAAAGTCGAGATGCTGCCCATCGCGGTTGTGGTAGGTGCGAGCCTGCTGCAGGAGAAATCCGCGAGCCCGTTGGAGCGCAGCGTACTCAAGCTTCACCTCGACGAGCTTAGCGACGGAGTGCGAGACGTACCGCAGCTCTTTCAGAAAGCGATCGCCGCGCAGCCGCTGCGCGAACAGAGGCTCCTGGCTGCGGCAGCGGTTTGTGTGCAGGAAAGCTTCTGGTTGCCGCTGGTGGCGCAGATCGCCAAGCTGGAGGAAGATGGGGCGGATGACGCGGCCAACCGTCTGGTGAATTCTTCGCTGCTGCGTGTGCTGGATCGCGACCGACCCCGCTTTCAGTTGCACGCTCTTCTGCGGGAGCAAGCGCGCACGAGTTGCGGCGCAGGGGAACTCGAGAACTTGCAGCAGTCTCACGCTGCCGCGCTGGAGCAGCTGCTCAAAGACTGGGAGACGCGCTGGCAAGATTGCTGCGAGTGCCTGCCCGAGGTGCTTCCCGCCGTCAATTTCCTCGGGGAGCGAAAGGAAAGTGCCCGTCAGACTCGTGTCACTTACAACGGATTCGCGGTGGCGAACCGCATCGGCGAGTTGGATGAGGCCCACCGCATCCTCAAGCAGGAAGAATCCTTTTACGCCGGTCGTACCGACCGCGAAGCGCTTGGTGTGCTGAATCTCAACTACGGCAACCAGGCGGTGATCCTGCAGGCGTGGGGGCGGCTGGAGGAGGCGCTGGCCCTGCACAAGCAGCAAGAAGCGATCTGCCGGCAACATGGACGGGCTACAGATCAGCTACTGCAACCAGGCGGTGATCCTGCAGGGGTGGGGGCGACTGGAGGAGGCGCTGGCGCTGCTAAAGCAGCAAGAAGCGATCTGCCTGGAGTTGGGCAACAAGTGCGAGCTGGGTTACTGCTATTGGCAGTGGGCCCGGCTGGCAAGGAAGCAGGGCGACAAGCAAGCTGAGCGGCAAAGGATGGACCAAGCCTTCGCACTTTTCACCGAACTCAAAATGCCGCGCGAGCGAGATGCGGTCCGGGCCGAACTGGATAAAACCGATGCCGCATAGATGCATCATGCAGGTCAGATTCTTGCTGCGCTTCCGGGACCGCCAAGCTAGGGCACCCCGCTGGCTGATGGTCCCGAAACGGGCTTCGAGACCATAAGTCTCCAACTGAACGACCATACTGACCGCACGGCGTAGGAGGCCGCCAGTATGGCGCATCGCAAAACATCAAAACGCTCTAAACTTAATAATGATACTTCGGCTTCCCGACTTAGAGCGATCGAAGAATGCCGTCCTTCACTCGCTCGCAGCGACCAGTTCGCAAGAATCGTACGGTCATGCCATCGACGAATTCATCGCGTGGTACTGTTCCGAACCGCGTTTAGCGTTTAACCGACCTGTCGTTCTTCATTATAGATTCTTTCTTGAACAGAAGAACTTCGCCCCCTCAACCATCAACGTGCTTTTAGCCGCCGTGAGGCGCCTCGCCTATGAAGCATCCGATACTGGCCTTCTGCTCGCAGATGTGAGAACGACACACTGTCGACTGGGGTCTACAGATCGGTCCTGATTCGCAGCGCGCTCAGAAATTGCAAATCGTAATTGGAGAATGGCGTCGCTGGAACAGGCTTACCGCCGACGGCAGGACTCTCGCGCTCCAATACCGGCACGCAACCCTCGCCACCACGAAGCTGCGCGTAGGGAGAAAAATCGAGACAGATGATGATTTCGTATCCTTGCCGCTCTAACCGGGAAGCAATATCCTCAAAAACAGCGCTCGATCCGATCGCTTCGTTCACGATTGCGTTGAGTTCCCTGCCGTGACCGCTGCCCTGGATCACTGCGGTCGCGGCTTTTCTCAGTTCGCCAATCAGTGCCTCGGATCGCTGATGCTCCGGTAGCCCCGTCGTTCGAGGCAACCCGAGAACGCCATCTGCGGTTCGTACTCGGATATTGATTCGGGGAACAAGGGATGTGAACGCTCTCTGCCCTGAGGTCTGCAGCTGAAGCATCGCGGACCGCACGCCGAGGTTTCCTTCGATCTCCAGTTTCAATGCCTGCAGAGTCTCAAAAAACGCAGCATCGCGTTGCAGGGCTCTCTCGGCCGCCCCCTCCATATTCTCAAGCAGAGATTGCATTTCGCGTTGGTCGATCATATTGCTCCCCTTTGTCCGGCCCGATTCCGCAAGCGCAGGCTTTCGTTCTGCATCTCCCACGGCAAGACTCCCTTGTTATTCCGCAGACCGTTCGCGGAACCGCCTTCCTAAAACTCCAGAGGGGCCCGCTCCATGGGCCATACCTTCGTTTATTACGCAACCTGTGCCTACGCACAAATTACGAAAGTCCTGAGTCCGCTGATGCGCTTTTTGCTGCAGATTTGATGATGAGGCTGCGTGGCTCGTTGAGCGAGAATTTTAACCGTAGGGTCGATACGGGACCAACAGTATCCTGGGCGTACCCTAAATTAGGGACTGTGACCAAGAAAACAAAAAGGCTAGAATTCAGTCGCTCGACCGGACAACGTCCCGCGGCCCAGCGATATTTTTTCACCGACAGGCTTCTGAATACCGGAAATGCCATGCCTGTGTTTTCAAAGCACGAACTGGTCCCGAATCTCGACGATCAGGTGTCCGGAGCGAGCTTTCTCTCTCATCCGCTGCCCAAGTACAAATTCCCGCTGCAAGAGACCGACCCTACCCCGGCATATCAATTGGTACACGACCAGCTTCTGCTTGATGGAAACTCGCGGCAAAATCTCGCGACATTTTGTCAGACCTGGGTAGAACCCGAGATTCATAAGCTGATGGATGAATGCATCGACAAGAACATGGTCGATAAGGATGAGTATCCCCAGATGGCGGAGATCGAGTCGCGCTGCGTTCACATGTTGGCTGATTTATGGAACTCGCCGGACGCCGTTAACACGCAAGGCTGCTCCACGACCGGATCGAGCGAAGCTGCCATGCTGGGCGGGCTTGCGATGAAGGTGCGGTGGCGTAAACGCCGGGAGCGTGACGGAAAGCCAGCCACTCATCCCAACCTGGTGTGCGGTCCCGTGCAGGTGTGCTGGCACAAATTCGCGAGATACTTCGACGTCGAGCTTCGTGAGGTCCCTTGCGAAGGAAATCGTCTGCACATGTCGCCGGAACAGGCAATCCGGCGATGCGATGAAAACACCATCGGAGTCGTTCCTACACTCGGTGTCACGCACACCCTGCAGTACGAGCCGGTGCGAGACATCTCTCTCGCGCTTGACGATCTCGAGGAAGAGCAGGGCATGGACATTCCCATTCATGTTGATGCCGCAAGCGGAGGCTTCATCGCTCCTTTCGTCCATCGTTCCCTGGTATGGGATTTTCGATTGCCCAGGGTGAAGTCGATCAATGCCTCTGGACACAAATTCGGTTTGGCGCCGCTGGGCGGTGGTTGGGCAATCTGGCGGGAAAAACATGACCTGCCCGAGGAGTTGATCTTTCGTGTGAAGTATCTCGGCGGCAACATGCCGACCTTTGCCTTGAATTTTTCTCGTCCCGGAGGTCAGGTCGTCGCGCAGTATTACAATTTTGTCCGGCTTGGCCGCCAAGGGTACACCAAGATCACTAAAGGCTGCGTCAATGTGGGTTCATGGTTCGCCGATCAAATCAGAAAATTAGACTTATTCGAGTTGATCTACGACGGGGTCGGCGGCATTCCTGGATGCACGTGGACCATGAAACCGGAACTTCGTCCGGGCTTCACGCTTTACGACCTGGCCGACCGGCTGCGCGTGAAGGGCTGGCAGGTCCCGGCTTATCCGCTGCCCACAAATTGCAATGACGTTGTGGTGCAGCGCGTAGTGGCTCGGCTCGGCGTCACGCGGGATCTCGCCGGATTGCTGTTCGACGATCTGCAAGCTTCCATTCGACACTTCAAGAAGAATCCATCGTTGAAATCTCTCAGCCCCCAAAGCGCCGGCGGGTACAACCACAACTGAAAACGCCGCCGCGTACGGCGCTGTCGCTCGTTTCAGCGAACCCTTTTACAGCGAAGCGCGAAACTGCCTCACCACAAGATGTGACTAGATTCGTTTTGCGCGCCGGTCTAAGGTTCTCACGTCGTCATCAACCGCGAGGAGGTCATGACCATGTCGGATCTGCGTGAGAGCGCACTGGAAGCAGAATTGGAAGAAGAGTTCGGCGAAGGCGAATCAGGTCTGGAAGGCGAGGGCTGGCTGGGCGCCATCGGCAACGTGGTCGGCAGCCTTCTCGGCGAAGAGGAAAGTTCAATGGAGAGTTCTCTTGAAGGCTCCCTGGAGAGCTCTCTCGAGAGCGCGCTCGAGAGTTCCTTGGAGGGCTCACAGGAAAGCTCGCTGGAAAATGCGCTGGAAAGTTCTCTCGAAAGCTCGCAAGAGAGCTCGCTGGAAAGCGCTCTCGAGAGCTCTCTCGAAAATGCGCTGGAGAGTTCTCTCGAAAGTTCGCAGGAGAGCTCCCTAGAGAGTTCCCTGGAAAGCGGGCTGGAGAGTTCTTTTGAGAGTTCCCAGGAGAGCTCGCTGGAAAGCTCGCTCGAAAGCTCGTTGGAAAGCTCTTTCGAGAGCTCCTTTGAAGGGGAAGAGGAGCTCTTCTTTGGAAAAATCGGACGGCTTCTCAAGAGAGCGGCTCCCATTCTGAAGCGGGTCGCCAAGGTGGCCGCGCCTATTGTTGGCACCGCAATCGGTGGCCCCTTCGGCGGAGCCTTGGGGAAACTTGCCGGCTCTGCACTCGGTGAAGGGGAGTTCGCGGGAGAATCCTCACTGGAAGGTGAGACCGCAATGGCTCACGAAATCGTCGCGCATGAACTCACACACAACGAGGCCGTAGCTGAGATGATGGCCGACGCCGCCTCCCGCGAATCGCACGAGGGCGAGGCGGAAGCCATGGCGGGAGCCGCAGCCGTGACCGTCATCAATCCAAGGGATCGCCGGGCCCTGCGGCGTGTCCTGCCGCACATGGTGCGTGGCTCAGCCATTCTCACTCGCATTTTGCGCCGCCGCCGAGTCACACGTCCGTTGGTGCGCACTGTCCCCACGATCATGCGCCGCACTGTGAAGGACCTGAAGCGTCAGGCAGCCAATGGAATTCCCATTACCCGAAAAAGGGTTGGACAAACTGCCGCAAAGCAGGTACGTCGCGTGCTGAGCAGCCCGAAAGCATGCACCGCCGCAGTGGCGCGGAATGTGAAAGTCAGCCGCGCCTACAAGCGGCCGCGCCGGGCAATGGGAGCAAGCTTCCAGCGCCGGCGCCGCAGTTCCGTCCGCTGACCAACCCGTCAACACCACGCTCGGGCATCTTCGACCAGATTTGCAGGAGGAATCGTCATGGCTTATGAGTTCGAGAGTGAAGTGATCCAGCACGAACTCGAAGATGAATTTTCGGGTGAGGGCGAAGAGGAATTCGCAGGGGAGTCGAGCTTCGAAGGAGAGGGTTGGCTCGGAGCCATCGGCAACGTAGTCGGCAGTCTTCTCGGCGAAGGCGAGGGTGAAGACGAAAGCGCCTACGAAAGCTCTTTCGAAAGCGCCCTGGAATCGCAGGAAGGCGAGCTCAATCCCATTCGCAAAATTTATCCGGACGCGATGATGGAGCACCTTGGAGAGCTGGCCGCCGATGCGGAAACGGAGGAGGAGGCTGCCGACCACTTCCTTCCGCTCATCGGAATAGCGGCCAGCAAACTCTTGCCGGTTGTAGCGAAAGCGGTCGCGCCGATGGCGAAGCAGGCGCTGCCGAAGATCGCGCGCGCGGTGACTCGGGCGACGCCTCACCTCACCCGGGGTGTCGGCAATATGGCGAAAGCGCTTCATCGCAATCCCCAGACCCGGCATCTGCTCAGGACAGTTCCAACCATTGCGCGGCGCACGGTCGGCAGCATCGCCAAGCAGGCAGCCCATGGCCGGCCGATCACGCCACGGACCGCGGTTCGAACCCTTGCGCAGCAGACCCGCCGGGTGCTCGCCCATCCACAGCAGCGGCGGCGCGCGTTGCGCCGGCACAACAATTTGGAACGCAGGTTCCACGGCCGTTATGCGCCGGGCTTGGCGCGTCCACACTGGCGCTGGTTCCGTGGACGCCGCTACCCCTTCCCGGCTGGATACGGAACAGCGGGTGCTCCGCATCCCGCCGGAGTTCCAACTCCAGGTGCAGTCCGCCAGGCCGGAGCCGGCGCCGCCACGCCAGGAGGGCGTCCGGGACAAATGGTCGGAGGGCAGTGCACATGCGCGCCCTGTCCCACCTGCGGCGCGGCTCCGAGCGGTCAACCAGCCGCATCCGCCGCTCCAGCGTACTGCCGCTGCTGTGGACAAGTACTGCGTTAACACTGATCGGCGAGGTTCGAGCCATGGCAACCATGATCGAGACAATGTCGGCAAACAGCGGTGCGGCGGCGGCTCCGGTAACTCCGCCGCATGCCGCTGCACCTCCGGCGCCGGTGATGTTGTCATGGCTGCGGGCCCAATCCATCAATTTGACCCGTCATGCGGCGGCGCTTCGTCCCTTCAAGGACGACGAATTCGGGACTGGGGCCGAAGCGCCGACCGCCGGGCACCTGCAAGCTGTGAACAAGCTGATCACCACTTTGCGGCGCAGCTTGCTGAACATGTCGGGGAAAGTAAGCAAGTCGGCTGCGGCCAGCATCGACGAAACCTCGAGTGTTCGTCTGCAGGACCTAATGCGCAAGAAGGCGCAAGCTCATCAGTGGGTGCGCGGGATCGAGAAGATCTGGGATTTCTATTTTGAACTCTTCGGCCAGCGGCAGACTCGTTATGCCAAGTGGCTCTTGAGCTGCGATCGCATCGGGCTGGATTGTTATCGAGTCAGCTATCTGGGATTGGCAGTCGCGCGATCGATTCCCGCGCCGCCTCCTTTCTCCTACATGGCGACAGGATTTGCTCCGGCGACGTTTCGGCGCGGAGTTCCTCTGAAGCGGTTGGGAAGACAGTTGAATCCATTTCCGCTCATCCAGCTGCCGTATCACAGGTTGATCAACCCGTGGACGCTGGGCGCCGTGCTGCACGAGACCAGCCACAATCTGCAGAATGATTTGGGCCTGGCAAAAGAAGTTCCAAGAAAAGTGGGATTGAGTTTGCTGCGGGCAGGAGCCAGCCGCCAGGTGGCGCGCATCTGGGTGCGATGGAATCGCGAAATCTTTGCCGATTTGTGCGGCATGCTCCTGGGCGGACCGTATATTGCCGGCTCCTTGATGGACATCCTGGCGCGTGACCCCGAAACGGTCGTGAGCTACAGTCCAACGGGCGTGCACCCAACACCATATTTGCGCATGCTTATCAACACCGAACTGCTGCGCCGAATGGGATTCGAGACCGAAAGCCGGCAGTATCGCAACGCCTGGATGCGAATTTATCCGAACCCGCAATCAGGGAACATTCCGCCGGCTCTGTTGAAGTCGTTCAGCGACGCTTGCCGCATCACGGTGGATGCGATGTGCTATCAGCCGTACCGGTCGATGGGAAACCGCAGCTTGGCCAAAGTCCTGAACTTTGGTTCGAAGGAACAGCAGATGATTGAAGAGGCCTCGCGTCGGCTGGCCGCGGGAGTTGATCCGGGAATCATTCCCGAACGATTTCTGATCGGGGCCGTGCGTGCCGCTCTGGACCGCCGCCTGGCGCGTCCCGAGATGCTGACACGGAATTTTTATCGAGCTCTGGCAAGCGGATAACCACCATGGCATTGGAAACGACATTTCGAGAGTTGTGCGTGAGCGTAGGCAACGGGATGGAGTGCCTCGAAACCCTTCGCGTGATGCTTGGAGATAAGCCGCGTAGCGAGGCTGCCATCGTTGACGGCATCGAAAACGCGGTTCTCGACATACTTGGACAGCTGCATGAAGCGAACAATGCCGCGGCGACTGCGCTGAAGCGGGTGGAGTATCCGGCGGATCTGGATCGGGCACGGCGGTCGCTGGCTGTATGCCAAGAGCGCTGCCATCACATCGAACGTCAGTTCTCGGTGGAGCTGGCTTCCTACGACAAGCTGTACGAGCTGGCGCGAGTCGGCCGCGAACGCGGGCGCGAATGGCTCACCTGGTCGAACACGCTGCGCCAGGCGATTGAGGATTGCCGCGCTCCACTGCAGTCGCTCAGCGTCGCCCTCTCGCGTTGCTGGCAAGAGCTGGCTGAGCGGCTGGGAATGACCAATATTTCTGTGCAGTCGATCGGGCAGCAGATCAAAGTGCAAAAGCCGACAACTGAGGATTTCGAGATTGAAGGCGTAACGTGAATGGCCGCTCGGTTAGGAGCTCAATTCGCCTGTTCGGCAACAGGGCCGACTAATCGAGTAAGGGTGGGAAACAAGGCCAAGACGGGAAACACGACTGACCGTGGCGGAAGGAGAAACAACATGGCTCTCACTATCGATCAATGCAATGTGACTAAGAATACGATCACGATCGCGTTCTCCGCTGCTGTAGATCAGACTACCGCTAACACCCTCAGCAACTACACCGTATTTGACGCGAACTCGGTGGATTTCGCAGAGACTCCCGCGGTAACGATCGACAAGGTGGTTAGTCAGCAAAACCCGGGTAGTTCTTTCAGTGCCAATGCAGCGACGTCGGCAAATATTGTCACGCTCACCTTTACTCCCAGCGCTGGCAAAAGGGAGTTCCAGCCGGGCGACATGGTCACCGTCATAGCCAACGCCGTTAACGCCAACAACTCGGCGGACACCCTCACCGGAGGCGTCGTCAACGCTCAGGTCCCTGGACAGGGGCCAATCACCCGAGGAACCCGCGATGTGGAAGACGCCATCTCCTATCCGATTTTGACGGAGGAAGTTTCCTACCGCCCTTCTCCGGTCGGTATTCAAACCACGGGTGGAGGCGGCATCGCGGGACCGGGCGCGTTCAACCTCGGCCAGGTCGCCCTTCAGGCGGTGACTGACGTGTTGGGTTGGAAGGCCAATCCCGCGGATCCCAAGGGATTCATCGGCGCGCTCACCCAGTCGTTCACTCTGAAAGATGTAGAGGGACACGTCGAATCCACCTGGACGCCGCGCACGTACGCAGTTCAGACCGACCTCGGCGGCGGCATCACCGGCGCGCAAGCGAGTCTTTACTCCCGCGCCAAAGATGCACTCGATCAATCGCTGACGCTGCTCAATGGACTGTATCCGCTGGACCCTGAAGCTGATCCCGAATACGTAAAAGCCCTGCGTGAAATGGCTCGCAGCCAAATGACGGAAATCGTGAAGGAACTTGGGACGGTGGGTCTACCTTCCATTCTGCGCATCGACACGTATTTCAATATTCTCCTCGGCCAGGATCCAAGCGTTGCGAGCTTGCTGGTTCAGTTTGACCCGGATCTGATCGCCGGCACTCTTGGAGAAATCCGAAACGTCTACGGCATCAAGTTCCGCGGCAACAAGTTCAACAACTCGGTCGAAGACGAACAGGACATTACCAACTTCCGCGTGATCTCTGACTACATGACTTCGCTCATGCAGAGCTGGATTGCCAATCGTGAGTTCTTCGAGATCAAGCCCAATATTCCGGCTTTCTTCGGCACGCAGTTGGTGCTGATCTCACGGCAGTTCAACGTGATTGCTGAGACCGTGAACGAAGCCCGATTCGCTCTCGATTCCGTATTCATCGGACCGAACGAGCGGCGAACCTTGCTGCTGGAATTCCACGATCCTTCGCTGCCGGCGATGTTCCTGGAAGACGTCCTTGACGAGATCGACAAGTTCGTGGGCGACGAAGGGTCACGCCTGCTGCGCGATGGCGGCAAGATTTCTGTTAAGAACAATATCCTGCCGGTTGTGAGGTCGCTCAAACGCATGATCGACCAGGCGCATCATCCCAAAAATATTGGCAAATTGCCGGATGGCTTCAGAACGGCCAGAGTCCAGCATTCGCTCGACGACCTGCGCGATCAACTCAAGGCTCTGATCGACCTGACCGAACAGGTCGAACAGGATGTTCCACAGTCGGAGGGGACGCTAACCGTCACCGGTGTGTCCGTTCCTGCTCAACCGCAAGGAGCCATTACATCGGATCCATACTCGTTTTCGATCTACGGGAGTGCCTTCGAGTTTGGGACCGAAGTTGCCATCCACAGCGCTGTCGCAGCCCCGATTGCATCAACTTTGCAGTTCTTTTCCGCAGAGCGAATTGATGTAACTTTCAACCCGAAGGATTCGACCAATCGGTTGCCTACCGGCGATCACGACGTGACCGTGACAAATCCAGACGGCCAAACCTTTACCTTTACCAACGCCTTTCACTGGGACGGCTCGAACTTTACCGCTCCTCCTCCCAGTGCGACAACCGTGAAGAGCGCGGCGGCTAAACAAGCCAGGGCTACCCGGAATCGTGCTGTTCAAGTGTCGGTTATGGGCCAGCCGATAGGTTCCGGCGGCACGCGGCCTGCTGCTCCAGCTTCAATTGCACCGAGCGCTCCACCCACGGCGCCTACGGGATCGGCGCCGTCCACTGGGGCTGCGGTTACGACTCCGACAACCACACCCGCAGCCGCGCCCGCTTCGACCCGGTCTAGCGGGCCCGCGGCGCCAGGCGCCGCAGCTGTGCCGAGTGCAACTACAGCGGAGACCACCGCATCGCCTGTACCGCTGGTGGCAACCTCGTCGGCCCCGAGCACGTCATCCGCATCAGCTTCAGGAACTGCAGCAACAGCCACAAGTCCCGCCCCGGCACCTTCGGGAGCCGGTTCGCCCGCGCCTGCGCCGATGCCTACGATGGCTGACATTGATGGTTTAAACCAGAAAATCACCGATCTTGAACAAAAATTGTTGAAAGTGAGTGAAACCCTCGATGACTTACCGGGGAAAAGAGGCCGTAAGGGAAGGAGTCCCCGTCCGAACTCCAGAAAGCCGCAGCCGTAGGACCGGAAGGAAGAAGAAAGATCGAAACTAAGGAGGCGCAGCAATGGCTTCAGAAAAAGATTATCAAGGCTTATACGACCGCATAGCTGCATTGCGGGAGCAGGTCGCGAGCCGTCTTTCCGCGGATCTGGTCTCCAACCCGCAGCTGGCTGACGCGATCACCAAGCAGATTGATGACATGCTGGCCTCCGTGGTCGACGCCGACTCCAAATTGCCGGCGCCGCCAGATAAGGGTCTCGCCCAACTCGCAGGTGTCGGTCCCGATGCCGCTAAAGATTTTTCTGTGGCGCGCGTCCCGCCTGGCGTCGAGCCCTACGACGAGACCATCACCTCCGAGCGCATCATGGCCGTCGGCGATATGTATTACCTCTGGCAGCATGAAAAAATTGGAGTGTTCCGTGTCGTCCAAAAGCTGCAGGAACTGTTCAAGGCCGGAACGGTGCGCCTGTCTGCGGGCCCCGGTGCGTTCGCGCTGTATCAATTCGATCGTCGCGATGTCCTGCGCTACACCATGAGCGATCGCCTTTCCGCCTACAAACGCATCTTCGGTTATGGTGGTGCGCCGGTACCGGTTGGGTCCCGCGCCAACACGGATTTTCACAAGCTTTTCGCGCATTTCGTTCACCAGGTCACGCTCTTCTGGCGCGACAAGCGCATTTCCGACGTCATTCGCGAGCGCGCCTACGATCCCAGCTTCGGCTCCATTGCTATCGTGCGGCGCGCCGGCCTGGATCTCCGCAACAACGTGAAGTGGTTGTCGTTTGGCCACCTGAACGTGCTGCGCGTGGAGGTGATGCAACTGCTCGAAGAGGCGTTCAAGATCCTCGATTCTGAGGATGTCAAGCGCCTGTTCGGCGCCGATAACGCATGGGACGTTGTCGAAGAAGTTTTGATCCGCTACCACAACGAGCGGCTGGTGACGTCGCCCCGTCAGCGCATGGGAGTTACAGGACGGGAAATCATGCGCTGGCTGGCTCAGCCGCACATTTTGCAGACTACGCGTTCGCAGTTTGAAACTCTGCTGCTGGAAATCGCCGAGCAATCGGAAGAGTGGCTCACCAGCGCACAAGCCATGGGCCTGGGCAGGCGTACGGGGTCGCATCGCGTGCTTCCGTGGGACCAGACGCAACCGACGCCCATCCGAAACACCGTCCGACAGAAAGCGGGAGTGTCTCCGCAACGCGCGCCGGCTCGCGAGTTTGAAGTTCAAGTCTGACCCGGGACGCACCGTCACAGCGCGAACCGCCAGATTCGCGCTGAGGCGGCGCCGTGGTGAGTCCGGCGGACTTCAATGGCTTGCATGGTTTCGCTGAATCTGCAATCGGACTCGGAATTCTTCACCTGTTTGCGCTCATGCAGTTCATCGAAAGTGAGGTCGAACTTGTCAAACGACAGATATCCTCAAGCGGCACCGCCCATCGCGCCCCGCAATCTGCCTTCGGGACACGCGAGCGATTATGTACAGTCCTATACCAACCGGCAAAGCCGATATGATGCGCGCGCCGACCGCCGGTTCAATGACTGGTTTCTCTTCGGCATCCCGAGTCCGCTGCTCTGGCTCGCAGGTGGTTGTTTGTTGGAAGACGATGACGGACTGCCATGCGGAAACCCAGTCATTGTTGAATTGTGGCCCTAGCCCAGCGATCTCGGACGGTGGTCGTAGGCTGCAGAAGCCTTGCCAGCTGGCTTAGTTGAGCGGAGGATCCGCATGAATCTACTCCGCAGGCGCGCACTTGCCTACGCATGCAGTCGTCGCCGGAAATTTCTTTCCGAACTCAAGGAGTTTCTCCGCTTCCCCAGCGTCAGTTCGCAATCAGCTCACGCCGGTGATCTTCGAAGGTGCGCGGGTTGGATCGCCCGCCATCTGCAGAACATCGGCATGCGCACCGTGCGCATCTTTCCCACCCCGGGAAGCCCCATCGTATACGCCTCGTGGCTGGGTGCAAGGGACAAACCGACGCTATTAATCTACGGGCACTACGACGTACTTCCCGGGGAGCCGTTGCGTGAATGGGAAACGCCGCCCTTCACACCGACTGTAAGAGGCCTGGATCTTTATGGCCGCGGGACCGATGACGACAAGTCTCAGCTCTTCTGTCATGTGAAGGCCCTAGAATCGTACCTCCGCGGCGCAAACTCTCTGCCGCTGAACATCAAATGCATTTTTGAGGGCGAAGAGGAAATAGGCAGCACCCACTTGCTGCCCTTCATCGCGAAGAACAAAGACGCGTTGCGAGCCGATGCCGCGCTTGTCTCCGACACAAAAATGATCGGGCCCGGCAAGCCTGCCATCAGCTACGCCCAACGAGGCGGACTCCGCGCCGAAATCCAAGTGCACGGGCCAGGGCAGGATCTGCACGCGGGAACATTTGGAGGCGCTGTGTTGAACCCGATCCAGGCCCTGTGTGAAATCATCGCCGCCCTCCACGACGGAAGTGGTCGCGTCGCGATCCCAGGCTTCTACGATGAGGTCCGGAACTGGAGCGAAAAGGAGCGCGCGTACATGGCGCGTGTCGGGCCGAGCGATGAAAAGATCCTCGCAAATGCCGGCGTCTCGCGAGGATGGGGTGAACCCGGGTACACACTCTACGAGCGCACGACGACGCGTCCGGCGGTAGTTCTCAATGGCATTGTCGGGGGACACTACGGCCCCGGCGTCAAAGGCGTCATTCCTACGGGGGCCATGGCGAAGCTCAGCTTTCGTCTGGTTCCGGACCAGAATCCGCTTCACATCGATAAATTGTTTAGAGCGCACATAGCGCGCATCTCGCCCAAGCCGGTGCACGTAGCGGTACACACCACGGCCCCCATTCAGCCGGCATTCATTGATCGCAACCATCCGGCAGTGCTCACGGCTTTTCACGCCTACAAGAAAGGTTTCGGGGCTTATCCCGTATTCTTGCGCTCGGGCGGCTCGATTCCAGTCGTCACTACCTTCCAGGAACATCTTGGAATTCCGACTGTCCTCATGGGTTTCGGGCTGCCGGATGATCGCAACCACGCGCCCAATGAGAAATTTCACATTCCGAATTTCTATCGGGGAATCGACACCTCGATTTGGTACATGGCCGCCGCTGCCAGAACACTGCGCTCCCTCAATGTGGGCAAACGGTCGCATGAGCTCCAAGCAGAGTGGGCGGGATGATCATCGACTTCCATTGTCACGCGGGCAAAGGCGACAAGATGACCGCGCCTTGGAATACCAGCGCGCCGATGGCGAATTACCTCCGCCGGGCTCGAGCTGCGGGCATCGACAAGGCCGTCGTGATGTCCCCGCTGCATGGAAGCTATCAAGAGGCGAACGCCCAAGTCGCCCAAATCGTCGCCCAGCATCCTGAGCGACTCATCGGATTTGCCTTCGTCCACGCACGCCGGGATGCGGGCAGAATCTTCAGGATGGTTCAACACGCGGTCACAAACTGGGGATTTCGCGGGATAAAGGTCCATGGCTTCGAAGCCATGCCCACGCGCGAAGTATGTGATACCGCCCTGGCCTTCAATCTTCCGGTGCTGGTCGACGTCGTCAGTCGTCCCCAAGTCGTGGATATGTTTGCCCGGGAGTATCCGCGAGTAAATTTCATCATCGCCCACCTCGGGAGCTTCACCGATAACTGGAACGCCCATCAGCAAGTCATCTATCAACTGGCGCGCTATCCCAACGTGTACGCCGACACGTCGGGAGTCCGGCAATTCGATTACCTGGTACAGGCCGTCAGAAGGGCGGGACCATACAAATTGTTATTCGGCTCCGATGGGCCATGGCTGCATCCGGGGATGGAACTGTACAAGATCCGACTGTTAGGTTTGCCGGCGGAGCAGGAAGCACTCGTGTTAGGAGGAAACGCCGTCCGCTTATTGCGGAGAGCGGGCGTGGCCGCAAGTACCGCGACGTCTTTTTCACAGACGGACAAACGCAGACGATTTCTTTGGTCAGGGGTTAGCCGTGCGCACTCCGAGCCGCCGTACCAGTCTGA
>Ga0307479_10001754_pt1 | contig 19761 bp, 15 predicted proteins | sample atmos_gasesECM4C_FD_203743 | JGI IMG/M metagenome (GOLD analysis project Ga0307479, IMG submission 203743) | Hardwood forest soil microbial communities from Morgan-Monroe State Forest, Indiana, United States - atmos_gasesECM4C_515 | ecosystem: Environmental > Terrestrial > Soil > Temperate...
TCAAATCATCCTCAAGAACTATCCCGCCTACGAGCGCAAGGACGAGGTGCTCTTCGTCGTCGCCTATAACTTGTACGAGGCGGGCAGCAAGCAGGAAGCCATCGCCAACTACAACACGCTGATCAAGCAATACCCGCAGAGCAAGTTCGTCCCCGACGCCTACGTGCAGATGGGCGAGCACTTCTTCGTCAGCAACGATCTCACCCGCGCGCGGGCCGCGTTCGAGAAGGCGGCGTCGTTCAAGCTTCCCAAGCTCTATCCTTTCGCCGTCTACAAGCTGGCCTGGTGCGATTACAACGCGGGCGACTATCAGGGCTCCATCGACAAGTTCAAGGAAGTCATTGCCTACTCGGAAAAGCAGGCCGAGTCGCCCGGCGCGCACGACCGCATCCAGTTGAAGAACGAAGCCTTGAAAGACATCGTGCTGGCGTATGCGCAGATCGACGCCATCGACAGCGCCACGGCTTACTTCAAGGCCAAGGCCGGCGACCGCGCGCTCGACTACGTCAACAAGCTGGCGGCCACCTACTTCGACTCGGGCAAGTTCGACCAGGCCATCCGCGTCTACAAGATGCTGGAGAGCGACGCTCCCGACCACGTGCGCGCTCCGGCCTGGCAGCAGAAGATCCTGCTCGCCTACGACAAGCTGAACAAGCGCGACAAGGTACTGCTGGAGATGAAGCGGCTGGTGGCGGACTACGGCCCCGGCAGCTCGTGGGCCAAGGCCAACGCCGAGCAGAAGGGCGCGCTGGCGGAGGCCACCGACCTGGCGGAGAGCGCGCTGCGCGAGTTGGTGCAGGATTATCACCAGGAAGCAATCAAGACCAAGAGCGTCGCCACCTACAAATTGGCGCGCGACATCTATCGTCAGTATCTGGAAACCTTCCCGGATAGTGAGTCGGCTTATTCGATGCGGTTCTACTATTCCGAGATCCTCTACGCGCTGGAGGATTGGGACGAGGCCGCGCTGCAATACGACCGCGTGGTGGACGCCGACCCCAAGGGCCCCTACGCGCAGAAGTCGGCGTACGACGCCATCCTCGCGCTGGAGAAATCGGTCGACATCGGCCGTGGCAAGCTGAAGAAGCGCGAGTTGGCCGGCTCGGAGAAGATCGACGAGCGAAGGGCCAAGGGACAGGTCGAGCAGACGCGCAGCATCAAGCTGCAGACGGTGACCAAGGAGATTCCCGAGGAGCCCATCCCCGAGAACGAGCAGAAGCTGATCGCCGCCTGCGAGAAGTATCTGACCAACGCGCCCGGATCGAAGGACGAGATCGTCATCCGCTACAAGGCCGCGTTCGTCTATTACGACCACCGCCATTTCGTCGAGGCGGCCAAGCGCTTCGGCGACATCATCCTGAAGTGGCCCACCGACGCCTGGTCGCAGAAGGCGGCGGATCTCTCTTTGGACATCTTGAATACCAAGGAAGAGTGGCTCGCCTTGAGCGACCTGGCGCACAAGTTCCTGCTCAACAAGAAACTCACGCCGCCGGGGAGCAAGTTCGAAAAGGAAGTGGCGCAGATCGGCGAGGGCGCCAAGTTCAAGTACGTGATGCAGGTCTACGAGGAGAAGAAAGACCTGCCGCTGGCGGCGCGCGAGTTCCGCGAGTTCGTCGCGCAATATCCCAAGAGCGAGCACGCGCCCAAGGCGCTCTACAACGCGCTGGTCATCGCCGACAAGGCCGACCAGTTGGATGTGGAAGTCGCTTCCGGCGAGCAGCTGATGAAGGACTATCCCAAGGCCGACGACGAAATCGTCAAGCTGACCATTCCCGCGCTGGCCAGCGCCTGCGAGCGCGCGGCGCGCTACACCGACGCCATCCACTGGTACGAGGACGCGCAGGCTCGCTGGCCGGCCGACTCCCGCGCGCCGGACTGGCTGTTCAACGCGGCCCTCTATCGCGAGGGCATGGGCGACGACGCCGGCGCGCTGGCCGTCTGGCAGCGCTATGTGAAGCAGTATGGCAGCCGGCCCGACGCGGCCAAGATCGCCTTCAACGTGGGCCTCATCCTGGAACGGCAGAAGGATTGGAAGAAGGTCGCCGATTACTGGTACTCGTTCCAGCAGGACTGGTCGCGCTCGGCCACGCCGGGGCAGCTCTTGCTCGCGCGCTACAAGCAGGGCCTGGCCATGCGCGAGCTCAAGCCCAACGATCCCAACGTGCCCATCGTGATGGGCGAGGTGGCGCAGCGGTTCGCGCGGCTGCCCGAGGCCGAGAAGGCCTCGCCCAAGGTGGTCGATGCGGCCGCGCACGCGCGCTTCATGGGTATCGAAGGCGCATTCAATGACTTCATGGCCATTCACTTCCATTACACGCGCCAGGCCGATCTGGTTTTCGTGCTGCGCATCAAGAACTCGCGCATGGCCAAGCTACTGGCTTCGTATGGCGAGGTGATCGCCATCGGCGCGCCGAGGTGGAGCGAGGCGGCCTTCGAGCGCATCGGCGAGGCGTACCGCAACTTCAACAAGGGCCTGCTCGACGCCCCCACTCCGCGCGGGCTCGACCCCGAGCAGCAGGAGCTCTACCGCAGCACGCTCGAGTCACAGGCCCTGCCGCTGGAGGACAAGGCCACCGAGTCGTTCGGCAAGAGCGTCGAGGTATCGCAAAAGTCGGGCGTGTATTCGGAATGGGTATTGAAGGCGCAAGACTATCTGCGCGAATACCAGCGCGACGCATACGGCGAGGTGCACAAGCCGGCGCTCGTCGACAGCGAGCTCTCGCGGAGCGTCGCGCCCGATCTGGAAGTGCACGGCAGCGGAGGTGGCCAATGATACGGAACACGCTCTTGATCGCAGCCGTTGCTGCCTGCGTGCACGCGCCGCCGGCCAAGTCCGTGGCGCAAGCGCCGGCACCCGCGGCCAAGGCGGCGGCGCCCAAGCTCGTCGACGTGCCGCCCGCGCTCCTCTACAAGGAGTCGCGCGAGCTGATGGCGCAGGGCCGCTGGGACGAGGCCAAGGACCGCGTCGACGCCTATCTCAAGAAGGAGCCCAAGAGCGCGGCGGCTCTCTTCGACCTGGGCTTCATCTCCGAGCGCCTCAATGACCCCAAGGCGGCGCGCGCCGATTACGAAAAGGCGCTGGCCAACGAGCCGTCGCACCTGGGCGCGGCGCTCAACCTCGCGCGGCTCATCCACGACAAGCCGGCCGAGGCGGAGAAGGTCCTGCGCGCAGCGCTCGCCCATCGCGCGGCCGAGGACCAGAATGGCCCCGAGCTGCTCGACGCCCTGGCCGCGGTGCTGCGCGCGCAGGGCAAGCTCGACGAAGCGCAGGCGTTCGTGCGGCAGGTGCTGGAGCGGCATCCGCGCGACGCCGATGCCTGGCGCAACCTGGCCGCCATCGAGGCCGACCGCGGCCACGTGCGGCTGGCGGAGAGCGCCTTGAACAACGCGCGCAAGCTGGACGACAAGGACGCGGGCATCCTCAACAGCCTGGGCCTGCTTGCGATGCGGCGCGACGACGCGACGGCCGCGCGCGAGAATTTCGAGCAGGCGACGCAGCTCGATCCTTCGTTCGCTCCGGCCTGGGCCAACCTGGCCGCGCTCGCGCTCAGCTATCGAGACTACGCCGGCGCGGAGGCGGCGTACGCCAAGGCGGTGCAGCTCGACGGCACCCGCTGGGACACGCACCTCGGCCACGGCTGGGCGCTGGAGGGACTGCGCAAGCCCAAGGACGCGCGCGCCGAGTACGAGAAGGTGCTGGCGATGAAGCCCGGCCAGGAAGACGCGCTCTACGGACGGGCGCTGGCGCTGAAAGGCGAGGGCGACCTTCCTGCCGCGCTGCAGGCCTTCAAGGAGTACGCCGGCAACTCCAAGGCCACGCACGTCAAGGAAGCGCAGGGGCAGATCGCCTCCATCGACATGCGGCTGAAGAACCCGCCCGCGGTGCCCAAGCCGGCCGCTGCGCCCGCGCCCAAGGCCGCGGCCGGGGCGGCGGCGGAGCTCGACCTTTCCAAGCTGCCGCAAGGGACCGATACCGGCCCCTCCATCGAGAAGCTCCCTACCGAAGAGGGCATGGGGCCCGGCACGCCGGCGGCCGAGCCGTCCAAGGCGCCGGAAAAGACGGACAAGGGCGCAGGCAAGGACGGAGGAGTGCAGAACGCGACGCCGGCGGCGCCGGTGAAGTCGGCGGCCGCACGCTGAAACCCTGTCCAGTGCCCGACGAGCAGGCAAGCTGCCGGATGGCTGATTGATGCGAGAGTACAGATGGTGTTACCCGAAGGAAGAGGACGGAAGATGCTCAAGGGCCTGATCATCGCTTCGCTGCTCTCCTTGCCCGCGCTCGCCCAGGAGAAGGGCGCGGCCGAGAAGAACCCCAAGGTCATCCAGGAAGCGGACAAGGTCGTCGTCCGCAAGCGGACGGTCATCGACTTCAACGACGTCACCGTGGAAGGCGAGCTGACCAAGCCCGAAGGCAGCTATCTGCTCAACCGCAACAAGACTCGCTTCCAGTCACTCATCCGTCTGCGCGACAATTTCAACCCTGAGCTCCAGAAGTCCGCCGATAACCTCTGAGAGGCGCGTCGAAGATGGCACAGCGAAAGCGCAGGGGCATTGCCGCGAACCCGGCCGAAGTGACACAGCCAGACCCGCCGAGCGGGGCGGGCAGCCCGCAGCCCACGGCGGCCGACTCGCAGCTGGCGGTCGCCGCTGAGGAGGTCTCGGTCTCGGTCACGCAGCGCGAGCCCCGCCCGGCCGCGCAGACGCTGGCTTCGCGCGTGTCGGACGCGGCAGCGGCGCAGCTGCTCATCTTCGACGAGCTGCCCGAGGACGAGAAGCCGCGCCCCGGCGACCGCGTGCTCCTGGTGGGGCTGGTGTGGGGCGGCTCGACGCTGGTCGAGCTGGAGCAGGTGTGGCGCGGCGGCGATCTGCCGGTGGGCCGGCTCTTCGACCTGCCCGCCTCCAAGCTGCCCAAGAACTTCCGGGTGGTGCAGCACCACGAGGCCGGCCACGTGCTCACGCTCCCCGAGGAGCTGCACGCCGAAATCCACCAGGGCAAGAGCGCCGTCTCGCCGCTCTCGGGAAAGGGCCGCCGCGTGGACGCCCCCTTCCGCGGGCACGCGTACACCATCGGCGCCGACGACCGGGTGGTGGCGCAGATCACGCCGTCGCTGACGCTGATCGCCCGCTACGTGCGCGCGGCGCGCCAGCGCGACAAGAAATTCCTCGAGGCCGTCGACATCCCCTTCTTCAGCACGCTGTTGGTGGCGCTGCTCGCGCTGGGGCTCTTCTTCCTCATGGTCTCGATCACCCCGCGCAACGACGACGCGCTGAGCGACGACCTGACCCGCAACGAGCAGAGGTATACCAAGTATCAAGTCAAGCCTCCAGAGAAGGTGGAGCAGCCCAAGTTCAAGGACCTCTCCGGCGCCAAGGAAGGCGAGAAGAGCAAGGGCGACGAAGGCAAGCTCGGCAAGGAAGAGGCCAAGAAGAAGGAGGCCGATCCCTCCAAGAAGGGCACGCCGGAGATCGACCCCAACAAGAAGGACAAGGACCTGGCCAAGATTCGCAAGCTCGGCCTCATCGCCGCTTTGAGCAAGATGGGCGTGGGCGGCGGCGGCGCGGCCTCCAACGTGCTCGGGCCGGGCGGTCTGGGCAGCGGCATCAACAACTCGCTCGGCGGCACGCGCGGCGGCGCCGGCCTGGGCGACGCGTACGGCGTCGGAGGAATGGGAACTCGAGGAACCGGCGCGGGCGGCGGCGGGAATGCTCTGGGCATCGGCGGCCTGGGCACCAAGGGCAGCGGCCACGGCCGCGGCGGCTACGGCGACATCGACCTGGGCGGGCGCGGCAAGGACGAGACCGTCTTCGTGCCCGGCCACACCACCGTCGTCGGCGGCCTGAGCCGCGAGGTGATCAACCGCGTCATCCAGAAGCACTACAACGAGATCAAGTATTGCTACGAGAAGGAGCTCACCAAGGACCCGGGTCTCTACGGAAAGGTGACGGTGCTCTTCGTCATCGACGGCACCGGCCGGGTGGGCGACGCGCTGGTGCAGCAGACCACCATGTCTTCCGAGCCGGTGGAGAGCTGCATGATCAACCACGTGCGCCGCTGGGTCTTTCCTCCGCCCCAAGGCGCCGGCACGGTGCAGGTCACGTACCCCTACGTGTTCAAGTCGAGCGGCCAGTGAAGAGCAAGCTCGGCCTTTTCCTCGCCGCCGCGCTGACGGCGGGCGCGGCGGGTGCGCAGGAGCACGAGCCGGCCAATGGCGTCGATGAGAGGCCGCGGCGGGGCACGTTCGTCGAAACTTCGCTGGGAGTCTTCACCGCCCTGGGCGGGAGCGCGACCTTTTCCAACGGCCAGGCCTACCTGGGGATGACGCTGGGCCACGAGATCGGCGAGCAGGCCGCCATCTTCGCCTCGCTGGGAATCGGCGCGGCCAGCGCGTCCTGCTACCAGCTCAACGCGCGCGGCGACAGCTGCCTCGCCGCCGACTCCTTCGGCGCCACCTTCGTCGAGGCAGGCGCGTCGTATGGGTTCCCGGTCGGCCTGCGCACGCTGCTCTCGCTCAAGGTGGTGGGCGGCTTCACCGACCTCTCGCCGGGGCCGGTGCAGAACGGCAGCGGCAACGTGCCCGACCACGTGCCCGGCTTCCACTTCGGCGGCGGGCTCTCGCTCGACTACGACACGCACCTCGATCACTTCGCCGTCGGCCTCGACGCGCTGATGCGCTACACCATGGCCCGCTACTCGCTCAACATGGCGTCGCTGGCCGTGATGCCGAGGATCCGTTACGTCTTTTGAGACGCTCGCGGCGCGGGTTCCCGAGTGGGGACGGCTGTTCGACGCGAGCTCGTATGCGCAGTTCATCGAGACCGTGCGCGCCGAGTTGGATTTGCGCGGCCAGCAGTATTCGCTGCACGACTCCCATCTCGAGCTGGCGGGCGTGGAGCTGCCGCTGCTGCCGCTCGCGCAGCAGTGCGCCGCCGCCGAGCGGTCGACCTGGCCCGCCTTGATTCACCGCGAGCTGGAGCGGCTCATCGCCGAGGAGAAGCTGGGCCGCGAGCTGGACGCCATCCGCGGCGATTTCGCCAAGGCGCGCAAGGTGCTCAAGCTGCGCGTGCAGCGCGCGGCGACGCTGGGCCCGGGCGCCATCTCGGCGCCCATCGCCGGAGAGCTGCGGGCGGTGCTGGTGCTCGACCTGCCCAGCTTCGTCACGCCGGTGCGCGCCGCCGACCTGGCCTCGTGGGAGCGGCCGGCGGAGCGGCTGGTCGCCCTGGCGCTGGAGAACGTCAAGACGCAGGAGCAGGTCGAGCTCAAGCCGATGGAGATCGCCGGAACCAAGGTGTTCGCCGTCAGCGGCCGCACCCTCTTCGTGGCCACCCTCGCGCTGGCGGCCGAGGACCTGCTCGGCGCGCCCACGGAGTTCGGCGCGCTGGTGGCGATGCCCTCTTCGCATATCGTCCTCTGCCATGCGCTGGCCGATCAGCGCAGCCTCAAGGCGCTGGAGGCGATGGCGGCCGGCGCGCTGCAGGCGTTCGAGAGCGGGCCTTCGCCTTTGAGCCCCGACTTGTTCTGGAAGCGGGGCGACCGCTTCGTGGCGCTGAAGGTCACGGGCGAGCAGGGTGCAGTGAAGTGCGAGCTGCCCAAGGAATTCGACGAACAGGTCGTGCAGCGGCTGCCGCAGAAGTAGTCACTTCTCCTTGCCGCGCATCGCCTGCAGCATCTGCTTGAGGTTGGCGCGGTCGAAGTCGGTGGCGTAGCTGAATTCGCCGCCGTTCTTGAGCCACTCGCCGCCGTCGACGGTGAGGCAGTCGCCGGTGACGTATCCCGCGCCGTCCGACAACAGATACACGGCCGCGTCGGCGATCTCGGGCGGGGTCCCGAAGCGCTTGAGCGGAATGCGCGCCTTGGCGGTTTCCTCCATCGAGGGGTCGGGCATCAGCCGCGAGAACGCGCCCTCGGTGGGCACCGGCCCCGGCGCGATGGCGTTGACGCGGATTCCGTAGGCCGCCCACTCCACCGCCAGGGAGCGCGTCATGGCCAGCACGCCGGCCTTCGCGCAGGCGGAGGGGAGGACGAACGCCGACCCCGTCCAGGCGTAGGTGGTGACGATGTTGACGATGCCGCCGCCCTTGCCGGACTCGATCATCCGGCGGCCGAAGGCGCTGGTGCAGTGGAAGGTGCCGTTGAGGACGATATCGACGACTGCCTTGAATCCGTTTGAGCTCAAATCTTCGGCGGCGGCGAGGAAGTTGCCGGCCGCGTTGTTGACCAATCCATCGACGGGCCCGGCGCGCTGGGCGACCTCCTGCACCGCCTTGCTGTCGCGCACGTCGCACGCGAAGGCGCGCGCACGGCCGCCCGCGCGCTCGATGGCGGCCACCGTCTCGTCGAGCTTTTCCTGGCGCCGCCCGAGGACCACGACCGCCGCCCCCAGCTCGGCGAACCGCCGCGCCATCTCCGCTCCCAGCCCGCTTCCGCCGCCGGTGATGACGATGGTGCGTCCCTTCAGCAAGTCCGCTTGGAACATGAGCAGCCTCCGGATACAGGGTGGCGCACAATGCAGGGTGACGAGTTTTCGATCAAGCCCGGCGACACCTTCGCCTGGCCGGCGCGCCTAGGAGTTCAGCTTCTCGATGAAGAACCAGTTCGGCAAGGAAGTCCTGAGCGGCGGCGTCCGCGGGTTCGTGCGCACCTGATCGGGTACAATGACTTCAAGCGGCAATCGCGAGGAGGGCTCGGTGCGGCCCAAGCCCGTGTTCAAGTCTGAAGAGCGCGATGAATTCGACGGAGTCGAAACCTCGCCTCCGGCGAGCGATCCGCGCGCGGTTCGCTTCGAGGTCGGTGGCCAGGAGTTCGCCATTCTCAGCCTCCCCGCGGAGTGCCCGACCTTTCCGGTGGAGCTGACCGATGCCGAGCGTTCAGTGGTCATGCTGGTGCTGGGCGGCGCCTCGAACGCGCAGGTCGCGCGCCGGCGCGGCACTTCGCCCCGCACCATCGCCAACCAGCTCGCCGGCATCTTCGAGAAGCTCGGCGTGCACTCCCGGTCTGAGCTGGCTGCCCGCTGCGCCGGCGAGGCGCACCGAGCTCATGCAGTGACCGGCGGCAAAGGCTGAGGGGCCAGGCGAGACACCGCATCGATCAATGTGACACGCGAATCGAAGCCGAGCTTGGCCGCCGCTCGGGAAAGATGGTTGGCGATGGTGGATGCGGCCAGTCCCAGCTCATAGGCGATCAGCTTGTTGGAATGTCCCAGCGCCGCATATCCAATCACCTGGCACTCCCGATTGCTGAGCTGCTGAACCGGCCGCGCAGCAGGATCGTTGCGGCGGGCGAGCACGAATCGCCGGCCATCGCCGTCGAAATGGTCGAGGACCGACCAGCGCCCCGCCACGAGCCCGCGCCACACCTCGACGGCCTGGTTCGGATCGGTGCGGCGAAGCCGGCTGCGCGCTCGATCGAGGGCCTTCACCGCCGAGCGCAGCGCCTCGCGTGCCACCGGCGATGCGGCCGCCGGCGCGGCGTGCTCGACGCGGCCGTCGGGACGAAGAACCGCATCGGCTCCGTCGGGGCCGCGCTGTCGCTCGTCGAGGGCCGCCAGCTGACGGCGAATCCGATGCCCCGCGGCCACGTGCGCGCTGACCCGCGTCCAGAGCTCCACCTCGCCGACAGACAGCTTGGTCACTTGCGACTGCAGCGTGGCGATGTGGCAGCTGCGGCCACTGGGATCGCTCGCCACCATCCCGACGCTGTCGGCCCCAAAACCGGCGAGTGACACGCGCAGCCTCTCCACGCGCTCGAGGTCCTGGCTGCCGAGACCGGCGAGGAACGCCTTCCCGGCCGGATGGTTGTCGCCCAGCCTCTCGTTGAAAGTCGCGATGGGACCGCTGCGGAACAGCCGAGCGAACAACAATGGCCCTATCATCTCCCCGACAGCATGCACCTGCGCCTCCCAGCCGGCGGGCAGGTCGAGTCCGATGAGCTTGTCGATCCGAATGCGCGACAAGTCGGCGTCGTCGTAGAGCATCCCGTAGATGGCGGGGCAGTCGCGGAAATTGGGCCGGATGCGCCCGATCAGTTCCCGGAGCCAGTGCTCGTCGTCGGCAGCGGTCTCGTAAGCCGCCTCGAGAATGCCGACCAGGTCCGGTGACATCGACGGATGGTAGCCGCTTTCAGCGCGCCAGCGCCAGCACGGCCATTCCGGTGGTGATCATTCCGGCGCCGACCACGCGCGGCGCGCCGCCCCTCTCGTGGAGGACGAAGAGCCCGAAGAGCACGCCGAAGACCAAGCTGACCTCGCGCGCCGGCCCGACGTAGCTGGCCTTGGCGATGCGCAGCGCGGCGAGCACGAATCCGTAAGTGACCGCCGTGGCGACGCCCGCGAGCACCACCGAGCGCCAGTTGTTGCGCCACGTCTCGACGAGCGCAGCTCGCTTGCGCGAGAGCACGTAAGGCGCCAGCACCAGCGCGATGAGCGGATGCGTGAGGTAGATGTAAAGGATGAGCGGCGCGAGCCCGACTCCGGCCTTGTCGAAAGTCGTGTACAGGCTGATGAACGCACCGGCCAACAGCGCATAGCGCGAGGCGGGGTGGTGCAGGACGGAGCGGATGCCCGGGTAGTGCACGGCGCACAAGCCGGCGAGGATGCAGCCGAGACCGAGCGCCCCCAGGAGCGACATCTGCTCTCGCAGGAGAGCGCCCGCGAAGAGCGGCACCAACAGCGCCGCCGTCCCGCGCGCGACCGGATAGACGACCGAAAGCTCGCCGAGCGCGTACGCGCGCCCGAGGCAAAAGTAGTAGCCGCCGTTCGCCAGCGCCGCCGCCGCGAGCCACACCCAGGCGGCGCGCGGAACGACCTGCCCTTGCACGACGGTGAGGTAGACGAACAGCGGCGCGAAGAGCACGGAGGCGCAGACCAGCATCAGGAAGCTGAACGCGTCCTTGTCGCCGCTGCGCTTGAGCATCAGGTTCCATCCCGAATGGAGGAACCCCGCGGCGATCACCAGCGCCAGAGCGGCGGCCGTCATCGCTAGGCGACGCTCAGCCGCGCCGCCGAGTGCAGCGATGCGGCCAACTCGTCGACGAAGAGATCGATCTCGCCGCGCGCGATCGAGAGCGGCGGCTGGAGGCGGAGCACGTTTCCCAGCGGGCCGGTGACGGTGATGACCACTCCGCGCTCGAGCAGGTCGGCCTTGATGCGCAGCACCAGCTCTTTCGGCAGCGGCTTCTTGGTGGCGCGCTCGGCGACCAGCTCGACGCCGCCCATCAGTCCCTTGAAGCGGATGTCGCCGACGAAAGGCAGATCGCGATCGGCGATCGAGCCCGCGAGGTAGTCGCCCATGGCGCGCGAGTTCTCGCACAGGCTCTCCTCGAGGATGACGTCGATCATCGCCAGGCCCGCCGCGCAGGAGACGGCGTTGCTCGCCGAGGTCGGCGAGGTCGCGCCGAAGAACTTGCCGGCGACTTCCGGCGTGGCCATCACGCCGCCGAGGCTGCCCACGCCGCCCGACAGGCCCTTGGCCAGCGTCATGATGTCGGGCTCGAGGCCGTAGTGCTCGGCCGCGAACATGGCGCCGGTCCTGCCCAGGCCGGTCTGGATCTCGTCGAGGACGAGGAGCAGCCCGCGCTCCTGGCGAATCTCGTCGACGCGGCGCCACCAGGCCTCGGTGGGGATGATGCCGCCGACCGCCTGGATCGGCTCGGCCAGGATCGCTCCCACGTGCGGACTCTGGTCGAGGATCTTCTCCATCTCGTCCGCGCATTCTTCGAGGCAATGCGCGCCGCGCGGGCAGCGGTAGCCGTACGGCGTGGGCAGCCGGACGAAGCTCGGGTCGAGCGGCGCGGACGCCGAGCGGCGGTACTGCTCGTTGGCGCACGCGGAGAGGGCCGTGAGCGAGAGCCCGTGGAACGCGTTGTCGAGGTACGCGATGCCCGGCTTGCCCGAGAACTGGCGCGCCATCTTGATCGCGAACTCCACCGACTCGCAGCCGCCCGTGGTGAACAGCGTCTTCTTGAGCCGGCCCGGAGCGATCTCGGCGAGGCGCATGGCGAGGCGCACCGCGGGCTCGGAAGCGTGGCGGCCGGAGACCTGCGAGACGCGCAAGAGCTGCTCGATCGCCGCGGCCACCACGCGCGGATGGGTGTGGCCGGCCTGGTTCACGAAGTAGCCGGAGGTGAAGTCCATGTACTGCTGGCCGTCGGCGTCGAGGACGTAAATCCCTTTGCCCTCGACGATGGGCAAGGGCTCGCCGGCGCCCGACCACGGGCGCATGACGAACTCGGTGTCGTCCGCGAGCAGCCGGGCGTTGCTGGTGCGGCGGCTGACCGCGAGCGATGGACGGACGGGGCGGAGATTGATTGCCGGGCTTGCCATGGTTCCCCCTTGTTCGATTCAGAGCCGAGCCCAAAAAACCGACACGAATGCCAATGCACGCGCTCGCGCGCGTGGTGACGAATTGCCCTCCTGTGAAAGTCGGACCGTTGCCGTCGCCTGTTGCCTGCTCGTCACGATCCCGTCACAGTCGCGGATCGGCCCTGCGCTGATCCATAGTCATTGCGTTCGCTTTACATAGTCATTTCGTCCAGGCCAGCCGCGTCGGAGCCGCGGGATCGAGGAATAATCGAAGGGCGGGGGATGACCTTGGTCGCAGATCTGATCGGCGCCGTGGAATCGGCGTACTCGAACGCGGTAGACGACCGCGAGTGGCTGCGCGAGATCTGCAGAAGGCTCACCAACGCCCCTCGGGACTGCGCTGGAGCCCACGGCGTGCTCTTCGATGGAGTCGACCCCGCGGTGGTGCGGTACGAGATGGTGCTGATCGACCACCCATCCCCTCCCGGCATCGGGGAGATCGTTCGCGCATTCATGCGTACGGTCGACGCGGAAGCCTCTCGCAGGCTCGCCTTCGGACCGCCGGTCTTTACCTTGAGCGAGGCGATGGGACCGGGCTTCGAAACTTCTGAGATGTCAGTCCAGGGCCTGCACCCCTTGGGCCTGCGTGACGCGCTCAGCGTCAGGACCGCCGATGCGCAAAGCAGGGGGTGCGTGGTGAACTTCGGCCTCACCCGTTGCATGCGGCTCACCGCGCCGGAGCGGATGCGCTGGAGCCGGGTGGCCACGCACGTTGCTGCCGGAATGCGGCTGCGACAGAAGGTGGCCGAGGCGGCTACGCCGGAGGCGGTGCTGCGGCCCGACGGACGCGTCGAGCATGCCGAACCCGCCGCGCAGCCGAAAGCCGCGCGCGAGGCGTTGCGGACCGCCGCCCGCTCAGTCGACCGGGCTCGCTCGCGCCTGCGGCGCGAGGACGCCGATGCTGCGCTGGAGTTGTGGAAAGGCCTGTTCGCCGGGCGCTGGTCGCTGGTCGATCGCTTCGAGAGCGACGGCCGCCGCTACATTCTTGCCCGCCGCAACGATCCCGATGCTCCCGGCCACGCCGCGCTCTCCCGGCGCGAGTCGCAGGTGGCGAGCTTCGCTGCGAAGGGCCACGGCAACAAGCTCATCGCCTACGAGCTGGGGCTCGCCGTCTCCACAGTCGCCAACCACCTCGCCACCGCCTGCCGCAAGCTGGGACTCCGTTCGCGCCTCGAGCTGTCGGCGATGCTGGCGCAGGAGCGGAGTTAGTCGAAAGCGAGGGGGACAGCCTTGGTCGCAGATCTCATCGCAGCGGTGGAAGCGTCCTACGCGAGCGCGGTGGATGACCGCGAGTGGCTGCGCGAGATTTGCATGAAACTCTCCGAGGCCCCGCGGAACAGCATCTCAGTCTCGGGGACCATCCTGGAGGGAACCGATCTCGGAACGGCGCGATACGAGCCCGTGCTGACTGACCACTCCCATCCCCACAGCTTGGAGATCCAGCGCACCATGTTTCGCCTCGGGGATCCGGAATCCTTTCGGAAGGTCACCTTCGGGCCGCCCGCCGCTACGATGAGCGAGGTCTTGGGACCGGACTTCGAGACCTCGCAGATGGCAGTGCAGGGCCTGCACCCCTGGGGTCTCCGCGACGTGCTCAACGTCATTTCCGTCGACGTCAAAGCCAGATGGGTCGGATTGAGTTTCCTCCTCTCACACTGCATGCGGCTGAACGCGCAGGAGCGGATGCGATGGAGCCGGCTGGCGGCGCATCTCGCGGCGGGCATGCGGCTGAGGCGCAAGCTGGCCGAGGCGGTCGCGCCCGAGGCGGTGCTGCACCCCGACGGGCGCGTCGAGCATGCCGAAGCCGCCGCTCAGCCCAAAGCCGCACGAGAGGTGCTGCGCTCTGCAGCGCGCGCCGTCGATCGAGCGCGTTCGCGATTGCGACGAGAGGATCCCGATGCTGCGCTGGATGTCTGGAAAGGCCTCGTCGCCGGGCGCTGGTCGCTGGTCGATCGCTTCGAGAGCGACGGCCGCCGCTATCTCGTCGCGCGCCGCAACGATCCCGACGTGTCCGCTGCGCCCGCCCTCACGCGGCGCGAGGCGCAGGTGGCCGGCTACGCGGCGCTGGGCCACGGCAACAAGCTCATCGCCTACGAACTGGGTCTCGCCGTCTCCACCGTCGCCAACTACCTCGCCACCAGCTGCCGCAAGCTGGGCGTGCGCTCGCGCCTCGAGCTGGCCCCGATCATGATGGCGCAGCAGCTTGGAACATGAGCGTCCTCCGGATAGAAGGTGGCGCACGATGCTGGTGCCGACGTGATCCTCGCCGTCTTGCTCGCCGCGGCGACTTCGGGAAAGCTGGTGGTGCTGGTGGTGGTCGACCAGCTCCGCTACCAGGACCTGCTCTGGCTCGAGCCGGAATTCGGGCCCCGGGGATTCGCCGGGCTGGGCCGGCCGTCGCCGATGCGCTACGACACCGTGGTCACCGAGACGGCCGCCGACCATGCCGTGCTCGCGACGGGCGCGTACCCGGACCTGAGCGGCATCATCGGCGACCGCTTCTGGGAGGGCGGCCGCGAGCGGGAGGCGGTCGACGATCCGGCCTGTCCGGTGTGGGGCCTGCCCCAGCGAGGCCGCAGTGCCTCGGCGCTCCGCGTCCCGACGGTGGGCGACGCATTCAAGCTGAACACCCCCGGCGCGGGTCGCGTGGTCGCAGTCGCGGTGAAGGACCGCGCCGCGCTCTTCCTCGTCGGGCCTTCCGCGGATCTGGCGTTGTGGTTCGAGACCGAGACGGGCCAGATGGCCTCGTCCACTTGCTACGCGCCCGCGCCGCCGGAATGGGTCCCGCGCGATCTCGCGGCTTCGTTTCGCGAGTGGACATGGACGATGTCGCGGCCCGACGCAATCGCGCGCCTGCAACCTCTGGCGCGCGTGCCCGGAGCGATCCCGCTTTATGAGATGGGCGCGGAGTTTCCCCACCGGGTGGGGACGGGAGCGCTCGACAACCGCTTCTTCTCCGCGCTGCGCAACTCGCCAGCTTCCAGCACTCTGGCGCTCCAGACGGCGCGCGCCGCCGTGAAGGCCCTGCAGCTTGGCGAGAGTGGCAAGACCGATTACCTCACCCTGGCGCTCTCCGCGGTGGACGGCGTCGGACACCAGTTTGGCACGCTGGCGCGCGAGCGCATCGACACCATCTTGCGCATGCACGAGGATCTGGGCGCGTTCCTCGACGAGCTGCGCGCCCGCCTGGGGCCGCGGCTGTCGGTGATGCTGACCTCGGACCACGGCCTGACGCCGATGGAGGCCGACCAGAAACGGCTGCGCGTCACGCAAGGCGGCACCGAGAACATCGACGAGCTCGTTCCCAGGATCGAGAGCGCCTTGGTGGACCAGCTCGGCCCGCGTCCGGGCGGCTGGGTCGCTTCCATCGACGGCAGCGCGCTGTCGCTGCGGCCGCCGTTTCCTCCGAGCGCGGTGCGCATCGCGGTGGAACTGCTGCGCCAGGAGCCGGGCCTGTGGCGCGTGGTGCCGGCGAGTGAGGTGGACGCAGCCGAGCCAGCCGTGCGCCACGCATACTTCCCTGGCCGCAGTGGGCAGGTGCTCCTGGTCCCTCGGCCCCTTTGGACGCTGAGGAAGCACTCGGCCGGCGCCAATCATGGCTCGCCGTGGAACGACGACGCGCTGGTGCCGCTCCTGATCCAGTCCTCGGCGTTTCACCTGCGGCACGACGGCGTCTTCCGCGCCACGCAGGTCGCGCCCACGGTCGCCGCGCTTCTCGACACTTCCCCACCCGCGGCGGCGTTGGACCTACCGGCCATCGAGCACTGAGCACTTCGCCGCGCTGCCGAGTTCTTTTACCCGGCGCGGGAGTTAGGGTTTGCGAGATGGAGATGCGCCACGAGACGCCCATGCCCTCGTTCGAAGAGGAGCTGGTGCACGCGCAGCGCGGAGCGATCCGCAACGCCGCGCTGCTGGCGGCGGCGCTGCTCATCCTCTTCGCGGTGCTCGACCGCGTGCTGGCGCCGCAGGCCTTCCTGCCGTTGCTCGGTGCGCGCGTGGCGGCGGCGCTCTGCCTGCTCGTCTGCGCCAGGGCCGCGGCACAGGCGCCGCCCCTGGCGGTCACCGCGGCGGCGGTGGCGCTGATCGCGGGCCCCATCGAGCTGGCGCTCCTGGCGACGGGCGGCTCGTCGAGCCCCTACCTGTACTCGATGATGATCGTGCAGGCCGGCGTCAGCATGCTGGTGCCGCTGCGGCCGCTGCAGGCGTTCCTGCTCAATGCCGAGACGGTTGCCATCGCGCTCCTGCCGCTCGCGCGCTCGTTCGGCGCGCCGGCCGCCGCGGCGGGATCGTATCTGGGCTGCATGGCGGTGGTGAGCGTGGCGGGAGCCGCGCTGCAGGACCGCCTGCGCCACCGCGAGTACCAGGCGCGCGCCGAGTTCGCGCGCCACTTCGGCCTGCTCAACCTGGGCACCGTCGCGGGCGGCCTCGCCCACGAGCTTTCCAATCCCTTGAATGCGCTCTTTTTCCAAGTTCAGATGCTCTCCAAGGATCCGGCCAGCGCGGAGGGGCGGCTGGAGAAGCTGCGCTCGTCGCTGGAGCGGATGCGCAACATCCTCGAGGCCATGCGCAACGGCGCGCGGCTCACCGGCGGCGAGCGGCGCAAGGTGGACCTGGGGCGCGAGGCGGACCTGGCCTTCACCTTGATGGAGGGGCGCCTGCGCAACCGCGCGGCGCTGGTGCGGGCGTACGCGGAGGTGCCGCCGGTGTTCTGCCAGCCGACGCTCTTGGGTCAGGTGCTGGTGAATCTATTGGCCAATGCCGCCGACGCGGTGGCGGGCCGGCCGCAGCCGCGCATCGCGCTGCGGGTGCGGTCGGAGGCGGGGCTGGCGCTGGTCGAGGTGGAGGACAACGGCGAAGGCGTTCCCGAAGATCTGCGCGAGAAGATCTTCGAGCCCTTCTTCAGCACCAAGGGCGACGCGGGCAACGGGCTCGGCCTCTGGATCTCGTCGGAGATTGCGCGAATGCACGGCGGGACGCTGAGCGCGCACCGCGGAACGTCGGGCGGCGCGCTCTTCCGCCTGGCGCTCCCCATCGACGCCCGCGGCGCGGAAGAGGAAGTCCCGCAGCAAGCCGCGCACGCCTGACCCTAGATCAGTCCGTCGGAGCGCTTGCGTTCCCTCTCCAGCCGGTAGCGGTCGCCGGCGGGCAGGACCTTCTTGCGCAGGCGGACGTTCTTTGGAGTGACTTCGACCAACTCATCCTCATTGATCCATTCCAGAGCTTTCTCGAGTGACATCTGCCGCGGCGGAGTGAGGATGACGTTCTCGTCCTTGTTGACGGTGCGGATGTTGGTCAGCTTCTTCGCGCGGCAGACGTTGACGTCCAGGTCGCTGGGGTGCGCGTTCTCGCCGCAGATCATCCCCTCGTAGACCGCGACGCCGGGGCCGACGAAGAGCGCGCCGCGCTCTTGCAGATCGAACAATCCGTACGCCACCGTTTCGCCCTCGCGGTCGGAGACGATGGCGCCGTTCGAGCGCTTGGGGATCTTTCCCTGCCACGGCTCGTAGCCGTCGAACTGCGACGACATGATTCCCTCGCCGCGCGTGACGGTGAGGAACTCGTTGCGGAAGCCCACCAGCCCGCGCGCCGGGATGCGGAAGTTGAGCCGCACGCGGTCCGAGCCCAGCTGCTGCATCTCGGTCATGCGGCCCTTGCGCGGGCCCATCCGCTCGGTGACCACGCCCACCGAGGCGGTGGGCACGTCGCAAACCATCAGCTCCATCGGCTCGTGAGTAACGCCGTCGACCTGGCGCGTGAGCGGCTCCGGGTTCGACGCCGTCAGCTCGTATCCTTCGCGCCGCATGGTCTCGATGATCACCGCCAGCTGCAGTTCGCCGCGGCCGATCACCTTGAACGCGTCGGGCGTCTCCGTTTCCAGCACGCGAATCGACACATTTCGATACGACTCGCGCAAGAGCCGCTCGCGCAGATTGCGCGAGGTCACGTACTTGCCCTCGCGCCCCGCGAACGGCCCGTCGTTGACCTTGAAGATCATCGACATGGTCGGCTCGTCGACGTGGATGCGCTCGAGCGGAATGGGATGCTCCGGGTCGGCGATGGTGTCGCCGATGGCGATCTCCTCGATGCCGGCGAGCGAGATGATTTCGCCCGGGCCCGCCTCCTGGATCTCGAGGCGCTTGAGTCCGTCGAAGCAGAAGATCTTGACCACCTTTCCGCGCGGCGTCGATCCGTCGGCGCGGCAGATGGAGACCGATTGTCCCGCCTCGACCGAGCCGCTGGTCAGGCGGCCGATGGCGAGGCGGCCGACGTAATCGTCGTAGTCGAGGTTGGCGACCAGCATCTGCAGCTTGTCGTGCGTGGTCTCCGCTTTCTTGGGCGGCGGAATGGTCTCGAGGATCGAGTCGAGCAGCGGCTCGAGCGTGCGGGCGCGAAAGCCGGGCGTCTCGCCGGGGTGCGGCCTGGCGCCCGGGGCGGATGCCTGGCCGACCGGAAGATCGTCGAAGTCCGAGAGCCGCAAGGAGGCGCGCCCGGCGCGGGCCACGGCGTAGACGACCGGGAATTCGATCTGGTGCTCGTTGGCGCCCAGGTCGATGAAGAGCGCGTAGATGGCGTCGAGCACTTCCCCCGGCCGCGCGTCCTGGCGATCGACCTTGTTCACCACCACCACCGCCGGCAGCCCCAGCGCGAGCGCCTTGCCGAGCACGAAGCGCGTCTGCGGCAGCGGGCCCTCGGCGGCGTCGACCAGGAGCAGGACGCCGTCCACCAGCCGCAGGCCGCGCTCCACCTCGCCGCCGAAGTCGGCGTGCCCCGGCGTGTCGACGATGTTGATCTTCACGCCGCGGTAGGTGACCGCCGTGTTCTTGGCCAGGATGGTGATGCCCTTCTCGCGCTCCAGGTCGTTGGAGTCCATCGCGCGGTCGACCATGGTCTCGTTGGCGCGGTAGACGCCGGTCTGGCGCAGCATGAAGTCGACCAGCGTGGTCTTGCCGTGGTCGACGTGGGCGATGATGGCGATGTTGCGGATCTGCTCGCGCGGCAGCATGGAAGGGCTCCGAAAGGGGCGCGGTCATAACGCGCCCGGGCCTTTGGGGCAATCGGCAGCCGAGCGCTCGCCGCTCAGGGGGTGAACGCGGCCGTCACGCAGTCGGCCTGGTAGTACGGCGTGCCGGCGCGATTGATGGCCATGTCGATGGAGTAGAACGGCGCCGAGATGGCGGAGATGACAGCCACGAACTCCTGACCGTTGAGGGGCCCAGGCGGCACGCGGAGAGACGTGCCGCTGAAGATGGTCGCCATGAGAAGGTTTTGCTGGCCGTTCCAGAGGCTGACCGAATATGCGTTCGCCGATCCGAGCGCGGGAGCGGACCACGACAAAAGCGGCGTGTTGCCGACGCCGCCATGCGAGACGAAGGCGTCGAGGCCGTTGATTCGCGGCGCCTGCACC
>Ga0307479_10001755_pt1 | contig 19759 bp, 16 predicted proteins | sample atmos_gasesECM4C_FD_203743 | JGI IMG/M metagenome (GOLD analysis project Ga0307479, IMG submission 203743) | Hardwood forest soil microbial communities from Morgan-Monroe State Forest, Indiana, United States - atmos_gasesECM4C_515 | ecosystem: Environmental > Terrestrial > Soil > Temperate...
CTGGAAATGCAGCAGCCAGGGACCCGGCAGGCGCCGCCGGGTCGGCAGGGGCGACGGGAGCCAGCACGGCGACCGGCGGCGTGACTGCGCCAAACGCAGCGGGGAGCACCGCATCAGGCGCGGCGACGGGCTCTCCGGCAACGGGCTCTCCGGCGACGACCGACCCGCTGTCGGCGGCGGAGCGCGAGGCGATGGCGCGCTCGCAGCGGCTGCTCACCGCCACCACGGTCGCCGACCTGCGCGAATCGCTGCGGCTCGCCCGCCAGGTGGCCGACGCCCATCCCGAGTCGAAGGAGGCGCAGTACCTGGCCGGGGAGGCTGCCTACCGCAACTCTCGCTGGCCCGAGGCCGCCGCCTACTTCCGGCGCGGCGGAATCGTGGGCGACGACCGCCCCGAGCTGCTGTTCTACATGGCGGTGGCGTTCTACGAGTCGGGCGACCCGTCGAGCGCCGCTTCGGCGCTCAAGCGGGCCCTGCCCGGACTCCAGAAGACGCCTTTCGTCGACAGCTATGTCAAGCGCATCCTGGGGCAATAGGGAGATCCGGGCGGGGGTGGGCGCTCTGGACGCTCGGGCCCACTAGGCTGCCGGTGCAGTTTGTCCTATACTAGTGACGCTTCTCACTCACAGAGGGGCTCGATGCCAATGAGAGAACGACGAGCACGCAACCTTCTCGCGCTGGGCCTGTTCCTGGTCGCGGGCCGCCTGGCGGCGCAGTCCTCGCTGCCCGCGATCAGTGTGCAGCCGGTCTCCTGCTTCCGCTTCGCCGACAACCAGGTGATCTACGCGACGACCTTCGGCGATCCCGGCGGCACCACGGCGCGGCTCTACTTCCAGTGGAGCGAGCATCCCTACTATTACTGGGTGGACTTCGAGCACGACATTGCGGGCGGCCCCGGCCGCTACTGGGTGACGCCGCCGAAGCCGGAGTCGCGCAACCACGAGGTCGAGTACTACGGCGCGCTGCTCGATGGCGCCGGCCACGAGGTCGCCCGCTCCAAGCTGCTCAAGGCCAAGGTGACCTCGGACTGCCAGCTCAAGCTGACGCCCCAGCAGCTGGGCGCCGCGCAGAACCTGACCATCGGCGAGACCAACAGCCAGCAGGCGAAGAACCGGGTGAACGGGTTCCTCTGCGACGGCATCGTGACCCGGGTGAACCCGCTCAACGTCAAGCGCGCCGACGAGACCTGCCGCACCTGCGTCGTCGCCTGGTGGATGCGCAAGGAGCTGCTGCTGCCGGTGGCCGGCGCCGCCGGGGTGGGCGGTATCACCTCGGTGGTGATCGACAAGCCGGAGACGTCGCCCTCGCGGCCGTAGTGGGATCGACCCTCGCGTTCCCCGCCCCCGAGCCGGACCGCCCGCACGCCGGCGGTGGCGTCGAGCTGCTGATCGAGCCGCACGGCGGCAGGCTCGTCGACCTCCTGGCGGCGCCGCAGCAGGCCGCCGAGCTCAAGGCCGCCTCGCGCGACTGGCCCTCCTGGGAGCTGACCCCGCGGCAGTGCTGCGACCTCGAGCTGCTGCTCAACGGCAGCTTCTCGCCCCTGCGCGGCTTTCTCGGGCGCGCCGACCACGATGCGGTCTGCCGGCGGCTGCGCCTCGCCGACGGCACCCTTTGGCCGATCCCGATCACCCTGGACGTCCCGCGGCAGCTCGCGGACACGCTGGTGCCCGGCCGCAGCGTCCTCGCCCTGCGCGACCCCGAGGGGCTGATGCTCGCCGCCTGCCACGTCGCGGAGCTCTGGGAGCCCGACCTGCGCGACAGCGCCCAGGCCGTCTACGGCACCACCGACCGCCGCCATCCCGGCGCCGCCTACCTGCTCGAGCGCACTCATCCGGTGCTGGTCGCCGGCCGGCTCGAGGGGCTGCAGCTGCCGGCCCACTACGACTTCCGCTCGCTGCGCCTCACCCCGGCCGAGCTGCGCGCCGAGATCTCCCGCGAGGGCTGGCGGCGGGTGGTGGCCTTCCAGACCCGCAATCCCATGCACCGCGCCCACTGCGAGCTGACCCTGCGCGCCGCCAAGGAGGCGCAGGCCAGCCTGCTGATCCACCCGACGGTCGGCATGACCAAGGCGCGCGACCTCGACCACTACACGCGGGTGCGCTGCTACCAGGCGGTGCTGCACCGCTTCCCGCAGCACACGGTGAAGCTCGCGCTGCTGCCCCTGGCGATGCGCATGGGCGGCCCGCGCGAGGCGCTGCTGCACGCCATCATCCGCAAGAACTTCGGCTGCACCCACTTCATCGTCGGCCGCGACCACGCCGGCCCCGGCAGCGACGCCGGCGGCAAGCCGTTCTACGGCCCCTACGACGCCCAGGAGCTGCTGCGCGCGCACCAGGCGGAGCTGGGAGTCACGATGGTGCCGTTCAAGCAGCTGGTCTACGTCGAGGACCTCGACACCTACCTGCCGGTCGACGAGGTGCCGGCCGGCAAACGGACCCTCGACATCTCGGGCACCGAGCTGCGCCAGCGCCTGGCCGAAGGGCGCGAGATCCCCAGCTGGTTCACCTTCCCGGAGGTGGCCGACGAGCTGCGCCGGACGCATGCGCCGCGCCACCGCCAAGGCTTCACGGTCTTCCTCACCGGCCTGTCGGGGGCCGGCAAGTCCACCATCGCCAACGTCCTGGTGATCAAGTTCATGGAGATGGGAGGCCGGCCGGTGACCCTGCTCGACGGCGACATCGTGCGCAAGCACCTGTCGTCGGAGCTCACCTTCTCGAAGGAGCACCGCGACATCAACATCCGGCGCATCGGCTTCGTCGCCGCCGAGATCACCAGGAACGGCGGCATCGCCATCTGCGCGCCGATCGCCCCCTACGACGCGGTGCGCAGGGAGGTGCGGGAGCTGATCGAGCCCGGCGGCGGCTTCGTGCTGGCCCACGTCGCCACCTCGCTCGAGGTCTGCGAGGAGCGCGACCGCAAGGGCCTCTACGCCAAGGCGCGGGCGGGCCTGATCAAGGAGTTCACCGGCATCTCCGATCCCTACGAGGAGCCGGCCGACGCCGAGGTGACGATCGACGCCGGCGCCCTGTCGCCCGAGCAGGCGGCGCAGGAGATCCTGCTCTACCTCGAGCGCGAGGGCTACCTGGGCGCCTGCATGACGGCGCAGGCCTGACCCGTAGTCTCGCCGCCGCGGCGGTCCGTTTCACGCCTGGGAGGGAACGACGCCGACCCGATGGCGAGGAGCGGACGACCACCAGCCGTAGGACGCGACCGTGTCGAACCGAGCTCGCTTCCGGGTCAACGCTGCAGGCTGACGCTCTCGCCGGCGAAGGAGAGCTCGCCGGTGACCTCGTCGCGCACCGCGACGGCGACGTCGTTGCGGCCGCGGCCGAGCGGCATCTCCACCTCGTAGCGGAAGGTGCGCTGGCGGCCCGCTTCCACGTCGGTCGTCGACAATTGCAGCGGCAGCAGCCGGCGGCGGACCGGGGTGACGCTGCCCGCGGCGTCGCGCGCGACGACGAAGACCGAGATCATCCCGTGCAGGAGGGGCGGCGCGGCGGCCGCTTCGGGCAGGAGGGTGAGGCCGCGCAGCGGCACCGTCAGCTGCAGGCGCGCGCTTCCGGGCGGGTCCTTCGGTCCCGGCGGTCCCGCCGCCAGCGTCAGGCCGAGCGGGTTGTCGCCGACGCCGTGGTAGAGGCGAGTCAGGAGCTTGTCGCTGGCCCGCTGGTCGTCCGAGGCGAGGGCGTAGGAGCGGCGGTGGCGCACCCGTGCTCCCGGCCGGGCCACCTCGACGCGCAACCGCCGGATGCGCCGGTCGCCGGGAGCGGGGGCCGGATATCCCAGGAGGTAGAAGCCCAGGTCTTCCGTGATCCCGGCGAGGGCCTTGTCCAACCCGGCGCCGTTGTACATCACGCGGCCGCCGGTCTCCGCGGCGAGGAAGTACATGGCGTCGAGCCGGTTCTTCTCGGCGCCGGCCAGCACCAGCGCCGAGGGTCCGACGACGTCGTCGAGCTGGATGGAGGTGTCGAAGGCGGCGGGCCCGGCGGTGACCAGCGTATAGAGGCTGACGCCCTGCCCGCTGGCGCGTGCCGCCAGGCTGTCCCACTGCTTGGACGTGTCGAAGGTGAGCGACTCGAGCCGCAGCGCCGCGGGCGCCGGGCGCATGGCTTGCTCGTCGAGGCTCATCGCGGAAACGTCCTTCGCCTCCTTCCTGCCGCTGGCGGCGAGGCCGCCGCCGCACAGCTCGAGAAAGGTGTCCCAGGCCTCCTCCCCCGGGCGCATGGGGATGCCGTCGCTGACGTAGAGCACCAGCTTGCGCCCCGGCAGGCCCTCGAGCGTGGCGACCAGCCGGTCGAGCGCCCGCAGGGTACGCTCCACCTCGTCCCGCTTCTCCTCGGAGTAGGCGCGGGCGATGCCCTCCCCGTAGAGGCAGGGCCCGTTCACGGCATCGTCGTGCAGGGCGTTGAGGGTCGCGAGCCGGTCCTCGTCGAGGTTGACCTGGGTCGACGAGATCGTCGCCGCCGCCCGGTCCAGCGCGGCGAGCAGCTCGCGGCGGTCGCCGGTGAAGGGCAGCAGGACCTTCATCGCGCCGTCATAGCGCCAGATCGTCACCTGGCTGCCGCGCGGCAGGCGCCCGCCGAGGGTCTCGCCAAGCTTCCTGAAGAGCGCCGTGCGATCGGGGGCTCGCGTGTGCTCCTCGTCGAGCACCACGACGACGCGCACCGGAGCCTCCCCGGCCCCCCTTTCGTCCGCACCCGGCCTGGCCGCGCCGCCGCCGCCGCCCTTACTCCCTTCGATCCAGGCGAAGCTTTGCAGCGTGACCGGGCGGCCATCGTCGAAGACACGGAAGTCTTCGGGCTTGAGGTCCTCGACCGCGCGGCCAGCGGCGTCGGTGACGAAGACCTCGAGGTTGACGAGCCGGACGTCGACGCGCTCGGCGAAGGACGGCGGGGCCGCGGCGCGCACCGGCGAGGTGGCCGCCAGGGTGACGCCGAGCAGAGTTGCCAAGGTCAGGATCCGTGCTGGCGGAAGGGGAAGCATGGGCAGGCCTGGATAGCTTGCAGATTGTAATCTAGGCCTATCAGGATGTCAACTTCTCAACCTGGATGCGTATGCGGCGGCCGCGCCGCCGCGACCGCGCTGCCACGCCGGTGGCAGGAGCACGCCGGCGGCTGGCCGGCGCACGCAGGCGGGTCAAGCAGGGCCGCCGCCGGCGCCCGCCGCAGTTGCGCCGGCGGCCCCGCTTCTGCGAGAATTGGCCCGCCACCACGCTTGGAGGTCGAGGTCGCCGTACGGACGTGCCCATCCTGAAGTCCGAAGTAGCCCTGTCACCGCCAGATCTGTTCGATTTGCCGGACCTCCCCTGGAGGGTCGCCTACGTGCGCAGCCGGCAGGAGAAGGAGATCGCGCGGCTGCTGCTGCAGCGCGGGGTGCCTTACTACCTGCCGCTCTGTGAGAAGCAGGTGCGGCGGGCGGGTCGCCGGTTCGTCTCGTTCCTGCCGCTGTTTCCGGGCTACCTCTTCTTCCGCGGCTCCCGCGAATGGTTGGGGGGGCGGCGGGCGGCGCTCTGGGACGAGCGCGTCGTCACGGTGCTGGAGGCGCCGGACCAGGCACGGCTCGCCTCCGAGCTGCGGGCGCTCTGGCGCCTGCAAGAGAGCGGGGCCGCCGTCGTCCCTCATCCCTACCTGGGACCGGGAGATGCGGTGGAGGTGATCGAGGGCCCCTTTCGGGGACTCGGCGGAACCGTGGTGCGCGAGAAGGGGCGCGCGCGGCTGGTGGTCTCGGTGACGTTCCTGCGCCAGTCGGTGGCGGCCGAGTTCGAGCGCGAGGCGCTCGCGCCCGCTCGCCCCGCGGCCGGCACCGCCGGAGCGGACCGCGGGCTCCGCGCGGCGCGGCGAGCGGCCTCGAGGGCTTGACGAGCGGCGGTCCCCCCCGCCGCGGCTAACGGCGAACGGCGAGCGGCGACCGGTCGCCGGGGCACCTTTTCGTCGGTGTATGTACACCGAAGGGGGCGGAGCTTGCTGTGAGCTCAGGCCCCCGGCGCTCCCCGGGGCGCAACCGTTCTCCGATCCTCGCTGGACGCCGATCTTCGACGACGCGCACCTCATGACTCCAACGCGATGCCGGCCAGTCCGCCACGGCGCGACCTGATCTTCATCTCCGCCGGGCTCGAGCTCGACGGCGGCGGCCGCGCCCTGGCCGGGCGCCTGCTGGCCGCGGGCAGCGCGGCGTACGCGCGCGAGCGCGGTATCGGCTGGAGCCTGCTCTCCCTGGGCGGGCTGGATGGGTTTGCCCGGGGCAGCGGCGCGCGCGCCTTCGCTGGCCGCCAGGGCGCGCTGGCTCTCGCCGTCTGGCGGCGGCAGCTGACGGGTCAGAAGGTGGCCTGCCTTTACGACCTGCTGGGGCCGGCGCGGGTGCAGGCCTGGCTGCCCGCGCCGCTGCGCGCTCCCTACCTGGTGGCGCTGTACGGCATCGAGGTCTGGCGCCGCCTGTCCGGGGCACGCTCTCGCGCTCTGCGACGGGCCACCGTCCGCGTTGCCACGTCCCGGTACACCCTCGACGAGGCGCGGCAGGCCAACGGCGAGATCGGCCCGGTCGAGGTGCTGCCGCTGTGCCTGGAGGAGCGTCCCCCGGCCGGGGTGGTCGATCGCGGCCTCCTCGACCACGCCGGGCAGGGATACTTGTTGATCGTCGGACGGATGGTTACGACCGAGCGCTACAAGGGGCACGATCAGCTGTTGCAGGCACTGGCGCGCCTGCAAGCGGACGGCAACGTCCATCCGCGCCTGCAAGCGGACGGCAACGTCCCGCCGCGCCTGGAAGCGGACGGTAACGCCCGTCCGCGCCTGCAAGCGGCGGGCTACGTCCCGCCGCGCCTGGTCATCGCCGGCGATGGCGACGATCGCCCGAGGTTAGAGGCGCTGGCGGTCAGCCTGGGGATCGCCGCGCAGGTGCTGTTCACCGGTTTCGTCAGCGAGGCGACACTGACCGAGCTTTACGCGCGCGCGGCGGCGTTCGTCATGCCCAGCCGCGGCGAGGGCTTCGGGCTGGTCTACCTGGAGGCGATGAGGGCAGCCAAGCCGTGCGTCGCGGCGCGCGCCACCGCCGCGGCGGAGATCGTCGTGGATGGCGAGACCGGGCTGCTGGTGGACCCGCTCGACCCCGTGGAGATCGCCGCCTCGCTGGCACGCCTGCTCGGCGCTCCCGAGCTCGCCCGCGCCCTGGGCGAGGCGGGGCGCCGCCGTCTCGAACAGCTCTACTCGCCGCGCCGCTTCCGCGAGCGGCTGTGGCCTCTACTGGATCGGTTGACCGGCGCATCCTCGGCGTCGCGGGCGGACGGCCCGGCGGGGTCGGCGGCGCCGATGGCCGGCTGAACGAGAGCTCTCCATGTGCGGCATCAACGGCATCTTCAGCTTCCGCGCGGCGGCCCCCGCCATCGACCGCGACGAGCTGTTGCGCACGCGGGAGGCAATGACGGCGCGCGGCCCCGACGCGGCGGGGACGTGGGTGTCCGCCGACGGCCGCGTGGGGCTCGCGTCCCGCCGCCTCGCCATCCTCGACCTCTCCCCGGCCGGCGCCCAGCCAATGGCCGCCGCCGCGGGCCTCGTCCAGGGGGTGCTCAACGGCGAGATCTACAACTTCCGCGAGCTGCGCGCCGAGCTCGAGGCCGGCGGCTGCCGCTTCCACAGCCGCAGCGACACCGAGGTCGTGCTCGCCCTCTACCTGCGGCACGGTGCCGCCATGCTCGAGCGGCTGCGCGGCATGTTCGCCCTGGCCATCTGGGACGGCCGGGCGCGGCGGCTGCTGCTGGCCCGGGACCCGCTCGGCATCAAGCCGCTCTATTACTCCCTGGGGCGAGACGCCTCCCCGGCCGGCCAGCTGCGCTTCGCCTCGCAGGTCAAGGCGCTCGAGGCGGGCGGCGCGGTTTCGCGAGAGGTCGATCCGGCAGGGCTCGCCGGCTTCCTGCTCTGGGGATCGGTACCGGAGCCATGGACCATCCGCCGCGCCATCCGCGCCCTGCCGGCCGGACACCTGCTGATCGTCGAGGAGGAGCGTGCCGAGGAGCCGCGCCCGTTCGCACCTCTCTCAGGGCCGCTCGCGGGCGAGGCGCCGGCGGCTCCCCATGCACTGGAACGCGCGGTCGGACGGGAGCGCGAAGCCGGAGGGGAAAGGGAGGCTGGACGGCGCTGCACGGCTCCCGAGGCGGCGATCGAGCAGTCCGTCGCCGCGCACCTGGTCTCCGACGTGCCGGTCGCCATCTTCCTGTCGGCGGGGCTCGACTCGGGCCTGGTCGCCGCCCTCGCCTGCCGCCACCTGCCGGAGCCGCCGGCGAGCTTCACCTTGAGCTTCGACGTGTTCGCCGGCACGCCCCGCGACGAGGCGCCGCTCGCCGCCGAGGTGGCGCACCGGCTGGGCACCCGCCACCTCGAGCGGCGCCTGTCGCGAGAGGACTTCGGTGACCTCTGGCAGGCGGCGCTCGCCGCCATGGACCAGCCATCCATCGACGGCTTCAACACCTTTGCCGTCAGCCGCGCGGCGCACGAGGCAGGGCTCAAGGTCGTGCTCTCGGGCCTGGGCGGCGACGAGCTGTTCGGCAGCTACCCGTCGTTCGCCGACGTGCCGCGCGGCGTGGGGATGGCGCGCTGGGGGCGGCGCCTCCCGGGGCTCGCCGCCGCGTGGCCGGGGCTCGCCGCGCGTCTTGCCCCCTCGCGCCCCAAGCTCGCCGGCCTGTTGCGCTACGGCGAGACGCTGCCGGGCAGCTACTTCCTGCGCCGCGCGCTGTTCCTGCCCGAGGAGCTGCCGGCGCTGATGGGCAAGGAGGCGGCTGCCGCCGCGCTCGCCGCCTACGATCCGATTGCCGACGCCGGCAAGCTGCTGGGCGGTGCGCCGTTTTCGGCCGACCGCCCCGACCGCCCCGACAGCGCCGGGCCCGCCGCCAACGGCCACCGGCCCGCTGCCGCCGACGCCGCCTGGCTCGCGGTGCAGCTCATGGAATCGAGCCAGTACATGCGCAACCAGCTGCTGCGCGACTCCGACTGGGCCTCCATGGCCTGGTCGGTCGAGCTGCGGGTGCCGCTGGCCGACGCCCGCCTCCACCGGCAGCTGGCGGCCGTGGGGTTCCAGCCCGCCCGCCGCCTGGGCAAGGCGGCGCTGGTGCGGCGCCTCGCCCCCGAGCTGCCCGAGGCGCTCTGGCGCCGTCCCAAGGCCGGCTTCTACCTCCCCATCCTCGAGTGGCTGCGTCCCGGTGAGCTGGGCGCCGCCGGCCGCCACCTCGGCGCCCGCTCGCGCGCCCTGGCGCCGCTGGTGCTGGCGGAGCTCGGCATCGCGCTGCCCGGCGCGCCCCGAGCTGCCGCCGCCGCGGCCACGGCCGCCGGCTGAAGAGCATGGACCCGCTGCCACAGATCCTCCCCGCCGCCGGCGATGCCGGGGGGCTCGCCGCGCCGGCGCCGCCGCTGGCGGGAGCCACGACCGCGGCCGATGGCGGGAGCCTGGGGCGCGCCTCGGCCCTGGCGCGAACGCTGCGCCGCTGGGCCGGCATCCTCTCGGCCTACTTCACGGCGCAGACGCTCACCCAGCTCGCCGGGCTGGCGGCAGGCCTGCTGCTGGTCCGCTTCATGCCCGTGCAGCAGTTCGCCCTCTACACCCTGGCGACCTCCGTCGTTTCGTTCTTCACCTTCGCCTCCGACCTGGGCAGCACCAGCTCGCTGCTCTTCTTCTTCCAGCGTGCCGCCAGGGCCGGCGAGGACTTCCAGCCCTACCTCGCCGCCGTGCTGTCGCTGCGACGCGCCGCCTTCCTGCTCGGCGCGGCCGGCGTCCTGCTCGCCTTCCCGCGCTCCGCCGCCGCCAAGGGATTCGGTGTCGTGGACGTGGCCGCGGTCACCGCCGCGCTGCTGCTTTGCGTCTGGTTCCAGATGTCCGCTTCGGTGCGCCTCCTCGCGCTGCGGCTGCACGCCCACTTCGGGCGCTCCTATCGCGCGGAGGTCGCGGGCGCCGGCGTCCGTCTCGCCGTCGCCATGCTGATGGTGGCGCTCTCGCTGCTGCGCGCCTGGCTCGGCATCGTCGGCTCGGCGCTCGGCGCGGCCGTCTCCGCCACGCTGGCCGGCCGCGGCGGCGCCACCTCGGCTCCCCACCTGGCACCCTACCGGCGGCAGGTCCTGCGCTACCTCCTCCCGAGCCTGCCGAGCGCGCTCTACTTCTCGATCCAGGGGCCGCTCGTGATCTGGCTGGCAGCCACCTTCGGCGCCGCCCGGAACATCGCCGAGGTCGGCGCCCTCGGACGCCTGGGCCTCGTCGTGGGCATGTTCTCGGGCCTCACCGGCGTGGTGCTGCTGCCGCGCCTGGCGCGCGTCGCGGACGATCGGCTCTACTGGCGCCGCTACCTGCAGTACGGCGGCATGCTGGCGGCCTTCGCGCTCTGCACGCTGGCCGCCGTGCTGCTCTTCCCCGACTCCCTGCTGCTCATCCTGGGCCGGCAGTACGCGGGCCTGCACCGCGAGCTGGCGCTGGTCGTCGCCGGCGCGGGCCTGACGCTGCTCGGCGGCTATGCGGTGAGCGTCAACTTCGCGCGCTCATGGAATCGCTGGGAAAGCCTGGCCGTGCTCCTCCTGATCGTGGCCCAGGCTGGCTTCGCGGCGGCCCTGCCGCTCGCCTCCACCGCCGGGGTGCTGCTGTTCAACCTGCTCTCCGCCGCCACCGGCCTCGCCCTGCAGCTCGCCATCACCGCGATCGGATGGCGGCGGCCCCGGTGGGTGCAGTGGATGCGATGAGCGGCGTGCCGAAGCGGCTCAATCTCGGCTGCGGGCAGAAGCGTCGCCCCGACTGCCTGAACGTCGACGCGCTGCCCGGCGTGGCGCCGGACCTGGTGTGGGACCTCGACCAGCGCCCTTATCCGCTGCCCCGCAACCACTTCGAGCAGATCTTCGCCCTTGACGTCGTCGAGCACCTGGCCAGCGTGAAGTCCTTCCTCGAGGAGGTGCACGAGCTGCTGGCGCCGGGCGGCACGATCGAGATCACCACCCCACACTTCTCCTGCGCCAACTCCTTCACCGACCCTACTCACCGTCACCATCTCGGCTACTTCTCCCTCGACTATTTCACCGCCGACCACACCTGGAACTTCTACACCCCCGTCCGCTTCGAGATCGTCGAGCGCCTCCTGGTTTTCTCCAACAGCCCGCTCGACCGCCTGATCGCGCGCTTTGCCAACCGCAAGCCGGCCATCTACGAGCGCCGGCTCACCTGGATGTTCCCGGCGTGGTTCCTGATCTGGAAGCTGCGCGCCGTCAAGGCAGAGCCGGCGGACTGAGGCCGCGAGCGATGCTGCGCGTCTGTCACGTGACCCCCACCTACTTCGCGGCGGAGTCGTTCCTGGGCGGTGGCGAGCGCTTCGCCGAGGAGTTGGCCCGCGCCATGTCGCGCCGCGCCCAGGTGAAGCTGGTCAGCTTCGGACGGCGGCCGTCGCGCGAGCGGCTGAGCCCGACCTACGAGCGCGTCATCCTCAAGAACTGGTCCCCGCACAAGCTGGTGCCGTTCTCTCCCTTCCTGCGCCGCGAGCTGCGCGGCGCCGACGCCATCCACTGCCATCAGTACTACGTGCTGCCGACGTTCCTCGCCGCCTGGTTCGGGCATCGCCAGGGGAGCGGAGTCTTCGTGTCCGACCTCGGCGGCGGCGCCTGGACCCCCGGCTTTCACGTCGACCAGTCGCGCTGGCTCACCGCCCACCTGCCGATATCGCAATATGCCGCCCGCTCGCTGCCAGGTCGACCTCGCCCCTACCGCGTCGTCTATTGCGGCGTCGATCCGGCGCGGTACCCGCCGCGCGCCGCACGGCGACACGACGGCTCCGTCGTCTTCCTCGGCCGCCTGCTGCCGCACAAGGGGATCCATTTCCTGATCGCCGGCTTGCCGGAAACGATGACGCTGCACGTCGTCGGCTCGGCGCTGGACGATGCCTACCTCGGGCGCTTGCGCGCGCTGGCTGCCGGCAAGGACGTGCGTTTCCACCTCGGCTTGCCCGACGCCGAGGTGATTGCCTTGCTGCAGCGGGCGATGGCGCTGGTGCATCCGACGCCCGTGCAGGCCGACGGCGACGCCCACGAGCACGAGCTCTTCGGTCTCGCGCTGGTGGAGGCGCTGGCCTGCGGCTGCCCGGTCGTCGCCTCCCGCGCCGGTTCGCTGCCGGAGATCGTCGAGCACGAGCGCAACGGCCTGCTGGTGGCGCCCAACGATCCGGCGGCGATCGCCGCCGCCCTCAACCGGCTGGCCGGCGAGCCCGGGTTGTGGGCCCATCTCGCGGAGCATGCCCGCCCGGGCATCGAAGAGAGCTTCACCTGGGACCACGTGGTCGAGCGCTGCCTGGCGGCCTATGCGATGCCACGCGCGGACCGCACCGCACCATCACCAGGGCGGTTGGAGGACGGGCTCACGCCCGCGCGTCTGGCTGCCGAAGAGGCAGCAGCGGAGCGCCGGCGATGAGAGCCCGGCTTGACTTCGCGCTGGCCCAGACGCCCCGGCTCTACGCGCGGCTGCTGCGCCGCCGCCGCCACGTCGATCGCGACAAGCTGGCGTTTCTCGCCCTCGTCCGGCGCGGCGATGTGGTGCTCGACGTGGGAGCCAACACCGGGTACTACACGCTGCTGTTCTCGCACCTGGTGGGCCGCGAGGGCCGCGTGCATGCGTTCGAGCCGGTGCCCCCGACGTTTGCCGTGCTCGCGGCCCGTCTCGAGCGCGAGGGCGTCTTCGCCAACGTCGTGCCGAACGAGCTGGCGCTCGCGGCGGAGGACGGCCCGCTGCCGGTCTTCGTTCCCGGCTCGGATCACGGCCAGGCGTCGATCACCCCTCACCACGCCGGCTCCTGGCTGCTGGCCGAGGCGGAGCGGCGCTATGACTGCCGCGCGGCGACCATCGATGGCTATCTCCGTGCTCGCCGCCTCGGACCTCCTGCCTTCATCAAGTGCGACGTCGAGGGCGCCGAGCTGCGAGTCCTTGAAGGGGCAGTCGAGACCTTGCGTGCGCGGCCGCCCCTCCTCCACCTGGAGGTGAACCCCGATTGGAGCCGCGACCTGGGCTACGCGCCGCCCGACCTCGTGCGCTTCCTTGCGGGCTTCGGCTACTCGCTTTTCTTCCTGGTCGGCGAGAGCGTGCGCCGCCTGGCCGAGCCGGCGCGGGAGCTTGCTTGCTTCCGCGGCTCGGCGAACCTGATCTGCGGGGTCCCGGCCCTGCATGGCGCCCGGCTTCGCCGCCTCGCCCCGCTGCGGCGCGAGGCAGGCCGTGGCACCGCCGCCGGCGGCAGGCCGGCCGGAGCCGGATGATGCAGTTGGTGCAGATCGCGCCGGGCCTGCCGCCGGCGCCGGACGGCGTCGGCGGCTACGCCGCGGCGCTGGCGAGAGGCCTGGCACGATACCAGGTCACGTCGCGCTTCCTGGTCCCGCCCGGATCCTGGCAGTCGGCCGGCGCACTCCCCGCCGAACCGATCGGCGAGCGCAGTGCCCAGGGGCTCGCGCGGCAGCTCGCCGGGCTCGACGCCGCGACCGTGCTCTTGCACTACGCCAACTACGGCTACGAGCGCCGGGGCTGCCCTGCCTGGCTGGTGCACGGCCTCGGCCGCTGGCGTGCCGAAGCCCCCTCGCGACGCCTGGTGACCATGTTCCATGAGGTCTTTGCCACCGGGCCGCCCTGGCGGAGCTCCTTCTGGCTCTCGCCGGCCCAGCGGCGGCTGGCGGCGCGGCTGCTGCGCGCGAGCGATGGGGCGGCCACGAGCCTCGGGCTCTACGCGCGGATGCTGGCGCGCTGGCGACCGGGGCCGCGGGTGCTCGTCGCGCCGGTCTTGTCGCCTTTGGGCGAGCCGGTCGAGGTCCCCGATCCCGAGTCGCGCCGCCCGAGGGTGATGCTCGTCTTCGGCGGGGCCGGCAACCGGCGACGCGTCTTCACGGGAGTGAAGGGAGACCTCGCTGCCGCCTGTACCGCGCTCCGCATCACCGAGGTTCTCGACCTGGGTCCGCCCCACGACGCCTTGCCCGAGCGGGTTGGCACCGTGCCGGTGCGGGCGCTGGGAGCCCGGCCGGAAGACGAGGTGAAGGCGGTGCTGCTGCGCTCCTACGCCGGCTTCGTCGCCTATCCGCCCGCGTTCCTGGGGAAGTCGACGGTCTTCGCCGCCTATTGCGCCCACGGCCTGGTGCCGGTGTGCGCCTGGCCCCGGCGCGGACGGCGTCCCGAGGCAGCGGAGGATCGTCCACCGTACTGGGACGCCGGCGCCGAGCCCCCGCCGGCCGATGCCGCGGCACTTGCGGCGAGCGCCCGCGCGTGGTACCGCGGCCACGACCTGGCGCGGCAGGCCGCCGCGTTCCGCGCCCTCCTCTGCGGCCCCGGGGCCGAGGCGGGCTCGCGAGCGGCGCCATGAGGATCCTCCTCTACTCGCCGGTCTTCCTGCCGAGACTGGGCGGGCTCGAGATCGGCCAGGCGCTGCTCAGCGAAGGCTTGTCGCGCCTGGGGCACGAGGTGACCGTCGTGACGCAGACGGCGGCTCGCGACCGGGATGATTTTCCGTTTCGCCTGGTGCGGCGGCCCGGGCCGTTGGCCCTGTTACGGGAGATGCGTGCCTGCGACGTCTACTTTCAGGCCAACGTCAGCCTGCGCGGCCTCTGGCCGCTGCTGCTGGTGCGCCGGCCGTGGGCAGTCTCACATCATAGCTGGTACTGCCGCACCAACGGCCGTGTGTCCTGGCGGGACCGCCTCAAGCGATACCTGCTCCGTTTCGCCGCCTGCTCCATCTCGGTGAGCCGGGCGATCGCGGCAGACCTCGCGACTCCATCCCTGGTCATCCCCAATGCCTACCGCGACCGCCTCTTCCGCATCCTGCCGGGAGCCCGGCGCCCGCGCGAGCTCGCGTTCCTCGGCCGGCTGGTCTCGGACAAGGGCGCGGACGTGCTCCTCTCCGCCCTGGCGCGCCTCGGCCAGGCCGGTCTGCGCCCGCGGCTGACGGTCATCGGCGATGGCCCCGAGCTCTCGGCGCTGCGTGCCCAGGCAGCCACGCTCGGACTCGTCGAGCAGGTCGAGTTCGCCGGCGAGCAGCAGGATGAGCAGATCGTGCGGCGGCTCAACGAGCACCGCATCCTGGTCGTGCCCTCCCGCTATCACGAGCCGTTCGGCGTCGTCGCCCTCGAGGGGATCGCCTGCGGCTGCGTGGTGGTCGGGTCAGCGGGAGGCGGCCTGCCGGAGGCGATGGGCCCCTGCGGCCGGAGCTTCCGCAATGGCGACGCCGAGGACCTCGCCGCCGTGCTGGCCGCGCTGCTCGAGCGGCCGGAGGAGATGGAGGCGCTGCGCGCCGGGGCGGCGGAGCACCTGGCCAGGCACGGCAGCGAGCAGATCGCCCGGCTCTATGCCGCCGCGCTCGCGGAGGGGCTCACCATGCGCGGGCCGGCGCGCCGGCCTTCCCGGGAAAGGGCCACGTAGGCGATGGATCTGCGCCTGCTGATCGTCTTCGCCGGCGCCTTCGCGGCGCTCTGGGCGATCGTCAACTGGCGTCTCGCCGTGCAAGCGGTGATGGTGTTGCTGGTCGTCGAAGGGGCCATCCGCAAGTGGCTGTTCCCAGGCGCTCAGGACCTCGTCTACCTGGGCAAGGACGTGCTGCTGGTCGGGGCGTACCTCGGCTTCATGCGCCAGCGGGCGCAGCTCCGTCTGAAGCTGCCGGCGCTTCCCGGCTTCTACGTGCTCCTCGCCTTCGCCGCGGCCTTTGGCCTCTTCCAGATCGCCAACCCGAACCTTCCCAACCTGCTGGTCGGCATCTTCGGCTTCAAGGCCTACTTCCTTTACGTGCCGCTGCTGTTCGTCGTCCCGGCGGCGTTCGACGGCGACCGGGACCTCGCCTTGTTCCTCCGCCGCTACATCCTGCTGTCCATTCCCGTCGGCGTGCTCGCGGTGTTCCAGTTCCTGAGTCCGGCATCGAGCGCCCTCAACACCTACGCGCGCGCCGCCGAGGGGGAGGGAGCAGGCTACATCTCGACCTTCGGCTCCTCGGAGTTCGTGCGCGTCACCGCCACCTTCTCCTACATCAGCGGCTACGGCTCGTACCTGATCGCGATCACCTTCCTCGTCCTGGCCTACCTCGCGGCCTGCCGCTGGCGGCTGCGGCTCGGCAAGACGGCCTACGTCAGTCTCGGCCTGGCCCTGCTCGGCATGATGATGACCGGCTCGCGCGGCCCGGTCTTGATCGTCGCCACGCTCTTTCCCATCTACTGGTGGCTGGCCGTCATGCGTGGAGCCGAGGGGGCGGCGACGTTCGGACGGCTGCTGCTCGGCCTGGGCCTGCTCGCGGTCCTCATCGGCTCCACGGGCGGGAACGCCGTAAAAGCCTTCGCGGGCAGGGCCTCGGCATCGAGCGGCGAGGTGATGACGCGCATCGTCTATCCGTTCACCTCGCCGTTCGAGGTCATGTCGAGCGCCGGACCCGTCGGGTTCGGCATCGGCGCCACCCATCAGACCGCGATGGCCCTGACCGAGGGCATCCCGGCCTACAGCTGGCTGCACGGTATCGCCGTCGAATCCGAGAGCGCCAAGATCATGCTCGAGCTGGGCCCGATCGGGTTCTTCCTCGTGTACTCCCAGCGGCTCTTCCTCATCTTCTTCGCTCTCAGCCAGGTGCTGCGGCTGCGCACCACCTTCCATCGCGCCCTGGCCACCGCCTGCCTGCTCTTCTTCCTCGCCGCGCTGCCCGGCAGCATCGTCTTCGACATCACCTCCGACCTCTTCTACTGGTTCTTCGCCGGCCTGCTGGTGCTGGTGGTGCGGCTCGATCGGCAGGTGGTCCGCCGAGCCCTCCGGCCCGCCGCAGCCCTCGTTCCGGGTGGACCGGAACCGCGGACCGCGCCGGTCCCGGCAGCCGCCGGCGCCGGTATGGGAGCGCGACGCGCGAGATGAACGTGCTCGTCACCCATCCCGGGCGCCAGCATTCCCATCAAGCGGCGGTCGCGCTCGAGCGGGCGGGCATGCTTGCCGGCTATTGGGCCGGAGTGCCAGCCGTCGCCGAGCAGGCGGCCCGCGCCCCGGCCCTGTTGCGCCGGCGCTTCCGCCGCTACGCCCCCGTGCCCCTGGACCCGCGGCGGGTGCGGTGGTTCCCGTGGACGCCGGCGCTGCGGCGGACCGGGGACGCGCTGCTGCCGCCGGGCGGCGCGGCCAGGGTCGACTTTCTCGCCTGCCGGCTCTTCGACCGCTGGGTGGCGGCGCGCTTGCCGCGCGCGGGAGTGGACGCCGTCATCGCCTGCGAGATCTCGGCCCTGGCAACCTTCCGCGCCGCCCGCGCGCGGGGGATCGCCACGATCCTCGACGCGCCGTCGCTGCACCACGAGGCACAGGACCGGCTGCATGGCACGACCGATCCAGCGGCCCTGCACCGGCGCATCACCCGCATCAAGGACCTGGAGATCGCATGCGCCGACCACGTGCTCACCGTCTCCGAGCTGGCGCGCGAGACCTATCTGGAGGCCGGGGTGCCGGCGGCGAAGGTCCATGCCGTGAGCCTCGGGGCCGATCTCGAGCTGTTCGCGCCCGAGCGCGAGCCGCCGGCTGCCGGCCACGACGGCTTCCTGTTCCTCTTCGCCGGCGCCTGCCTGAAGCGCAAGGGCTTCGACCTGCTGCTCGAGGCCTTCGACCGGGTCGCGGCCGCCGCGCCGCAAGCGCGGCTCCGCATCGTCGGCCCGCGCGGGGATTGCGCCGATCTCCTCGAGCACCGGGCACGAGGAGGGATCGACGTCGCCGGCGCCGTGGACCAACGGCAGCTCGCGCGCGAGCTTCAGCAGGCCGACTGCCTGGTGCTCCCGTCGCGCAACGACTCCTACGGCATGGTGGTGGCGGAGGCGCTCGCGTCAGGCCTGCCGGTCGTCGTCTCCGACATGGTCGGCGCCAAGGAGCTGATCGCGCCGGAGGTCAACGGTTGGGTCGTGCCCGCGGGCGATGCCGCCGCCCTCGCCGAGCGGATGAGCTGGTGCGTGCGCCATCCGGCCGCCGTCCGCGGCATGCGGGAACAGTGCCGGCGATCGGCCGCCGGGGCGACCTGGCCCGGCTATCACCGCCGCCTTGCCGAGCTCATGCGCCGGTTGGTGCCGCAAGGAGCCGCGGCGTGAGGCTGCTTCACGTCGTCCCCACCTACGTCCCCGCGTGGCGCCATGGCGGCCCGGTGCTCGCCGTCCATGGCCTGTGCAAGGCCCTGTCGGCTCGCGGGCACGCGGTGACCGTCTTCACCACCGACGTGCACGGCGCCGACACCCTCGACGTGCCGCGCGCGTCCGCGGTGACGGTCGATGGCGTCGAGGTCTATTACTTCCCGGTCCGTTTCCCACGCCGGCTCTACCGGTCGCCGGCGATGGGGGCCGCCCTCGCCGCCGAGGTCGCCGGCTTCGACGTGGTCCACCTGCACTCGGTGTTCCTCTGGCCCACCGCGGCCGCGGCACGCGCCGCCGAGGACGCCGGGGTGCCTTACCTGGTGGCTCCGCGCGGCATGCTGGTCGGCGAGCTGTTGCGGCGCCGCGGGCGGTCGCGCAAGGCTCTCTGGCTCCGCCTGGTCGAGCGCCATACCCTGGCTCGTGCCGCGGGTCTCCACGTCACCAGCCAGCTCGAAGCGGACGAAGCCGCGTGCCTCGGCCTGCGGTTGCCGCCGGCATTCGTGGTGCCCAACGGGGTCGACGCCGCCCCCGCGGCGGCGAGGCGCGACGCGGAGCTTGCCGCGCCGGTGCGCGCCGCGCTCGCGCGCCGGCCCCTCCTCCTCTACCTTGGGCGGATCTCGTGGAAGAAGGGGCTCGACCGCTTGATCGCGGCCATGCCGCTGGTCCCCGGGGCCACGCTGGCAATCGCCGGCAATGACGAGGAAGGCTACCGGAAGCCGCTCGAGCGGCTGGCGGCCGGCCTGGGGGTCGGCGACCGGGTCGTCTTTCTCGGACCGGTCCACGGCGCCGACAAGGCCGCCCTGCTCCACGGCGCCGACGGCCTGGCGCTGGCCTCGTACTCGGAGAACTTCGGCAACGCCGTGCTCGAGGCGATGGCGGCGGCGCTGCCGGTCGTGGTGACGCGCGAAGTGGGCCTGGCCGGCGTGGTGCGTGAGACGGGCGCCGGCCTGGTGGCCGCCGGTGAGCCGCCCCAGCTCGCCGCCGCGCTGCGCCGCCTGCTGGACGACGCGGATGGGCGCCGGATGATGGGCGGGCGCGGCGCCGAGGCGGCGGCGCAGCGCTTCGGCTGGGCATCGGTGGCCGCCAGCATGGAGGCGGTGTACGAGCGCGTGGCCGATCACCGCCTGCCGGTCCTGCGCTCGGCGGGCGCGCCCCGGCCATGACCGCGATGCAGGGGCCGCAGCCGTCGTCGGGCGCCTGGCGAGCATGGCTGCTGGCGGTGATCGCCGCGCGCACCTGCTGGGGCCTCTATCTCGGCTTCCAGCCCTTCGACGATACCTTCATCACCTTCCGCTATGCGGCCAACCTCGCCAGCGGCAAGGGTTTCGTCTACAACGCCGGCGAGCACGTGCTCGGCACCACCTCGCCGCTCTGGACAGCCATCCTGGCCGCCGCCAGCGCGGTGGGCATCCCGCTGGCGACGGTTGCCGTGGTCGTGGCGCTGGCGGCGGATGCGGCGGCCGCGCTGCTGCTGATGCAGCTGCTCGTCCGGCTCGAGCTCGTGCGCGGCGTCGCCTTCGCCGGCGCCCTGCTCTTCGCCTGTACCTTCGATTACCTCTCCCTCGCGCGCTCGGGCATGGAGACCTCGGTCTTCGTCCTGCTGGTCATCGCCGCCTTGGAGGCGGCGTCTCGCGAGCGGACCGCGAGCGCGTGCCTCTATGCGA
>Ga0307479_10001756_pt1 | contig 19755 bp, 18 predicted proteins | sample atmos_gasesECM4C_FD_203743 | JGI IMG/M metagenome (GOLD analysis project Ga0307479, IMG submission 203743) | Hardwood forest soil microbial communities from Morgan-Monroe State Forest, Indiana, United States - atmos_gasesECM4C_515 | ecosystem: Environmental > Terrestrial > Soil > Temperate...
ACAGTTATATTGAGGACGAGCCTCTGCCGCCTTGCCCGCTCAGTTTTTGAAACGCCGACCTGGGCAAGGACCTTGAGCTGCTCGATGTGGATCTCGTGCTCCGCGCCGACTCGCATCGGGGAAAGTCCTACCACGTGGTCGCGTCACTTTCGAATCGAGAATTCTGACCTCTGTAATTTCTCAAAAACTTGTCCCGGAGATATCATAATCATCACTCAAGGAACCCCGTTTTCCAGAGCACATTGTGTAAGGCATTACCCTACTTTTTAAGCTTGCGCTTATATAAGCCAAAATTCCATCATGAGGGCTTGTGAAACGGGAATCGGGAGGAAGCGAAGCTCTGAGTTCAAACCGATTCCGAACTACCCACTGGAGCATGGTACTTTCCTGCGCTCAAACCGGCGAATCGTCGGAGCAGGCCCACAAGGCGATGACCGACTTCTGTCGCCTGTATTGGCGTCCGGTTTTTGCATTGATCTGCCGGCGCGGGCACTCAGTCACCGACGCCCAAGATTTGACTCAGGATTTTTTTGTGATGTTGCTTAAAGGCAACCTGCTTTCGTTAGCCGATCCAAATCGAGGCCGGTTCCGGTCGCTTCTACGGAAAGCAGTGGAAAATTTTCTAAACGACAAACAGCACCTCGCCCGGCGGGAAAGGCGAGGCGGCCGAGTGCAATTTGTGGCGTGGGATGCATGGATGGCGGAGGCGCCCTCGCAATTGTCAATCTACAGACACGAACTAGCCAATTGTTCTCCTGAACGAATCTTTGATGTGCGTTGGGCGGCTACGGTGGTGGAGCAGGCGATGCGGAGATTGTCGGAGGAGTGCGAAACTCGCGGCCGACTGCGAATGTTCACAATCCTGAGCAAACATCTATCGCTTGAACACGTTGAGATTTCTTATGCCTCGCTTGCTTCAGCACTCGGAGTGTCCGAAACAGTAGTCAAACGCGTGCTCTATCAACTGCGCGCGCGCTATCGCGCCATTTTGCGGGAAGAGATTTCACACACCGTGGAAAACGAAGCGGATATCGAGGAGGAGATTCGATACTTGTGCGCCGCGCTGGCCAGTGCCCAGGGATGAGCAACGCCGAATTATTCGGAATGAGCGATGCGCCACTGGGCAAGGCCAGAGAATGCGCCCGATGTCGATGCGGCTCGCTTGCGCGAGTCGGGTCTGGCCTTTGCGTTGGTTGTTTGCTTCAAACGGCGCTTGGAAGTCAAGACCAGGACATTGAAGATTTCGACATATTGCTTGCTTCGGTTGATATACCTGATCGCGACTGGCAGTTAGGCAATTATCGGATTTTGGAGGAAATCGGCCGAGGCGGTATGGGGGTCATTTATCGGGCGCGGCACATCCCGTCGCAGCGAATCTTGGCGTTAAAGCGAGTGTTAGCTCACCATAGCGATTCGCGCGACACGCTCTCGCGATTTCAACGCGAGGCGACTGCCGCCGCTAGTCTCGATCACCCAAACATCCTGCCAATCTACAACGTCGGCGCCACGGAAGACGGCCTTCCGTTCTTCAGCATGAAGTTCGCGGTTGGCGGAAGCTTGCTCGACGGGATGGAAAGTTTTCGAGGCAACCCGCGACGATGCGTTAACTTAATGGCGAAAGTTTCGCGCGCGATCGGTCACGCGCACACCAAAGGCATTCTTCACCGCGATTTGAAGCCGGGAAACATTTTACTCGACGCCCGTGGGGAGCCTTTGGTGAGCGATTTTGGATTAGCGAAGTGGCTCGATACAGCGAGTGACCTAACTCGCACGCTCACCGTCTTCGGCACGCCGGGGTACATTGCGCCGGAACAATCAGAGAACGCAGCCGCCCAATTAACACCGGCGGTGGATATTTACAGCCTCGGCGCGATTTTATTCGAGCTTGTGAGCGGTCGACCGCCCTTTCTCGGCGAACACGCGGTGGCGGTCCTCCGCCAGGCGGCCGAAAATGACGCCCCGAAACTGCGGTCGATTCTGCCGAAGGCTTCTCGCGACTTGGAAACAATTTGCGCCCGCTGTCTCGAGCGAGATGCAAACCTGCGCTATTTCTCGGCCGGCGCATTGGCGGATGATCTGGAGCGCTGGCTGGAAGGGCGGCCCATCGCTGCCCGGCCGATCACACCGGTGGCCCGCTCGTTTCGGTGGACACGTCGCAATCCGATTCTGGCGACAAGCTTGGCAGTTTGTCTTTTCTTCGCAACAGCTGTCGTCGTGCGCCAAATCCGGACGTCGAAACTGGAAAATAAAGTTCGCGAAAGCGAATTCGCACACAACTCAATCGCCGTCTTACCATTTCTCAATCTCGATAACGCAACGGGGGATTCCGATTGGACGGCGGCGCTCGTGCACGCTTTGCAGACAGAGCTTTCCGGCATCGGCAATGCGCGTGTCGTAGACGTCGCCAAGGGCGACGACGCCAAAACGGCAGCCCGAAATTCTCGGACGCGCACGGCGCTTTCCGGCAGCGTGCGCAAAAGCGCCAGCGGCGTCCGGGTCGCGCTGCGCCTGCTCGATTCGGACGGCAATTTGCTACTGAGCCGAATTGTCGATCTCAAAAGAAAATCTTCCGACGTAAAACGATTCACCAATGAAATCGCGCCGGCAATCTATGCGGTCTTGAACGCGAAAGATTGGACGAAGCTAATCGGCGAGAAACTGGATCCGGCACTGCGAAATAAGGAGGCCCACGCGCTACTTACCGCCGGGCGCGAGTTGCACTTTCATTACACAGTGCGGGATGTGGACCGAGCGATCAGTTGTTTTGAAAAAGCGATTCAATTGGAACCTCGCTCGGCACTGGCCCATGCCTACCTCGCTAGTTCCGCTGCATGTCGAACTCATTTAATTTCCGATTCAAATTTTCTTGATCGCGCGGAATTGGAAGCAGGTGAAGCTCTGCGATTATGCCCGACATCGCCGGATGCCCATCGAGTCCTGGCGGGAGTGCTGTATCAGACCGGCCGATTTCGAGACGCTCTCGATGAACAGATGCGCGCGGTGGAGCTCGGCGGTCCCGAGGAGAACGTGGTGGGGTTTATCGGGATGACGCTCGACGTACTTGGGCAACCGGATCGCGCTCTCCCGTGGTACGAGATGGCACGCCACTCGGCGACGCGTCCCGGACATTGGGATTCTTTAATTGGCGATTGTTGGTCGCGATTATGCGATGATCGCCAAGCCGAGATCGCGTATCGTCGCGCTATCGATTTACAATCGGACATGCCGAGAGGGTGGATTGGCATCTGTCGGCTTCGCCTCCTACAAGGAAACATCGCTGGAGCGCGCGCGCTATGCCGAAAAAATCAAAAACAATACGGCGAATATGTGTACTCAGACGAAATCGCCGCGGCGATTGAGTTTTTCGGACGCAACTTCACCGAAGCCGAACGTCTCTACGGCAAACTCGCGCGCGCGGATGCGAACGGCGGCGCGACCTTTTATGGCGATATCAACTACAACTCTGCGCTAGGATACATTCGCCTTACCAAAGGCAAATCGAGTCATGCGCGCGCACTCTTGGAAGAGTGCCTGGCTAATGATCTTAACCGGTTGAAGTCGACTCCTGACAATCCAGAGGTTCTGTATCGAATCTCTGCCATTGAATCGACTCTGGGCAGAAATGAATCCTCTCTTGCGCACCTGAAAGAAGCAGCGGCGGCAGGATGGATCGACTACCGATCACTTTCCCTCGATCCACGATTCGATGCCATAGCTGATGACTCGCGTTTTAAAATGATTCTAGGCGGATTAAAACTGAAGGTCGACGACCTTCGAGCATCAAGCGGCAGAGTTTCCATCCCAAACCCACAAACAGTAAAGGAACTAACCCATGAGAAAATGGAATAACCCCGACGATAAGAAGGCAGCCTGCGTCGCCGTCTTGAAAAAAATCATCACTAACAAAAGCTTTGGCGAGAACTGTCTGAAATCGGATGACTTTGCCCGTAAAGCTTTTGGTACCGTCGGCGAAATCGACGTCCCTCAAGATGCGAAGATTGTATTCGTGCCGGAAGGTGATCTCGACAAAGCGAAACGAGATGGCACCGGGTCGTTGGTGATCGAGATACCACCCGCCGCAAATGGCGAGACCATCGGTCACACGATGGAATATGTGCGATGCACTTATAACTTTTGGTAAGCCGTAAACTTTGCGCCGTCAGGAAAATCCCGCAAACGCCGCCATCAGCCGAGTTCGCTTTCGCTGGCGACCACCGTGCGCCCCGAGAAGAACGCGACTGCGCAACAACCGCGCGGAGTTCTTTAGCGCAGCGATCACGCCCGAAAAACGATCCCAGGAAATAAGAGGCAGTGTGGCTCGCGCTTTAATTTTTGGTATATCACACCGAACCAGCGCCCGAGCTTCAGCCAGAGCCACCTCCCGATTAGTCGCCGACTTCCAACAGTGGTGAACGAGCCGCCGCCAGCGTTCGTCACGCGAAACCATGTTGGGAATCTCAAGCGATCCATGCAGCAGGCGCGCGTATTCGCTGGTGGCTCGCAAGAGGACTCGACGATTTCTTGGAAGTCGTAAAACGATCTCGTTGAAGAATCTTTTTCGCATTCCCTTGGAATCGAAAAGTTCGGCCACGGCCGCAAAGCCAACCGCAAGATCTTCAACATGTCGCGACGGTTTGTGGATCAAAGCTTTGCACCGCGGCCAACAGCGTGGCGCGACGCCCTTTAAAATCGCATGATCAAATGGCGCGATTCCGCGGTAAAAGCCAGCCCCATCGCGCGTCGTGGTTGGCAGAAGTCCGGTCCGCAACACGGCAGGCAGATGTCGATCCAATGGCGAAGACCTCCCCCGGCGCGATCGCTGCTTGAAGTCCCCAAGCAACTCGGCATCCGCTAGGATTGGTTGTGATCCGGCGACCAGCCAGTTGTCTCGATGCAAGTCGGCAGCGCCAAGGACTTGGGCCAAAGCAGCCTGCGCTCCCCATCGAAAATAGAAGCGCCTGACTTCACGAACATTCTTACAGGCCGTGCTCGGCAAAAATTCCATCCACGCAAATTCTTTTCGCGGTAGAATTTTCGGAATCCTGAAGCGAATCTGCATTCCGTTGCGATTCAGCCAGCTTAAGGCCTCGAACCAAACCATTTCACCGTCACACGGGCGCGGTTTGTAGATGACCCGTAGTCCGTTAGCGAACCGAATCATCGTCACGGTTCGCCCGCCGTCGTGAAGATCGGACAGTCCAGCGCGAATATGACTGACACGCAAAGATTGTTTGTTCGCCAGGAAGGCGATCGAAAGGTTCTTTCGATCACGAAGTAATCGCGCAAAGAGTTCAGCCTGCGCGTCAGTCCAACCTGAGATTAATCGGGATGCGGTGTCCAAAAGTCCTGGAAACTCGGCGAACGTTTCCAAAAGGTTGATTCTGCCAGTCGCGCGCGGGTCGCAACGCCCCCTCAAGCTTTGCTGGATTGCTTTCGCCAGTTTTTGTTGAAACCGCAAGGTGGGCGCGAGCGCGAATACGAGGCGATCAGAAAGATTTTGCCACAAATCGATCCACACTGTCTTTTCGTCGAGGGAATTCCGACCGCGAAGTCTTTCACGTAACCGAGTGATGCCGAAATCGACGATGGGCGAAACGATTTGCTTCATTGAAACGATGCGCTCTTGTTTTCGTCCTTTGGCAGCAACGGGCTGGTTCGACCGCTCGAGAAAAATTTTAAGATCGCGAGCGATTCGTTCAGCGTCAGCCAGAGCACGCGAACTACTCTCAATCATCTCTCGTCAACCGGCGCTAAACTGGCGATCCGTCTTTCGCGAACGCGATGAACTTTCGAAGATTATTGATTCGCCGCGGCTCACTTAACCCGCCGAAAACAGCGGTCAGCGGTTTCCAATCCGGAGCGATATTCAAATAGTGAATGGGATCCGAATTCATCACTGCTAACAAAACCTCGGCGACGATGCGGCTGCCGAGAGGGCCAAGACATTCACCGCCGCGAAATCTCCGGACACCGAGGGTTTCGGCTTCACGCAAGAGGTAATACCAGAGTGGCGTCCTTTCATTCATGCCGCGGTCGTGGAGAAATTTGTTGTCCTCGCTATCGAATCCGACCCGCGCAGACGGAAGCGATTTTACGCCAGCCAGCCGACAGGCTTCCTGACCAGAAGCCAAACCGATCCGCGAGCCGCGCAGCAGCGTCATTTCCGGCAACGGAGGAGGATGGGTTTTTGTAAACACCGGCATCGCTGCCGCCGGCAGATCAAACAAATCCTCGGAAATCAGCGTGTCGATGTTCTCTGCAAAGTTCGCATTACCGCCCCAGGTTCGTGTGAATCGATCCCAATCGATCACACTATTCGCGGGCAGCGGATTTGCGGGTTCGTTCGGTGGCGTTTTGCGAATGAGATCACCGAGGCGAACCAGTCCGATCCAGCAATTAACTTCGTATTGCCGCTGAACCATGCTGTGGCCAAAACGAAACGCCGCCTGGGTGAACTCAATCGGCAACGACGTGATTGGTTCGCCCGGTGCTGGTTTGAAAAGACGAGGTCCATTCTTGTCGATATCGAGCAAGACTTCCGGCAATACGAACCACTTCAAAAACTCGTTGCGAACGATCCATTGGTAATGCCAGAGAGCGAGCCGGCGGGCGGTTTGAAAAATTGTCTCGTTCGGAAAAGCCTCGTCCGCAAGAAGCCCGCGCTTGAGCGATACGGCGACCCGATTGTGAAACTGCAAAAATACGATGTGCAATTGCGCCAAAATCAGATGCTGATCATTTCGATCATCCGCCAGCATCGGACGTCCATTGTTTCGAAAGAAATCATTGCGGGTTGACCGGATGTTTTCATGCGGCACCGCCTCTGTTTCGCCGAGCAGAAAAGTTTCAGCGCCAGACTGCGATAAATCGTAGAGGTGCGGCGAACGCTCCGGCCCGTTCCCGTAAACACTTTCCAAGTCCAATCGCGGTCGGTGAAAGTTTTTCGCTTTCTCAGGAGGGTCCGACGCATGTTCGAGCCGGGTCTTGTCGCGAGTGAGGTCGTGGTCGAGAAATTGCCCGAGGTAAACAAACGCGGAGGGGGCGAGATCGCCTCGGCGCGGCCTGCCACGACGATTTTGCGGAATATCCTTCATCCGCAGCGACAATTGGCGAAGGTGCGATTCGTCATGCCCCGGCGAACCGTCCGCCGAACATTCGCGAATAATGAGATGGCGACGACTCTTCCAGGGGGCAAAGCATTCGCCGCCTTTTAGCCTACGCGAAAACGAACGTCACGAATGATCTTTCCCCCGAAGCGCTGCTTGAGTTTCCGCAAGATGTCAATCTTGGAGATCTGCTCGAGCTCGTAATGCAACGCGGGCTGCAGGACGCGGACGTAAAGAACGCCTTCGCGCAGAGCGACTGGTGTGGAATGCGCAGCGATGAACTCGCCAACAACCTTACTCCATGCTTCCGCTACTTCGGTTTCGTGCAATCGCTCCTTCAGTCCGAGTCGTTGCATGAGATTCGGCAAAACGTCGGCCGCGTTTTGCCAACGATCGGGCTGCGCACTTTTTCCCGGCAAACCGCGCCATTCGGCGATGATCGCTGCACGAAGCGAGGAATTCATTGCGAATTAGAGATTCCTCGACCGCGCGCGAAATGACAAGGCCGACAACGGCTGATCAATACCGCCGCCGCATGTTGCTAGGCAAAATGTTAAGTTCCGTGCGATATTTCGCAACCGTGCGGCGCGCAATTGGAATGCCTCGCTTACTCAGAATCTCGACGATTTCCTTATCGCTCAACGGCGCGCCGCCCTCTTCGTTTTTCACCAAGTCCAGGATGGCTTCCTTGACGCTGGTGTTGCTCATCGATTCGCCGGTAGCGGTTTGATAGCCCGGTGTAAAAAAATACTTCATTTCGAACACGCCTTGGGGCGTCGACATATATTTCCCGGATATGGCGCGGCTCACGGTGGTTTCGTGCACACCGACAGCGTCCGCGATCTGCACCATCGTCATCGGTTTCAAAAATGCGGAGCCTTTGTCGAAGAACTCGCGTTGTCGTTTCACGATCTCGTGCGCGATGTTGGAAATCGTCTGCTGGCGCTGGTGAATCGACTTGATCAGGAATTTACCGCTTCGGATTTTGTCGCGAATGTAATCCTTCACGTCGCTGCCGTTGCGGTCCTGAGCCATGATATCCTTGTAGGTGTTGCTGATGCGCAAGTGCGGAATTTGTTCGCCGTTCAGGATGACCTGGTAATTTCCGTTCACTTTCTCAACGGTTACATCCGGGAGCACATAATTCTTCGGTGCTTCGGCAAATATCGCGCCCGGCCGTGGGTCGAGTTGAGCGATGTTATTGGCGCACTTCTGGACTTGTTCGACTCCAATTCCGATGCGCCGGGCAATCTCCGGAAAGCGCCTCTTTCCCAAGTCCTGCATGTGATCGGCCACAATTTTGTATTCGAGGCTATTCTGCCGGCCTTCGCGCTTCAGCTGGATCAATAAACATTCGCGCAAATCGCGCGCGCCGACACCCGGCGGATGAAAGCTTTGAATGAGCGTGAGCATGTTTTCGAAATCTTCCTGCGGGATTCCGGTGTTCAGTGCCATCTCTTCCGGTGTGGTCTGAAGAAATCCGTTGTCGTCGATGTTGCCGATGATCAGCTCCGCCGTCTTACGATCGTTGGCGTTGAGCACGTTTTGGTTCAGCTGCCCCATCAAATGTTGCTGCAACGTTTCCTGCGTTGGGATGGAATCGAAAAAGAACTGGCGTTTTTCTTCCGCTTCCTGCGAGCGGCCGCTATAGCTGCTCGACTGCGCCATGTAATCCCGCCATTCCTCATCGAGCTTTGCCAGCTTATCGAATTCTTCTTTGAAATTGTCGTCGGCCGAAGTGTCCGATTCTGCCGGTGCGTCCGGATTCGGCGGATCGGCCAACTCCTCCAGCACCGGATTGGTTTCCATTTCCTGTTGAACGAGATTGCGCAGTTCAAGCAACGGCGCCTGAAGAATGAGCAGACTTTGCTGGAGCTGGGGAGCGAGGACCTGTTGCAGAGAAAGATTCTGCGTTTGATGCATCCCGGGACCGGCCATACGTGGAGTTTACTGTCGGGCGACGGACAGGCAAGCAGGTTGCGGGCCGCGGGCTCTAAGATCGGTAATCGCTCGCTCCTCAACAACGGTGGATCACAGCCCCGCCACGTCCCATTTGTCGATCGTGTCTTCGATCAAACGCGCGACCTTGCGATTCACCTTTTCAAAATAAGTCTTGGCCTTCGCGACATCGAAATTTGGATAACCTTCACCTTCCTGGTAAAGCAGAATGCTCGACGGAAACGGATAAGCGTTCCATGTGTTCGGCGCGGGAATTGCCGTGGCCATTTTTGGTCCACTGTAACGTTTCCTCTCAACCAACGTGGGATCGATCGCCAGCATGTAGGCAGTTTCCGTATTGCCAGCGTGTCCGCCGTCTTCGCCAAAAACCTCCTGGCAAACATCGGTGCAATACGACCACCAATTCACAGCTAAAATCCTAGTGCTGGTCTCACGTCCCACTTCCTGCGCGAGCGCTGCCAATACAGCCGTCTGTCCTGCGCCGTGACCATTCAACATCGCGATGTTTTTGAATCTATTTCGAGCAAGGCCGACAAGCACCGCGCGCACGTAGTCGCGATAAACATCTTCCGGAATGGTGAAACTTCCTGGATACGCGTCGAGCGAACCGGTAAAACCGTAGGGAATTACCGGAGCGATCATCGCATGTACTCGCGGCGCGATTTCGCGCGCCATCGTCAATGGAATGATGATGTCCGTGCCATTCGCAGTGACGCCGTGTGGCTCCATTGTTCCAAGCGGCAATAGTACGGTGTCGATCCTTTCCGGGACCCACTCGCGAAATTCCATCCAGTTGATCCGCTCCATCTCCCGCGTGGTCGGGCCGCCTCTTTTCCGCGAAGATTTCATCGGCATGAGGCGATGCGCGCGAATGCCGCGCTTTGCTACTTCTTCTTCGGCTCTATCTTACGATAAAGCGTGGCCATGCTGATGCCGAGCATGTTGGCCGCCTTCTCGCGCGAGCCATCACAGTGCGCGAGCGTTGCCTCGATGTAATTACGCTCCTGCTGCTGCACAAAGTCATCCAGAGTCTGTCCGACCGGCATGTTGGCAATCGCATGCTCGGTCTTGTCGTTGTGAGCATGGTCGACAATGTGCGGCGGCAAATCGGCCGGCAGAATCAAATCATTTTCACATAGCGCGCACGCCCGCTCGATCGCGTTCTCCAGTTCACGCACGTTCCCCGGGTAATTGTAGTGACATAAAATGTCGACCGCGGCGGGATCGATCTTCTTAGGTTCGCCGCCCGTGGCGCTCGCTTGTTTTTGCAAAAAATGGTTCACCAACAACGGCACGTCCTCGAGGCGCTCACGCAAGGCCGGGATTTCCATCGGTATTACCGCCAGCCGATAGTACAAATCTTCGCGAAACGTGCCGTCCTTCAGTTTTGGCTGCAGCCGCTCATTGGTCGCACCGATCACCCGAACGTTGACTGGCGAACTCTTGTTGTCGCCGACGCGGCGCACTTCGCGCTCCTGCAGCACTCGCAAGAGTTTTGTCTGCAATTGCGGCGCCATCGAATTCACTTCGTCGAGAAAGATTGTTCCGAGGTTTGCTTCCTCGAACAGGCCGCGCTTATCCGCCACCGCCCCGGTAAAAGAACCTTTCTTGTGCCCGAACAATTCCGACTCCAGCAAATTCTCGGGTAACGCGCTGCAATTGATCGCCACAAATGGATGATGCTGCCGGTTGCTGTTGAAATGCAGGCCGCGCGCGACGAGTTCCTTGCCCGTGCCGCTTTCACCGACGATGAGTACTGTGCTGTCGGTGTCCGCGACTTTGCTGATCAAGTTGTAGACGTGCTGCATCTTCCCGCTGGTGCCGATGATGTTCTCGAGCTTGTGTTTTTCCTTGAGCTCCTTGCGCAGATACGTGACCTCGCCGACCGCCGCCTGATAATCGAGCGCCATCTGAATGCGGGTTTGCAGCTCGTCGATCTTGAACGGCTTGAGAACGTAATCGCGCGCGCCCATCTTCATCGCCTGCACCGCTGTCTCGGCCGAACCGAATGCGGTAATCAAAATCACGGCCGTTTGTCGTTGGTGCTCGCGGACGTGGCGCAAGACATCGAAGCCAGTCATTGTCTCCATTTTTATATCGGTGATCACGACCTCCGGCTGAATCGCGTCGAGCTGCTCGATCGCCTTTGAGGGTGCATTGAACGGGAAAACTTGGTGTCCTTTTTCGCGACAGAGAGTGACGATCACTTCCACCATCGCCGGTTCGTCATCGATAATTACGATCTTAGCCATGGAAATCTCAGCGCGGAGAATATTTCAGTTTTGAGAAAAAGAAAGCGGTTTTGAGAATTACCTTGGTTAGGCCGATTGCTGGACTTTCCCGCCAATCATCGACCAACCGACCGGGCCATCAAAACCGAGAATAGCTTCGAATATCGACGTCGATCCTCCAAATGGAACGGCGATAAGGTCTGCCACAAAACCTTGCCGAATCTTTCCGAGCGCCTCTTCCTGGCGCAACGCGCGCGCCGGATTCAGCGTTGCCATCTTCAGAACCTCTTCCTGCCAGACATCCGGAAATTCTTTTTGAAACGCACGCATTTCTGCGAACAAGCTGAGATCGTCATTGCTCGCCAGGCTATCCGTCCCCAAACAAATGTTAAGTCCAAGATCGCGAACTTTTCCGAACTGAAACGACGAGTGCCCTAAATACTTGTGACTGCGAGGACAATGAACAATCTGGCTCTTTCTGGCAAATTGTCTGAGGACCTTGAAATCATACTCTGAGATTTCGTTTAAGTGAACAAGGATCCAATCGGGTAGAGACGCCTCTGCGAGAAACTGCTGTATCGGAGTCGCTCCGCCGCAATCAATCATTTCGCGCCCAATCGATTTCAAGAAATCGTAAAGCTCGCCGTTGCCGTCTCGAAACATCGACATCTCCTCGCGTGACTCAGCTAAATGGGTCGTCAGCAAGATGTGTTCGTTCCGCGCAACTTCTTCGCAGCGCCGATACAAGGTCGCCGACGCGGTGAACGGCGCGTGCGGCGCGAGTCCCCAACGCTTCGTCGATTTCAGCTTTTCAACCGCAAGATCGACAATTTCGGTGGCGCGGCTCGGATCGCGCACATCGATCAGTTCCGCGAACCACCAAGTCCGAATTGACGCCTCAGTTCGCGAAATCAATTCCGGAAACGCCGTCAGGTTTGCGATTGTCGTCGTGCCGAACCGTTTTGCTTCGGCAAACCCATCATTGATCGAGGAGACATAGTCGTCTGGCGAAAGCTCGGCCTTCCGGGCGTTGATCGCGCAGATCCAATCGGTAAACGACTTCTGTGGCGCGATCTTGTCTCGCAGGCAAGTGTAATCGAGATGACAGTGCGCGTTGATCAGTCCCGGCAAGAGGGCCTGCTGGCCAAGGTCGATGATTTCCTCACCCAAATGTCGCGCTGAAACTTCGCTAAACTCTCCGACGTCGATAATCCGGTCACCCGAAACCGCGACCGTGCCGTTATCGATCGGTGGGCCATCCATTGTCACGACGCTTCGAGCGCGCACAATCATTCGTTTGCGTCGCCTTTCACGATTTTGCGGCACTCATTTACCAGCAAGCTGCACGCTTCCCGGCAAAGCAGTGGAATCGGACTTTCGCCGCGACCGGTTTGATCGTGCGCCGGATCAAATTTTTCGGGCGGCAATCTGGTCGACGGAACAACGCCGCCCGCGTCGCGCTTCCACAAAATTGTCCGCAAACAACCGCCATTCGACCTACAAAAACCAGCGACCACATCGTCGATCTGTTCGTCAGAAATCTTGCCCGCCACCCGATACATCCCCGATTGTCGATTCAAGGTGTCGCGCAGTGTCGTTGTCGGCAGCCGATTCTGCTTCCAGGCCGCCAGCATCGCCATTCTGCCCGGATAAAAATAATCGAGCGCGCGTCTCAACTCGCCAAGATCGGCGACTTCCAAGCGCCAGCCGCGTCGCAGATTTGGCGCCGTTTTTAGCGGCCGATATTTTCCCTGATCATCATAGCGCGCAATTTCGATCGCGTCCTCCGGTCTCCGAAAGATTTCCGGGTTGCCACCGCTCTCTTCCTCGCGGTGTGACAGAATGAAACCGCTGCCGTTCGTTCGCCAGATAAGAATCTGGCCGATCGCAATTCTGTCGCCCGACACCCCCGCGAGCGTCGTGTCGATCGGGTCCGACATTGCGCCAGCTAGGCCAAACAATGCGCGATTAAGCCGGCCGCGCGTTCGAGAAATTGTCGATCTTCGTCACCAAACGCATTCACTTTATCACTCTCGGCGTCGAGCATGCCGACAACGTGTTTGTGCTCATTCTTCATCGGAACAATAATTTCCGACCGCGTCGTGTGAAATGTAGGCAGGTAGCGCTTATCTTTTTGAACGTCGCCCACCACGATTGCTTTTCCTGATTCCAGGGCCGCGCCACACAATCCCTGGGTGATCGGAAAACGCGGATACGCTGGAGGCTCATTGCCCGTCCCGGCGAGAATCACAAATTCGTCCTTCACGATTTTGTAGACCGCGATGAACCGGTAGTCGCGCGCCATCCGAATCATTTCCGCGACCTGCTTGATGCTCTTCTTGGTGCAGCCGCTCGCCAGGACGAAGCCTCCGATCTCTTGAAGCTTTTTTAGCGTTTCAGTGTGCATAAACCTGGATGCGACGTCCCGTTGCGGTCAGGAAACAAAACGAGGCCGGGCCAGTGTGCAACTTTTCTTGATCAATTCCCTGAGCCGTTTGCCTTGGCGGCGGCGGTAGCCTGTTCGACGATAATGTCGGCCACTTGAGGATCAGTGCCAATTGAGCTGGCGTAAAAGAGCGATCGATCATCGACCCGGTACGGTCCCCGGCGAAACACCTCATCTCGTTTTGCCCCCTGCGATGATGTCGGTCTTTGTTCACCAATTCCGAGCAGCGCCGGAATGTCTTCATAACTGTGAAGGCCATCCGAAATGAAAAACGGAACTACCACGACGTTTGGCGTGCTGGTTAGCACCCTCCAATCCGAGACCAGCGGAAATTCCTCCATGTAGACATTCAGCACATTGGCGTAGCGGCGAAGTCCGCGGATTCTCTCGGCCTCGCGCTTCGCCGCGACCGCGCTGTTCTCGTTCAAATCCGTGCCGTGGGCGACAATCAGTAAACTGGTCTCGTCTTCGGGAATGTTCGGCGCGATTTCGCGCGCCCGCTGCACCAGCAACTCCGTCATCAACGGATGATTTCCAACGGGCTCCCCATAGTGCCAAATCTGGCCATCATTTCGCCGGGTGGTTTTCCCGTTCAACTCCAGCTCACGCGGAATCACTGTCTGCGTGAAATAACCTTCGCTGATAAAGTTGGGCACCACGCAGACGTTGCGAATCGTCTCCGGCTCAAATAGGAACCGCGCATCGCGCAGACTCGGTTCCTCTTTCCAAAACGCGCATTGCACCTCGGCGAAGATTTGCCGTTGCCGGATTGCAACCGCGTGCGCCAGGGTCGGCGCGCTCGAGTCCGGGTTTACGGTCGAGCCATGACCAACAATGAGGAGCGCGCTAGGGGACGCTGAAATCACAATTGAACGTTCACCGTTGAAAGTTTATTTTTCAAATCGATGCGTTTTCGCACCTACAGGAACACCAACCTCAAGGTAAGCGAAGTTGGTTTTGGATTGTGGACGATCTCAACCGGCTGGTGGGGAAATTTCACACAAAGTGAGGCGATCGCGCTCATGCACAAGGCGTTCGATCTCGGCATCACGCTCTTCGATGCGGCCGATACTTACGGAAACGGATGGAGCGAGGAGTTGATCGCCAAAGCATTCCCAAAACAACGCGACGAAATCGTTATCGCTACCAAGGTCGGTTACGATTTCGTTCATCACGGCGAAGCCCGCGGGCGGGGACAGCGCGAAATTCCCCAGGATTTTTCGCCCGAAGCCATCAAACGCGCCACCGACGCCGCACTCACGCGGTTGAAGACCGACCGGATCGATCTTTTGCAGCTTCACAACATTCGGATGGACCAGGTTTACGACGACGTGCTGTGGAAAACGCTCGAGAAACTAAAAGCCTCGGGAAAAGTTCGTTACTACGGCATCGCTCTCGGGCCGGCGATCGGCTGGCTGTATGAAGGCATCAATTGCATTCGCGAACGCGACGTAGCCAGCGTGCAACACATTTACAATATGCTTGAGCAGCATCCCGGTCGCGCCATGCACGATGCCGCTACTGAAGCGAGCAAGGACACGATGTTTCTGATTCGGGTCACGCATTCGTCGGGAATGCTTGAAGGCAAATACACTGCCGACACGGTTTTCCCCCCGACCGACCATCGCAGCCATCGCCCGCGGAGTTGGCTGCTCAATGGCATTAAGAAGATCGACAAGCTGCGGTTCCTCGAAAATTCCGAGCGCACGCTTGGCCAGGCGGCATTGCTGTGGTTACTCGCCGACGATCGCGTCGCTTCCACGCTGCCGAACATTTACAACGAAGAACAGCTGATCGAGTTCGCCAAAGCGCCCGATTGCCCGCCGCTGATTGCCGACGATCTCGCGAAGATCGACAGCTTCTACGCCGAAAATTTCGGCCTCGAACCGGAAGAACCAAAATTCAAAGGAACGATGGAGCTGCCGAAAGAAACGGCGGCCGTTTAATCCGACACGTCCTCTTCCACCGGTTGGGCGCGGCGAATTTGCTGAGTTGATTCGCGGCGACCGGGACTCGTTGTCTCCGAGGATTTGTAAATCTCCCTAAAAATGTCCGCGATCATCGGAGCGGCAGTCGTGCCGCCGTGGACTTTGCTGCCAACGTCGCCTTCATAGACAGCGGCGAACGCGTAACGCGGTTCGTCCGCCGGGAGAAATCCAGCGAACCATGCGGCTGTGCGCTCCTTGGTCTTCGGACCCCACTGCGCCGTGCCGGTCTTTCCTGCGACTTCAACGGAGTCGAGCTGCGCTTCGTGTCCCGTTCCATTTGGGCCGTTGACCACCTCGATCATTCCTTCGCGCACCTGCTCCATCGTAGCTTCAGAAACATCGAGCGTTCGTTTTTCACGCAGCTGGTAGGCAGTAACAATTTCGTGATCGATCGACTGCACCTGTCGCACGAGTCGCGTTTGATAAAACTTGCCGCCATTGGCAATGATCGCCATCGCTTGGGCTACTTGCAGCGGCGTGACTTGGATGTCGCCCTGGCCGATCGACAAATTCGCGATATCGCCATTCAACAATTTGCGACCGTGCGTCACTTTCATGTATTCGTCATTCGGCACCCGGCCTTCCGCTTCGCCGCGCAGCGGAATGCCGCACTTCGCGCCGAAACCAAGCTTGAGCGCACAGTCGATGATTGGCTCCGCGCCCGTTTTGATGCCAACCTGATAAAACCAGGTGTCGCACGATTGCGTCAGAGCCTGCACGAAATTCAACGCGCCCTGGTCGCCCTTTTTCCAGTTGTGAAAGGTGAGATTGCCAATCTGAATTCCAGCCACGCATTGATAAAGATCGGCCGGACGAATCGCGCCGGTCTCAAGCGCCGCGATTCCAACCGCCACCTTGAACGTAGATCCGGGCGGATACGCGGACCGAAACGCCCGCGCAAGTAGCGGAATGTCCGGATCCTCCTGCAATTGTTTGAATTTCTCGGCTGAGATCGACGGGACAAAAAGATTCGGATCGTAAGTCGGCCAGGACGCCATCGCCAAAATGTCGCCATCGGTTGGATCGACAATCACGATCGCGCCTCGTTTCGCCTTCGCGGCCAAGGCTCTTTCGGCCAGCTCTTGAAGACGCAAATCCAGGGTCGTGACGATATTATTTCCCGGCAGGGCGGGCTTGATCAGCCTCTCGGAGGTTTTTCGGCCGTCTTTGTCGAACGTCAGCTTGTACTCGCCGTGTTTGCCGGTCAGCAATTCGTTGAACGTTTGTTCTAGTCCGTCGCGGCCTTCCGTTTCCGGCCAAAGCGTTTCGTGATTATCGATGATGCCGTCGAGATTGCGGCCGGTTTTCCCAGTGTAACCGATGATTTGTCCGGCAACTTTGCCGTGTGGGTAGACGCGCACATAGATCGGCCGGACTACAAGAAAGTCTTTCGCGCGATCGTTGACCGCTTCGTATTCCGATTGGTTCAGGTTTTGCGCGACTTCCAACGGCAGGATTCCGCGGTTGTGATAATGCCGCAGGATCGCGTCATCGGAAATTTTGATTGGCCGACCGATTAATTTCGTCGCCTTCTCGATTTTCTCCCGGGCAAACGCGACGGCTTTCGCGTCCGTAAAATCGAGCGGCGTCGGAAAACCAATCGCGAGATTGTAGCTGACCTTGTTTTGGGCGAGCGGCAGGCCAGTTCGATCCGTGATTTGTCCGCGCGGCGCCGGAATATCGAGAATGTAAGTCCGTGCCAGTTTTTGCGTTTCAAACGTCGGGATAATTGCCTCTTCGTCGCCTGTTGGCGGCAGGCTTGGACTCGGTGTCGCGGAGGGCGGCAAGCTCTGGGCGACTGCCAACGCCGAAAGAAACGGCGAGAGAAAAATTATCGCCCAACCCTTCATCGCAAGATCGACATCTTCGGTTGCGAAACGTCCGCGTCAATGCCGCTGCAAGAAGCGATGCACCTCTTCCGCCAGTTTTGACCCGATCCCTTCAGTCGCGGCAATTTGCTCGACCGTCGCTTTGCGCAGGCGGCTGACCGAACCAAACTTTCGCAGCAGCAAATTCTTCCGGTTCTGGCTAACGCCGGGGCAATCATCGAGAATGCTCTCGTCAATCCGTTTCTTGAGCAAAAGTTGATGATACGCGTTCGCGAATCGATGAGCTTCGTCGCGAATTCGTTGGAGCAAATGCAGCGCTCCCGAGTCCGGCGGCAACTGAAGGGGCACCGCACGGCCGGGCCGGTAAATTTCTTCGTGCTCCTTGGCCAGTCCGATGATCGGCAAATCGTGTAGACCCAGTCGATGCAGCTCGCGACAGGCGGACGAAAGTTGTCCCTTTCCGCCATCGACAATGATCAAATCAGGCAAACGAACAGCGACAAATTGCGCCGCGTCGTTTCTTTCGTCGTTGTTCGCCGCCACATGTTGTAAAGCGTCGACAGGATTCTCTTGAGAAAATTCAGCGACCTCGGGATTTTTCTCGCGCGCTTCAAGAAGAACGCGCGAATACCGACGACGCACCACTTCGGCCATGCTGGCGAAGTCGTCCTGGCCTTCGACCGTCCGGACTCGATATCGCCGGTAACAATTCTTGTCCGGCTCGCCGTCGCGAAAACAAACCATCGAAGCAACCACATGGGTCGTGGAGATGTTTGAGATGTCGAAACACTCCATCACGAGCGGTAACCGCGGCAGCTGCAAAGCGTCACCCAGCGCCTGCACGTCCGCCATCGGATCAATGGCGCTCGGCAATGTTCCGCGGGTGAAACGCCGCGTCGATCTCGTCGTTTCCCGCACGTCATCGACCATGTTGCGCAACTCAGCCGCTTTCTCGAAATCCATTTTCTCCGCTGCCTTGCGCATCTCCTCTTCCAACATGTCGATCATCTCGCGCGATTGACCTTCCAGGAATTCGCACGCTTGCCTCACCCGGTCTCGATATTGCTCGGCCGTGATTTCGCTCAGCCGGACAGGCACTTGGTAGGTCGATGACCTCAATTCGCGCTCCGTCGGGGCACCGCGGCCAAATGTCAGCACACCAAATTTCTTTCGCATTAGATTCAATGTCTGTCGGAGCGCGCCGGCGGCAGCGAACGGCCCGAAATAACGCGCGTTGTCATTTTTCTTCAGTCGCGTGAGCCGAAACCGCGGCCATTCTTCGGACAAATCGACCTTCACCAGCAGGAATCGTTTGTCGTCGCGAAACGAAACATTGTAACGCGGCCGATACTCCTTGATCAGCTTGCCCTCGAGCAAAACCGACTCCGCTTCGCTCCGGACAACGTGGGTTTCAAAATCCCAGCTCGCCTCGAGCATCGCGCGCGTCTTCAGATCGGCCTGGGCCATTTTCGACGGCAAAAAATATGAGCTAACGCGTTTTCGCAGGTCGCGTGCTTTGCCGACGTAAATCACGCGATTGAACCGATCACGCATCAGGTACACACCGGGCTTGTGCGGCACTTCGTGCACTTTCTTTTGCAGATCTGGCTTCTCTTTGCGTGAAACGGCCATCGAATCAGCCGGCAATGTAGGCGCCGCGGGCCAGATCGACAATCAGCACCAGATCAAAGTTTACGCAGGCCGCCGGCGCGGAAGCGCCGATTGGACCATCATCAGCTCGCTCACGTTCTCCGGAGTTAGCAAACCGACCAATCGTTTCATACTGTCGAGCACCGGCACCGCCGGGCAATTGCATTCCTGCATGATCCGGAATGCTTCTTCGAATCGCGTGCCGGTCGTCACCGTCGGAATATCGCGCCGCATCACATCGCCAACTCGAATCGTTGGATCATCCTTGCGCAGCGCCGCGATCAGATCGTGTCGGGTCAAAATCCCGGCGACGTTGCCCGATTCGTCGAGCACTGGAAAATCGTGCTGCGAGGTCGCCAGCAACGCATCGACAGCTTCCTGCAACGTCGCGCTCGCGGGCAAGGTACGAAACTCACGCACCATCGCGCTTGAAACTGGAAACCGCCGCGACACGTCGCGCATTTGCGCCAAGGCCGCCTCCTGCGAGGCGCCCAAGTAAACAAAAAAAGCGATGAAAATCAAAAAGGGATTGGGGGGATACAGACC
>Ga0307479_10001757_pt1 | contig 19750 bp, 23 predicted proteins | sample atmos_gasesECM4C_FD_203743 | JGI IMG/M metagenome (GOLD analysis project Ga0307479, IMG submission 203743) | Hardwood forest soil microbial communities from Morgan-Monroe State Forest, Indiana, United States - atmos_gasesECM4C_515 | ecosystem: Environmental > Terrestrial > Soil > Temperate...
CTTCCGCTCTCATCATTGCCCAAGAATCGAAACCCAGCGGTGAGGAAGGCCACCTGCGCGCTCTCGAAAGCGCCTGGAACCATGCGGAACAAAGCAAGGATGCCGCCGCGCTCAACCAGCTTCTCGCTGACACTTTCGTATATGTCGATTACGACGGCACCTTGATGAATAAGAAGCAATTTCTCTCGAGCACCGCTAACGACGAGGTGCAGAATGAACAGATCAACAACGAAGGGATGACGATTCAAGTTTACGGGGACGCCGCCGTGGTCAACGGTTCTTATCGCGACAAAGGCCTCGAAAAAGGAAAGCCTTTCTCCCGCCACGGCCGATTTACCGACACGTGGATCTACAGAAACGGCACCTGGCAGTGCGTCGCCAGCCAGTCCACTCTGATCAAGCAATAGAAACTCACAGCGCCCCTGTCGCCGCTACTGTTCTCTCGTACGGGCGTCGCCGCCGTGTCGCCTACCAGTAACGCCTCCAACCATCTGAATCCACAGGGATTGCCCGCACGTAAGGGGTCGGCTGGCCCGCCGTACCATTGTTCGTTCTCGCCCTGCCACGTAGTTTGTCCCCACGAACGAAGAAAACGCAGCACGAACGGGGCGAAAGGCACAAGGCATGGGCGAGCATCGCGACAACACTTCTGCAAGCAACAAAACGAAAAGCGCGATTCCTATTCGCCGTTACCTCGCGCCTCTGATTATTCTCGCTACCCTCTCCACTGTGGCCGGTTTTCAGGTCGCCCGCCTCAAAAGCGCTTGGTTAAAGTGGGAGAGTGTCGCTCCCGTGCAAGCCGCCGCCGCTTCCGCCTCGCCTGCGCCAGTGTCCGCCGCCAGGAAAGCGGAGTATGAAGAACTCAGCCGCCTTTCCCCGCAGCAACAGGCGGAACACTTTCTGGATCGGGCCCTCCATCAACACGAAGAATCTCTCGACCTGATCCCCCAATATGTGGATGGCTGGCGGGGCCGCCTGCAGGAAACCGACCGCCTTTTCGGCCTGGTTCTTTCCGCGCTGAAATCGGACGACCTGAGCGTGCGCACCGCCGCGGTCGAAATCGATCTCGCCGCCAACAATCTCAGCAAGTCCCCGGAGAGCGTCTCGCGCCTCTTGCAGCAAATTCGGAAAGAACCCGCGAATCGTTCGTTGGCTTTATGGAGACTCGGCGCGCTCGGGAATCGCGGCGTTGAACCACAAACGGTGCTGGCCCATCTGCTCGTGTATGCGCGCGATCCCAGGGAAAAAACACGCTACTGGGCCGTTGAAGGGCTCGCCATGCTGGGCACCGACGCCGCCATCGATCCGCTCCTCGATCGATTCGCGCACGACCCTTCACCACTGGTCCGCGAACGCGCCGCCTGCAGCCTCGCCAAATCTGGAATGCTGAGGAAGGATCAGCGTCTCGCCACGGTTCCTGATCTGCTCAATTTCCTGGACGATGATTCGCTCGATTCCACGACGCGCGGTTGGGTATACTCGGCGCTGCGTGTAATCACAGGCGCGCCGCTGGGCAACGACGCCAATGCCTGGCGGAATTGGTGGAAGCACTACGACAGCGCTCAGCGGCGTCCATCGCACCCATCCACGGCTCTGCTCGCCTAGCAGACTTCTACAAAACAACTCTACTTGTCATTCCGAGCCCGCCGCGGCGGGCGGAGCAATCTGCTTTTTCTTGGTTTCTTGAAGGAAACAGATTCTCGATTTTCCAGTCTAAGGTTTGGCAACGGAGCGAATCGGTTCGTAGGCTGTGATCTGTAAGGGCGTTAGCAGCTCGACGGCAATGCCGCGGCGTCCATCGCCGAGCTCGTCAATGCGCACCACGCGGCCCACGAATTCCTGGTTCAGTGTGCCCGGCGTAGTGGAAAAAGGATAAGTCACGAACAGCCGCATCTCCTTGCGATATTCGCCGCGCCGCGCCGAGAAATAGATTCCGCCGCGCGATGCGTTCAGCGTGCGCGCCACGTCGTCAAAATTGTTTTGGACCGGCAGCGAAGGCCGCACGCGGATGGCTTGTGCGATTTTCGTGCGCGCCATTCTCCGGCGTTCGTCATTGCCGGCATTGGCCGTCGCGCTCGCGCGCTGTTCTTCTGGACCCATCGCCCGGTGGTCTCCTGCTGGGAGTTACTGATTTTTTCTATTTCTCTGGGTGACAACATAGTCTCGCCGGGCGTCGCCGTCAAGGAATCAATATCTTTGGAGGCCTGCGCCCCAAACTCGATAGTCTGTATCTGCGTGAAGTGTACGGGCATCAATATATCGAGGGCTGTGCGATGATTTGGTAGGCTCAGCCCCACGGCAAGAGAAGTAGGAACCGACGAGGAGGAGCTATGGCCAGCAATCAATCTACGTGGTCTTGGCTGTCTGAACCTGCCACCTTGAGCGCTGAGAAGGGCAGTGCCCAGCTTGGGGAAATCGTCGTCTTCATCGATGGGCACGCGAAGGCGGGGGGCATCCTGGAGTTCGCCGGCGTACTCGCCGAGGAACACGGCGCGCGCCTGATCAGCGTATTCATGCAGCCGGAGCCCCCTACTACCACGGCGCAGACGTTTGCCCGCGGTAAGGGCATGGAGAGCGTGATTCATGTGCACCAAGCGGAACTCGAGGAGATCGAGGCGGACTACCGGGCCCAGTTTGACGACACGGTCCGTCGTCACGGAATCCGGCCGGAGTCGGAGTGGAGATCGTCGCCCTACTCGAGCAGCGACGTGGGCATCAATGCGCACTATGCGGACCTGGTGGTGGTTACCCGCCCGGAACCTGCGGGCCAGACGGCTGGCCCTCCTAGCCTTGGGGAGTCCCTCGTCCTGACTTCCGGCCGGCCGATCATCGTGTTTCCACCACAGGGCACGGTATCCCGTGTCCGCCGCATTCTGGTGGGATGGAACGCCAACCGCGAGTCCATCCGGGCCGTGGCGGACGCCCTGCCGCTGCTTGCGAAGGCCGAGGCGGTCGAAGTCTTGGTGGTGGACCCTGAGCGCCATGCGGGCCACGGCCCGGAGCCGGGGGCCGACATCGCGCGCCACCTGGCGCGTCACGGCGCGCAAGTGGGGGTGCGCCGCTTGTCGTCCGGCGGAAAAGACGTGGGCCACCTTCTGCTGTCTCAGGCTGACGCTTTCGGCGCCGATCTGCTCGTCATGGGCGCCTACGGGCACTCCCAGCTGACCGAATGGGTGTTCGGTGGCGTCACGCGAACGGTCCTGTACGAGGCGGGCCTCCCGGTCCTGATGTCCCGATAACCGTCTCGCAGCGAGTTCATCTCGCCACTCTCGCATTCTGGCTAGAAAGACTATGCTACCCCCTCCCCCCACCCCCTCTTTTTTGTAAGTGTGGATTCTAAAGGAGTTGCAGACGCATTTTTCGTAAGTGCGGATTCTAAAGGGTTTATAACCCCTGTGTTTGCCACACTTCCGAGGGGGGTTCGTAAGTGTTGATTACAAAAGAGTTGCCGGTGAATCCTTGTGCCTGTAAGTCCTGTGTTTGCCACACATCCGAGCGGTCTGCGTAAGTGCGGATTACAAAGAGGATGTGGGAGGGGGGTCTTGGAAGTGCGGATTCTGAAGAAGTTAAAGGGCAGCGGATGCCGGACTGAGATTGATGCCAAGCGGGGAAGGAGAGACTGGCGAGGATGAGCTTCGATATACACGGCGGAAGATAGCAGAAAAGTACCCTGCGTGTCAATTACTTTGTTGGTATCGTTCGAATACGCTGTGGAAAAGCGTGGAACGCATTGAAAAGAAGGATGCTTGCGCAAAGCCCTTAGAACCGGAACGGTGGAGAATCTGAAAAGTGTCCCGTTTGCAACAGCTTTTGGTAGTCTGCTGCCCGGCACACGATCAGCCTGAAGGTATTTGCATTATCCTTGCACAGAATCTCGAAGCGAAGCTTGTGCGCGTCGCAGAACCCGATTAGTTCTCGGAACTGTTTGTCGTAGGCGTAGCGTATGTAGAACACTCCGATGTCCCCGCTGTGCCAACCGTCGTCAAGCAGGCATTTGACCGTAAACATCGGAGTGCCCAGCGCATCATTCACCAGTTGTTCGAGCGATACCGGCGAGCCGGGCTCAATTGATTCATCTTTCATACCGCGACTCCCTCTTCGGTCTACTTGTTCCCACGGATTGACGGCTCTTGTGCCAGTTTCATGCGCAACAGTTCCAGTGGGCCGCCGGACTGAATGATTGATTCGCTCAAGCCCAAGACTTCGCGGGCGAAGCGTTCGTCCAATTCCCTGCGTGTCGGGTCCTTGTCGATTTCGTGGATCGGCAAAAGCTGCTTCTGGCATACCTCATCAAAAACCTTCGCAGCATTCTTAAGCTGATCTGGCGTCAGCGCCGTCACGTTCCATACCGGAAGATGCGCCAGTACGTTAGGAGTGATGTTGCCCCTGCCCGACTGCTGCTTGTTTGCAATCCACCAATGCACCAGCAGACCCAATGAAGTGTTGCCCCACAGCACGAGAGCCTTTTCCTGATCTTCCGTGGCAAGCAGAATCGAAGTCCATGCACGACCGCCAATCGTTCTGCGCGGCGTGAACTGCATCGCAGTCGGTTGGCTGTTGAATTGAAAATTCTGATTGAAGTGGCAATGTGAAGCTGAGGCCCAGATGGCAGCAGCCTTCAGATCGACAGCTTCTCGCTCGTCCTGATCCTTAGTCGATTTCGTCTGAGCTTGCATGTCGCCATCAAAGCGAAGCGTTCCTTCTCTTTCGGCATCGTGAGACCAGAGAACAGGATATGTCGGCACCGTAGTCGGCGGAACAGGGACAATGTTGAATGGGCCTCTTATCGTCGTCGTTCCGCCCGACTTTGTGCTGTCGCCGTTGATGTCCGCATGGTACGGACCAATTGTTCCGATTGTGGCCACGGTGGTCATCGGAATCTTGATGGCTTCCGTCTTGTTCATCGAAGGAAGCCAGATGTTTCCGTTTGTGATTTGATGTGCAGCTTGCGCAAGTGAAAGATCGGCGATTCGTGCGAGATTCAAGTCCCCGGACGATGGCAACGGGGCATCCATCGCCTGACCTACCACTTCTTCTCCAAACGTCAGAGGCGTGCCGCCTATTGGGCCGTCCTCAAGTCTTCGTAGTTCCTCGCGCTTAATGAGCCATCGTATCTGCCGTGCGATGGAAGCCCCTAGCAGGGTGGACGAGGGGCGTTCTTTGAGAACGACGAATGTCGCCCTCGTACTTCCGGCTTTATCTTTTCGCCCGATGACAAGACATTCCCCCATGCCCGTGTCGGAGAGAACGACATCTCTTCACTTCCACGTCCCGCAATCGAGGCAAAAATCAATCCACTGTAATTTTTCGCAAGAAGCTGACGGCATGCATCCCACGCATCGCCGGGCATAAGACTGAGTGGCATGACCAATGCCAGTACGCCACCCTGTTTCAGCTTGCGATCTGCGATGACTAAGAATGCCGATGCTTCCCCGGCGTTTCCGTGATACGCCGTGCCGACTGTCAGGCGCTTCATCGCCTTCGTCATCAACCGCTGCTCTTCCTCGCTTGAATTGAACGCAGCGAACATCGGGACAGGAACGCCGATTTTTTCCCCCTCGTGCCCGGTCGGCCGCACAAACGGTGGGTTCATCACAACAAGATCGAAGTACGCGTGAGGTAGAGACGACCACGTTTCCATCTCCTTCTCACCCATACCGCCGACCGCTTTGGCTGTGATGGCAAGAACCTCGAAGTCCTTCTGGTCGTCGAGCAAATCAATGGAGCCGAGTGCGATATTGCCGTGAGGCATCTTCCCGTATGCGACAGTCAGAATATTGCTGCGGTCATAGGTGATGCTGGGATGGGCTCCAGAAAGCATTGAAGCAGTCAAGTGCGCAGCAGCCGGAAGTACGTCGCAGCCGATGATACCCTGCGCCATCATCTCGGCATGAATCGCTTCGGAATCTCCCCCGGCAAGCTCGTGCAGTTGACCAATCCTTTGGTACGCGGTAGTGAGCAGTGTGCCTGTACCACAAGCGAAGTCTGCGATCCGTAGAGCCTTAACGTTGTCAGGCTTAGCCCAAGACGTGTCCGCGGGCGTTTTCTCAGGCGAGAGGGCTAGGCCGATCAACAACGCGGCGGAAGCAGGAGTGGTGTAGTAAGCAGCCAAGAACTTGCGATCTACGATCATTCGCTGGAAAACGGCTCCGGTTAGATCATGTGACCGCATCAGTTGATTTTCGAGCAACCTGTCCGCCGTTTCAGCTAGGCGGTCAAGTAGCCGCTTGCTCTCGCCAACGGGAACATGTTCAAGGATGCGTTGAGCGATGTGGAAGATCGGCCAGTAGTTGACCGCTAGAATCTTCTCCCATTCCTTAAGCACAGACGCTTTGTTGAATTTCTTTTTGCCCCGAAGCTCGTCGATGGAACTTATTTTCGGTATCTTCCCTGCCAAGTTCTCATGAAAGACGAAAGCGTTCGCCAAGATGGTCGCCGCCATACGCCGAGTCTGCACGCCGTCCTCTTGGAAAAGTTCCTTGCCGATCTGCTGCACGGCTTCGTTGTTCCCTTTGGCGATTTCTGTCAATATCCCTGCCGCTTCGCTGACGCCACCAACCAAATTCGACACGGCTTGCTCGATGACATCAGGTGGAACAGATGCCGCCTGTGTAAGGCTCGAAAGGTCAGCCACAGTGCCAACCATCCAACCCGAAGTCGGCCATCTAGTAGCGTCTGACGGAGTGCTTCCGGTATACAGGGCCATCTCCAAATCGACCGCCGAAGCCAAGTCTTTTTCGAGGGCACTGCCATATTTCTTTCGCAGTCGCTCTGGCAGCCGCACGGCAACCGAAGACAAAATCCTCCGTCCCGTAGTGCGCATTTGGACGCCGAGCCGCGATAACGCTTCAGCTTCTACGGTCGTTGCCGGGAAGACTTCCGTCTCTATTACCACGGGAGAGACGTTGGGCTCGATGACAAGAATGTCGGGGCGTCCACTTGTGTCTTTTAACTGCCCTGTGTCTTCGGACGCGACCACCTTGTCATCACGCCACGCTCGTCGGGTGCGACGGAGAAGTTCGGCAAGCGAGTCGTTGATCGTATGTTCGGTTCTAGCCATCACTCTTGAGTAGCCAAAAGATAAACGAGCGCAACACGCAAGTCTCGATGCTGAAGTCTACCTCATATCGGAAGCGACAACCCCCGGCCTGGTCGAGGATCATACGTTGTCAGCCCAAAGCCAGTGCTCTTTTCCGATGGAGGGAATTACGAAGGGGGTGCTTTCACTTGCTCATCAGCGTGGACTGGCTGGCCACGCAGAGCCACGTGCCCTTTTCCTTTACCCACGTGTCGGTGAAGCGGCCCCGGCGCGAATACGGCTTTCCTTTCGAGATTCCCTTCTCCCGGTAAATGCCCGTCACCACGGCGGCGTCACCATACACGTGCGCGTTCACCTCGTCATTCGTGATCTGCTCGGGATGCAGCGATTCGCTCTTCGCTGTGGCCAGGAACTCGGCTTTGTTCTGCAGCGATCCGTCGTAATCAATGTAAACCAGCGTGCTCGCCAGCAGCTGATCCAGCGCCGCCACGTCTTTGTTCTGTTCCGCGTGGTTCCAGGCCATCTCCAGCGCCAAAATCCGCCCCTCTTCGTCGGAGGGTCTTGGCCTTTCCTGCCCCACCCCAAGAATGCCCGCCGCCATCACCATGGACATCACCATGCACATCGCAATCATCGTTCGCATAACACTGTCTCCCTCCGCCGAGTTGGTGTGTTAGAGGTTTGCTTGCCGAGTGGACTACTGCGGGGCGGTTCTCAACCGCGGTGCGAATTCGATGCCGCGCTCTTCGTTGGCTTGGAACGTCTTCTCAAAATCGATGCTCTCGATGGGGACGGAATTTTGGGCGCCGTAGGTTGTGACGTAGTGCAGGCGGTCGTCCTGGAGCCAGTAATCCGTCAGGCCATACATCGAACCTTCAATCAACACGAGCAAAGTCGAGGGACGTTCATCCTTTACCACGCCCGCGGGAAGTCCCTCTCCTTCCGCAACGCGACTCTTCGTGGCCGCAGCGGCCGAATCACGGAAGCTGCTACTCGATGCGTCTTCTACACTTGCCGCGGCGCTGGCGTACCTATTTCCACCGAGAGCGCCTTGCCCAACGAGGGTTCCGTCAAATCCCAGATTCTCGGAGAAAGATCCGAAGAAAAGCGAGTCGATGAAAAATCCTCCGCCGAAGCAATCGAAATTGTCATCGAGCAGGAAATGATGCCGCCGCAATCCGAAACCCGAAAACGGCTGGCAGAAACCAAATCCAAACTGATTCTGAAAAGGAAAGACATCGAAACGATGGCGGAAGGGAAATCCTTCAAACGGATCGTGGCGGACGGGAGGCCGCGCGGCGCCGACCACGAAAGCCGGCCCCGGCATCTGCACGAGTTTCCCCTTCACGATCGCAGCGCCCGCAACGGGGGGTTCCTCTGCGCGGCCGGACTTGAATGCACCGCCCTTTCCGCGTCCCCCGCGATGACCGAACACGTGGCCAAAAGAATGCCCGATGGAAGAGCCCATGGCATGGCCTGCCGAATGACCCGAGAAACCCCCCGAAATATGCCCGCCGCCGAAACCGTGTTGCGCGCAGATAGGTTTGGCAGCTAAGAGTCCGATGAAAAGAAGAACTGCCGGGCGGGCCGCGCACTGCATGGTGAGTCTCCTGCCAGACACCACCTTACTCCAAAAGCGCGGGGATTTCTATTTCAGCTCATCGTCCATAGAAGGAAACGGTGCGTCAGTCGCCGCAAGCACACTCGGGCATGGCGCCCAACGGCAGGAACTTTTTCATTCGGGTGGGCGCCGCGCGCTTCGCTGTCTGCCTGCCTATGGCGCTCCGCCGCTTGTTCCGCCGCAGCACGCTGCGCAATTCTTCATGCAGCCTGCGATGCGCGCGGAAAAGCCGCAGCCGCACCGCTACGCTCGATACGCCCAGCCGCTCGGCAACCTCTTGCGTCGTGTACTGCAAAATGTCGCGCAACAGGCAGACTTGCCGCAGGTCGGGAGCAAGCTGCGTGATCGCACGGGCCAGCAAAGAGCGCATCTCGCGCCGCGCGAATCGTTCTTCGGGATTTTCTTCACGAGCTGCGAACCGTTCGGCGAAGCTGCCCTCGGACGCGCTGCTATTTTCTTCCAGGGGAACGAGTTTGGAGTCACGCCGCTGGCGAAGCAAGTCGATTGCGGCATTGGTAGTAATGCGCGATACCCAGGCGTGCAGATCGTCTTGCCTATCGTCCGAATTGCCGGCGAATTGATCGAGCCGCGCGAAGGCCTTCAGCATGGCCTCTTGGCGCGCGTCCTCCGCGTCGGCGGGATTCCCCGTCAGCCGCAGTGCGCGCCGGTAGAGTCCCGGCGCATAAGGAAGGACGAGCTCGGTGAATGCCGCTCCGTTGCCCCGGCGCGCTTCACTGAGCAGGCCGGAACGCCCGGCGGCAAGGTGCGGCTGAGTCCCGGTAATTCTTGCTGCTTCCAGAACTAGGGTTGTGCAACTCATATCGGGGGGGAGGTGGCATGCTGAACACCACAAGGGAGTAAGCGCTAGGTTATTGAAAACATTGGGGTAATCGATCGAAGTGTCGGCAGGCTTGCCCAGCGAGGTGACCGCTTTCGGGACTTGTCGTTGCGTATCCGGTCAATCCCGGCAACCCCGTTCTTCCGCGAGTCATCCAAAGAAAAAAGCAGAATTCAGCCCTGGCTGAAACCCACCCTCTGCTTTTTTGAGTTCACTTTAAATCAATTTATGAGGAGACCCATGGTCAAACGTGTCGCACTTCTATTTCTTATCGCGAGCGGGCTTGTGCCGGCGGCATTTGCGCAGGAAACCGGCAATCTGCAGGTCGGGGTTTATGCCGATTATTTCAGGCTGCAACAGACGAAAACCAACTTTGCCGGCCTGGGAGCGCGCGTGGGAATCCCCGCGTTTCGGAACGTGAGCCTGGAGGGCGAGATGAACTACGATTACGATCAGGCCTTCACGGAACGCTTTACGGACACGACCGGCGTCCTGATTCTGCAGCGCTCAGGAGTTCGGCTTTTGCACGGAATGATCGGACCCAAAATCATGCTCGGCGGACGCCATGGTCTCACTCCGTTCATCACAGTTAAGGGCGGATTCATGGATGTCTTCTTTGACCAGCGGCCGGCCACGATCGGGACATTTATCAGCAGCGTTAACAATCTTCGCGGCTCAAATCTGAGCGGCGTGCTCTATCCCGGCGGCGGCCTGGAAGGAAGACTTGGTCCCGTGGGATTGCGTATGGATATAGGGGACGAGATGTATTTCAACAACGGTACGCATAACAATTTGCGGATTGCTTTCGGCCCCTTCATCCGTTTCTAAATCACCCAAGGCGATTGCGGCCCGGGGGCAACTACCGGCATTAAAGGAAATTGCTCCCGGCCTCGCTGTTTGGAGTATGATTCCTCAGCGGAAAACCTGACTTCCAGGAAACCTCTTACAAGCTGCGGGAGGCCGAACATGGCTACGTTACAACCCATGCAGATTGATGACGCCGCTCGCGTTGCCGCTCTGCAGAAATACGATATCCTCGACACCGAGCCGGAGAAAGCGTTCGACGACCTCGCTCTCTTGGCCACTTACGTGTGCAAGACGCCGATCGCGATGATCTCTCTTGTGGATGAAGATCGCCAGTGGTTCAAATCGAAAGTCGGCGTTTCCATCTCCGAAACTCCCCGTGAGATCGCGTTTTGTTCCGTAGCTATTCAGCAGCCGGATGTCTTTGTGGTGCGGGATACTTTGCAGGATGAGAGGTTCCGGAATAATCCTCTTGTCGTTTCGGATCCACGGATACGATTCTATGCGGGAGCGCCCTTGGTATCAGAAGAAGGGTACGCGCTGGGGACATTGTGCGTGGTCGACCGAACGCCGCGTGAATTTACGAACGAGCAGCAGGAGGCGCTGAAGGCGCTCAGCCGTTTAGTTCTTATGCAAATGGAGTTCCGGAGAAATCTGGCTCTCTTGAAGGAAGCCCTGAACGACCGGACGAAGGAAGAGCACGAACGGGAAAGGGAACTCCAGAAGTTGCAGGAGACCCTCGTCCGAGTCATGCAATTGCACATCTAAGCCGGGAACGCTTCGCGTGGTGGAGTCAGGGGGACCCGGCACGCCAAGGGAGATCCGGCCTCAGCGGTTCATCGCTCCAACGCATCGCACATGATTTGCCATCCTCGACGTAACTACCAGATACGCACTTTCATCGAATCCTAACAGGAGGCCGGAGGAAAAATAATGACAAACAGTGCCGGTACAAAAGGCCAAATGGACAGCAGCAAAGTCACAACTCAACGTCCGCCGTTGCCACCCTTTACTCGTGAGACCGCGATTCAGAAGGTGCGTCTGGCGGAGGACGCCTGGAACTCTCGCGATCCTGAAAAGGTAGCTCTCGCTTACACAATGGACTCGCGCTGGAGAAATCGTTCCGAATTCGCGAATGGCAGAGAGGAGATCATTGCATTTCTGAGGCGCAAATGGGCAAAAGAGCTCGACTATCGGCTGATCAAGGAGCTCTGGGCTCACGATGGAAATCGCATCGCAGTACGCTTCGCCTACGAATCCCACGACGACTCAGGAAATTGGTTTCGTTCGTATGGCAACGAAAATTGGGAGTTCGATGAGAACGGGTTGATGCGTCTGAGGTTCGCATGCATCAACGACCTTCCGATCAAAGAATCAGAGCGCAAATACCACTGGCCACTTGGCCGCCGTCCGGATAGCCATCCCGGACTTAGTGAACTCGGTTTGTAGACGTTCAGGAATTTGGACTAGATCTTAGTGTTGGGTCAGGAAGCTCGCAGCCTCCCGATGGATGGAGTTTGGGTCTCCGGTCGGTCCTACATCCGGCACCGGAAAGGAAGCCCAATGAACGCCAAACTAGATCCCGGAATTTCACGCCGTCAGTTCTTAGCCCGGGGAGGTCTGACGGTTGCCGCGGCTTGTCTTGATCCAAAAGGCCTCTTCGCCCAGGCAGAGGACCTTCCTGAACATGCATTTAAGGTAGCCGCCACGGCGAAGATTACGGTGCAAACCCTTCGCCGCAACATCAGCGTCCTTTTGGGACCGGGTGGGAACATCGCCGTTCTCACCGGCCCCGACGGAAAGTTGCTCGTGGATGCGGAAATCGTCAGCGCACGCCCCAAGGTTTCCGCCGCTCTCGCGAGCATCAATGGCGACCCCATCAAGCAGTTGATCAACACTCACTGGCACTTCGATCACACCGGCGGCAACGAGTGGCTGCACGAAGCCGGCGCCGCCATCCTGGCACATGAGAACACGCGCAAGCACCTTTCCGAAGAAACGCGCGTCGAAGGCTGGAAGCACACATTCCCCGCCGCGCCGGCGGGCGCGATTCCTTCAAACGTCTTCAAAGATGACTGCAATTTGCACGTCAACGGCACCACTCTGATTCTTAAGCACTACTTGCCTGCTCACACGGACTCGGACATCTCCGTGCACTTCGTGGAAGCGGACGTGTTTCACACTGGCGATACTTTTTGGAATCGCAACTACCCCTTCATCGATTACTCAACTGGCGGCAGCATCGACGGCACCATTCGCGCCACCGAAGCAAATCTCGCAACAGTAACCGACAAGATGATCGTCATTCCCGGACACGGCGCCGTCGGCGGGAGAGCCGACCTGAAACTCTTCCGTGACGTCATGGTCGACGTCCGCGAAAAAGTAGCCGCATTCAAAAAACAGGGTCGATCTTTGGCGGAGGTTATCGCAGCCAAGCCTGGCGCGCGCTATGACGCGGAATGGGGCAACGGTTTCATGACCCCGGCTCTATTTCTCGAGTGGGTGTATCAGGGCGTCTAGCACCCTTGTGTGTCACGCCTGTTCGACGAGTTCATCTCGCGCCGAGTCACTTACAAAACGCGCTGGAATACGGCTTGGACGACACCGCACCGTTCTTCCTCGAGATTTCGCCGAAAATTCCTCACCATCTCGGGAAAATCCGACCCCAGCACGAGATGCAGTCCCAGACGCGGCGTCTCTGCGTTCCTGCTGCGGGCAACCATCGCATCAAGAAACCGCAATGCACCTTCTGTGACGTCATTCAACGCAACGAGGGCAAATCCCGCATCCAGAATCGTTTTCCGCATGACTTCGGCCGACTGAAGATGACTGATCTCCGGCGTCCGGGCCCAAGGCACGGGAAATAGAATGGGCCCCGGCGTGCGCAGGACGACATCGTGCAGTGCGAACCGCCCGCCGATCTTGAGAACCCGGCGTATTCCTTCGTACAGCTGCTTTTTCTCGGCAATGTTCATCGATACGTGCTGAGTCCACGCGCCATCGAATGTTTTATCGGGAAAGAGCAACTCACGGGCATCGCCATGACGATACTCCGCTCGATCTTCGAGCCCCATGCGTGCGGCGAGAACCGAAGCGATGCGGCAATATTCTTCGGTGATGTCGATTCCGATTACGCGGCAGCCGTAATTGACCGCCAGATAACGCGAAGGGCCGCCCAACCCGGAACCAATGTCCAGAACGTAAGACCCGCGTGACGGCGAAAACAGTCGGGCCAGCTCCTGCGTCGCCTCAAGACCTCCTACGTGAAACTGGTCGACAGCCTCCACGTCGCTCGGCGACAGGGTATGGTCGTCAGTGAGACCCGACAAACGCAGTTGCTCATCGATGCGACGGGCAATCTCGCCGTCGCCGCCATAATGTCCAGTGATGTTGTCGCGCGCTGTCATCGAAATTTCTTCACCATCATCAATGCATCATAGTCCTCGCCCTGAACCCGCAGTGCCCGCGGCATCACCCCATAGGATTCGAATCCAAATTTCCGATAGAACTTTCGTCCCCGAGGGTTATCAACCGCGACGTACAATTCCACTTGATCCACCTTGAGACTGGCCGCCTCGAGAACGTGCTTGAAGAGGATGTCGGCAAGCCCGGTCCCCCTTTGCTCCTCCGACACATACATATTCCAGATCATCCCGACGTGCCTGCGCTTTGGAGGTATCTGCTGAAGAAAGGTCACGATTCCATGCAGCCTTCCGCTTACGAATCCCCCAAAAATTAGCTCCCGCCGAAACCGCTCGGCGATATGCTCGGAACTGCGAGCCGACTCTTCATCGTAGTCCGCCGCAAACGCCGCCGGGGCCGACCGCAACGCCTCCAGAAAGAGGGCCTGGTACTCCGCACCGTTTGCTGCCTCCAACTGTCTGATTTCCGTTCCGCTCATGAATACAAAGCCTCCTTAAACAAGACTTCTCGATCGCGCCCCCATTGTGCCTTCCTAGGCAGCGGCATCCTCGAAGACCTTTATCAGCTTCTCGTCGAGCAGAGCGGGCACAGACGACGGCCGCATCTCCGGGAATTTGCTGAAGAATGCCGACGGCAGATCCATGTCGATCCGTGTCTCCTCGCCGTCCCGCTGGGAAACGCAAACGCGCACGGGAGCCCCCAGGCCGGCGGCACCGGAATACTCGAACAGGCCACGCGCAATGACGGCGTTCCCGACGAGGTAGAACTTCGACTCGATGGGAATTCCCGCGAGGCGCATTGCGGACCCCTGTTCGAAGTCCCAGAAGATTGAGAAGGGCGTGGAAGTGGAGTCGACGTAAGCTTCGAGACCCGCGCGATCGCCGTGCGTCACGTATTCCATCAGTTTGGGGATGTGGAAGCGCTGCAAGCTCCTCTCGATCGCCTGAGTAACCTCGAAGAAGGACTTACGCGAGCGTATGGTGAGGAGGACCCCATCGAACTTGGTCCTCGTCGTCCTTGCGGAGACCTCTACTGCTTTGTCTGTTTTCATTTGTATGTACCTCTCCCTTTGAGTCCCGCTGTGTGCATTCGTGCTTCGACTTACTATTCAGATGTTTGGCAGACGATGGCGTGACGGTCATATATGCAACGTTTTCGGACATTTACAACGCAGAGTTGTACACTGAGGCCGGAGAAACCAGATGCACAGAATTGGCTTGATCGTCTATCCCGCTTTTTCGCCGATGAACTTGGCTGCCACGAGCGTGTTCGAAACCGCAAACTGGAAGGTTGGGTCGGCGGCGTACGAAGTCACGCTGCTCTCGGAGCACGGCGGCCCCGTTGCCACCTCGCTGGGATCTAAGATTCAGACTTCGTCGTTCAAACGCCGCACGTTCGACACCCTTATCATTGCAGGCAGTATCGCAGCCCCGGCAGCTACGCCGGGGTTGTTAAACTATGTTCGATCCTCTGTTCATCGAAGCCGGCGGATAGCTTCGATCTGCACCGGCGCGCTCGTTCTTGCGGAGGCCGGATTGCTCGACGGTCGGCGAGCAACCACCCATTGGCAGTTCGCGAGAAATATGCAGCGGCTCTATCCCAAGATCGCCGTCGAGGAAGATCGTATCTTTATTATCGACGGACCAATATGGACATCGGCAGGCATGAGCGCCGGCCTCGACCTAGCGCTGGCTCTGGTAGAGAAGGACCTTGGCGCCGAGATTGCTCGTGCAGTCGCCAAAATACTGGTCGTTTATCACCGTCGCGCCGGCGGACAGTCGCAGTACTCGATTTTGTTGGACCTCGATGCAACATCCGATCGCGTCAAGACCGCGCTCACTTACGCAAAAGAACATTTGAGCACTCCGTTGTCTGTTGATGCCTTGGCGAAGGCCGCTTTTCTGAGCCCTAGGCAATTCAGCCGACTGTTTAGAGAGGAAACGGGACGGTCACCCGCGAAGGCAATCGAGCGGCTGCGCGTGGAGTCCGCGCGGCTGATGATGGAGGCCGGCCGCTTCTCAGCCGAGGAAATTGCCAGGAAGAACGGTTTTGGAAATCGCGAGCGGATGCGGCGGTCGTTCGTCCGGGCATTCGGACAGCCGCCACAGGCAATTCAACGCACCGTAAACACATTGATCTCGCAGGATTAAAGTCAGTAGGTAATTGACCAGCCCACGACGGTCATGGCAAATACCAGCAGAAGCATTCCGAGGCTGATCATACTCAGCATCTTGCCGTGGCCAAGAAGGTAGTCGCGCGACTCTGGTTCTATGCACACCAGCACGGCAACCACCACGACCACTCCCCAAGCCAGTAGCGCCGGCACGCCGGGGTATCTGCCAATCATCGAAAGAAATTGGCCAGGCGGCTGACCCGCGGGGATCCACCAGGGAAGGATAGGCGCGATGGACGCCGCCAAAGCAAACGTGAGCAGCTTGCGAGTGAACCAGCCCCTGAGCTTCGGCCGGGCCTCTTTCCACACCATATAGTCCCAGACCAGAAAAGCCATCGTGAGCGGAACCCAGCCGTACAAGGCGGCCTTCAGATCGAACCACAACCACGCGCGAAACAAGATATGGGGGTGATTGCCGTACGCCAGGCGCGGCAAGAGATACAGGCCGATCAGAGAATTGGAAGCTACCGCCACCATCAGGGTCACCAGGCCCATGAGCTGGAACCAGTAGCGCGTGGGAACAGACTTGCAGCGGGTGCACACCGACTGCTTCGGCAGGAAATTCAGTCCGCAGCGATCGCAGAACACGTTGCTCTCCCGGGCGGGCAGGGATCGCCCTATCCTCGCCCCAAGATTACCGCCTTAGAATCCGCAAATACTACTGGTCTGAAGTGCAGCGAAAGGGCAGGCGGTGTTCTTCTTAGTACTCCGCTGCCTTTCTTCCTTTTTGTGTATTCGCAAATCATCTGCAGGTAGTCTTGGAGTTTTAAAACGGAGAGGGCGGGCGTCTATACGTCGAGCCACGCCCGCCCCACTGCGGCTGTGCCTGCCCCTCACGCGAACTTATGCGCCGGCTTCCTTCAAATCGTCGCGCGCCTGTTTCTCGGCGTTCTTTGCTTCGGCCTTGGCGTTAGCCTCCGGCTTCATGGCGCGGATGGCGCCGTGCAAACTCATCGCCTTGGTGCCCGCTGTGCCCTTGCACCCAGACATATCCGCGCTTGTCTGCACACCCGTCAAATCGGATTTCAAGCAATTGAAGTCCAGCCCCAAGTTGTGGCTGACATGCAGGGCGGCGAGACATCCGTCTGTGCTCTTGAATGTGTCGCAAGCGCTCTTGAGATCCGTGTTCGCGGGAAGGAGACCCTGCGCCTGCAACTTAGCGGTTAATTTCTTGTCTTGTTCACCCTTTGCCGGGAGCGGGTCGCTCGCGGGCTTCGGGCTTTTCTTTACCCACTTGACGGGATTCAGCGAATGCGATGAGTGGGACTTGTCCGATGGCGCCGATCCGGCGGCCACCGATGCCCCCACGCCTTGAGGGCCTTGCGCTGCAGTTCGTCCAACCCCAAAGGAAATAACCATGACCACCACTCCGACAACCATACACAGTTTTTTCATTTTTGCCTCTTCTCGGCCACTCAGCGGCGACCTGCGCGTTGAGCTCCCCGCCAGGGCCGGGAATCTTCGCCTTCGCGGCCGTATGAGAGCTAGTAGGCCACGCGAGCCGCCGCGAATCGATGCAGGAGTGGGACGGTACTACTCCAATGCGTTACACTGTCCGTTCGGCCAGGATGTTCTCCGGTCTGCCTTCGTTGAAACACTCTCTATCCCCTAAACCGGCCCCGCCCGCCCTTTGCCTTCTTGGCTTTTTGCGTACAGCGTTCTGCCCCTCCGGCTGACAGGCCTCTGGATTCGTGTTAAATGTCAGCTCAGTGAGTTGGTTCACGCTTTTATTACTGTGCAGAAAATCCTCTCAGGCTATCCACAATGGAAAGGGGGAGACCGTGACACATTCCACGCACCGCACCACTCCGTTCCTCTCCGTGATATTCGTTGCCTTGCTTTTGACTGTCGCCGCCGTGTGGTCCGCTTCGCCACAGGAGAAGCGCGCTCCCCAAACGGCAGGCGTTGATGACACCAAGATGGGGCCGTATCGCGCCCTGGCTCAGGTGATTTTTTCTGCATCCCAAAAGGGTGACCCTGGTACGGCTGCGCAGCTTGCCCGCGTCCTCGAGCTGCTGTGGGACAAAGCCGAAGACTACGGCGGCGATACCGCGCTGTCGAAAACCAATCACAAGCTATTCGGCGAGATCGACAAAGCGATGGATCAATTCGTTACGCCGCTGAAGGACTACAAGACCAAAGCCCCGGACGCAGCCAAGGTCAAAGCGTCTTACAACACGTACCTCGAAAAACTAAGGCTGGCGGATTAAGAGCTGCCGAACGGACCAATCCAGGGAGATAAATTCACGACCGAAAGCGCAGTACGACACCGTAGAGGCTTAAGCCCAGCCCACCGAAGAACAGCAAGGGTGCGAGGTATGTGGTCACCGCCGGGACGATGGTCACTGGAAGTTGGAATGCGCTATACCCACCGGCGAAGTAATAGATCCCTGCGGCCATCAGCATGTAGAGCAATCCACGGCGAACCTCACGCCGGCCGTCGGAACCCAGACGGCGCGGCCTGGGAACCTCGGGGATCGCCTCCCGGCAAAAGGGGCATTGCCTCAAATCGATGCGCACTGGCTTGCCGCAGTGCACACACTGCCGCGTCGCTTCGGCTAGGCTTTGCGAGGAACTCATTGTGGCTCGGGCATCCCCCTTCCTAAGCGTAGGTTCAAGGGGAATCTGCCGTCAAGAAGGACTCAGCCGGAGAGTAAATACGAGGCGCCATAGTAACGGCCCTTGCGGCAACTCTCGATGATGTGGCAAGTGAGTTGCCGATCAGGAACCACCGAGGGGTACGGAGAGGTGCTCATGCACGACAATCCAGCCGTAGGCGCGTTTCTCGAGCACCATCGTCCATCGCCCATTCAAATGTGAGCTTGCGCCCTGTTTATTGACGACGTCCGCGCCAAAGGTTACCGTCGCCCAGGCCAACGAGCCTCGGCGGTGAACTCCCAGGTCGTCGTTCAGTTTGAACTTGATACTCTGGTTCGGCTCAAAAATCGCTTTCTGCACGCCCGTGCGGTACTCCGCCCAATTGTTGTATTTCATCGGCGCAAGATCAAAATAGGCGAAGTCGGCATCCGTCGCATAATAAGGCTCGACTTTGGTGATATCCAGACTTTCCCAGGAAGCGATGACCTTGGGAACGAGCCCCCGAAGCACTGCTTCTTCGGAATCAGCGCCGGCAGCACCCCTTGAGATCGCCGTCACCCCAAGTGCTGTGGAGAGACCTATCGCAAGCTCAATGACCATGAGTTTACGCATAGCTGCACCTTCTTTCACTTCTGTCAGTTCTCGAGTCTCCAAGGAGCGGATAACTTGGGGTCTATCTTACGCGTCGGCCTTGATTCCCTCGATTTTGAGGAACAAAAAGAAGAGGCGCGATCTTCTGCGCCTCTTCTTTTTCCCAAGGGAGGAACTGTTTGTTTCGCAGCGTTAGTTAGCGGCTGCCGCCGAGACTTCCTTCTCGATCGGAGCGCCGATCAAGTTGCCCCATTCCGTCCACGAGCCATCGTAGTTCCGCACGTCCTTGAAGCCGAGGAGATACTTCAGCACGAACCAGGTGTGCGAACTACGTTCGCCGATGCGGCAGTAGGCAATCACCTCTCTGTCGCCAGTAATGCCTTTGGAGCCGTAGAGTTGCTTGAGCGCTTCGACGGACTTGAACGTGCCGTCCTCGTTGACGGCCTGCGACCAGGGAATATTCGCCGCGCCGGGAATGTGGCCGGCACGTTGCGCCGTCTCTGTCATGCCCGGAGGAGCGATAATCTTCCCCGTGAATTCGTCCACGGAGCGCACATCGACGAGGTGGGCGGGGGATCTCTTCTCCACGACGGCGAAAATATCGTCGCGCTTGGCGCGTATTGCGCTGTTCGGCGACTTCACTTTGTACGTGGTTGCGGCGAC
>Ga0307479_10001758_pt1 | contig 19750 bp, 13 predicted proteins | sample atmos_gasesECM4C_FD_203743 | JGI IMG/M metagenome (GOLD analysis project Ga0307479, IMG submission 203743) | Hardwood forest soil microbial communities from Morgan-Monroe State Forest, Indiana, United States - atmos_gasesECM4C_515 | ecosystem: Environmental > Terrestrial > Soil > Temperate...
GGGGGAAAAGAGTATCGAAGGCTCGATCGCCTTCTTCTTTACTGCCTTCCTGAGCGCGCACACGGCGCTGCTGCTGTTCACCGAAATTGGCCGCATAGAGACTTTGCTTATTGCCTTGGCTCTTGGACTATTTCTTACTTTGGTCGAGGCTGTAGCGTCCAATGGCCTGGACAATCTGCTCATTCCGCTGGCGGCGCTGCTACTTCTCAAGGCTTACCTGGGCATGGATCTAATTGCGCTGGCCGTGCATCTGGGCACGGCTATCTTGATCACCTCGTTCGCGTTGTTCTGGGTGCGCCGCCGGTTGACCGGCCGGCTTGGTCCCCGTTCGCCTGACCTGACTCCGGCAAAGGGACATCTCAGCACATGAATTTGCGAGGGATAGTGCAATGAACCTCTACGAAGCTCACAACCTGTCGCGCCGATACGATCAGAGCGGCCATCCCGTTCCGGCGCTCCGTGGACTTAGCCTGTACATCTCCCAAGGCGAGTTTGTGGCCATCGCTGGGCCCTCTGGCTCAGGGAAAACCACGTTTCTCAACTTGCTGGGCCTGCTCGATTTTCCGGATGAAGGTTCGTTGCGGTTTGAAGATCAAGATACCGCCGGCTTAAACGAACACCAGCGGACCTGGATTCGTCGCAAACGTATCGGCTTCATCTTCCAGAGCTTAAACCTCATCCCGGTATTGACCTCGTACGAAAACATCGAGTACTTCCTATTGAAGCGGAAAGTACAACGGAACGAGATTCGAAAGCGTGTCACTGAAGCTCTTGCCAGTGTAGGGCTTGCTGATAAGGCTGGGCAACGCGCCAACACTTTGTCGGGAGGCGAGCGCCAGCGTGTCGCCATTGCCCGCACTTTGGTTCGCAGCGTGGATGTCGTTCTCGCCGATGAACCCACTGCCTCGCTTGACCAGGCAACGGCGCATGCGATTGTCGATCTGATGAAACGCCTGAATCGCGAACGGGGAATAGCCTTCATTTTCTCGACCCATGATCCTGGGATACTGGCTGCCGCTGAACGCGTGATCCGATTGGCGGATGGGAGGTTGGTGTGATCAAGCGTTTATTCCTATTGATCCACCTGTCTTGCCGGAACGTTTCCCGCAATCGGTATCGCTCGATTTATGCGCTCGCAACGATAGCCACGGGGGCGCTTGGGCTATTCATATTTATGGGATTTAACCGCGGCTTAATGAACCAGTATCGCGCCAACGCGATCCGGGCCCGCTGGGCAAACGGGCAACTTTGCACACTTGGATACCGCAGCGCCACTTGGGAGCGTCCTTGGGAGAAATGGATCCAATCACCCGAAGCTACGATGCTAGAGGTCCGCCGGCTTCCCGGTGTTCGCGACGTGTTTCCGCGCATTACCGTTAACGCCATGCTCGTATCGCATGGAACTACGCTTGCCGGGCAGGGCGACGCAATCAATGGCGTGGCTGAGGCCCGCTTCTTTACTCAGCTTAATTACGTTAGCGGTGGCGACTTCCAGGACGCTTCGGGGTCAGTTGTGCTTGGTCAGGGACTCGCGCATGGGTTGGGAGTACGCGTCGGCGACAAGTTGGAGTTGCTCACCCGCGACGTGAATGGGGTCATGCAAAAGGCCAATGTCACTGTCAGCGGCATTTTTCACACTGGCTCGCAAGAGTTCGATAGCCGGTCGTTTCGGATGCCGCTGAAGCTCGCGCAGAAATTGCTTGGCACCGAACGTGTAGAGACCATCTCCGTAGCTCTCTCCGACGTGGATGCATGGCCTGCTTTTGCCGAAGCGGCGCGTCAGCTGCCACAGTTTGAGGCTGCGTCATTTGACGAACTGGATGAGGTTTACTACAGGCACGCCGTGGATTGGCTCGATGCGCAGTTCGGGTTTATCCGCAGCGTCATCCTGCTGGTGGTCTTCCTTGCCATCTTCAACGTTGTTTCCATGACTGTTATGGAGCGCACGCAGGAGATCGCGACCCTGCGCGCCAACGGAGAGAGCCGACTGGAAATCGCCGCTGGTCACATACTCGAGGCTGCGGTGCTAGGCCTTGTTGGCGGGTTCTTTGGTGTGGTAGCTGGATGGGCGCTCACAGTCGGTCCTCTAGCCAAAGGGATAGCCATGCCGCCGGCGCCAGGCATCACGCGCAGCTTCAGAATTCTGATCGAACTTGCATCGCGTGATGCCGTTCAGGTGCTGGCACTGTGCAGCGTTATCGCGATCGCCGGATGCCTGCTGCCGGTTTGGCGAGCGATACGTATTCCCATCGCGGCGGCGCTTCACCATGCGTGAGCAGAGCCAGCAGCCGCTGCACATCGCCGCCCAGCTCGGCGAGGTAGCGGGCAAAGATTCCACGACTAACCGTTGGTGGATTTATCAGCGAGAGCGTTTCCCTTTTGCGGCCCACGCGCCGCTGATTGCAGCCTTCAGTTTCTCGGCCATTAGTTACTCGTCGCTCCTCCGCGGGCGAGCGATGATTCCGAGTCTCGCCGCAGCCACTGTGGCGTTCCTGAGCGCAACTCTCTCCTTCCTTCAACTCCGGCTTGCGGACGAATTCAAGGACTTCGAAGAGGATTCACGTTATCGGCCCTACCGCCCCATTCCGCGCGGCCTCATAAAGTTGAAAGAGCTCGGATGGGTGTGGGTTGCAAGCGCCGCGTTTCAGTTATTGCTCGCCCTGCTCTTGAAACCCACTCTCGCAGTCTTCCTCGTTCTTGTATGGATTTATCTCTTTTTGATGAGTAAAGAGTTCTTCGTGAAAAGCTGGCTCAAGGCGCGTCCCTTTACTTACATGTGGACCCACATGCTCATCATGCCCCTGATTGATTTCTACACCACCGCGTGTGATTGGCTGGTCGCCGGTACGAGGCCCCCGGACGGACTCATCTGGTTTCTCCTGGTGAGTTTCTTCAACGGCATGGTGATCGAAATCGGCCGTAAAATTCGCTCGCCCCTGGACGAAGAGCCCGGCGTCGAAACCTATACTTTTCTTTGGGGCCGGGGCTGCGCGGTGGCGGCGTGGATGGCGGCGTTGTTGACGACCACTCTGTTTGCGTGGATCGCTGCCGACCGCATAGGTTTTGGCCGACCGGTTCTCTGGTTGCTGGGCCCGCTTCTTGCCGCCGCGACGAGCCTCGCCCTGCTCTTCGTGCGCGACCCAAAGGCCCGGCGCGGCCGATGGTTTGAGGTAATGTCCGGCATTTGGAGTCTGCTGATGTACTTGAGCCTTGGAGCCGCCCCGCTTCTCCTACGCCTCTTTGGGGTGCGTTTGTGAGCTGCATCGTTCATGCCCGCGACTCGCATGCAGGCGTGCGGCTGGGCGGCAAAGCCAGCGCGCTCGCGGACCTCGATGGCCTTGGCTTTCCGATTCCATCCTGGTTTGTCGTGACGCCGGACGCTTTTTATCGGTCCCTGTCTGGACGGCAATGCGAAAAAGTCCAGAAAGCGGCAGTGGCGGATCGCATTGCCAGCTTCGTTTCGGGTGTGACGCCAGACCCAGACCAGGTGACACGCGCAGAGATCGCTAGAGCGGTTGAGCAGGTTTGTGCTGACGGAAGGCGTGTCGCAGTGCGATCATCGGCCGCCGACGAAGACGGTGCTCTACACTCATTTGCCGGGCAGCTCGACAGTTTTCTTTTTGTCGAACCGGCCGAAGTTCCGGCAAGAGTGGCTGCTGTCTGGCGCTCGGCCTTCGGCGAAAGAATTCTCGCGTACCGGCGCGAGCACGGTCTCAGTCTTTCTCCCCAGCCTCCCTCAGTCCTCGTACAACGCATGGTGGACTCCGAAGTTTCCGGCGTGGCCTTCGGCGCAGACCCTGTCACGGGTCGGCGAGGCGTCGCTGTCATCGCCGCGCTCTACGGTCTCGGCACGGCGCTTGTCTCCGGCGAGTGCGACGCAGACTCCTACGAAGTTGACCGCGACCACCACATCCTCAAGCGTGACATCGCGAACAAGCGGCTTGCCCACCGGTTTGATCCCGCGAACCCCGAGGGAGTCTCGGCGTTTGAAGTACCCGCACAGAGAGCCAACAAAAACGCGCTTACCGACGCGCAGATTCTTGAAGTGGCCGCGCTGGTCCGGCGCGCCGGACGCCATTTCGGCCGGCCGCAGGACATTGAATGGGCCTACGAACAGGGCCAGCTCTATCTGCTGCAGTCGAGGTCAGTCACTTCGCTCAAACTGCTCGCCGATCCCGAAGGCGCCTTGAATCTATGGGATAACAGCAACATTGCGGAAAGCTATAGTGGAGTCACGACTCCGCTCACATTTTCTTTTGCCCGCAACATCTATGAAGGGGTCTATCGCCAATTCTGTCGCATCATGCGCGTGCCCGAAAACATAATTGCGGCCAATGACGAGACGTTCCGCCGGATGCTTGGGCTGGTTCGCGGCCGCGTCTATTACAACCTCTTGAGCTGGTACCGCGTACTCGCGATGCTTCCGGGTTTCGCCGTCAACCGGCACTTCATGGAACAAATGATGGGCGTGCGTGAGCCTCTGCCAGACGAAATCGTTGCTCAAATGAGCAGCGCCACGCGGAGCGATCGCATCAAGGATGGCGTGCGGCTGCTGCGCACCATCGGCGGGCTGATCGCCAGCCATTTGGTGCTCAACCGCCGCATCGCCGAATTTTATGAGCGCCTGAACAGCGCCCTGGCTCCTCCCCACATCGCGCTCGAAGACATGCGCATAGATGAGCTCGCCGACCACTACCTCGATCTCGAGCGCCGACTCCTGACGCGCTGGGATGCGCCGCTCGTGAACGACTTCTTCGCCATGATTTTCCATGGACTTCTGCGAGCGCTGGCGGAGCGCTGGTGCGGCAGCCGCGATGGCACGCTCGCCAGCGACCTCGTCTGCGGACAATCCCCGGGCGAGCGAACCAGCATGATCAGCGCTGAGCCGGCCGAGCGAGTGCGCCGCATGGCCGAGCTTGCCGCGGGCGACGGCGAATTCGCCGTGCTTCTATGCCAGGGGACACTGGGAGATATCATGCGCGCAATGGGAAGACATCACGACTTTCGCGCACAATACGACAGTTATGTTGAAAAATTCGGAGACCGTTGCCTCGAAGAACTCAAGCTTGAAAGTCCCACTCTTCACGACGACCCTCTGTTGCTTTTTCGCAGTGTGGGCCAAATCGCTCGCAACCCGTCTCCCTCGGGCCGCGATTCTTCGCCGGCACGGTCAAGCGGCTGCAGCTCGAAAACACCTGACCAGGTGCGCAAAGCGCTCGGCTGGCATCCCGTTCAGCGGCTTCTGTTTCAATGGGTGTTTCGAAATGCGCGTGCTCGAGTTCTTCAGCGGGAAAACCTGCGGTTCGAAAGGACGCGGCTATTCGGCAGGGTACGCCGCATCTTCGTCGAAATCGGACGGCGTCTCCATGCTCTGGATCTGCTTGCAGATCCGCGAGACATCTTTTATCTAGAGGTCGACGAAATTCTCGCATTTATTCAGGGCGCGGCTTCCACCACAGATTTGAAAGCGCTTGCCACGCTACGTCAGCACGAGTTTGCAGCCTACAAGCAAAGCGAGCCCCCAGGCGACCGCTTTGAAACCCGCGGAATCGTTTACCAGGGCAATTCCTTCCGTAGTGCCCGCTCCACCGTTGAGTCTGGCGGCGACGAGCGCCGCGGCATCGGTTGCTGCTCCGGCGTGGTTCGAGGACCGGTGCGCGTTATCACCGATCCACGCAACGCCGTATTGAAGAGTGGCAGCATTCTCGTCGCCGAGCGGACTGATCCAGGGTGGATTCTGCTGTTTCCTTTGGCCACTGGACTTCTCGTCGAGCGCGGGAGCCTCCTCTCGCATTCGGCAATCGTCGCGCGCGAAATGCGAATCCCGGCAATTGTGTCCATCCCCGGCGTCACGCGCTGGCTGTCCGATGGCGACTGGGTTGAGCTCGATGGCGGCGCTGGCGTGGTGCGCCGGATTGCTCCTGGCAAGGACTCCTCCGGTGAGTAGCGAAGCCTCGGAAAATGCCGATTTCTCAGGCTTACGCTACGCACAGTGTTGGGAAGACGCGGATATTTTGCTCGAGGCGCTCGATATCCGACCCGGGCAGACATGCCTTTCTATTGCTTCGGCAGGGGATAACACGCTCGCGATGGTTACTCGCGCACCCGCGCGAGTGATCGCCCTTGATGTGAGCCAGGCGCAGCTTGCTGCCCTGGAGTTGCGCGTGGCCGCCTATCGCGAGCTCAGCCATCCGGAGCTTCTTGTCCTGATGGGATCGTCCCCCGGCCGGGGCCGCGAACAGTTGTATCGCCGTTGCCGAAGCCAACTTTCCGAATCTGCGCGCAGTTTCTGGGACGCTCAAAGCGAAAGCATTCGCCGCGGAATTGGCGGCGCAGGAAAATTCGAGCGCTACTTCGCGGCCTTTCGCACCCGCATCCTGCCGCTCGTTCATTCTCGCTATCGAGTCGAGAAATTGCTCGCAAGCGGCACCAAAGAAATGCGGACCGCTTTTTACAACAACGAGTGGAATACCTGGCGCTGGAGGCTGCTCTTCCGTATTTTCTTTTCGCGCTTCATCATGGGGCGCTTCGGGCGTGACCCGAGTTTTTTCAAGTACGTGGAGGGAAGCGTTGCGGATCGAATCCTGGAGCGCACTCGTTACGCCCTCACGGAATTAAATCCTGCCGAGAATCCATATGCCCAGTGGATTCTTACCGGCCGGCACACGAGTGCCTTGCCCTATGCCCTGCGGCCTGAGCACTTCGATTCCATCCGCGATCACCTCGACCGGCTGGAATGGCACAACCGGACCATCGAGGATTTCCTAGACATGGAAAAGGGTGCGCCCATTCACTGCTTCAACCTCAGCGACATTTTCGAGTATATGTCGGCGGAAAATTACGAGCGGCTTCTCGGCCGTATTGCGCGCGCGGGGACAAGCGGCGGCCGGCTGGCCTATTGGAACATGCTTGCGGAGCGCCATCGGCCCGACTCGATGCGCGAGCTATTACGACCGCTCGCCGATCTCGCCAGCAAACTGCACGCACGAGATAAGGCCTTCTTCTATTCCACGTTGGTCGTCGAGGAAATCATTTGAGGATGACAGGCCCATGAAACCACTCCTCGTCGAGATTACTGATTCCGCCCATCTTGCATCTCTGGGTTCATCCGGCGAAGTTGTCGGCAATGTTACGCCGTTGGCTCCAGAAGATCTTCTCCACGATGCCCCCGATGCGCACTGGCTTCTGCTCCGTGGAAAAACCTCGCTCGCGGCGCGCTGTTCTCTCTGGTGGAAGAAAACGCCCCCGTATCCAGGCCACAGCCTCGGACTCATTGGGCATTACGCCGCCTCCGACGAAAATTCCGGAAGCCAAATACTTCGCCATGCTTGCCAGCAGCTCGGGGCGAAGGGATGCACGATGGCGGTCGGCCCAATGGATGGCAACACCTGGCGGCGCTATCGTTTTATCACTGAGCGCGGGGCAGAGCCGGCCTTTTTTCTTGAGCCTGACAACCTCGACGATTGGCCGCTTCATTTTACCGCGGAGGGCTTCGTCGCGGTCGCAACTTACACCTCGGCGCTCGATTCCGATTTGAGCTCGGAATCGAGCGGCACTCGCGCGCGACTTTCTGCGATCGCGGAACGTGTTTTCCGAATGGGAATCACGATTCGCCAAGCCTCGGCCGATCACATGGACGCCGAGTTGCATCGCATCCTCGCTGTCTCGCTCCGCAGCTTCCAAGACAATTTTCTCTACACCCCGGTCGGAGAGCCGGAATTCCTCGCCCAATACCGAAAACTTCTTCCTTTCGTTCGCCATGAGTTCGTTCTGCTTGCAGCACGTGACAGTATTCCTGTTGGATTCTTGTTCGGCCTGCCGGATGCGCTTCGAATCAAACGCGATGAACGGGATGACACCTTAATCATCAAAACGCTTGCCGTCGCGCCGGAGTGCGCCTCGGCCGGGCTTGGCACGCTACTCGTGGGCCGAATTCGAGAAATTGCCCGTGGCCTTGGATACACGCGTTGCATTCACGCCTTGATGCACGAGTCCAACCGTTCGCGCAAGATCAGCGCTAAAACTGTCTCGACAATGCGCCGTTACGCACTGTTCGCACGGCAACTGTTTCCATGAATATCGCAGAGATTCTTTGCCGCCATGCCGCGACCCACCCGAACGCAATCGCTATTCTGGATGTTCACGACGGCCACGACCGCGCGCTGAGCTTCGCCGAGCTCGACTTGCAGTCGGGGCGCGCTGCTGCCCTCTTGCAAAGCGCCGGCGTGCAGACAGGCGACGCTGTCCTCATTTTTCACCGCATGTCGGCCGAACTCTACACGGCCTTGATTGGAGCATTCCGTCTCGGTGCGATTCCGATGTTTCTCGATCCATCTGGCGGCCGCGAACACATCGAACGATGCTGCCGCTTGTGGCCCCCGAAAGCGCTTGTTGCCGGGACGAAGGCGCACTTACTCAGATTCGTTTCTCCTCCCCTGCGGGCCATTCCGCACAAGTTCGTCATCGGTCCGGCTCTGCCGGGCGCGATTTCATGGAGCCGTGCCCGGTCCCTGGCGCCCAGAAAAGAAATATTCTCGTGCACCGTGGATACCCCCGCGCTGATCACTTTCACGAGCGGTAGCACTGGTTTGCCGAAGGCGGCCGCACGTACCCATGGCTTTCTTTTGGAGCAACATCGTGTCCTCGAACAAAGTTTGCGGCTGGCGCTAGGTGACCTCGATCTTGCCACTCTGCCTATTTTCGTCCTCGCAAACCTGGGCTCGGGTGTCGCCAGCTTGATCCCCGACGCCGATTTGAGGTTTCCTGGCTCAGTAGAGAGCGCACGCGTCATCGCGCAAATCCAGTCTCACAAGCCCGCACGCACAGCCGCGCCGCCTGCATTCCTCGAACGGCTGGCGGATTATTGCGCCGCGCGGGGGTTGACCCTACCTCCATTGAGCAAAATCTTCGTCGGCGGCGCGCCCGTTTTTCCAAACCTCTTGAGAAAGCTCGCCCGGATGGCCCCGCAAGCGGAGATCACGGCTGTATACGGCTCGACCGAGGCCGAACCCATCGCGGAGATTTCCTATTCGCAAATTCAACCCAGCGATTTCGCCGCGATGACTGCTGGACGGGGCCTTCTTGCAGGTCATCCCGTCCCGCAAATCCACTTGGCGGTCGTCGAGCACAAATGGGGAATTCCGATCGGTCCCTTTTCCGAAAGTGAATTCCAGCAAGCGCGCGTCCCCATTGGCAAAGCAGGCGAAATCACCGTCAGCGGCGGGCACGTGCTGCCGGGTTACCTCCACGGTCAGGGCGATGCGGAAGCGAAATTTAATGTGGGTAGTTCCCGCTGGCACAGAACCGGAGATGCAGGCTATCTCGATGACCGGGGGCGAGTCTGGCTTCTGGGCCGCTGTGATGCGCGAATCCAGGATGAGCGTGGCGTGCTTTACCCATTCACCGTCGAGTGCGCAGCACAACAAATCCCCGGCGTTCGCCGCGCGGCCGCCGTCGCTCACAACGGCCGCCGTTTGCTCGCCATTGAACTCGACCACAGAAGCAGCCCAGACGTCGCCACAGCCGTCGATCGTGCGCTCCAATGGGCTCAGATCGATTCCGTTAAAATCCTTCCAAAAATCCCGCTCGATAAGCGCCACAATTCCAAAGTGAATTATCCTGAGTTGCACAAGCTCATCAACTCCTAGCCCAAGCCGGTGCCTGAGCAGGTTGCCGAAACGCCGAAGGTTGCATACGTTCACTAAACTTTATAATGTGATGGTCTTCCAGCTTCGGAGGCGAAAGGGGTCCGGTGACCTTCCCGGTCTTCAAAGCCGGCGATTCGGTCCTTCGCGGGTCGAATGGTGGGTTCGACTCCCACACGCTTCCGCCATATCTAACTGGTGTGACGGAGGTTAAAAAGAAACGAGGCACCAAAAGGCAGCGATAAGAGATTTGGGGTGCGGTTCTTGTGCCAATTCAAGCGGCGGCACGGACGGTAGCCGGATCCCTCGATCTCGACTTGCAGCAGCGGCCTATCTCGACACGCTGGGCATGAATTAGATGAAGGAGTGTACTGTGCAAGAGTAGCGGGCAGAGGAAACCGTTTGAAATCTAGCGGTGCCGATCGCCGCTTTTGGGCGAATAAGATCAGTCGGAGTGTGAGTCTAGGGGGCGTGGAACCTTTAGACAGATTTGCAGCGCGCCGGTTGAGAGTCAGGCAGATTGAATTAGGAAAGGGATAGAACTAATCACTGGAACTCCATGGAATCAGGGAAGGGCGACTGTTCACTTTTGCGCAGTAAGCTCCTTTGCCAGCTACTTAGAATAAGAGCTCAGAAACGGTCGCCCGCTCTGAATGGGGGCCTTTAAATGACAAGCAAGCGATTCTCCGGATTAGCGAAACTTTTGGTATCGGCGCTCCTCGTAACCTGCGGAGCTGCCTTCACCGGCAGCGGCCAGCAAACGGAAAACGGCAAGACTCCGGTCTTGGCTCCCGGTAAACATTTTGAGCGTGTGCTGATTATCGTCTTGGAAAACCAAGACTACTCTTCAGCGATAAGCAATCAATTTTTAGCGAAACTGGCAACTAAGGGGACCAGTTTCACTAATTTCAAAAACCTCTATCATCCGTCCTACCCGAATTATCTCGCAATGATTGCCGGCAGTTATTTTGGGACGCGCAGTGACCACCAAATAAGCTTCCCCGACGACCCTGAGCATAGAACCATTGGCGATTTACTCGATTGGAAGAACTATGCAGAAAACTATCCCACCGACGTACAACCTTATCTTGAAGCGGATGAAGGGAAATATGCTCGCAAACATGTGCCGTTCTTGAGTTTTGTGAAAATTCAAAAGGAAAGCTATCGCAACGTGGTTTCGGTCGATACGAAAAATCCGCATAATGCGTTCGTGACGGCAGTCGAAATGTTCAGAGAAGACCCGAAGAAATTCCCCCTGCCTCGATATATGTTCTATTCCCCCAACCAGGACGACGATGGACACGATCCTTTCTATTACCCTAGCAGGGGCTTGCAAAAGGCTTCGCGATGGCTGGAAACTTTCTTCCGGACGTGGTTTCCCTGGGATCAAAAAGAGATGAAGGGGACCCTGGTGATAGTAACCTTCGACGAATCCGAGGGGGATGAGAAGAACGATCGGATCTATACCGTCTTCCTCGGAGATATGGTCAAAAACCAGACGGTAGACAAAGAATACAACCACTATAGCGTGTTAAGAACGATTGAGGATAACTTTAGTTTGCCTCAGCTGAACTCTGGCGATGCGAACGCGGCGCCTATTACAGAAGCGTGGAAGTAAAATAGGATTTATCCGGGAGATTGTCGAAGATGGCTGTCGCTCGACAGACTCTGATTTCGGAATAGCAAAAAACGCGGCTTGTTAGCCCTATCGCCGCCTGATCTCGATAGCCCCTGGGAACGCCACATCCTTATCTGCTACATCATTGCTGGTTAGCCCGCCCCTGCCAGGGCCGATTACTGGTGGTAAGCGGATTTATAAACATCTATGACCAGCGTGAATTCATTTCCTCTCGATGGCCTCAGCAGCGGCAAACTTCCGCTCTAAGTGTGGCTCTAAGCGCGGAGCACCTGAATGCAGCACGCAACGCTCCCCGGCAGCGACACCACATGTAGGACAAGGAACAGAGGATAACTGTTCGGGTGTGAGTTCTTTCTTTTTCACTCGGACAGGGTACAGTAGGACACATCGTAAAACTGTCCAATTTGAAACACTGCTCATAGTAATCTTCGGAAACGAATCGATCCCGCCGAACATGGACCGGAGAGGGCAATCGTCCGGCGAACTAGCAGAAGTTAGTCGCCGCTACGAAAATGGAAAGGGGCTGACGGTGTCGCCAGCCCTTCGTGTTCGGTCTGATCTATTTAGCGGGCGCCGGGGCTGCCAGCCGATGCGGCCATTACACGGGTTCCGGATTGCGTTCCGACGTTGACTTTGATCTGCTTCGGCTTGGCTTCTTCGCGCTTCGGAAGGCTCAGCGTGAGCACGCCATTATGATAATCAGCCTTGATGGCTTCCGAATTTACGGAGTTCGCTAGCGAGAAGCTGCGGCTGAACGAGCCATAAGCGCGTTCGACGCGCAGATAGTTGTTCTCGTTCACCTTCTCATGGCCCTGGGTCTCAAACTTGCGTTCCCCACGAATGGTGAGGATGTTGTTCTCCACGCGGATGTCCAGTTCCTGGGGATTCACGTCGGGCAGGTCGGCCTTAACGACGAGTTCGTTCTCGGTCTCATAGATGTCGACGGCAGGAGCCCAAGGGGTCAAGTTCGACTCCTCGCCGCTGCGTCCCACTATCTCGCCAAATACGCGATTGATCTGTTCCTGCAAGGTCGAAGCCCCGCGGAACGGCTGTTCCAAACGATTCATAGTTCTCATATAAGCCTCCATTAAAGGTTTAGGGCTGTCTGAAGGCAATTTCAGATAACTCCGGTCACTCAGATTGTGGTTCTGCCTCTGTGGTATGTAAGCAGTCTGCGCCACTTAACCAATTCTTGTCAAGTATAATCCTTGGCATTCTTCGCGACTTAATCGCCCATGGTTACCCACGCGCTCACCTTGCTCTTCCAAGCGGCGAGCCACGTGCGTGATTAACGCGCTTACCGGACAAGTGGAAACGATAGCCAAATCGCGGCTCACCAAACCGGTTGGGCCCCGATACACACAACAGAGTGTCTCGTTTCGGACAGACACTCAACTTTCGACCTGTTAGCCTATTCAATGGATCCTGATTCGCCGGGGTCTTTAGTCTTCCCTTGGGTCAAAAAATGGAAATTCTGGCTAAATCGCCGATGGAAGTCTTCTTGGTCATGCTCGCGGCCTCCGCCGCGCTCTTCGCTCAAAGTAGCGGGCCGGACACACCTCAGAATAATGCAAGCGTCCAGGACGCCCGTCAGATCGTGGGCCTGTCGGTCGCGGCCACCGAGCGCAGTTGGCAGGCGCGTGACCATTACAACTACATGGAGCGTGATGACGATCGGCGCTTGGACTCGCTCGGGCAAGTGAAATCGGAAAATGTCGACGTCACCAGAATAATTCTTGTCAACGGCGCTCACTTCGAACAGCTCATGGAACGCAATGGGCAGCTTCCATCGGTCAAGGAACAGAAGAAAAGCGACGAGGATCTCGACAAGCTGAAGCACGAAACCCCGGCCGAGCAGACTGTGCGGCTCCGCAAGGACCAGGAAAACAGGTCTTTCCTCCGCGACCTGCTCGAGGCCTTCGACTTCCACCTCATCGGCGAAGAGATAGTCGGGGGCAGGCCGGCCTACGTGCTTCAGGCCACGCCGCATCTGGGTTATCGCGCGCACGGCAAGTACGGCAAGATGTTCTCCAAGGTGGAAGGCAAGCTTTGGATCGACAAGCAGGACTTCGGTTGGGTCAAGGTCGACGGCGAGGTAACGCAGTCGTTCTCGATGGGTTTATTCGTGGCCCGCGTGCAGCGTGGGTCGCACGTCATCATGGAGCAGACCTGTGTTGGTGACGACGTCTGGGTGCCAAAACGCCTCGAAATGCGAGCAAGCGCCAAAATCCTTTTCTTGAAGAGTCTCGACATTGACAGAATCCTCACTTACTCGGAATATCGCGCTGCGACGGACGGCTCGTACTCTGTGAGCAGATAATGGTGACTCCTCTCGACCGACGCGATTTAATCGCTGCCAAGCGGAGGCAGCTCTACCTTCTCGCAGCCCTCCCCGTCGCACCAAAAACAACTGTATTCTGGAGGTCGCTATGGCAATCCGCCGAAGAACCGGCCTGATCGTGGTTGGAATCGCCGCGTTACTCTTGCTTGCGTTTATTTTCGTTGGACCCGCACTCATTAGAGTAGATCGCTACCGGCCCCAAGTGATCTCCTATCTCCAAGAGAAAACTGGAAAGCAGGTCGAAATTGGCCGACTGACACTCACCCTTTTTCCTCTATCGATTCACATTGACGACTTCGGCGTGAAGAATCCCCCGTTATTTCCCCGCGGCTACATCGTCAAAGTGGCGCGAATCGACGCTGAACTTAGTGTTAGTGCGCTCCTGCACCGGCAGGTGGTCATCAAGTCGCTGGTACTTGAGGACCCGGTCCTGAATCTGGCTTCGGATCCCGACGGCCCGTGGAACTTCGAGAATCCACAAGCAAAGGTTTCACAGAACAACTTTCCTCTCGGAGTGATTTCGAGGATGCGAATTAAGCGGGGGCAACTGATCGCTTCGAATCTCCTGCCATCGGACGCGGCGGGTCCCATCTTTTTCGAAGCCCACGAGATTTCCGCCGACCTGGAACAGGTGAACCTGGTGGGAATTATCAGTCATTCTTCTTCCTCGATGGATGGGCAGGGCAGCCTGAAGGCGGATCTTCTGCGCTTCGGCTCGGTGGAGGCAAGAAATCTGGATTCGAAAATACGGCTAGAAGCAAGGCACGTTTTTTTCACGGATGTCAAAGCGGAAGTCTATGGCGGGAGTGCCGTGGGTGACCTCACCTTTGACTTGTCGGAGAAGAACGTGAACTTTAAGACCAATGCGCGATTGAGCGGGATCAATGTGGCCAAGCTTATGGCGGCCTTCCCAAACGGCGGCGGAAAGATGACCGGGAAGATGGGAGGAGACTTAAAATTAGCGGGAGAAATCGCGCACTCGCTCCGCCCGCTGGCGGGAGTCCATGGAGCCGGACACGTGACGGTGCGCAACGGCGAGGTGCCGAGTCTCGAGCTCAACGCGAATTTGATGAAGCTGGCGCACTTCAACGATCTCGGTCCGGCCAAAAATGATCCTTCCGCGTTTAATTTGATAACCACCGACCTGGAGCTGGACAATCAGCGGATATCGAGCAGGGTTATAGACATTGACGGCTACGGAGTAGATGTGGATGGCTCGGGCAGTGTCAGCGTCTCAGGCTCTGACGAGTTGAACTATCATGGGTTGGCGGAGATTACGACCAAGGAGAGTTTTTTCACCAACACCATCGCCCGGTTCTCCGGAGCCTCATTAATAGACGGCAAGCTGCAATTTCCATTTCGCATCGGCGGAACGATCGATAACCCGGTATTCTCCAAGGGGAAGGGCGATAAGGACGTAGACGCTCCACAAAAGCATCGGTGAGGGAAGATGATAGAGCCTCGCTCCAGGCCACCGCAGCTCCAAAAACCTTAACCAGTATCTGCATACCAGCATTTCTCGCAGCCTCACATACGCCCACAACCTACCTGGATTATCTTCAGGGTATAGTCACAATCGCGGGGTGAAGCTCCCAAATCGTTTTCACCTGCAGCGAGCCACGGCTGTGGTCAAAATCTTCAAAGGCCATCCCCAGGATGTCCACTGGCAAAGCTTGTGGCAATTCGCCGCCGTGCTGAGAGTCAAGCACAAAATGATGTTTCGCCAGTTCGGATTGCGCATTCTGGCGCGCACTGCAAAATTCACTGTCCACAGGAGTTTCCACAATCACCCTGTCAGCGTTCTTATCGGCGGTCTGAGAAATTTCGAAGTGCACATCGCAGTCTGCAGAATTAACGCTGGTTTCCTGTAGAAATGCATTAGCCACATGGAACACTTGAAGCTCACGCCCAGTGCGGGGCGCGTTCGGATCGACGAATGCGTCCTGCGTCCAACTAAGAATGGTATCAACCCCAATCTCTTGAGCAGCAATGTTGGGAATCGGAACGTGTTTCGCCAGATGCCGGAAATCAAGAATGGCGGGCTCAAGAGGCAGGCACTTACAGAGATCCTCGGGATTCGGCTGTAGAACACCGAAGCTGCTGCCGTTGCAGCCGACACTAAGTAGCGCCAGCAGAGCCACGCTGCCCACTAATGCCATTCGTTTTATTGGTTTCACGTGATTGTTTGGATGCCCATAGCATTGGAATGGTTTCCGAGAAGCGAGTTTCCCGTACGGAATCCAGTAATGATCGAACAATCGAGTTGGAATAGGTAACATCAGGGATCTTCCCAAATCCAACGACACGGACAAGCCAAAGAAAGTAAAAAGCGGATCTTGCTCCGCCATATAACGCGCAAGGTGCTTCACTCGTTCGTAAAAACGATCCGGCCACGCCCGTCTGTACGCTGGTAAACGACAGGCAGCGGCCTGAGCGGCAACTCGCAAGCATTAGTTGCCAGCTGCGTGTCCGCAGGGCGGCAGGATCTCATTCGATCCTCTGCGGCATCTCGGGTATTGGGCGAATTGAAAAAGCGCGCCACTTCCTCTTCCGCGAACTTGCCATTTAGATATGCTGCAATGTTGTTTTCCATGTCTGCGGGGAAGGATGGCGCAGGGCCAACTAGGTTTGCTTGATAGGTATTCAGCATGACTTCTCTGAATACGGGAAGCGCGGCTCTGCCGCCGGTTTCCTTTCCGCCCAGTGAGCGGTTGTCATCGAATCCGATGCGCACCGCGACGGTAATTCCATCGGGGCCGTAAGTAGACCCCAGAAAAAGGGCGTCCCGGTAGTTGTTCGTTGTGCCGGTCTTACCCATCACGGGGATTGGGAAGGTCGGCGCGTCGAGCGCGTGCGCAGTACCCGACGGAATGCGCACGACGCCCCGCAATCCTTCCTGGATCAGGGATAGCTCCAGTCCGTTCTCGTTGATTGAGCAGCAGAGCAGTCGATGGCTGTAAATAACGTCTCCTTTACCATTTTCGACCTTTGCAATCACATAAGGCTCCGCATTTATACCGCTAGCCATCATCCGGTAAGCGTTTGCAAGTTCCAGCAAGGTAACTTCGGATGCGCCGAGAGCCGTAGTTTCATAGCGCCGTAATACGGTGCGGATGCCAACGTCTCGGGCTGTATTCAAGACAGAATCGATTCCGATCTGTTGAATAATCCAAATGGCGACTGCGTTTCTCGACTCCGCCAGCGCCTGCCGCGCCGGGATGATGCCTTTAAATATGTTATCGAAATTTGAGATCCACTTGAGAGGACGGTCTCCGGAAGTGGCCACCGAGATGGGCTCGTCGGGCACCGGAGTGTCGAGGTCCAGGACGCCTTGGCGAAATGCCGCCAGATAAACAATCGGCTTCATGGCCGAGCCTGGCTGGCGCAAGGACTGGGTTACCCGGTTATAGTCGCTGTAAGTGGTGTTGCGGCCTTCATATATACGTCGCCCGCCTGCCTCGGCCAGGATGGCGGAGTCCTTGTTCCGAAGCACAACCACGGAGCCTTGAATCAGCCCCATATTCTGAGGATGACGCCTTTCATAAAGTTTCAAGCCGTTTTCGAGTGCCGCATTCGCGAGGCGCTGGATGCGGTCGTCGATGGTTGAATAAATCTGGATGTGGCCCTGCAGCAATTGGTTAATTCCGATATCGGAGACGGGGGTGGCGTCGAGTCGTTTAAGCTCATCGAGAACATTTCCCACTGCTGCGGGCGCTTCGATCAGGCCATTAACATGAGCAGCCAGGTGGATTGGAGTTTGTTGGCTCCTCTGAGCCGTCTGTGCGGAAAGAAAATGGTTCTTAACCATGAGGGCTAAGATCTGATTTCGCCTGCGGAGTGGTTTTTGATTGCCCGCCAAAGTGGGGGCATACTCGCCCGGCGACTTGGTGATGCCCGCCAGAAGTGCCGCCTTGTCGGCATCATCTGCCGTGAGCGCTGTCAACGGCATGCCAAAATAATACTGCGAGGCTCTTGCGAAACCGTAGCGGCCATTTCCCAAGTAGATGAAGCTGGCGTAACGCGCGAGCAGTTCTTCTTTGGCCCTGCGCTTGGATCCGTAGCGCTTCTGCATCTCTCCCTCAATCCACAACGAGAGCCGCATTTCCTCCACTTTCAGCAAGCATCTGTTGGCGCCCGGCACGCCGATAACGAAGGCGAGAACGCGCGGGAGAAAGCCCTCATGCTGAAGGGTATTGCTATTTTTTGTGCCTGTAAGTTTTTGCAGGAAGAAACCGCGCACAAGCTGTTGAGTAATCGTCGAGCCACCTTGTGGAAACACCGGTGCACGCTCTGCAGCATTCACACCGTTTGAACCCCCGGCGCGGGAGATCAAGGCTTGAATGCTTGTCTTGCTGAGCAAACGAGGGAAGACAGAAAAATCCACTCCCGAGTGTGAGAAAAAGTTCTCATCCTCGGCCGAAAGGATCGCCTGCCGCAGGATGTCAGGTATATTCGTATATTGAATGATTTCCCGGCGTTCCCTTCCTAATTCGATGAGGATGTGGCCATTCGCATCGTAGATGCGACCCATGGTGGGAGGCTCAAAGCGAATGAACGCGTCTAAATCGGGCAAATTTGTTCGATTGTAAGTGATGTAAGTAATCCCGCACAGGACAAGCACAAGTGGGACAGCAGCTAGCAGAGACGCAATGCGAAGCAAGCGGCTCTTCTTGTAAATCCTCCACATGCTAGATAATGGCCTGTGAAAGGTCCAGGGGAGTTGCGGAAAAAGTAAATTAGTTTTGAACATGTCAACTGCTTACAGCCGGAGCGCGGGGTGTCCTGATTCTTAATCCCGTACTTCGCGGACTTTCCTGGTAACTTCTCGTTTGAAGCAACAAGCCTCGCATAACAAGGGTTTGGATACTGTTCAATAGGGCTCACATCCATGTCATTCGTTCTGAGATGAACTCGACCGGCAGGTCAGCGAAGAGGCTCAGCAAGAGAACGGCGTAAGCCCCCGATAGCCACTGATGAGACAGCTTCTGGTTGCCTTTGAGACCAGAGGGGAGCACGCATGAGGAAAGAGAAAAAGAGCCGGCTCCGGGGGGAGCCGGCTCTTTTTGAGGGGTGTTGCTTACTGAGGAGATATGACTGCAGCGACCGGTTGCAAGCTGAGGGAAACGATCTTGGTGCCGATCACTTCGCCCGAGACGATCAACTCGACGCGGCGATTTTGCTGACGGCCTTCGGAAGTATCGTTTGACGCGATGGGCCGAGTCTTACCGAAGCCCGTCGCGGTGGTGGAAGATTCCGGGACGCCTTGCTGTGTTAGATAACTGCGAACGCCTTCGGCGCGCTGCTCCGAAAGCTGCTGATTGAAGGTTTCAGTGCCGACGCTGTCGGTGTTGCCTTCGATGGCCAGCTTGAGCGACGGATAAGCGAGCACGATGCCGGATATTTTGGCCAGCTTCTCGCGTGCCAGCGGGCGGAGCGTGAACTTGCCGGAGTCGAAGAGCACGTCCGACATATTGACGACGAGGCCGCGCGCGGTGTCACGAGTTTCCAGGATCAAGTTAAATTGCTGGAGGAGGCGGGCGCGAAGTTCTTCGCGATCACGCACGGCTTGTTGGAGCTGTGCATCGGATGAGGCTGCCGCGGCTCGATTCCGGTCGGAATCCGCCTGGGCGGCCTGTTGTTGTTGCTGGGCATCGTTGCGAGCTTTTTCGGCATTGGCGGTTCCGATTTCGGCGGTGATTCGGCGCTGCGTTTCCCGCTCTGCAGCGGCCTTGGCGGAGGCTTCACGACCCGCTCCCGCGCTGCGTTCGGTCTCGGCGCGCTCTTCGTCGATATGCTTCACGGCGATTTCGCGAGCGTCATCTGCCGTCTGCACGGCTTCGCGTGACACGGAAATGAGCGATTTCTTGTCTTGATGCTTCCTGGTGGCGAGCTCATCCGCCTCCTTCATCTGGCGAACAGCCTTTTCGTAGCTTGTCGCGGCGTATGTTTCGGCGCCGGCAGATTGCGCTATGCGCAAGGCATTGCGCGCTTCAAAAAATTCAAGCGGTAATTTGGCGTTCAAGACGACGGGGTCGAATTTGAAGCCCGTCGGGATGTAGCCGCCGCGATCGATCAGCTCATACTTGGCGTCCACGGCCTCGGTAGTGCCGACCGTATCCGAGCGAA
>Ga0307479_10001759_pt1 | contig 19749 bp, 17 predicted proteins | sample atmos_gasesECM4C_FD_203743 | JGI IMG/M metagenome (GOLD analysis project Ga0307479, IMG submission 203743) | Hardwood forest soil microbial communities from Morgan-Monroe State Forest, Indiana, United States - atmos_gasesECM4C_515 | ecosystem: Environmental > Terrestrial > Soil > Temperate...
ACGAGTTTTCTCTGCCACTGCTCTCGCGTGGAATTCACGCCTCTTTTGACGGTTCCTCGGAAACTCCCCGAAAAAATATGCTCCCGGTCGGGAGCAGGCCTCGGGGTGTTATTCATTGTGTGTCGCTTATATAACACATTTTCCGCAAAAATCAAAGCCTTAAGACCGGCACAAGCCTCGCATGCAGCCAGCGCCGCACGCAATTCTTAGCAATGGTTAAGGCTACAATCCAAGCGTGTATCCGGTGCAACTTCCCGAGTCGCGGGCGTCAGTCACCCCCACCGGGATTGGCTGAAAAATGCTCCTCGAACTTGTTGGGGACGCCCTCCCATTGCTTGGCGTCCGCAGGCGGTGCCTTTTTGGTCGTAATATTCGGCCAAACCTTCGCATATTCGGCATTGACGCCAAGCCACTTTTCCAGGCCGGGCTCGGTGTCCGGCTTGATCGCCTCAACCGGGCATTCCGGCTCGCATACGCCGCAATCGATGCATTCGTCCGGGTGGATGACCAGCATGTTCTCGCCCTCGTAAAAACAATCGACGGGGCAAACTTCAACGCAGTCCATGTATTTGCATTTGATGCAATTGTCGTTGACGATATAGGTCATTTGCACACTCTGGACGCCCGTTCTGAAGCCTTGCTCCTATCGCATGTGGTCAGGGGCACGCAAGAAGGCGCCTATTTGCGGCGCGTTAGCGCCGCAAATCCTTCAGCCATAAGTTCCTTATCGCAGATCCTGGTAAAGCGCCGCGGCCGTTCCGGCGCGCCCGCGCCGCTCGACAAAGCCCATTACCTTGACCACCCGCACCCCACGATCGAGGGCGACGGTGATGACATCGCCGGTTCGCACCATGCGGCCCGGCGCGTCAATGCGCGCCCCATTGACCCGGACAAAGCCGCCACCCGCCAACGCCGCGGCAGCGCCGCGCGTGCGGACCAGGCGGGCATGCCAGAGCCAGCGATCGATGCGCTGGCGCGCAACCGTGGTCACCACTCAACGGCGCTCCTTAGCATCTGCCTCAAGCTGCGCTTTCAAGGCGGCGAGTTTGGCAAAAGGAGAATTGGGATCCGGCCTTTTTTCTCTGGGCTCCCTTGGCTCGAACCGTTTTCCCGGCGGCCGCTCCCGTTTTTGCCGCTCGTGGCGGTCCATCCGATGCTCTTGCCGGTGCTCTTGCCGCCGTTGCCGCGCCGGGCGTCGCGGTTTGGCGTCAGTGTGCGTCGCCGGTTCGGTAGCCGTTGCGGCTTCGGTTACCGCGGTGAGCGCGGCCGTGCCGGATTCCGGCGCCGAGCGGCTTTGTTTTGCTCTACCACGCTGCCGTGCACGAACGCGGCGCCCGTCGCCCATGCGTCCCGGACGCCAGACTTCGAGCATTTCCGGCTCAGTTGCGAGCGGGGCGAGGGCGGGGCCAGTGGCGGTGTCCTCCACAATCGGCACGTCCGGTTGTGCAAGCGCGGGCTCCGACTGCGCTTGCACGGCGGACTCGGCGGCAGAGGACTCCGCCGCGGCCGCTGGCGTGCCGGCGACCAATTCGCCTACAGGCGCCGTATCCGCGGGCTCTGCATGGACGGGCTGTGCGGGTCCGGGCGTTTCATCCGCAGGCGCAGCGCTGACCAGCGGCTGCGGTGGCTCCGGTGGTTTGGGCCGGCGCTCCATGCGATAGCCGAGCGCGCGCAAGATTGAGGCAAAGTCTTCGCTCGAGGCACCGATCAGCGATGTCATGGGGTTGACGATGGTAAAGCCGCCTGTGGCGACCGCGCCCGGCGGCCGCGCGCCCGGCGCACCTTCCCGCCAAGCCAGCGCCGGGCGAATGAGATCGGCAAGCCGCTCTAGAATGTCGACGCGTACGGCCCGCGCGCCACACAGACGATAGCCGGCGGTGCGGTACAGTGATGGATCAATCGCAGCATCCGCCGCAATCGAGGTACGGCCGCTGCCAGCGAGATGGCGGAGGTCGTCCAGGACTTTGCTGTCCGTTCCGTCATGTCTGAGCGCCCAAAGCTGGGTTGCGAGTTTGCGCGGCGCTGGTTTGAGAAGCGCCGGCAGATAGATGTGGTGGGCGCCGAAGCGTACGCCGTATTTGCGCAAAGTCGCGCGTGCGGGCTGATCGAGGGCTTTGACCTGATCCGCCACCGCAGTCCGATCGAGGACTCCCAGTGCCTCGACCAATTGAAAGGCCACGCCGCGGGCAATGCCGGTGACATCGCTTGCCGCTGCAAGCTCGGCGAGCGGACCTAATAGCTTTTCGATGTGGGCTTTGAGCCAAGCATTGAGCCGGGTTTCGACGCTCTCGCGCGGCGCGCCAGTAAGATGTTCGTCCGCGATGATGCGAATGCGCGGCCGCAACAGTTCGTCGCTGGCAAGAAGTTTGCCGACTGCCGCGCCGATCCAGCGCAGCGTGCCATCGGCGGGGAGCACGAATTGGTCGTCGGGCGCTTCGGCCAAGCGCGCAGCGCGCGCGGCAATTTCGCCGGAAAGCGCTTTTTGCGCGGCGTTTTGCAGCGCTTTTGCCTCCGACCCGCCCGAGGCGGCATCGGGGACGAAGACGAAACCGTCGAGACGCCCGATCAGATGACCTTCGACCACAACATCGCCGGTTTTGTTGAAATCCGGCTCCAGAGTTGCGTTCTCGCGTAGCCGCCGCATCAAAACGCTGGTGCGGCGATCGACGAACCGCTCGGTGAGCCGTTCGTGCAACGCATCCGACAAGCGATCTTCGACGGCACGGGTGACACCCTGCCAATGCTCCGGGTCGGTGAGCCAATCCGGACGGTTGGCCGCGAAGGTCCAGGTGCGGATATGGGCAATGCGCGTGGACAAAGTGTCGATGTCGCCGTCGGTACGATCCGCCAGCGCGACTTGTTGTGCAAACCACTCGGTTTTGATCGCGCCGTCGCGCTGCAGGAAACCGTACAGCGTCACGACTAGTTCAGCATGATTGGCAGGCGCTATCTTGCGGTAATCGGGCAATTGACAAACGTCCCACAGCCGCTCGACGTCGGCCTGCGTTCGCGTCCATGCGCGCACATCATCGTCGCGCGCCGCATGGTCCAGCACCAGGATGTCTTCGGCGATCGGTGCACGTGCCAGCGCGCTCTCCTTCGGCGCCATCGCGAGAGCCGCCTGCAGCGCACCGACCGACGAAAAATCAAGATCGGAGTTGCGCCACTGCACGAGCCTCACCGGCTCGAATGTGTGCGATTCGAGCGCCTGCACCAACTCGGTCTCGAACGGCGGGCAGCGGCCGCTGGTCCCGAACGAACCATCGCGGGTGGCGCGCCCGGCCCGGCCGGCGATTTGCGCAAGCTCGGAGGGGTTGAGCTTGCGGAATTGATAACCGTCGAATTTGCGATCCGATGCGAAGGCAACATGATCGACATCGAGATTGAGTCCCATGCCGATAGCATCGGTCGCCACCAGATAGTCGACCTGGCCCGATTGATAGAGTTCGACCTGCGCATTGCGGGTGCGCGGCGACAGCGCGCCCAGCACAACCGCGGCGCCGCCGCGCTGGCGCCGGATCAACTCGGCGATCGCGTAGACCTCCTCGGCCGAGAAAGCGACGATCGCTGAACGGTGCGGCAGCCGCGTCAACTTCTTTTCGCCGGAGAACGTAAGGCGCGACAATCGCGGCCGGCTGACGATGCTGGTGCCGGGCAACAACCGCTCCACGATCGGGCGCATCGTGGCGGCGCCGAGCACGAGCGTTTCCTCGCGGCCGCGCCGGTGCAGCATGCGATCGGTAAACACGTGGCCGCGTTCGAAATCGGCGGCCAACTGTATCTCGTCAATGGCAAGAAACGCGACATCGAGTTCGCGCGGCATTGCCTCTACTGTGGCGACCCAGAAACGCGGATTTGGCGGCTTGATCTTTTCTTCGCCGGTAACCAGCGCCACAGCATCGGCGCCGACCCGCTCCACCGCGCGGTTATAGACCTCACGTGCCAATAGCCGCAGCGGCAACCCGATCATGCCCGAGGAATGCGCAAGCATTCGCTCGATAGCGAGATGCGTTTTGCCGGTATTGGTAGGACCCAGTACGGCGGTTACGCCCGATCCGCGGGCGCGAAGCTCGCGGTCGGCGCTAGGCGAGAACGAAATCGACATTGAAAGTCCGGCTAGGCGGTATCACGCACGAAAGGTGGTGCTTGTCTATCACAACCGCGGCGCTGGAAAGCCCTGTGCTTAACGTGTGGAACGAGTCTGGAACGAATCGCGGCCGAATCGGCGACTCCGCCGCCGTTCGTCTTCGTTCACTGCGATATATGGAGGCGTCAACGATGTTGCATACCAGATCAAGTGGAATTCGACACCGTGGCGGCTTTTCCTGGCCGTGCAAAAGGCTGTTCAGCGCGCAAACAGGATTCCGACGAGAGTCAAGGGGCTAAGCACTGTGAACAATGGGGATGGCATGACGTGCCCGCAAGCGGACCACCGCGTCACTGCGTTTTGGCGATCGGATGCGGCTGCAGCGTCGGCTGGGCAATCGAGACAAATTCTGTTGCGCGCAACAATCCGATACCAAGCGGCGTTGGCATCGAGAAGCGGAAGGGAACAACCACGCGCGTGCCGACGATCGGCGCCAGCCAGACTTCGGCCTCGCGCAGGGTCACGAGATATTTGATGGCCGGGCGGTCCGGCACATGGCCTGCGATTGGCGTGAAATACACCGCGCAGACGACTGCAGGTCCCTCATAACCGCGCTCAGCCTTGACGGTTTCCATGCGCTTGAATTCGCTGTGCAGATCGTAGCGAACCCGGCCATCGAACACCGCCACTTTACGGTTGCAGGCTTCCGGCGATACCGGATCGCCGCTGCCGGCAACGCGATTGAGCATCGAGGTCATCGGATCGAGCACACCGCGGCGGTCGGCATCGGTGACCGGGATGCGGTCGGGCATGGGCTGCAACGGCGGCTCGACGGCGTAATCGGTGACATTGCCGGCCGTGAGCGTCATGCGTACGTGATCGATCTTGCGGTCATAACTCAGCGTCGCCCCATAATTCGTGGGCATCGGCTGGCCGCCGTTGATCGTGCCGCGCGCCGTGCCGGTGCCGCGGCCGCCGGTGAAAAACCGTACGATGCCGGTGGTCGTGCCGCTCGCTGCCGCCGAATAGGCGTCGTCGGTCAATTCGATGATCCAATTACCGCGGCCGATCGGGATCCCGGCAACACTGACGACATATTCGGCTTCGAGCCGGGTGAGCGCCCCGGTTTGACGCGCGGCGTCCCCGGCCGCGGCGCCGGGAATCTTGGAGCCACCCGGCGCAAAGACTAAAAACGCCGCGGCGAGTGCGGCGGCGCCCAAGGGGCGAACGCGCAAGTGCGGCACAAGGGGGTGCAAGAGGCCCTCAAATCCAAGGAACGTCGGATGGGCTCACTGTCTCATGTGAGAATACGACGTTTCTGTGGTTTATGCGCAGCGCCGGGCCTTTGCCAAAGCTTGCGTCTTATCGGCAACAACCGGCGCTTGACCCCTATCAGCGCGGCCACTATAGGTCCGCGCCATCGCCAGACGTCGGAATAGGCGGCGCGCCGCGCGCGGGGCCGATGGGCTTTGATTTTTAAGGATTCTTAATCATGGCATGGCGATGCGAGTTGACCGGAAAGACGCGGCAGATCGGGCACCGGGTCAGCCACTCCAACCGCAAAACCAAGCGCCGGTTTTTGCCCAACCTCCTCAATGTCACGCTGATCTCGGACGCACTTGGCCGTTCGGTCCGTTTGCGGATTTCGGCAAATGCGCTGAAATCCATCGATCACCGCGGCGGCCTCGATGCTTTCCTGCTTGCAGCAAAGGACGACCGCTTGTCGCCGCGCGCGCTTGAGATCAAGCGCCAGGTCGCGAAAAAACGTCAGGCTACGGCCTAAGAATTGCTACGCGCTCAAGCGTCGCCGTGGCAGGCGAACCCTATCGTCGATCGGATGCTCATAGAACAGTTCCGCGAGCTTCTCGGTCATGACGCCGCCGAGTTCTTCGGCGTCCACGATAGTGACGGCGCGGCGGTAATAGCGCGTGACATCGTGGCCGATGCCGATTGCGATCAATTCGACCGGCGAGCGGGTTTCGATATCTTCAATCACCCAGCGCAGGTGGCGTTCCAGATAGTTGCCGGGATTGACTGACAGCGTCGAATCGTCGACCGGCGCGCCGTCCGAAATCATCATCAAGATTTTGCGCGTTTCTGACCGCCCCAGAAGCCGCTTGTGCGCCCAGTCGAGCGCCTCGCCGTCGATATTCTCTTTGAGCAGCCCCTCGCGCATCATCAGCCCGAGATTCTTGCGCGCGCGCCGCCACGGCGCATCCGCCGCCTTGTAGACGATGTGACGCAAATCGTTGAGCCGGCCGGGATTGGGTGGTTTGCCCGCGGCGAGCCATGCTTCGCGGGACTGGCCGCCTTTCCACGCCCGCGTGGTGAAACCGAGGATTTCGACTTTGACACCGCAACGCTCCAGCGTGCGCGCCAGAATGTCGGCGCAGGTCGCGGCGACGGTGATCGGCCGTCCGCGCATCGATCCTGAATTGTCCAAGAGCAGGGTAACGACGGTATCTCTGAAATCGGTGTCCTTCTCCCGCTTGAACGACAGCGGATGCAGAGGATCGACGATCACGCGCGACAACCGCGCTGGATCGAGCAAGCCCTCCTCGAGGTCGAACTCCCAGGCGCGATTCTGTTGCGCCAAGAGCAGCCGCTGCAATCGATTGGCGAGGCGCGCGACCACGCCCTGCAGATGCGAAAGCTGTTTGTCGAGATAGCCGCGCAGGCGATCAAGCTCTTCGGGCTCGCACAATTCCTCGGCGCCGACCGTTTCGTCGAACCGCGCCGTGAACGGCCGATAATCCGGCCCACGCGGTTCGTTGCGCAGGTGACGCGGACGCCATGGTTCGGCGGCGCTCTCCGAATCGGCCATTTCCGCCTCGTCGGCCATCTCAGCGGCCGGCGCGTCGACCGCTTCCGAAGCGCTGTCGGGTAATTCGTCCGCCGATGCTTCCGCCTCCGCCGCCAACTGCTCGCTTTCGGCAGAATCCGACGCCTCGCCGTCCTGCCCGGTCTCATCCTGCTGATTGCGGTCCTCGCCCTCTTCGCCTTCCTCTTCGTCAGATTCGCTCGAGCGATCCTCGCCCATATCAAGACAGTCGAGCAGATCGTGCACGACATCGCCAAAGCGGCGCTGATCGTTGAGCACGCGTTCGAGCCGATCGAGATCGCGGCCGGCACGCTCCTCGATCAGCGGTCGCCACAACTCAACGAGCTTGCGCGCGGTCGCCGGCGGCGTCTGCCCGGTGAGACGCTCGCGCACCATCATCGCCAGCGCGTCTTCAATCGGCGCGTCGGCACGATCGGTGATTTCGTCAAATTTGCCGCGATGGAAGCGGTCGTCGAGCATGGCCGCGAGGTTTTTCGCAACGCCGCCCATGCGGCGCGCGCCAATCGCCTCGACCCGAGCCTGCTCGATAGCTTCGAATACGGCGCGCGCTTGTTGTCCGCCCGGCGCCAATTTGCGATGGACGGCCGGATCATGGCAGGCGAGCCAAAGCGCGATCGAGTCGGCATGGCCGCGAACGATTGCAGCCTCGCGTTCGTTGAGTCGCCGCGGCGGCTCCGGCAGGCGCGCCTTGCCGCCGACAAGCCCAGGCCGCTCCGAGGCGAAGTTGACTTCAAGATCGCCCTTGCCGGCAATCGCTTTGAGGCAGATTCCGACGGCGCGCTTAAATGGCTCGGTCGGAGCTTCTTTCGCGGCGCCTTTCGGCCTGATGTTGGACGACATTTTTCAGCAGCCATTCCGGGGCGCCGTGAAACGGCGAACCCGGAATCCATATTCATGATAGTCGCAAGTTGATCTCATAACCGGCATTATGGGTCCCCGCCCTCGCGGGGATGACCGGCTAGGACAGCGCGACATTGACCGCGCTCTCCGGCAGTTCCTGGCCAAAGCAACGCTGATAGAATTCAGCCACGAGCGGCCGTTCCAATTCGTCGCATTTGTTGACGAAGGTCAGCCGGAAGGCAAAGCCGATATCGTTGAAGATTTCCGCGTTCTCGGCCCAGATGATGACCGTGCGCGGACTCATCACCGTCGAAATGTCGCCGTTCATGAAGGCGTTGCGCGTGAGATCGGCGACCCGCACCATTTTCGAGACGATGTCGCGGCCTTCCGCCGTGCGGTAGTGCTTGGCTTTGGCCAGCACGATTTCGACTTCATTGTCGTGCGGCAGATAATTGAGCGTGGTGACGATCGACCAGCGGTCCATCTGACCCTGGTTGATCTGCTGCGTGCCGTGATAGAGCCCGGACGTATCGCCAAGCCCGACTGTATTGGCCGTTGCGAACAGCCGAAACGCCGGGTGCGGCTTGATCACTTTGTTCTGGTCGAGCAGCGTCAATCGGCCCGAGGATTCCAGCACGCGCTGAATCACGAACATGACGTCGGGACGGCCGGCGTCGTATTCGTCGAAGCACAATGCCACATTGTTCTGGAGCGCCCAGGGCAGAATGCCGTCGCGGAATTCGGTGACTTGCATACCCTCGCGAATGACGATCGCATCTTTGCCGATCAGATCGACACGGCTGATATGACTGTCGAGATTGACCCGCACGCATGGCCAATTCAGTCGCGCCGCGACCTGTTCGATATGCGTTGATTTGCCGGTGCCGTGATAGCCCGTGACGATCACGCGTCGGTTGCGGGCGAAACCGGCCAGGATGGCGAGCGTCGTCGGGCGGTCGAAGCGGTAGTCTGAATCGAGTTCCGGCACATGTTCGTCCGGCTCGGAATAAGCCGGCACTTCCAAATCGCTGTCGATTCCGAACACTTGTCGGACCGACACCTTCATGTCCGGCAAACCGGATTCCGTAGTCGTATCAGTTGCGAGAGCCATTGCTCCTCCGTGACGTCGGCTCGGGAGCGAGAAACCAAATTCCAGGCGCGAATCGGGTATCGGCAACCGGCTGCAAAGCTAGGTCTAGCAGAAAGTTCCAAGGGGGCGGAAGCCACCCAAAATCAGCACAAACAATCAGCAGAAACCGGCCGATTTCAGGTAGTTATAGGCTTGAATAATCTCCCGCAGCCGGGCTTCGGAACCCCTGTCGCCACCATTGGCGTCGGGGTGATGCCGTTTGACCAAGGCCTTGAACTTAGACTTGATATCGGCGCGTTTGGCATCGGCTTCAAGGCCGAGAACGTCGAGCGCCCGGCGCTGTGCATTGAAAATCTTGCGTCCCTCAGGCGCGGTGCGCGCATGACCGGCGCGCCTCGCACCCCATTCGCCCAGCAAAGAAAACGGATCGTCAGCCGCCCAGTCCGCGTCGCGAAAGTCCCTCGCCGCGGCACGGGTGCGTTTGCCGCCGATCGAACCCATCTTCCAGGTCGGCCGATGCCCGGTCAGGGCTTCCTTCTGGTATTTCGCAATCGCATCTTCGCTCATGCCGGCGAAGAAATTGTATGAATTATTATATTCGCGCACATGTTCGAGGCAGAACTGCCAGTATTCGCTGGCACGCAAGCGGCCTTTCGGCGCCCGATGCGTTGCCGACGCTGTGCAGCCGGGCCATTGGCAGCCGGGAAGCTCCGCGGCATGGCGGCGGTCGTGCTCCGGCTTGACCCGAATCCGGTCGAACAGCGGCGAATGAGATCGCATCATGAGATTATGCGGGCCTATTGTGGCGAGGTTCAAGACTTGACAGCGGGCAAATCGGCGCGTCGCGCGGTTACTCCTAACGCTTTATTGTTGCCAACGGGTGCTCGGCTGGATCGGACCTGAAATGGGAATACAGGACATCATAACGACTAAGCTTATTGCGGCTTTCGCGCCCGAGAGCCTGCACGTCGAAGACGAATCCCATTTGCACGAGGGACATACCGGGCATCGGCCGGGCGGCGAGACGCACTTCCGCCTGTATATTGTAGCGCAAGCGTTCCGCGGAAAGACCCGGCTTGAACGCCACCGCATGATCAACGCGGCACTCGCCAACGAGCTTAAGAGCCGCGTTCATGCGCTTGCCATTCATGCGGCGGCGCCTGGAGAAAACGGCTGATCTAGCGCTCGACAACCGCCGCTTGCGGCGCCAATTCTGGTTCTTTGAGGCAGTGCGACGAGATCGAGCGGCGCGGTAAACATCGCCAGTTCGCCGTCTGCCTTACGGGGCCATTGTTCGCGCGGGCGATCCCAATAAAGCTCGACGCCGTTGTCATCAGGATCGCGCAGATAAAGCGCTTCGCTCACGCCATGATCGGAGGCGCCCTCGAGCGGGATTTCTGCCGCGATCAACGCCGCAATGCGTTGGCGAGTGCGGCGCGCGTCGGATAGAGCGCGGCCAAATGATAGAGTCCGGTGGCGCCCGGTGTTGGTGGACTGCCGCCGCGGCTTTCCCAGGTATTGAGCCCGATGTGATGGTGATAGCCGTCGGCGGAAATAAATGCCGCCTGCGGCCCGCGGCGCTGCATCAATTGGAAGCCGAGTACGCCGCAATAAAAATTAAGCGCGCGATCGATGTCGGCGACCTTGAGATGAACATGGCCGATACGAACCCCGGGATCGATGGATGGTGCACGCATTCAGCTCGCCTTTGCCGTCGGTCTGCGGGCGAGCGGGGCCACGCGCAATGCCGTGATGCGGTTGCGCGTCCTGCGCAGTACCTGAAAACGAAAGCCGTAGAACGTGAAGCTCTGTCCCGGCTCCGGGATCGAGCGCGCTTCGTGAATCACGATGCCCGCGATCGTGGTCGCTTCGTCATCGGGAATATTCCAGTCCATCGCGCGGTTGAGATCGCGAATTGGCACGCCGCCGTCGACATTGACCGAGCCATCCGGAAGCGGCCGCACGCCCGGCACCGCAATATCGTGCTCGTCGGTAATGTCGCCGACAATTTCTTCAATGATGTCTTCGAGCGTCACCAGACCTTCGAGCTCTCCGTATTCGTCGACGACCAGCGCGAACGGCGTCTTGCGGTGCCGAAACGCTTTTAGCTGCTCGGCCACCGGGGTGGTATCGGGCACGAACCACGGCGGCTTCGCCAGGCTCGGAATGTCGATCTCGGCGGCATCCCCGCCGGCGGCGTGCAAGGCGCGCCAAAGCTCTTTGGCGTTGAGCACACCGATGACATTCTCGGGCGAATTGCGCCATAGCGGAATGCGCGTGACGCCCGCTGCCAGCACCGCGTCGATGAGTTCGTACCGCGGCTCGTCGGCATCGAGCATCACCATTTTGGTGCGATGGATCATCACATCCGAAACCGTCAGCTCGCGCAGATCCAGCAAGCCGCCCATCATGTCGCGATCGAGCTTTTCCACCACGCCGGCGCGATGCATCAGATCGACGGCGCCGCGCAGTTCTTCACTGGGTGACAAAATCGATTGAATCCTGCCGACCGGCATGCCGAGGCCGCGCAAGATCCATCGCACCAGCCACTCGACCACGCGCAGAAGTGGAGAAAACAAACGCACTGTCCGCGCCACCGGGCTTGCCACCGCCAGGGCCATGCGGTCGGGAGCGTTGAATGCCGCCGTCTTCGGTAAAACCTCCGCAAGAATGAAAATCACCAGCGTCATCGCGAAGGCCGCGTAAATGACGCCGGCCTCGCCGAAATAGGCGAGCAACAAGCCGGTCGCCAAAGTCGAAGCGGCAATATTGGTGAAATTGTTGGCAAACAGGATTGCGCCGAGGAGCCGCTCGCGGGTCGCCATCAGCCGGTTGACGATTCCGGCGTCGCGATTGCCCTGCTTTTCCAGACGCATCATCGCCGCACGCGAGGACGCGGCGAGCGCGGTCTCGCTGGCGGAATAAAATGCCGAGATCAAAAGGCACAACACGACCGCCAATACGGTCAGCCAATCGAGAACGCTCATCGCCTGGCAAGTTTCTCGTTCAAAAACGCCCGAACCTCGCGCTCTTCGACTCCGCTTTCGATCACCGCCGAGCCGATGGCGCGCACCAGGACAAATGTAAGCATTCCCCGCTTCACTTTCTTGTCCTGGGCGATCAATTCCATGATCCGGTCAAGACCGGGCAGTGGTCCTGGAATATCGGACGGGCCAGCTGGCAAGCCCACTTCGGCGAAGTGGTGCTTGACGCGGACGGCGTCAGCCGCAGGCACAAGGCCGCGACTAGCGGAGAATTCGAAGGCGAGCACCATGCCTATAGCAATCGCTTCGCCGTGCAGCAGCCGATCGGAAAAGCCGCAGGCCGCTTCCAGGGCATGGCCGAAGGTATGACCGAGATTGAGGAGCGCACGCTCACCGGTCTCGCGCTCGTCACGGCCAACGATCGTCGCCTTGGCGCGGCAGGCGACCGCCACAGCATGTTCGCGCGCCGAATTGCGCGACGAGCTAGCGGCAAAGATGTCGCGCCAATGCGCTTCCAGCCAGGTGAAGAACGTGGCGTCGCCAAGAAGGCCGTATTTCACGAGTTCGGCATAGCCGGCGCGGAATTCGCGCTCCGGCAGCGTGTCAAGGAGCGCGGTATCGGCGACAACCAGGATCGGCTGATGAAATGCCCCGATAAGATTTTTTCCCTGCCGTGAATCAATAGCGGTCTTGCCGCCGACCGAAGAATCGACTTGGGCCAAAAGCGTCGTCGGCACCTGCACGCAATCGAGCCCGCGCCGCACCACCGCGGCGGCGAAACCGGCGACATCGCCGATCACTCCGCCGCCGAGCGCAACGACCAGATCGCCGCGCTCGATCTGGGCATCGAGAATGGCCTCACAGACCTGTTCGAACACGCGATAATTTTTCGAAGACTCGCCCGGCGGGACGATCATCTGGCCGCTCGCTATACCGGCGCGCTTAAGCGCCGTCTGGGCGGCTGCCATGGCATGCGCGGCGACATTTTCGTCGGTGACGATAAAAACTTTGGCGCCGGGGCGCAGCGCGGCGATGCGCGTTCCGAGCGTCGCGATGACGCCGCGCCCGATCACGATCTCATAGCTGCGCGAGCCGAGGGCGACGGGCACGACGACAGCATCGTCACGCACGAGTGCGGTCATGACTGGCTCCCCGCCGTCGCGTCAAGAAAGGCGGCGAGCCGCTCGACGATTTCGGCGACCACCGCATCGTGCGGCACGTCGCGCGACTGCACCGTGAGATCGGCTTGCGCATAAATCGGTTCGCGCTTCGCCAACAGCTCCCGCAAGGTGGCGGCGGGATCGGCGGTTTGCAGCATCGGCCGCTCCGCTTTCCGCTTGTTGATCCGCCGCAGCAATAGTTCGAATTCGGCCGAAAGCCAGATCGAAACGCCCCGTTCCTGGATCAGCGCGCGGGTCTCCGGGTTCATCACCGCTCCGCCGCCGGTCGCCAGAACCTGCGGACCGCCATTGAGCAATCGGGCGATCACGCGCGCTTCGCCGCTGCGGAAGGCCGCCTCGCCATGCCGGGCGAATATATCGGCGATACTCATGCCAGCCGCTTTTTCGATCTCGGCGTCGGCGTCGACGAAGGGGATGCCCAGGCGCGCTCCGAGCCGGCGGCCAATCGAGGATTTGCCGACACCCATCATCCCGATCAGCACGATCGAGCGGTCACCGAGCCGCGACAGAATGGCCGGTGCCGGACCGTTGCCGGTTGCTTTTTGTGTAGCAATATCAGTCATTTAACCGCACCAACCCTTGGCCGATACATGCCGATAGCAGCGCCACCATCGGTAGCAAGGCCATCGTAGCCGGTCCCGGCAGCCCGTACCAATCCGGATGACGGGCGCGCTTTTCGGGGCTTTCGCCGCCGCTTTCATCCGGCGCCGTGACTGGAACCACATGCAGAACCGCACGAGCATTAATTATTTGGTACTTTCGCCCCCGGTTTGATTCCGAAGTTCGCGGGCAAGATTTATCGCGCGTACCTGCGGCCTTCACGATGGGGACAGCGGACGATGCCCAGCCTGCTGCGGCTATTGACGATCGTTGTTCTGCTGTGCGCCATCGTCTATGGCGGTCTCTATGCGCTTGCTCATTTCGTGCAACCGAAGTCACGCGAAATTTCCGTTTCAATTCCGCCCGACAAATTTTTCAAGGAACACTGAGAGCGGTCATGGCCGGCGCATCGGCGCACGCGGCGCGAAATTCCGACGAGCGGCTGGTTCGGCTGTATCTCGACATGCTGGCGGCTGAACGCGGCGCCGGCGCCAATACGCTCTCCGCCTATCGGCGCGACCTCGAAGACCTTTCCTCCTATCTGCGCGGGTTGCGACGCACTGTCGCGTCGGCCCGGACGGCCGATTTGCGAGCCTATCTGGAAGAGCTTTCGCGGCGCGGGCTCAAGGCCACCACCGCAGCCAGACGGCTCTCGGCGATGCGGCAGCTCTACCGTTTTCTGTACACTGAGGCGCACCGCAGCGACGATCCCGCCGCCGTCCTCGAAGGTCCGAAGCGTCAGCGCGCTCTGCCCAAGATACTCAGCTTGGCGGAAGTCGATCGTCTGTTGCGGACGGCGGGGCAATGCGATGCCGCAGCGCCGCTGCAAGCACGGTTGCGCGCGGCGCGCCTGACCTGCCTCCTCGAGATCCTGTATGCGACCGGGCTGCGCGTATCGGAACTCGTGGCGCTGCCGATCGCGGCAGCGCGGCGCGACGCACGTGTCATTGTGGTCCGCGGCAAGGGCAACAAGGAGCGTCTGGTGCCGCTCAATGACGCCGCCCGCCGCGCAATCGCCGATTATCTCGCCCTCCGCGACCTGTCAGGCGCCGCCCGGTCGCAATGGCTGTTTCCATCGTTTGGAGATAGCGGGCATTTGACGCGACAGCATCTGGCGCGCGAATTGAAGAGCGTCGCCCGCACGGCGGGCCTTCGGGCCGACCAGGTCAGTCCCCACGTGCTCCGCCACGCTTTCGCCAGCCACCTCTTGCACAATGGCGCCGATCTGCGGGTGGTGCAGACCCTTCTGGGACATGCGGATATTTCAACGACGCAGATCTATACCCATGTGCTGCAAGAGCGCTTGAAGAGCCTGGTCCGAGACCTGCATCCTCTGGCGCGTGAATAATATGTCTGGCCTCGCCAGTTCCGGTGATGCATTAGCTTTACCAATGCGCAGCTATCTCGATTTTGAAAAACCGGTCGCCGAACTGGAGGCCAAGATTGAGGAATTGCGCGGGCTGCAAGCGGGCGACGATTCGATCGCCATCGGCGAGGAAATCAGCCGCATCGAAGGCAAGGCGGCGCTCGCGCTAAAAGAACTCTATAGCGGGCTGACGCCATGGCAGAAGACGCAGGTGGCCAGGCATCCGCAACGGCCGCATTGCCTCAATTACATATCCGACCTGATTACCGACTTCGTGCCGCTCGCCGGCGACCGCAAGCACGGCGAGGACGCAGCAATCGTCGCCGGCTTCGGCCGTTTTCGCGGCGAAAGCATCTGCGTGATCGGGCATGAAAAGGGCGCCGATACCGACACACGGCTAAAACACAATTTCGGCATGGCGCGACCGGAGGGCTATCGCAAAGCGGCGCGACTGATGACCATGGCGGATCATTTCGACATCCCGGTGCTGGCGCTGGTCGATACCGCGGGTGCCTATCCCGGAATTGGCGCCGAAGAACGCGGCCAAGCCGAAGCGATCGCGCGCTCGACCCAAGCCTGCCTCGATATCGGCGTGGCCAATGTGGCGGTGATCATCGGCGAAGGAGGATCGGGCGGAGCGATCGCGATCGCCACCGCAAACCGGGTGCTGATGCTCGAGCACGCCATTTACAGCGTGATTTCTCCCGAGGGGGCCGCCTCAATCCTGTGGCACGACACCACCAAAGCGGAGGACGCCGCATTGAGCATGAAAATCACCGCCCAGGATCTGGCTCGGTTCGGGATCATCGACACGATTGTGTCGGAGCCAACGGGCGGCGCCCATCGCGATCCCAGCGCGACCATCGCCGCCGCCGGCGAAGCAATAGCCGAAGCGCTGGGCGAATTGCGCGGCCTCGATCGGACGACGATCGTCCGGCTGCGGCGGGAGAAATTCGTCGCGCTTGGGCGAACCCTCGGATGAATGTGACGGCAAGACGCCCCAGACCGCGAACGCGCAATTGCCACAATGTTGCCGCGATTCCTCCACTCGCCGCATTGTGGTTGCTAAGGTCTTGGATTTAACGGGTAAATTCGCTGAGAATTTACCAATCATTTAGCCGCCGGGTGTTCAACCAAGGGGACGGCAGCGGCTGCCTTGCGAAAGCCGCCTCTTGCGGATAACGATTACGTAGATGATGGCGCGGGGGATGGTCCATCTGTCGGGGAATTTCGCTTTGATTCGCAGCTGTCTCGGCCGCGCGCTTGGGCGCAGCGGCATGAGTTTGCGCGCGGTCGCGACATCGGCGGCGCTCGCCTGCGCCTTTGCGCTCGCCGGTTGCTATGGCGACGAAGGTTATCAGCTGCCCGCGAAGGCGATGAAGGAACTGTCGCCCGAAATGCTGGCGGTGTTGCAACAGAAAAATATGCCGAAAGACTCGCCGATCCTTGTCCGCGTGTTCAAGGAGGAATCGGAACTCGAGGTCTGGAAACAGGACACCACCGGGCTCTATCAGCTGCTGAGAGTTTATCCGATCTGCCGCTGGTCGGGAGAACTGGGCCCCAAGAAAGTCGAAGGCGACCGGCAGGCGCCGGAAGGCTTTTATTCGATCACGGCCGGATTGATGAACCCGAACTCGAATTACTACCTCGCCATCAACATGGGCTTCCCCAACGCCTATGACAAAGCGAACGGTTACAGCGGCGGATTTTTGATGATTCACGGCGATTGCTCGTCGCGCGGCTGTTACGCCATGACCGACGAACAAATCGGTGAAATCTACTCGCTGGCGCGCGAGTCGTTCCTGGGCGGCCAGAAACAATTTCAGATTCAGGCCTATCCGTTCCGCATGACGCCAGCCAACTTGGCCAGGCATCGCACCAATCCGAATATGCCGTTCTGGAAGATGCTCAAGGAGGGCAGCGACCATTTCGAAGTGACGCATGTGGAACCCAAGGTCGACGTCTGCGACCGCCATTACGTTTTCGATGCACAGCAGCCGGCGAATTCGACCAAGCCGCTTGTGTTCAGTCCGAGCGGCCGGTGCCCTGCCTACGAAGTCGCCGACGAGATCGCCGGCCCGGCGCTGGAGAAGCAACGCAACGACGAATATCAGATCGCGCAATTGACCAGGTTCAATGCGCCGGTGGCGCCGATCGTCATGGGCACCGACGGCGGCATGAACCGTGTCTTCGTCGCAAGATTGCAGGAAACCCAGCCGGTCTATGACAATGACGGCCATATCCATGCGCCGCCGGTTCATCCCGGCATGCCGCAACCCACGATCAGCGGCCCGCGCGAGGAGCCGGAAGCCGGCATGAAGACTGCATCGGTCCAGAAAACGGGCCTGTTCGGCGGCCTGTTTGATCGGACCACGACGCAGCAGAGCACGAGCCAGAGCACGAGCCAAGTCGCCGCCGCCAATACAGGCTCCAGCAGCGAGAGCTTCTTTGCACGCCTGTTCAAGCCGAAGACCGAGGCCGCTCCGCAACCAGCACCGCAAGCAACGACGCTTGCGGGCGTAAAGCCGGCGCCGGCGCCACGCAAAGTCGAGACAGCGAAAGTCGAAGCGCCAAAATCCGAACCGCAAAAAATTGAACCGCAAAAGGCGGAGGCGCCAACCGCGGCGGCGCCAAGGGCGCAAGCGCCACAGGTCGCTAGCGCGGCGCCGACGGCGGGCCTGATCAAGGGCGCGCAACCGCTTGTTCCGGCGGGCTCGTTCGACAGCCGGTGGGCCGGGTTGCAATAAACAGAGAGTGGTCAGCGATCAGGAATCGGGCTGATACCCGATTAGTCCTGTTAAACGTATCGGCCGTGGCAGTGCTTGTATTTCTTGCCTGAGCCGCACGGACAAGGCTCGTTGCGGCCGACTTTACCCCAACTCTGCGGATCTTGAGGATTGCGGGCCGGTCCTTGCGGCCGCAGCACCGGCGAGCGCGCCGGTACGGTGCCCGCCAGGGCTCCGCCAGCCGCGGGCGCGTTGGCCGGTCCTATGCCGTGGCGCGCCAAAGTCTCGGCGCCAGCCAGTGCCAGGGCCATCTCGTCTTCGCCGGTCGTGGGATCGATCTTGTGCGCTTCCATCGCCGGCAGCGCTGCCGGTTGCTGCGGCGGCGCCGCCTGGATCTCGACGCGCATGAGCTGTGCGGTGACGGCTTCGCGCAAATTCTGACTCATGTTTTCGAACAGGCTAAACGCTTCCGCTTTATATTCGTTGAGCGGATCGCGCTGGCCATAACCGCGGAATCCGATCACCTGGCGCAAGTGATCCAGCATGACCAGGTGCTCGCGCCAGAGATGATCCAGCGTCTGCAGCAGGATCGACTTCTCGATGTAGCGGATCACGTCGGGGCCCCACTGCGCCACTTTGGCCGCCATGTGCTCGTCGGCGCGGCGCTCCACGCGCGTGAAAATCTCCTCGTCCACGATGCCCTCTTCCTTGGCCCATTCGTCGGCCGGCAGATCGAGCCCGAGCACGCGCTTGAGCTCCTCGCGAAGCCCGGCCGTGTCCCATTGCTCGGGATAGGCGTTTTCCGGCACGTGCTTGGCCACCAGATCGTCGATCACCGTGTGGCGCATGTCGGCGACCACTTCGCCGACGGCCTGATCCTCCATCCATTCGACCCGCTGATCGAAAATGACCTTGCGCTGATCGTTCATCACGTTGTCGAACTTGAGGATGTTCTTGCGAATGTCGAAATTGCGCGCCTCGACTTTCTGTTGCGCTTTTTCCAGCGCCTTGTTGATCCAGGGGTGAATGATCGCTTCATTCTCCTTCAGACCGAGCCGCTGCAGCATGCCGTCGAGCTTGTCGGTGCCGAAAATGCGCATCAGGTCGTCTTCGAGCGACAGGAAGAATTTCGAGTGGCCGGGATCGCCCTGGCGGCCGGAACGGCCGCGCAACTGATTGTCGATGCGGCGGCTTTCATGGCGTTCGGTGCCGAGCACGTAGAGCCCGCCGGCGGCGAGCGCCTTCTCTTTCAAGCGCGCGACCTGGGTGCGGATGTCGGCGGCGCCCGAGCTCTTCTCGCGCTCGCGCAGATCGGCGATGTCGGCCAGTTCCTGGCGAATACGCATGTCGGCATTGCCGCCGAGCTGAATGTCGGTGCCGCGCCCGGCCATGTTGGTGGCGATCGTGATCGCGCCCGGAACGCCGGCCTGGGCGACGATATAGGCTTCCTGCTCATGATAGCGGGCGTTCAGAATCGCGAACACCTTGGCCTTGGACGCGCCCTCATCGCCGGAATAGAGCGCCGCAAACGCGTTGGGATCGGAGAAATCGTGCTGCTCCCAGCCCTGCTTGCGCAGCATTTCGGCAAGCTGCTCGGATTTCTCAATCGAGGTGGTGCCGACCAGAACCGGCTGACCGCGCGCTTTGCAGTCCTCGATCAGAGCCAGAATAGCGCGGAATTTCTCCGGCGCGGTCCGATAGACTTCATCGTCATCGTCGATGCGAATCATCGGCATGTTGGTCGGAATTTCCAGGACCTCCAGATTGTAGATGTCCTGGAATTCATCGGCCTCCGTCACCGCCGTACCGGTCATGCCGGCGAGCTTTTCGTACATGCGGAAGTAGTTCTGGAAGGTGATCGAGGCGAGAGTCTGGTTCTCCGGTTGGACAACCTGATGTTCCTTGGCTTCCAGCGCCTGATGCAGCCCTTCGGAGTAGCGGCGGCCGGGCATCATGCGGCCGGTGAACTCGTCGATGATCACCACTTCGCCGTTGAGAACGATGTAGTCCTTGTCGCGGGCAAACAGCTTGTG
>Ga0307479_10001761_pt1 | contig 19745 bp, 14 predicted proteins | sample atmos_gasesECM4C_FD_203743 | JGI IMG/M metagenome (GOLD analysis project Ga0307479, IMG submission 203743) | Hardwood forest soil microbial communities from Morgan-Monroe State Forest, Indiana, United States - atmos_gasesECM4C_515 | ecosystem: Environmental > Terrestrial > Soil > Temperate...
AAGTTGGCGATGCGCACCTGGCTCAGCCGTGCGACGTCCTATGCGTAGCATCGGCAAACGGCGGGAGGAATATTTCGTGGTCGGCTCAAGCTGCTTTGCTTGAAGCGAAACATCGAGAATCTATCGGGCAATCCAGGAGAAAAGCGGCTATCTCCTTAGGCAAAGGGGGCAATGAGCGGTTTGTCGGCAATCCGGAGACTGGCGACAAAACGAGCTTCGAAGGACATTAGTCCTGTGAAGTCGGCTTGTGGAAAGTGATGTCGACTGACATTCCATTAGTCGTCCCCATCCGAGAACTCAGGATTCAACGGCTTCCTAAGGCCTTTGGTGTGTCACCTGTGTGCTGCTTTCGATGTCTGCAAATTATTCACAATTATCCGCCGGCAAACGGCTGTGGCGGAGAGGGAGGGATTCTATTGCCGCCATTTTATCTGACTGTGATCCCTGCACTTCGGTGACAATACGCTGCCTAGTAGCGAAGCGGTTTACAAGCGAACACGATCATTAGCTACAGTTTCTATAGTTTCTGCTATTCGCTGGAGTCCGGCATAAACCGGTATCAGTGGTATCAGTCTACGAGTTGCGGTTCATTCTTAATATCGGTTATGACTCGGTGCTCGTAATAGCTGCATACAGGTCGCACATCGGATCCTTCGTACCCCTAATGTGCCAAGCTATCGCGCTGACCGATAGTGAGTCATTCCTTCACCTTGGCCCACCGCCGAGGGCTCGAAAACTGCCCGGCTCGGACGCCGTCTGGACAGGGAGCCTTGGCTTGGCCGTCGCAACATCCGAAGGCCGATTTTCCTCCGTCCGGAGCGGGTCGCCGAAGCCCGCGGCGCTGACTACGGTCACTTCGGCGGCACCCTGATAGCACGAAAGTTCGTAGGTTTCGACACATATAACTAAGGATCGGCACGGCGATGAGCCAATTCAGGCCTAGATCCATCTTGCCGTCGCGAAAAGAACGCAGGACAGCGATCCGCAATTCTCTTACTGGAGCAGCCGTGAAGCCGTTGCCGAGAGGTTTGCGTCCGACGTTTTCAAACTCGCTGCGTACACGAAGACTGAAAGGCAGCCGGCCAGAGTGCCGCTGATGTCCCAGATTAGGCGTGGCGCTTCCGGGATGTTTTGACCTGTCAGGTGATCGATTGCCGTTGCGCGCGACCACGATGTCTGGAGCGATCCGAATGAGAAATGGCGTAGCGCCACCAGCGTGATCTAACGAGTCAGCGAAGGGACAATGTCCTCTTGCAGCCCAGTGTCAGATCGATCTTTGCCAATTCCATCGAATTGGTAACTTGTGCAAGCGTTACAGAACAATCCATTCCAGCAATTTCTCAGCATCCAGAGCATTGCGGCGTAATGGGAGAAGACGCGGTTGAAAGAGCCCATCGCGGTGCATTAAGGCGTTCAGAATCAGGAGCGGCCTCTTCAAGCCTTGTCACTGCAATCACGGGGTCGTATTTCGGGAATGATGTGTGCTGCTCGAAAGGAATCGGGCGACCGCCTGCCGTTCAGCAGGAGTCATCTTCGACCCTTGATCTTTCATTCGCCCGCTCTCGAGCACAGCGCGAATCTGGGCCGGTGTCATGAGGCGAATGAGGGAACGGGGCAGAGCCTTGGTTTCCATGGCATGATCGTGGCACCGCGCGCACCGGTTCCTGTATACGGCTTCTCCAGAGGGTTGTTGCGCGAACAACAAAAGATGCAGATTCAGCAAAAACATTCCCTGGAGGATCAGGGCTCGTCGCAACCATCGAGGTCTGCTGCCGGTTTCGGCGATCGCGGTTCTCAGAGCTAGTTTCATAAGCTCAGACTCGATTTCAAACGTTAATCCTGCCGCAGCACGCTGGCAGGATCGACCCGAGTCGCCATGCGCATGGGAACAACCGAAGCTGCAAATGTCACGCCAGTCAATAGCAGAGACACGACCAAAATGATTGGCGCTGCTGTTGCGTGAAAGCCCTCGAAGAGATTGGAAAAGAGAGAGGGTAGGGGGAAAGAGACGAGGCAACCCAGAGCGAGACCAATGCCCGCTGCAATACCTCCCTCGGCGAGAATCATGCAGGCAACGTGAAACTTGTCGGCTCCGAGAGCAATTCTGACCCCAATTTCTCTCGTGCGCTGGTTGGCTGCACTCAGCACGACACCGTAAACTCCGACGGTGGTCAGAATGACCGCGACTAAGGCGAAAGTAGTCAGTAATTCCGCAAGCAGACGGTCCCCCGCTTTCCCACCCTTGACATCGATCACTTCAGACATACTCATGACGTCCTTCAATGCCAAATCTGGGTCGAGGCTCCATATCGTCTGACGGACCAAAGAGGGAAGTTGTTCTGACTCTCTCTCTGCGCGGACCGCGATCGTCATGGTCTCCGCGGGGGCCTGCGAATAATTCTCATAAATCTGTGGGCGAACTGCCTGGAGTCCGACTGAATCGGCGACATTGCCGACAGTGCCGATGATCTGACGCCAGGTAGGTGGGCTTGCTCCTTCGACGATGGATACGAAGTGTCCGATGGCATTCTCGTCCGGGAAGAATCGCTTCACGAAGGCGCTGTTGACTAGAACCACGGGCGGAGCCTTGGAATTATCGGACGAGGCAAAGAGTCGTCCCTGAATCAAGGGTATCTCCATGGTTGCGAAGTATCCCTGAGAGACCACATACAAGCGAGACTGGAAGCCACCCGTCTTTGAAAGTTGCTCCTGACCTTCGATTCGAACTTCGACCGATGGAGCCTCGGCAGCAGCGGGAATTGCTTCTGAGACACTCGCGGACTTTACTCCGGGCGTGCTCTGCAGTTGTTCAAGAACCCGCTCGTAGAAGGCCGCCTGCTGCTCGGTGGTAACGTACTTCTTCTGGGGTAACGTCACTCCCGCAACCAGGACCTGATTGGGATTGAAACCCAAAGGCGATTGCATCTCATCAAGCAACGCAAGGATCGCGAGGCTCGCGCCCGTCGACAAGATCAGCGACAGGGCGATTTGTGAGGTCAACAGCACTCGCCGTTTCCAGCGCTGGCGCCGCCCGGATGTGATCGTCCGTACGTTCCCGGCGATGGCTTGAAATTTGGACAACTGAAGTGTAGGAACCAGGCCAAACAGTAATACGCAAAGGACAGAAACTGCTATGGTAAAAACCACAACCCGCCAGTCGACCTCGAGCTGTATTGCCGCCAATTGATCGTTGTAAGCAATCGCTTTACGAAGAACGGAAACACCTGCGGCTCCCAGCGCAAGTCCGCTTCCCGATCCCAAAAGAGCGAGGGGCAGCAACTCAACCAGAAGCTGCCGAATAAGGCGACGCCTTCGGGCCCCAAGGGCCGTCCGCATGGAAAATTCCTGTTCTCGCGCGGCCGCTCGCGCCAGTAACAAGCCAGCTACATTGGCGCAAGAGATAATCAAAACTAAGCCGACGGCCAACATAAGAATCAGGAGCGGCTTACGGCTGTTCATGTCCCGTATCTGGAATTCCTGGAGGCTGAGAATCCTCACGCCCCAACCCTTATCAGCAGGAACTTGTTTTTCCAACTGCTGGGCGATGGTCGACATTTCACTCTGCGCTCGTTCTAACGTCGAGTGTTCCGCAAGCCGTGCAATTGCATAGAAAGAGCGGGACTGGGCCTGCTCTGGAAGCGGGTTCACCGGATCGACGGGCAGTGGAATCCAAATGTCTGCAGGAAAGCTTCCCAGCTTGAACTTTGGAGGCATCACCCCGATTACCGTGTATGGCTCGGAATCCAGGCGGACAATCTTCTGGAGTACGGCTGGGTCAGATCCGAAGTGACTCCTCCAAAGACCATCGCTGATAATCGCGACGCGATTCTCACCGGGCGTTTCTTCGCGAGGGACGAAAGTTCTGCCGAGGGATGCCGGGACACCAACGACGTGAAAGAAGTTGGTAGATACCTTGCTGACTGCAAGATTCTCAGGAGATCCGAACCCGCTAAGAGTGAAATCCTGGGCGGGACGGACCGTCGCAATTTCGTCAAAAGATTGATTCTGCGCTCGCCAAAACTGGAGATCAGGCAACGAAGCGGGTTCTCCTGGACTGTCGGCCGATTCTTCCGTGAAATGCCGCGACAGCAGGACGGTAACCCTGTCTGGATCGTTCACCGGTGGCTTGCGTACGAGCACGGCGTTCACGACGCTAAAGATGGTCGTGTTCGCCGCCACTCCGAGAGCGAGAGTGAGAACGCTAACAATCGCAAACGAAGGATTTCTGATAAGCGATCGAATTCCGTAGACAAACTCCTTGGCAATCGTGCTGAAATATTCAGGTACAGGCCTGTCGAGATTGTTCTCGCCCATATCAGTACCTCTCGAGATGCGCACTGCCGGCAGCAGGAGGCAGGAGGTGAAGATCTGTTGCTCTATCTTGGACCGAGTCTGTTTTCCTGACAAGGGCGATCCTTTTTAAGCGGCAGACCAGTGTACGAGAGGAATTCCGGCATCGAAGATCGTGTTACGAAATTCCTCACTGGATACGACGGCAAAGTCTGCCTGCCTCCACTCGGCACCCCATGGCCGCGTCTCGCGAGTGATGGAGCGCAATTCGGGTGTGTCGAGACCAGGGTGAACCGTAAGTTGGGCTACATCTGGCCAGTTCCGCAACAGGATTCCCTTGTAAAGAGAGAGGAAATCGTCAATTCGAGACTCTGCCTGCAATGCGAAACACTTGGACGGAGCGGCAGGCTTCCGCTGACCCAGCGCGCCCAGATTCCACCGTTCTGCGGCTTTTGCATAAAGTTTGAACAAGGTACTGTTGCGGAAGAGACTGTACATGTGACAGTCGATGTGACTGGGCTGGAGTCCCATCGCATGAGCCATGTTTAGTTGGGCGTCCACCTCAATGGAAACTTCATCCGGAACGGCGTGAGCGGTAAATAGGTCAATGTTTTTCCAGAAATAGCCGTCTTCATCGAGCAAACTTGGAACCAGCGAAGGTGGAGCGACTGGTCCCCAGCGGAGCCCCTTCCATTCACTCGTCAGCGTCAGGTGTATTCCGATGTCCCACTCAGGATGGAGTAGCGAAAGTTGCACCGCCTCCGCGGCTGCCGGACAGGGCATCATGATGCTGGCCGAAGTAATTGCGTGGCGCTCGAAACTCTCCGCAACGGCGGAGTTTACCGATCTGCACATACCGAAATCGTCGGCATGAATGAGCAGTTTGCGAAATTCCATATGTGTTTCGAAGGTGGGAGCGGACCTCAGCCTGATCGCTTTCTGGTCAGTTCGCCACAGTCCCCCGGTCGCCAATTCTTGGCGCCTCAAAATGACGAAAGCCGGTTGTCAGGTTCAAACGGTCAGCTTTGCCATCAGCCCCGATATGGAACTTCAACACGAAATCCGACACCGGTTCGAAATTCACCACGAAAGAATCCTCGCCAGAGGGCAGGAGTGGCAAATTCTTGAGCTCGGAATAAGACACTACAAGCGAACCGCCCCTGTCGGAGATGCTCAGAGGCTCATCCATTTTATAAGTACCAACGTATGCCTCTACACCCCGGGAGTACTGAGGTTTGGGAAGAATATCCAAATATCCGGGCCATTCATACTCTCGGGCAACTGCCCGTAGCACCGCGAAACCCTTGCCGAATGCGGTATGCGAATTGGCCATGAGAACGGCTGCCTTTCCCTGGGAGGCATAGCTGGTCAACCAGCCGGTGAAACCGTCTTCAGGGCGGCCGTCCGAAGTGCGCGCCCGGAATCTCAATGAGTCACCTTGACCGACCAGGAATACGCCCAAGCCAGCGTTCTCACGAACCGGGGTGATCATCGCTTTGAAGGAAGCGTCGGACAAAAAACGGGGTTCTGCCTGTAAGCGGACAAGTAGCCGAGCGAGATCGGAAGGTGTGGTCCACATGCCGGAAGAAGCCAGTTCCGGAAACATCGCTGGCTCGGGTTTGAGTTTCCCGGAGTCGTCCTCGACGTGACCAACGGCGCGCACGTCATAGTTCGAAGGACCGGGCTGTTCGAAGGTACTTTCGGTCATTCCAGCAGGTGTGAATACCTGCTCTTGAATCACCTGTGGGAAAGTTTTTGCCGTCACATCTTCGAGCACCTTCTGTATCACTTCGAAACCGGCGCTGGAATAGTCAAACTTCTCGCCGGGCTTCCCATCGAACTCGATCCTTGTAGTACGGGCTGGCAGCTTTCCGCTGAGGATCTCGCCCGTACTCGGGGCCGGATCGCCCAGCGGATAACTATGGGGAAAGTGCTGGGACAACCCTGACGAATGGCTTAGTAACTCGCGAAGGGTGACTACCGCTTGTGGATCAGGAAGCTGCCAGGACACGAGATACGAGCGGATGTCACGGTCCAACTCCAGCTTCCCTTGGTCGACAAGTTTTAATACCGCGAGCGCTGAAACGAACTTGGTAAGACTTCCTGCGCTGAATTGCGTGTGGATTGTCACCGGAACTCCATGACCGAGTTGGGTGACTCCATATGCCCGCGCCCATGCGACTCTGTTGTTGTCTACGACTGCCAGGCTTAACGCCGGGATATGCTCGTCGCGCATAGCGTCCACCACGGACTGAGTCTGTGGCGGCACGCCGGTGACGACGAAGGGGTCAACGAGTAATCCGTTTTCAACCTTTTGGATTCGTAATTCATGGGCAGCGGCAGCTCGCGCACGAGATCGGCGAACGACTACCACGCCAATCAGTAAAGCGATGACAACTGTAACAACGAGTAGAGTGCGACCGTTTGCTGATCTAGACTCCACGTTAGCCTCCGAATGCTCTCGGCGTTCGACGAAAGGCGCGATGACAAGGCCAGAGATGTTATAGAACTGACTGTGCGGAATCAATCCACCTAAAGAATGTATTCCATTGGTCACTGGAAAAAGAGTTTTCTTCGATCCAATTGCAGCTGATAGGATCATGGCCGCTCTGAAGGCGCGCCTCGTCGGGTCTAAGCCCGCGGCGGACGATTGTGGCGGGTCTGTGTTACAAATTGCGAACGGAGGTTAAGAGAAACAGCAACCGAGAGTCTGTTACAAAGAAGAGATCAAGTGTTAATCATATGAGGAGAATACGTTCGGGAGCTGTTCCGATTTTGTAAATCTGAGGAGTATCCTGTTAGGACTGGACGGCTCACGTATACATTGCGAGTATTGAACAACCCAGGGGAAGTTCTCTGACTCTATTCTGCTATTTGTCTACCGCGCCTGGTCATGGGGTCGACCTTGGCGTAAAAGCATACTGCCACGAAAAACAGATGTTTCTTTCGGTATTAATCGATTCGAGCTCCTGGATTAGCGTCGTTTGCTGCAGTCTCGCAAGCGTTGACGATCCAGCAGCAGAGCCAACAGCTTGAGAGTACAGTCTGTCGGTCTACTCATCGACTCAATGTACATCCGCAAGAAGTTGGCTGTTGCTGTGTGGGAATCGTGGTTAGGCCCGGCAGCGGACGAGATCTGGTGGCGATTCAGAGTAGCCGCCTGAGGAAGGCAGAGGACTGGTTATGGGGTTGAACTTGTCTCCGCGGGAAGGTGAACTCCTGAAGCTTCTGTTGCAAGGGCAAAGCAACAAGGAGATCGCAAAGAATATGCGAATTTCTTGTGCTACGGTCAAGCAGTACTTGCGGTCGCTGTTTCTGAAGTTCTCTGTGGAAAATCGGACCCAACTTGCAATAACGGCAATTACAGAGCTTGGGCACGCATACGCGAAACCTTCCAACGATAAAGCTATCCATCCAACGCAAATGGCAGTTGTTTCACAGAATGCGAAAATAGCGTCGTAGGAGTGCTGGCGTCACCCAGCGTATTAGCCGCCAAACTCGTCTCCTACTGAAACGGTCGCCGCCATATTGCAATTGCCCTCCAAATGGCGAATCTGACTGAGGGGTTGCGCCAGGCGTTGATCTCTGGATTGCAGCCAGCGTGAGGCTTGGATCATATCTGGCCACCAAGAGAGCAGTTTTCCGAATCCCGCTACAAGATCCCGAGTCAAAGCCCCGGCTTCCGGGCGCGGAAAGAGATTGAGCAATTCTGCTGGCACGATTTGATCGTCTGTGACGCTTCGCAGCAGGGATTCTCGAACATTATTCATTTCCGTCGCCCACAAGGGAGCAATGCCGTTGTACCTGGAAGCGTCGCGCTCCATCATCGATAACATGAAACTGACCTGCCGCAAGACGAGCTTTCGCAACTCATCGTCAAATGCTTTTTGCGAGGGAGAACTCACTTCGATGAGGTAGGTTCCAAGTTGACGCAACACTCGGTCTGGGCTTCCACCTCGATGCCAGGCCGGAACCGCGCCGATGAACGCGGCGAGTACGTCGCTAAATCCCATCGCAGGTTTGACTGGATAGGATCTCTGCGTCGGCGGGTCGTGCAGCAGGGTGCGCGGCAGATGCGCAAAATAGGAGTCTGAAAAACAAGTCGACAAGAGATGACCGAACACTGTGTCCTCGCCACGCAGATTCGGCGGGAATGGCGGCAGCAAGCAACGATTATCGGCGGCAAGGCCGTTTCCGAGCCAGGGCCCGGCATGAGAGATTGTGGGCTGCCGGGCCATCAGAATGATTTCACGGCTGGACAGGGCGCAGCGGAAGTCAGAGTCGGAGTCGAATAGCTTCTGTCGTTGAGCCCGCGAGTCCATTATGAAAGCCAGAGGGGAGCCCATCCCCGCATCTCCGCAAATTCCCAGGTACGAGGCGATGATTGTTGCCTGGCCCTTTTGCAGACTCGACAACAAATGGGTGCATGCGCCATCGATCTTGAGGTTTTCGTCGGCAGCAGAGGCCAACTCGTTCAAAGTACGGCCAAGCAACCGTTCGTGCACCGACAGCACGGACTCATCGACAAACACGGAGGACGCCAGTAGGGTCTCTCGGTCCGGAAAGAAACGCACATGAACTGCGTCATTATCCGGCGCCAAGCGGATCTGCTCGGATTCGCCAAGTGGCGCAGAGATGCGGCACAAGCTGTCGTCATCAACACTTAAGGCCAACTCGCCGACAGTCTCGAGCAAAATCGCATTACGATTGGCACCGATCGTGCTGCTGATCGCTGGATGTCCAAAGAGCGCAAAGGTGACTACCTCTTGCGGTATCCCTGCGCTTACCAGAAGCTCAGCATAACGTTGCTTTTGCAATAGGCCGGCGTAGTAGACGCTGCTCTTCTGATCTGGTGGAAGGGCGCTCAGGCGATTCTCAGTCTCGCGTCGGGCTTCATCCTCATCGGAGCCATCGGCAATCACCAGTCGGCATCGGCGCTGATGCTGCTGAAGGTTTTCCAGGTAACTTTTCGTTGCCCGTAGCAAAAGTTCCGGCCGGTTGCGAGTGGGGATTCCGATACTACTAATGTCATTACTTCGCACTACGTTCGATCCGGAACTCTTTTCCGACAAAAGTTCCGATTCCGAGATGAACAGGCCGTCGGCGACGTAGGAGCGGAGCTCATCGCGAATCACATCCAAGGCAGCATTGCATCGGCCCTGCAGGTTCCTGGCATGTTGGTCCAGAGTCAGGAATGTCGTACACGCTAATAGCTTCTCCGCGGTATTGGAAGGAACCGTTCGCACAAGCCCACTGAACTGCGAATAAAGAAGAACCGTATCGCGTCCTCCGGAGTACCGGACAACGGGCGCAAGCCTATATCGCTGGTTCGATGGCTGGACGTCTCGGGTGGCTGGGTTCTCTTGAAGCATTCCTTCTCTCCGGTAACGTGTCACGCCCGATTCGGATTTACGAAAAAGGTCTTAGAACTGCTTTGAGTGGCGGCAGCAATCCTGCGATGTACAACATGCCGCCCATTGCCACCCAATTGACTGCAATGACTAGAAGACGAGAATTGATTAACCCTCGTCGGTGGTACCAGTTAACCGTCAAGGCGAGAAGAACCATTACGATTACGGACAAAGCGACCGGCAAATGCCTGGCTTGCGGCGATTCGACAACCATTTCTATCTCGACATAAAGCAAGGACAACATCACTCCAATGGAAGTGACCAAGTATGCGGCAGGGAAGAATGCCATACTTCCACTCGGGCGGCCACGCAACACTGAGCGCAACAGAACCCATGCATGCGAGCGTACGTTGTGTCTTCTAAGTAGCGTCGAGAGAACGTAGTAGCCGTCTGTAGGAAGGAAAGGTACAAGATTAGCCGCGGCAAGGAACAGGTTTAAGGCAGCGGCGTTGTGGAGAATCATTTGTACGGTCGGCTGCCACTGATAGTGATCGAGAATGATGAGGACACAGCCAAGCACGAGATTACTGTAGAGGCCCGCAAGCCATACGATGATTCGCCTGGCGCGGCTGAGCGTGTATAAACCGCTCAATTGCAGGTACACGAACGGGATAAATCCGAGATATACGGAAATACGGAATCGAAGGATCGTGATTCCAAAGTGCGCGGCGGCCATGGCATGCGATAACTCGTGCACTCCGACCGAGACAAAAAGCACTGCCAGCCACAACAGCCCCATCTGTCCGCTTCCGCCACGAACCGGAGTGGCATGCCCCAACCATCCAAAGCCAAGTGCAAGTAAGAATATGAGCAGGAAGGCGACGGTGGCTGGAAAGACGATCGTGGATACTGTTTTCAGAACCCGATAGAAGGCGGGCGAGAGGCGTTCGACCGGTATATCCACAAGGCATAGCGTCATCCTGTCCACATCGGACATTTGCGCTTGTGTCTCGGAGCCGCGAAGCAGGCCTGACGCAGCCAATTGACGGTACAGCTTCGTGAGGTCAACGCGAAGACCGTAGTCGTCTCGAAGTTGCCCTTCGATCTGCGCCAGAGTACAGCTGCCGTCGAACATCCTCAGCGCCTGTTGCACTACTGGAAGGAGTGCATCTCCCACCGTGAGAAAGCGGTTAAGCTTCTTATTTCCAACGATGTGCACAGCTTCGGAAGAAGAGGTGGCCGGAAACAGTGGCCACGTGCCGATATCGTCAATCAGAGCCGGCCGAACGACCGAACGTCCGCCGACAGACGCACCTGTGATTGCCTCTTGCAAGCGATCGACTCCATGCCGCTTGAGTCCGACGGACTCTACAAACAAGCCTCGGCCTTACTATGACGGACACTCTTGGCAAGCCCGCGCAGACGTTCCCAGCGTTCAGGGTCATCGTGCAGCTGAGCGGTCTTGACGATTACTGTTTCTGCTGTTGCTCGCACGACATCACAAAACCCCTCATCCATCTGGTCAAATCGGCCGGTCGTGTTGTGATTATTTCCCACGCAGGCATTACAGAGATATCGGGCAAAACACTTCGAGCATTGCGCATTGGCTTGCTTGGTATTTAGCGCGATCTTCTTCAACACCGAAACCGCCATCTCATTGAATATGTCATCGGCGCGAACGTTTCCCATCCGGTATTCAGCGACGCCAGCAAACATCCAGCAGGGGTACACATCGCCATGGCAATCTACAGACAGCTGCGTCGTTCCAGCGGGACACATTCCGTTAGTGCCTTTTCGTTTGATTAGAGTCGAAAGCATCGACATAACGGAATCCAACGCAGGACAGGCGCGATCGTTGGATCCCGTGACCCGCGCCAACGCGTTGTCGACACTGATCGCTGCGGCTTCGCGATATTCCCGAAGCAATGCCTGTCGATCTCCGCCGTACGGATATAGGGAGCTGTGTGCCGGCACTCCCGCCGGGGCAATGTGAGGAGCCTGCACTCCTATTTCTTCCGCAACAAAGCCGAGCAGATCCCCGATCGTGATCCCTGTGTCCTGATGTACCTTGGTGATTGTGCATTCAACACCAGGCACGGCGTTTACCTTGGCCCTGAATCGCCTTATGTTGGAGGCGATCCGATCGTAGCTTCCTTCCCCTGAACCCGAAATCCTAACGAGGTCGTTTACCTTTTTCGGGCCATCGATGCTAAACGTCGTCTGGATTCGGTATCTATCTAACAAGGCTAGAGTAGAGTCGTCCAGTTTGTATCCATTGCTTATCATAGAAAAAGCGGGTGGGGCGACGTTGAGCGTCTCGGCCAAAATCAATGCGCGCGCGCACGCCGCTTCAATGACCCCGGTGTTGAGGGTAGGCTCTCCACCGATAAACATAAGCTTCCCGAGGGACCCGAAGGTGGTATAGAACTTCTCGACCGTGAACTCGGCGAGCTCAGGCGTCATCGAGTGGGCGGGCCAACGAAACATCGTGTCGTGCTCATAACAGTACACGCACTTGAGATTGCAATAGTTGTTCACAATGAGCACGAGTTTCGGCAGATGTTCTCCGTGAGCGATCTCTGGAAACGCATGGGGCAAAGCGGGCGATTCAGGCCCGACGGAGTCGATGATGCGCTTTATCAGCCCGCATATCGCCGGCAAGTCGCCGGCATGCTGATGGAGAAATGCCTCCACTGCCGGAGTGCAGCGCAGTTCCTGCAGGAGAGCGCCGGCCCGTCCTCGCGCAGAGAAGATTTGCAGTGTGTCCGGGCAGAAGATCACTTCGGGGTTGTCAAGCGGAAAGAATGCAAGATCAAGTTGGCGAAAGTGGTCAATATAGTTCGAATACGTTCCCATGAACCGCCTCTTCCGGATATCTGCTGCGCTAGTGACATTATGGTTTCCAGACCCACCCTTGAGGTAACCCCCGGATGAGTCTGGAGTGGTAGCTGAACACATCTAGCACGAGCAGCTGTTTCCGCAACAAGTGCAAGGCACGATGTCTTCTTCGAGACATTCCAGCGTACCGAGGTCAATGGCTTCGATTTCCATCACTTCGTCCTGAGGAAATTCATTCCGAGTGCTCTCGTTGTCCATGGTGTTGCCTCCTTTCATTGAGATGCCCTATTGCTAGGGGAACAAAAGCGTCATAGTCGAGTAGGTAAGACGGTGTAAGACCCATGCGAGACGCTAAGTGCGTCTCCGATACTAAGTGGTGACAAGTTAGTGATGAGGAGTACTCGCCTTACGAAGAGATGTCAATCCCGCCGGATGACTACAGTCATAAGGATGAAACGTTCTGGCGGATTGACAGCGTAAGACCGCAGACGCATACTGCGACCTTTCTAGGAGAGGTTTATGCCAGGCGAGTATGACGACAACAAGGAAATCATCCGCTCGATCATCAGCCGCATCACGAATCTGCCACAATCCCAGATCAACGATGATGCACAGCTTGGGCGAGAGCTGCCCGCCGACTCGCTGACGATGCTGGAGATTGCAATGGCGCTGGAACAGCGCTTCAAAATCATGATTCCTGACGCCGACTATCCCGAGCTTCTGTCGCTGGACGCGATTGCCAAGAGAGTGAGCGAACTGCAGCAAAAGCGCGATGTGGCCGTTGCCTGACATCCTGCAAGAGGTGAACCGTCGTGTCACTGACTGAATCGAGCGTGGTGAGGCTGCACCGAATCCACGTATCGAAGCGTGGTGACAGCTACTTCGTAACCCGATGGGGAGGCAAGTCTATGATTTCGACCCACGCCTCCGGCATTGCTGCCATTCGGCTGCTGCATCGGCGTTCACTCCATGAGGTTGGTAGGCTCCTGCAGGTAAAGAACGAGCTCTCTGCTGCTCCCTCGCTCCTACGCTTGGTGCGGGTTCTTGCGGATGCCAACCTGGTGCGAACGGTGGATGGCGTCCGTGTCTCCTCCCGGGAGATTACCCCGACCACATTCGCACGATTCATATACAAGCAGTATGTTCGGATTGTTCTGGAGCGGGTTGCGTACGTAGCGTTGCCAATAAGTTGGATCGCGGGAGCGCTGTTCTGGATCCGATACGCCGGCAATCGGAAGCGAATTGGGGCGCAGCTACATACATCCGATGCGAACATCGCAGGCATTTTCGAGGACTATGCGCCTTCGGCTGTGCACAATATTCAAAAGGAGCACCGGCGCTATCTACGGCGGACCAAGCTTGATCCCGAATTTCTGTTGCAGCGAAGCGAGAAGAGGATCGATTCCTGGCTCGGAGCTCATATCAAATGCACCGGAGCGGATCGCCTAAAGAACATTGCAACGAACGGAGCAGTTGTCGCAGTTCCTCACTTCCATCGATTTGCTTTGGCACCTTTGGTACTGATGAAAGCCGGCTTCAACGTGTGCTTGATCGGCACAACGTCACTTTCGGTGAGCCGCGTTCAACTTCAATCCTGGTATCGTCGCTTCAGTGATCTACCGGGATACGGCTCGCTAGAACTGCTGCCGAACTTCAATCTGAAGAGTATTCGACAGGCCACCGAACTTCTACACCAGGGCTATATCGTCGTCAGCCATCCTGATGCGGCGCTACGAATGTTCGCAGACGAGTCGGCGCAGCGACGGATGCGCTTCTTCGGAATGGACTATTCAGGTTTACCTCCAGCTTCCATCCGAGTAACAGTTCGGGAATCGGAACTGCAAGTAGGTTTGTTTCTCTTCTGGTTGGCAGCATATTCAGGTTGCCCTTGCGTTCCCGTCGTGAGCCTGCCTGCGGGCCATGATTCAGAGCTCAGAATCGAAGACCCCATCGAAGTCGAGACCGGCGTTTCTACCAGCCGGCGAGCGGTCGCACTTGCGCACAATTTTTATGCTCTCTGGGAGCAGCACATCGTCGCAAACCCCGGACAGTGGTTCGGATGGCATCTGTTGCACCAATGGCAAGTCACATCTGGAACTGATTCACTCGGCCGGAAGTAGCGCCGGAGGTCACATATTCAGCTTTCGACGCAAGATTCAATGGAATATTTCACCAACCGTTTGCACGGCAAACGCAAGGGAGCGCTATCCCTGGCTGCGTTCCGAACCTTTGTCGACGTGGCGGTGCATCTTGCGGATATAGATGACGCTCCGAACGCTTCGTTCTGGCGGTGCGAAGAAGGATTCATCGATTTGGCAAAGTCGGGGGCAATACTCGAATACGCAGAGCAGGAGATCTTGCGAGGGATGCAGATTCCTGAATACATGCCTGAGTTTACCCTTCTCGAGTGCGACACATTCCGCCTTCATCTTCGCGTAGTAAACCCAGGCAGACCTAAAGCCACGGTACTGGCTATGCCGCATCACCGGATGATCTATGTTGTTGAAGGGAGCGTGAAGCTGGATAAGTTCGAGCAGCCCAGACCTGATCCGCAGCATATCTTTGACCCGCTCCGAAAACTGGTGCGCCGAGGTTCGCAAACGCTGAAACGTGGTGATCACATCTCCATTCGGGCGCTCTCTGACAGCTGCGATTTCAGTGTCGATGAGTTCGCGATCCTGCTCGAACTGCACTCCGCTTGCGTAGGAAGATTCGAATGGCACTACGACCTTGTCACCCTGTCCCCCAAATGGATTCTCTCGTCCGACGCGGGAGAGATGAGAGCGGAATTGGCCCTGATGACCGCAGCAAACCTAGGCTCGTCTGATTCTGTCGTGCACGTGGCCTCACTTCTTGACCATGAGAATCCTTTCGTTCGTGCCAGTGCGCTTAAAGCTTTGCTGCGTTTGGATAAAGACGGTGCTCGGGCATGCCTGTGTAAAGCCGGCGAGGCCAAACATCCCCCTGAAGTCCGCAAGGCGATGAATATCAACGGTGCAGAACAGGCAGGCAACGAATGGCGCTGACACTGGCGATTGAGACTACGGAACAAGTCGAACTAGAGGAATGCGTAGAGTCCATAGCAAAGCAAGTTGACGCAGATGATTTCGACAGCCTTGTAGAGAGCGCAGTTTCGCTGAAGAAACTAGCCAACAACCGCCACTTCTTGGCTGCACATGTAAATGACAGATTGGCTCAGTGCCACGACAATAGTTCCGCAGATGCGGGCGATACCTCTTTCCTGCTGGCGCGTCAAAAGCGAATCTGGATACGCGCAAATATCTGGATACCTCCTGCAATGTTACCGATGAATAAGCTCCTGCGGGCGAGCGTATCTGCGTATCTCATTCCGCACGATCATCGCTTTTCCTTTGTCACCGTGGGCTATCTCGGCGGAGGTTACGAGACCACGATCTTCGAATATGATTCGAACTCCATCTCCGGATATCCGGGCGAGCAAGTTGAACTGCGATTTCTGGAGAAGACCCAACTCGAAACAGGCAAGGTAATGGTGTATCGAGCGGGGCGGGACGTTCATTGCCAGGCGCATCCCAGGGAGTTCTCAATTTCACTCAATCTGCTCACCTTCGGCCGCGAGTACTGTGACCAATATACCTTCGACGTGAAGAGATCAATCATTACGGGAAGAGCCCAGGACTTCCGGCGCGCTCAAGCCGTGATGTGCCAAGTGGCATCGAGATTGGGAAACGGTCGCACCGCCAATCTGCTGGAACAGGTAAGCCGCCAACATGATGACGCGGAAATCCGTTTGTGCGCGTTTGAAGCGTGGTCGCGACTTGAGAAAAGCCAGACCGTAGAAGTGTGGAAGAACGCGATGAAGGATCGTAGCCCCTTCATTCGTAAACGAGCGCTGAACGAATTGGCTCGCCTGGCGTGAGTTCGTGAGAGACGTACATCAATAGCAGTTCGTTATACGGTGCGGACACACTCAATATGAGTCGGGTCTCTCAAGATAATCTTGTTACTTCTGCATCCTGCAGCGACCATACGACGCAGGCAATCTTCCCCGTGTCTCGCCAAACCTGGGACGAAGAATACAACGGCGGGCAATGGAGTTATTTGCGGCGGCTTTCCGAAATGCCACGGTACGCTCTCATCACAGGTTTCCTGTGGCATAGGCAAGCAAACAGACGGGTATTAGATGTGGGCTGCGGTGAGGGAATATTGCTGCAATATCTGCGACCTTACGGATATGAACAATATGTTGGCATTGATGTTTCTAAGGTCGCGGTTCGCGGTCTGGCGCCGCATCTAAACGACAAAACCCATTGCATAGTGGCCAACGCCGAATCGTGGCAGCCGGTAACAACCTTCGATGCAATCGTCTTCAATGAGTGTCTGTATTATTTTGCTTCTCCGATATCGGCTTTCGAGCGATATCGTTCCTGCCTTGGCGAGAACGGCATCCTTATTACTTCTCTGTTCCTGTCGAATCGAGGTGTCGCGGACCTGGCTTCCCAGTTGATGAGGAAATTTCGATGCCTGCAGTCCGTGAAGATCTCGAATGGACAAGGTATCTGGATAACGAACTTATTTGTGAACGATTGAACCTGCCAGGAGAGGTCAGTTAACAGAGGTTTAGCTCAGAGAAACTTGACTATTCGGCTGCCCGCACAAAATAGGGACAAGCAATGATCTGCTTGTCCTCACACCCGATTCGATACAGTATCGGCTAGGACTTCTTTGGTTTCTGCTTCGCCCAACGTGCTCGTTGCGCGTCAGCAATCCTCTTACGAGCCGCCGCGGAAAGTCTGCGTCGTCCCTTCTTGCGACTGGGTGTTGGCCACTGCGACTACCTCAGATCCAACTCGGTATCTCGGTAGGTATCACAGTTTACAACTAATTAAAAGCACTGGCGGAGAGGGAGGGATTCGATTACCGCCACTTCTGCTATCTGCTCGTGATCCCTACATTTCCGCGATAATACGCTCTGTTTAAGCAGCTTAAAAGCGAATCCGATCTTCGGCTACAGTTTCTATAGTTTCTCCTATTCGCTGGAGTTCCGCAGAAAACGGTATCAGTGGTATCAGTCATGGCTTTGTTGCGCGATCGGGAATCTCAGAATGGATTCATGTTGAATTCGCTCAGCATAGCGGTGTCTCACCAACGTGCCAGTTGTCTCAGGGGAGAAGGGAAAGAGATGGTCCCAGAGCGCCCCCTCATCTAAAAAATCATGTTTGGACAGGGGAATGGATCAACTCTGCTCTGCCTCAGCCTCAGCCTCAGAATCAAACTCATCCTCAGCCCAACATTTTGTCGGGGCGCGCGGGGGGCGCTGAGTGGGAGATGGGTGGATTAAGTCTTGGGGAGTGGGAGTGGGGTGCCAAGGGCGAGGAATATCGGGACCGTCACCAACTCCTCACACCGCAACAAGAAGCGCGGAATCAAGTTCCTATCGTGGGTGCTTTCACTCCCTCCGCTTCGGTCGGCAGAGTGAAGTAAAACGTTGCACCCCGTCCGTTGTTCGCCGTGGCCCATACGCGGCCTCCGTGTGATTCAACAATAGAGCGGCTGATCGATAATCCCATGCCGCTGCCTTGAGGTTTGGTGGTAAAGAACGCATCAAAGATCTGCCCGGTTTTTTCCTTGGGCAGCCCCACGCCGGTATCGCTAACGGAGACCAGCAGGTGACCATCCTGGCTCAGTTGCGTCTTGACTGTAAGGACCCCGCCTGTTTCTTTCATGGCCTCGATGGCGTTGAGCATGAGGTTCATGAACACCTGCTGCAGTTGCACACGGTCTGCCGTGAACTTCGGAAGATCGGCAACAAGATCGGTGCGGATCGAGATCGCATACTGGTTAGCCTCGGCGCGCAGCAGCCCGACCATTTCGCCGATGATTTCGTTTACCTCGACCAGTTCACGCTGTGGTAGGGCTTTTTTGTACAACGACCGCAGACGCTCGATAATTTCGGTCGCGTGAGTCCCGTCATTCACGATTCTGCTTGTCGCTTCGATCGCCTCATCCACATCGGGCCGTTCCCGTTTAAGCCAGCGCAAGCAAGTCCTCGCGTTTGTCATGGCCGCCGTGATCGGTTGCTTCAGCTCATGGGATACGGAGGCAGCCAGCTCTCCCAGCATGCTGACCCGGTTCACATGCGCGAGATCTGCCCGCAGCCTCTCGCGCTCTTCTTCAGCAATCTTGCGATCTTCGATGTCGGTCGAGATACCGTACCACTTTAAGATCTTGCCTCGCCTGTCGCGCAGTGGCACAGCGCGAGTTAGAAACCAACGATATTGACCATCCGCTGAGCGCCGGTAGCGTACTTCATTCTCGAAGAGGTCGCCGGTTGCTAGAGACGTGCTCCACTTCTCCGCGTGTCGCTTCAAGTCTGCGGTGTGAACGGCGGCTTGCCAGCCTGAGCCTGCCGTCCTCTCAGCAGATAAACCCGTGTATTCCTCCCAGTGGCGATTGACGAAGTCGACGGAGCCATCGGGCAAAGCGGTCCAGGCAAATGTCGGTATGGTTTCGATGACATCCCGGAGGTTCCTTTCATGACGCTGCAATTGCTGGATTCGGAGTCGATGCCCCCCCGAGAGCAATGCCAGGAAAGCGGCCAGAGCGGCCACTCGAAACCACCAGGTCTGGTACCAAGCCGCGGCCACGCTGAAGGCCAGAGTTGCGCCTTCCTCGTTCCAGACGCCATCGTTGTTGCTCCCAATCACGCGAAAGTAGTAATTGCCCGGCCGAAGACTGGAGTAGAACACTTGACGCCGTGTTCCGGGATCTTGCCATTCCGAATCGTGCCCCTCTAACCTATAGCGAAAGCGCACCTTTTGAGGGGCTACAAAACTCAGGGCCGTATAGTCAATTTGGAGATCCCGGGTCAGGGCAGGAAGACGAAGGCCATCTCGGGGCTCATAATACTGATGATCGGCAATCATCGCTTCAATGTGCACGGGCGGAGCTGTGGGATTGGCATTCAGATGAAGCGGGTCGATCATCTGGAGGATGTTTGCATTGGCGAACCACAACCGTCCGTCTGGAGACTGGGATGCTTTCGGGCGGAAAACAGCCGACATTGGGAGGGCGCCGTCAAACACGTCGAAGAGGCGGCACTTCACCGCCGCATTGGGCGATTCCCACCAGCGCTGCAGATCCGCCTTGGGGATTACTATCAGCCCACAGCCCGAATAAAGCCAAAGGCTAGCGTTTCGGTCAAAGATGAGGCTATAGATGACGTTACAGGGAAGGCCATTCCTCATCGTCAGGGTTTGCTGAAGCCCGTTTCGCCATCCGACGAGT